>Ga0256406_1002990_pt1 | contig 22240 bp, 18 predicted proteins | sample RumenRJG_03DNA_FD_185986 | JGI IMG/M metagenome (GOLD analysis project Ga0256406, IMG submission 185986) | Bovine rumen microbial communities from Lethbridge, Alberta, Canada - RJG_03 | ecosystem: Host-associated > Mammals > Digestive system > Stomach > Rumen | place: Canada: Alberta | collected... | reverse complement strand
AGTCCAGCCTTTATTAACCGCTTCTTTGGCCTCTTCTGGAGAAAATCCACCTTCAGGGCCCACCATGCAAAGCGCCGTTTCCCCAGGCTTCACGCTGGCAAACGCTTCAGGTAAATTAAAGGTCCCATCGGCTAAATTCTCATAGGCGAAGAAATGATGATCCGCTGGATAAGCTAATGTCTGTGCGAACGATAAAATCGGAGAAAGGCTCGGTACGGTGAGTCTTTTTGACTGACTCGCAGCCCCCGCAACAATCTTTTGATAACGGGCAAAACGCTTTTCCTTCTCTTTTTCGTCAAGCCGAATGATGCAACGGGAAGAAATAAACGGGACAAATGCGCTGGCCCCAAGCTCTGTGCCTTTCATTAACACGAGTTCATCGTGGCCGCCTTTTAATAAAGAAAAGGCCAGCACAAGCTTGGCAGGAAGTTCGCCATTTCGTTCTAGGGAGCGAACCACCGTCAATCGACACGGATTTAACGAGACCACTTTGGCCAAGAAAAGATCGCCTTCATCCACCACTTCAACCTCCATCCCGACTTCGGCACGAAGGACGTGAAGAAGATGATGCTCATCTTCGGGTGTCAAAAAGACGTCATTCCCATTCCGTGAGGCGAAAAAACGTTCCATAAGGTTAACGGAGGAACACTCCGTTCGCATCCGTTAAAGAGTCATGCGCGAAATAATAGATGGATACGCCCATGGCAACAAGCCATAAGGCAAAGAAAGGAATGAGATAGCCCCAGAATCCTAACGGGGTTAAGAAGCAAAGCACGGATCCTAATCCTCCGATGACCGCTAATGTCACAAGTAATTCGATGAGGCCGCGTTTCTGGTAACCCAAATAGAAGGAATGGGCACCGAATTCGCCCACAAAAAGGCAAAGCAAAGCCGTCACTAAACGGGATTTGCTCCGGTAAAGCTTTTGATCTTTGCCCATGGTATTTAAGAAGCTCGTAACGTCTTTCGTCTCATAATTATCCGCAATGGGATTCGGCGTACCGCAATAAGGGCAAATATCGCGGTCGAATTTAGAAATCGTACGGTGGCAGTTTCGACAAATTGGCATGCTTCTATTCTAGCGAATGAAGCCACTTAAAAGTAGAGGGAAAACAATTTTTCTTTTGCATAAAAAGAAAACCGCCCCGAAGGGCGGCTCCTTAACTTTTCCGGAAGAAGCCTTTCCAGCCACTGCTTTTTTTCTTCTCGTCCTCTTCTTTCTTGAATTGGGTGAGCAGATCTTTTTGTGTGCGGCTAAGATTGGTCGGCGTTTGAATCTTCACGTGGAGATATTGATCGCCAGGGCGACCGCTCCGTAAGTCTTTGACACCTTTGCCTTTTAATTTCAAGATGGCATCGGGTTGCGTGCCAGCAGGCACGTCGACAGTTACCGTGCCATAAACGGTCGGCACATCGATCTTTGTTCCTAAGGCTGCATCGGCAAAACCTAGCGCTAAATCAATATGGATATCGTTCCCATCACGGCGGAATGTCTTGTCGGGATCGATTTTGATTTCGACGTAAAGGTCGCCATTTTCGCCACCATTGACGCCACGTTCGCCTTTGCCTTTGACACGGATTTGCTGACCTTCGTTAATGCCAGCAGGAATCGTGACATCCAAGTCTTTATGAACACGGTTATAGCCGCTGCCCCCACAAACAGAGCAACGGTTCTTCACGATTTTGCCTGTGCCATGGCAGTGTGAGCAAGTCGTCTGGCTTTCCATCACACCAAAGATGGTCTGTTGCCGTTGCGTCGTATAACCACTGCCGCCGCAATACGGACAAGTGGTGATGTCATCGGGGTTTTCCGCACCGGTGCCATGACAATGTTCGCAAGGCTCATCATACGTTAACGGAATGGTGATATGCCGGCCATTGATGGCGTCCATGAAGGAAATCTTGACCCGATAAAGCGTATCGTTGCCTTTTTGCGGCCCAGATGCGTTCTGTCTGGTGCTTCTTCTTCCGCCACCAAAGAAGGCCGAGAAAATATCGTTTAAGTCGACATCGCCAAACCCTTGCGACGTATAACCTTCATTTTGGAATGGATTGCCCGCTCCTCCCGTTCCGGCGCCTTGTTCAAAGGCGGCGAAACCAAATTGATCGTAACGTTGCCGTTTCTCATCGTCCGAAAGCACATCGTAAGCTTCCTGAACTTCCTCGAATTTCTTCGGGGCATCCGGCGAATGGTTGAGGTCGGGGTGGTATTGCTTCGCTAATTTTCGATAGGCAGAGCGAATTTCGTCCTTGGTGGCATTCTTAGAAACGCCGAGGACTTCGTAATAATCTCGTTTCGATTCAGCCATATTGCACTCCTTTCAGTTAAGACAATAGAGGCGTCGCGAGGACGCCTCTAGACATCAGCTTATGCTAAATTAGGCTTTCTTGTCGGTGAAGTCGGCATCGACCACGTCTTGGTCATCTTTCTTGTCCGAAGAGGTGCCATCATTGTTTTGGTTTGCACCAGCGTTCGCGTTAGTGCCATTATTGGCGCCATATTGCGCGTTTTGCGCTTGGTTCGCAGCATCTTCGAGACGACCAACGATTTCCCGGAGTTTATTGACGTCATCGGCTTGTAAGGCACCTTGCGCTTCATCACGGATCTTCGTCAACTCGTCCTTTTGTTGTTGTGTCATCTTTGAGCCATTTTCGACCAACTCACGGTTAATCTGGTCAACATAGGCTTGCGCTTTGTTCTTGACTTCGATATCGCCTTTGCGTTGTTCATCAGCGGCTTTGTTCGCTTCGGCTTCTTTCACCATGCGGTCAATGTCTTCTTTCGAGAGACCGTTCGAGCCAGAAATGGTGATATCTTGAGACTTTTGCGTGTCAAGATCCTTCGCCGAGACTTTCACGATGCCGTTCACATCGATGGAGAAGGTGACTTCAATACGCGGTTCGCCACGTCTTGCCGGTTTAATACCAGAAAGCGTGAAGTGACCGAGTAATTTGTTGTCGTGTGCCATCGGACGTTCACCTTGGTAGACCATGATGTCTACGGCCGGTTGATTGTCTTGGGCAGTCGAGAAGATTTGGCTCTTCGTCGTTGGAATGGTCGTATTGCGTTTGATGAGCGGAGTCATGATGCCACCCATGGTTTCAATGCCAAGGGTAAGCGGCGTGACATCGAGTAAGACAACGTCTTTCACATCGCCTGCGATGATGGCGCCTTGAATGGCTGCGCCAATCGAGACAGCTTCATCGGGGTTCACCGACATATTGATGTTACGGCCAGAGATCTTCTTGACGAATTCCTGGACGGCTGGCATACGAGTCGAACCGCCAATCATCAAGATATCGCCGAGGTCGTTGTAGTTTAAGCCTGCATCGGCCATTGCCTTTTCCATTGGGATCCGGCAACGTTCCAAGAGGTTATGCGTCAAATCTTCGAATTTTGCACGGGTCAAAGTGCCTTCCCAAGAGATTGGGCCATTGGCACCCATGCCGATGAACGGAAGAGAAATCGTGGCTTCTAAGCTGGCAGAAAGTTCAATCTTGGCTTTTTCTGCGGCATCAAGGAAGCGTTGTTGCGCCATCTTATCGGTTAAATCCGCACCGGTATCGATTTGAATCTGCGCGTGGATCCAATCGGCAATCGCGCGGTCCCAGTCATCGCCGCCGAGATTCGTATCGCCCGAGGTCGACAAGACTTGGAATGTGCCATCGCCGATATCCAAGATCGAGACATCGAGCGTGCCACCGCCTAAGTCGAAGACCAGGACTTTTTCCGATTTATTCGTATCGAGGCCGAAGGCTAAGCAAGAAGCCGTTGGTTCGTTGATGATACGGACAACTTCAAGACCAGCAATCGTGCCAGCATCTTTCGTCGCTTGACGTTGGGCATCGTTGAAGTAAGCCGGAACGGTAATGACAGCTTTATGAACGGGTTGACCGATATTCTTTTCGGCATAGCTCTTCATATAAGCCAAGACCTTAGCCGAAATCTCTTGCGGCGTGAAGTCTTTATTCAAGCAAGCGATATGGAACTTTTCATTCGTTCCCATCTTGCGTTTTGCCGAACGAACCGTATCCGGGTTCGTGATCATTTGCCGTTTAGCGGCATTGCCAACGATTTCTTCGCCATTGGCTTTGAATGCCACAACAGACGGCGTGGTATTCGTGCCTTCTGGGTTTGGAATCACCTTGACTTTGCCATCGGCTTGCATGTAGCTGATGACGGAGTTCGTCGTTCCTAAGTCAATCCCAACAATTAATTCTTTTGCCATAATCGTAATTCTCCTTAAGCCTTTTTGGCTTCTTCTTTCGACTCACTTGCTTTCGCTTTGCGGTATACCTTCACGTTCGCAGGTCGAATGAGCTTTTCGTGAAGGCGGTAGCCTTTGAGACAAACCGCGGCGACGTGGCCATCGTTTGTTTCATCACCATCGACGGTGTCCACGGCATTCATGGAAGTGGCATCGAATCGCTCCCCTACTTTGGGTTCGATTTCGCTGACCCCTTCTTGTGCCAGGGCATTTTGAATTTGTTTATAGATGTAGACGAATCCTTGTTGATAGTTCTTGGCTTCTGGCGAATTGGGGTTCGCGGAGAGGGCCAAGTAGAACCCGTCTAAGGCAGGGAAGAGATTTTCAAGGAACCCTTCCGAGCGGTAACGTAACGCTTCGCGGTGATCCTCTTCTAAGGATTTCCGTAAGTTCTGCAAATCGGCGTATTCCATGTAATATTTATTTTTCCAGTCTGCCGCTTCTTTTTCAGACGCCGCAAGCTTTGTTTCTAACGCCTTGATTTGCTCCGCCTGCTTCATTTCTTCGTTTTCCCCTTTGGCTTTGGGTTCTTCTTTGCTGGCGGATTGCTCGTGCTTTTCTTTGGTTTCTTCCATTCGATTTGATCTCCTTTCACAGTATTGGCGAAGTAATCATCGAGCGCTTGCGCAAAGTAGTGTAACGTCGAGACGACTTTGTCATAATCCATACGGGCGGGCCCAACCAAGCTAAGCGTGGCGCCCGATTCCCCCGGAACCGCGATGTTGGCGGAAACCATGGCTAAGTCATTGTCTAAGTCTTGGTCCCCAGCACCGATGGTGACGGTGATGCCGTTACGGGTTTCCCCGTCACGGAGCGCTTCTTTTAATTTGCTTGGGTCTTCTAAGAACGCAATCAACTCCCGTAATTTCGCGGCATCGTTCGCGAATTCTGGCTGACGATACAATTCGTCTTTACCATAGAATTCCATCCGTGAAGTCGCTAAGGCAGCAAAGGCACCCATCAAGGCTTGATAGACCACTTCTTGCCCCATCAAATAATCGGTTAAGGCTGGGCGCATGGCCTCCATTTTGCTCACGACTTGGGAAACCGGTGTGCCTGAGAGACGATCGTTTAAGATCTTCACGGTCTTCACGATGTCATTGATGTTCATCGATTTGTCGATGAGAAATGTCTTGTTTTCCACATATCCCTTGTCGGTAACAAATACCGCTGAAGCCGTATTGGCACTTAACGGGATGATCTGGATGGAGACAAGTCGTTCTTCTTCGACATTGTTTCCCACGACGACGGAAGCAAGATTAGTCATCTGAGAAAGGATTTCGCAACTTTCTTTAATGACGTCTTCAACGGATTTTGTCCGTTCAGAAAGGACGGTTTGAAGCGCGTTTTTGGCAGCTTCATCGACATTTCCGTTCCGTAAGTTCTCCGTGTAGTATTGGTAGCCTTTCTTCGAGGGAACACGGCCGGCACTCATGTGCGGTTTTTCCAAAAAGCCATCTTGTTCCAAGGCATTCATCTCATTTCGAATCGTGGCGCTAGAAACATTCAGGTGATAAACCGTCTGCAAGGTCTTGGAACCCACGGGTTCGGCGGTTTTGATGTAATACTCAACGATTAATTTGAGAATCTCATCGCGTCTCGTCATGAATTTCTCCTCCTTGTTCTAGCAGTCGGCCTTCCCCGCTGCCAATGAACATTATAGGAAGAGATTTAGCACTGTCAACACTAAAGTGCTAATTTTGTGCAAAAGAAGGGAAAGCAAGGATAAATGCCTAAAATAACGCCAATAAAATACGGTCTAAAAGCAAGATGCCGCGGTCGGTTGCGTGAATGCGGTCGCCTTCATGCAATAGGAGGCCTTCCGCTTCTAATTGCTGGAAAGGAACACGATATACCGTTAAAAAATCTTCCTGGAAACGCGCTTGATATTGGTGTAAAGAAAAGCCGTCAGCCAGTCGTAAGTTTGTTAAGAAATAGTCTTCGTGTTCGCTTTGCCGAGAGAGCGTTTCGCTTTCGCCCCTCCATTCTCCTTTTAAATAGGACGTAAGATTCTTCGTGTTGGTATAACGAACTCTTCCTAAGTAGCCCGAGGCACCAAGGCCGGCAGCCGCGTATTCTTCGTCGTGCCAATAAGTGAGATTGTGACGGGAGTAGGCATGGTTTCTTGCGAAATTAGAGACTTCATAACGTGTATAGCCCGCTTGGCGGAACGCACGCAAAATCATTTCATACATTGCGCCTTGGATTTGCTCATCCGCTTCATGATAGCCTTGATGGGCGAAGCCAGTACCGGGAGAGACCGTCAGACTATAGGCCGATAAATGAGGTAAATCCAAAGAAAGAAATGCAGCGATATCGCCTTGGAGTTCGTCCATGGTTTCGTTTGGTAACGCGTAGATGAAATCGGCCGAAATGTTCGTTAGGCCGGCTGCTTTCAAGCGAGAAATTGCCGTTTTTGCGTCGGCAAAGGTATGGTGACGGCCCATCAAAGACAATAAACGTGGGGAAGACGATTCGATGCCCAAAGAAAACCGATTCACCCCATGTTGTTTCAAAAAGAGAGGCAACGTTTCATCAATCGTTTCGGGATTGCCTTCCACCGTGCATTCATAATCAGCAGGATCCCAATACTTCGATAAGAAATCTAACAAATCACCGAGCAGTTCTTTGGGCAAGCAGGTGGGTGTGCCCCCACCAAGATAAACCGTTTTTAACGAATGCGCGGGCAAGTGAAAGGCCGCGATTTCTTTCTTCAGTTCCTGAACATAAGAAAGAGCCCATTTGGGCTCATAAAACATCTTGGTGAAATCGCAATAGCCGCAGATGTGACGGCAAAAGGGAATATGGACGTATAACGAAGCAACCACGTTATTTATCCGTTGATTTCTTCGAAGCTTCTTCAGCTGCTTGCGCCGCTTTTTGGGCTTCGTCGGCATGGGAAGCGGCATAGTCATTCATGGCTTTCGCTTCTTCTTCAGACGTCGGTTGCAACACGCGGTTTAACGCTTCTTGGCGTGCTTCTTCTTCCGTTGGCTTGCCATTTTTCCGTGCTTTGGCTTCTTCGGATTGGCGAAGTTCTTCTTCGTCTAATTCTTGAGTCATGCGCTGCACTTCTTCTTCGGCAATCTCACGATCACTCTTTGGTTTTTCGTCGTTACGGAATGGTTTTGCGAATTTCCGCACCAAAAACACGCCTAAGGCAATGACACCAAAAACCAGAAGAATCAATAACAATATGGCCCAGTAAGGCATATCGGCAAGAATGACTGGATAATACATAATTAACGCTTATTTTCCTTTCCACACGGGGTGTATACAAATTTGTTCTTGAATTGCATTTTCTTATAATACCCTTCCTCGGCTAATTTATCCATGGAAGTTCTTGCGGTTTCATAAACGCATTTCGCAAAGGCCTTATATTGTTGGATCGTGTAATAGCGGCCCGCTGTGCAGTGTGAAGCAAAGAACGAGGCTTGCTTTTTATTTAAAGCAGGGTTTGTTTCCAGCAAATAACGAACATAGTCTTTGATTTCGGACTTGCTTAGCTCGTCTTCTGAAGATAACGCCGATGGTTCAATGGAGGAAAGCACCGGGACTGTGCCTTCTTTTGACGGAGACGTAGGTTCTGGAATAGCTTCTACCTTTGGCATTGGAACTGGAACCGGGGTCGGTTTCTCTTCTCCTTGCTCCATAGGAACCGGTTTTGGTGCAGGCGCTACCATTTCGGGCTCAGGTTGTGGGGTAACCACCGCTGATTCCAGTGTCTCGATTTTCGTTTCTGGAATCGGAGCGGGTTCAGGCGTGGTTTCTTTGATTTCAGGGGCAACGGGCGCTGGTTCGGGTTTTGGTTCCTCGAAGTGGAGCGTCATTTGTTCGGGCTCGTGCAGCGTCTCTTCTGCGCGTTTTTCTTCTTCCGGCGACAATTGATGGAAATCGTCTTGAATCGGCTTAATACGGGAAGCATCCAAAGCGCGATTGGCATTGTCTAGTAACGCCTCAAAACGCGATAACGACTCAAAAATAAGATAGGTAACATCGCCAGAGCGTTTGGCTTCGCGGTAAGCATCGCAATCGAAGTAATCCTGTCTTAAGAGCAGTTCGAATGGCGCGAAGAAAATGGCATTGCTCTTATCCTCGCTTGCCCAAGCATAAGCGTCTTTTGCCAGCAAAATCGCCATCGAATCATTCCGCATCGAGAACGGTTTGATGTATTCCATGTAGAACATAGCTAAGATGGCGTGGGCAAAAGCCGGAAGTTTCGTATCATCGGCAAGCCATTCATAGAATGGTTCCATCAAGGAATCAATTTGTTGATATGGCGCATAAGGATAGTCGGGATTTAAAACGTAGGCCAAACGGGCAGCACGGGCATCAAAATCGTGATCCCGATAGAATTCTAGTAGTTCATCACTGCCTAATAACCGAGTTAAAGCCGATCCTAAGAACGAAGAATCGGGGCAATCAGCACTGCGGTCGAGATAATAATTCAAGCAATCGAGATAAAGCCGAACGGGGGAACGATTTTCACCAACATCAGCCCCCACTCCGCTCAAGAAAATCTTGATGGTAAGGTCATTGGTATTCGTTTTCTCCAGGACGGCAATTTGTTTCAAAATTGGGAAAAATAAAGCGTTTTTCGTGTCTTTCGGCTGATTGATGGCCAAATTTGATGCCCGTCTTGCAAATTGATTCAAACGTGTTTCAAACAAGCGAATCTTAGCAAGTATCGCTTCCGTCGAAGTGAAATAATAGGGACTCCCTCTAACAGGAGAAAATGGCAACACAACACGATGTTCTACCCGATAGGAAACAATCTCATCCCAAAAGGAGTCGACCGTCAGCATATGAAGCTGCTTAGCGACTTCCGCCTTCGTCAAATAATTTTCATCCGTGAATTTCACGGCGATATCAGAATGGTTACTCATGTTGAGACCATTGTAATAGATAACCTACAAAAATACAACTAATTTGCTACTAAAAAATCCATGCGAATGAGAGGAATTCATTCGATGGATTCGAATTGATTTTGCATCGGAATAAAAATTACTTATTTTCGTCTTCATCCAACGATAAGACGGCCATAAACGCTTCTTGTGGCACATCGACCGATCCAATTGCCTTCATCCGTTTCTTACCTTCTTTTTGCTTTTCGAGCAGCTTCTTCTTCCGCGAAATATCGCCGCCATAGCACTTGGCCAAGACATCTTTTCTTACACTCTTAATATCGGCACGCGCCACCACTTTTCCATTGATGGCAGCCTGGATTGGGACTTCGAATTGCTGCTTAGGGATAATATTCTTGAGTCTAGAAACAATCGCAATGCCGCGGTTATAGGCAAACGGACGATAGACGATGCTCGATAAAGCATCAATGCGCTTGCCATTCAATAAAATGTCCATCTTGGCTAAATCGCTCGGCCGATAGTCATCAATCTGATAGTCCAAGGAGGCATAACCTTTGGTGACGGACTTCAACTTATCGAAGAAATTGAAAATGATTTCGCTTAAAGGCAAGGAATACTTCACCACTTGTCTTGTATCATCGAAATAAACCAAGTCTTGATAGACGCCACGCCGATTTTGGCAAAGTTCCATAATCGGGCCGACATATTCTTTCGGCGACATGATTTCAGCATTCACATAAGGTTCTTCGATAGCCCGGATTTTCGATGGATCAGGAAGTTCTGAGGGGTTATCGATCATTTTACTCGTGCCATCGGTCATCAAAACGCGATATTGAACGGACGGTGCCGTTAGAATCAAATCTAAGCCATACTCGCGTTCAAGTCGCTCTTGCACGACATCCATGTGAAGCAAGCCTAAAAAACCGACACGGAAGCCAAAACCGAGCGCTTCGGAAGATTCGGGCTCATAAGTTAACGATGAATCGTTGAGGCCTAGTTTTTCTAAGGCGTCTTTTAAATCGGAGTATTTTTGTGAATCCACTGGATAAAGACCGCAATAAACCATCGGATTAATCTTGCGGTATCCAGGCAAAGGCGAAGCAGCTGGATTCGACGCCAACGTGATGGTTTCGCCAGGGAATACGTCTTTGATGTCTTTAATGGTCGCCGTCAAATAACCGACTTCCCCTGCATCTAACTCACGAACGGGCATCTCTTTCGGGGTACGAATGCCAACTTCCGTGACGACGTAACGTTTCTTTGACTGCATGAGCAAAATCTCATCACCGACTTTTAAATGGCCGTTTTTCACGCGGATCAAAACGACGACGCCACGATAGGAATCATAGTAACTATCGAAGATTAAGGCTTGGCAAGGGGCGGAAGAATCGCCATCCGGCGGCGGAACAAGTTCTACGATGCGTTCGAGCATTTCTGGCACCCCGACACCAGTTTTGGCAGAAACCAAGGAAACATCCGCTGTCGAAAGGCCGATTTTTTCTTCGATTTCCTTTTTAGTATTCGCCACATCGGCGCTAGGTAAGTCAATTTTGTTAATCACCGGCAAAATCATGAGGTCGTTATCGATGGCAAGATAGACGTTGGCAAGCGTTTGGGCTTGCACGCCTTGTGTGGCATCGACGACGAGCAAAGCGCCTTCGCAAGCCGCCAAAGAACGGGATACTTCGTAAGTAAAATCCACGTGCCCAGGGGTATCGATCAAGTTAAAAATATAATCTTCGCCATCATGCGCGTGATAAGTCACGGTGACGGCGTTTAATTTAATGGTGATGCCCCGTTCTCTTTCTAACGGCATCGAATCCAACATTTGTTCGGTAAGATTGCGCTTTTCCACGGCACCCGTTGCTTCCAAAATCCGGTCGCAAAGCGTGGATTTTCCGTGGTCAATATGGGCAATGACGGAGAAATTCCGTATGTGTTTCTGATCAAAGGCCATAAATTAATCCTTCGGAATTATAGCGCCTTTGTCTTGTTTTCGATAGAACTCCGTCATGCTCGTTTTGACTTCTTCGGGGGAAAGGACGATTTCGTATTGTTTCCAAACGCGGGAGAACAAGGCCCGATACTCACCTTGCAGATAACGATCGTCAATCAATAGAGCGCTACCAATGTCGTTTTCGCTGCGGATAAGACGCCCTACAGCTTGCATGACTTTGTTGATGCCGGGATTTCGATAAGCATAGGCGAACCCTTTGCCGTTTTTTGCCTCATAATAGTCCCGTAACGCGTTACTTTCGGGAGAGACTTGAGGTAGTCCAATGCCGACCACCGCTACGCCACTTAAGCGGTCGGCCATCAAATCCACGCCTTCTGAAAAAGAGCCGCCAATGATCAATAAACCGATAGAGGTCTTCTTTGGATGAGATAAAAAACGCGATAAAAACAAGTCTTTTTCATCATCGTTCATATCGCGTTCTTGCGTATAAACGTCTGCATCGCCAAACGAAAAGTACGGCGTGATTTTGGCAAGATAGTCGTAAGAAGGAAAGAACAAGAAATAATTTCCCGTTTTCGCTTCCACAAAGGCGGACAGGTAACGAGCAACTTCTTCGTAAGTTTGGTCACGGTTTTTGTAACGGGTTGATACTTTCGGGGCGACCATCAAATGAAGATGTTCGGGTGGAAAAGGCGAAGGGAATGTCAAGAAAGGCAAGTCTTCTTCGCCATAAATGGAGCGTTCGTAGAATTCCATGGGGCTAAGGGTAGCGCTAAAAACAGCCGTTCCCCGCACGCGGTCGATGCTTTCTTTGATCCAAGGGGAGGCATCAAGACATTGCCAACGAAGTTCAAAATCATGATTGGAACGGCGAATCGCATAAGTCACGCAGTTTTCGTCACATTCACTGACCAAATAGCTCATTCGGTAAGCAACGCGTGAGAGCTCTTTCACTGAAGCAGGCAAAGCGACATCGCCAACTTGCTTCTTTTTCGTCGCGTCAGAGAAACGAAGTAACGCATCCAATACGCTGTCCGGAAATGTAGGAAGAATCGTAAAAGGGTCTTTCTCTGCTTGTTCCATTTCCTCTATTGCCGTTTGTAGCTTCTTTCTAGCCGATTTGATTCCCTTAAAGACTTTATAGGAGGAGAGTTCGTTTTTGGCCTTGTCTAACAAAGAAAGGCGGATACTTTCGCTATACATGTCTCTGGCTCGAGAAGGAAGATTGTGGGCTTCATCGATTAAGACAATATCGCGTGAAGGGTCCGCTTCAGGGCCAAAGTAACGGTCTAACCGCACTAGGGGGTCAAAAAAGTAGTTATAATCGCAAAGAATGACGTCGGCAATCAAAGATAAATCGAGCTGTAATTCAAACGGGCACATCGCGTAATGTCGCGCAATATCCGTAACATATTCCGGAGAGAAACGATGGTTCGCCTGATTTTCTTCTGCCATCACTTGCCGTAATTTGCCATAGTAGTCTTTGGCAAAGGGACAAGCATCGGGATTGCATTCCATTCCGGGATTGAAGCAAATCTTTTCTTTGGCTACCAGCCAAGAATCGCGGCCAATAAAGCCTTTTTCATAGCAAGAAGTCATGGCGTCAAAGGCCGCTTGTCGCCCAGAGCCTTTGGCTGTGAGATAAAACAATTTGGCATTTGTGCCTTTCGCAAAGCTTTTTAAGGCGGGATAAATCGCCGAAATCGTCTTCCCAATGCCGGTCGGCGCTTCAAAGAAAAAGACATTCTTACTTTGTTTTTTGCTCATTAAAGCATAGATATATTTCGCCATTTCCCGTTGACCGGGGCGGAAATGCACATAAGGAAAAGGAAGCGCAGCGGCCGATTCATTTCGTAGCGCAAGGTGTTTGAACTCTTCTTCATCGAATTGTAAATGGCGGTCCACCAAAGAAAGAACGTCTTTTTCAAGTTCCGCGAACGTGAACTTCTCCTCTTTGACCATCTTTTGTTTCGCGTCTTGTTGCGAAATATAGGTCAAACGGATGCCACATTCTCGGGGCAAATCGGGATGATTTAACAAATAAAGGTAGCCATAACATTCGGCTTGGGCATAATGCCATGCTTTTTGTTGATGATAAAAATCTTCTAACGGCATAACGGTGGTCTTGATTTCATCAATCACCGGAAAGGGACCGCCAACAATGATGCCGTCGGCTCTCCCTTCTAAGATGACAGTCGCCTTCTCCCGCTCAATGGTTCCGACTAAGGGAACTTCAGAAAGATAATCCCGGCCTTGTTTTTCTTGAAAGGAAGCATGTAATTTGCTTCCTAATTGCATCGTGTCGGCATTATAAACGCGATTATCGATGTCCCCTTCGCGGCATAAAAAATCCACGAGTTCATGGACCGATAACGTCACCAAGCGTTTTTTCTCTTTATTGGACGATTTTGCGCTCGCCATTCCAATGGGCTCCGTTCAAGAAGGATTTCGCGTCCATCCGCTTTTTTCCTTCGTATTGCACTTCTTCTAATTTCAAGGCGCCATCGGAACAACCGAGATACAACCCCGATTTTTCAGGGAGCAATTCCCCGACATCCAGTTTGCGGTCTATAGCAACAGAAGCAGAGAAAATCTTTAATTTTTTGCCATCTACAATCACATAGGCGCCTGGCAAATCCGCGAGAGCACGGATATAGCGTTCCGTCGCCACACTCGTCAACCCCAAAGGAAGATGTTCATCCTCAGGAAGAATCTTTTTGGCAAAACTGACTTGATTTTCATCTTGAGGAACGCCTTTTAACGTTCCGTTCACATAAGGCAAAAGGTCATGAACAATCAAGTCAGCAGCAGCATTTGAAAGTTTATCCGATAACGATGTCGTGGTGTCTTTGGCACCAATCGGCACACGAACTTGGTCATAAACTTGCCCCGCATCCATCGCGGCCACCATTTCCATTAAGGAGATGCCACTTTCGTGATCCCCTTCTAAAATGGCGCGCTGAATCGGCGCGGCGCCACGTAAATGTGGCAATAAAGAAGCATGGAGATTGACGGCACCGCATGGGGAGAGATTCAAAAAGCCAGTCGGCACGATTTGGCCATAGGCCATACAGACGATAACATCAAAAGAAAGTGATTTTGCCCATTCGTAGTCTTGACGAATGCGGTGCGGCTGAAACACAGGAATCGCATGCGCTAAGGCGACTTGTTTCACGGCTGGTACCTCTAGCTTAGCGCCATTTCGCCCGCCGCGTTTGTCTTCTTGAGAGACGACGCCGACAATGGTGTAACCGGCGGCAATCAGCTTTTCTAAGGGAAGCGCCGCAATGGCGGGCGTTCCGAGATATAACACCCGAACCGATTCGGGATTTGTAAACATGCGATTCATCAGGATCACCTCATCTTCTTTATTATAGCGTGAGATGGGGCATTCCTTATGTTAAAATACGTCCTGTTTGGAGAAAACCGTATGAAAACGTATAGCAAAAAAGCCTGTCAAGCTTTCATGAATCAATGTCTCGCCTTACGTGACACCTCCATGACCATGCGTGACATTTATGAATACATCACCACGAAGTACACGAAAGAGAAATGCTGTCTATATTTCGATGAAGACGATCATATCCGTTCGTATACTTATGCGAAATATAAAGATAACGTCTGGTATTTAGCGAAGCATGTATCGGGCTTATTATCGGGAATTCCTGCCCATAGCATCGTTGCTTTGAAACTGAAAAACAGCCCCACATGGCCACTCATGTTTTGGTCGATCTTAATGACCGGGCACCCGGTGTTACTCATTGCGGCGAATTTGCAACACGACAATACCGAACGGTTACTCCAACAGTCAGGCGCGAAAGCAATCGTCGCGAATGAAGAAGATCCTTACTCCGTCCCGCTATTCCGTCTCAATAACGTGCGCAATGCCGATGAAGACGAATCATTTACGCCAAAATGGGCGGATGAAGTCATCTTTTGCTCAAGCGGCACCACGGGCGCCATCAAGATGATGGTGATGCATGGCAAAAACCTTTGCGCGCAAATCATGAGTTCTGTCAATATCCCGGAAGAAAGCACCACGTTGATGCATCCAGGAAACATTCGGATCTTAGCGATGATTCCGTTCCATCACATCTTTGGTTTTGTCGCCGTATTCCTTTGGTTTACGTTCTATGGCAAGACGTTGGTTTATCCGAATAGCATTTCTTCTTCCGACGTCCTAAAGGCCGTTCGCCAAGCAAAATGCACCCATTTGTTCTCCGTTCCGGTGTTCTGGGATAGCGCCGCCCAACAGTTCCAACGTTCTGCCGCGTTACAAAAGCCATCGAAGCAGGATTTGGTGAATCGGGTGCTGGCTTATAACACGAATCGAATTTCAAAAGACGAAGCCGGCATGGCTTCGAAACATTTTGTGTCCCGGTCACTGCAAAAGAAATTATTCGGCACCCATATTGAATATTGCATTTCTGGCGGCGGGTATTTGTTGCCGAAGACCAATGCGGTCATTAATGGGCTAGGTTATCCGCTCTATAACGGCTATGGCATGACGGAACTCGGCGTGGCGTCCGTAGAACGTTCTTCGAAAGTCGAAGCCCGACTTTTGGGCTCCATCGGGAAACCATTCGCTGGTTTTGAATACAAAATCGTCCCCAGTGCCACTTCCAATCCTGGGGAAGGCGAGCTTTGGGTTCGTTCGGATGCCGTGCACGATGAAGAAATCATTGATGGCGTTAGGCGTCCAACCGCCCTTCAAGATGGGTTCTTCCCAACGGGCGATATTGCCGCGAAAGATGCGGATGGCCGTTATTATCTCCGTGGTCGGAGCAAGGATGTGATCATCGGATCGAATGGGGAAAACATTTATCCAGACGAAATCGAAAGTTATTTCACCGACATCAAGAGTGTGAAAAATCTCGCTGTCTTTGGTGACAATCAAGATAACACCGAACATATCATCTTGGTATTAGACCTTGAAAATTCGGCTTCTTCGCAAGACTTCCAGCGCATTCAAAAAGACATTGATTCCATCAACGCAACGCTTCCGAATGAAAAACGTGTCTATGAAGCCTACGTCTATAAAAAGCCGCTTCCGATGTCAAACAGCATGAAAGTCCAGCGGGGCGCCTTGAAACGGAACTTCCATGACCACCCCGAAGAATTCTTGTCGTTGATTCATCGGGAAAACAACCATGCCTCGAAAGTAAGCTTCGAAGGATTTGATTCTGAAGAAACAAAGAAAACCTTAGAAGCCGTGCGGAAAATCTTCTCTAAGACGTTATATCTTCCCGAGTTTAAGATTGATTTCGATGCCGTTTGGGACAAAGACCTTGGCGGCGATTCCATGAGCTATATTTCGATGGTAGAAGAATTAAATCGTTGCTTCCATCTCTCCATTCCCACCGAGAAATATGGCGAGTTATTAACTGTGAATGACTTCGCCTTAGAGATTCTGACGTTGAAATCGGGCAAAAAGAATAACGAAAAGTAGTTGTTTTCGTACGGATATAAAGGTAGAATTTTACACGCTTAGAAAAGGAACGATCGATTATGGCAAACATCAAATCACAAGTGAAACGCATTGATATTGGAGAACGCAACAATGCTTTGAATTCTTCGCGTAAGAGCGAAGCTCGCACTTCGATGAAGAAAGTCGAAGCTGCGGTTATGAACAAAGACAAAGCAGCAGCCGAAGCAGAACTTCGCGTTGCCTTATCGCTGTTGGATCAATTGGCCCAAGACGGCATCATCTCCAAGAACTCTGCGCTTCGCAAAAAAGCACATCTTCAAAAAGAAGTTGCTGCGTTATAATTTAGCGCTTCTAAAAAACGAAAAGCCTGCATCGCTGCAGGCTTTTTTCTTATTTCGTGTATTGACTTTGTTGATAGGTGTCGTGCACAGAGGTAGCGGCTAAAGCGCCATCCCCTGCCGCCGTCACAATCTGGCGGAGCGTCGTATCGCGGCAATCTCCGATCGCGAAGAGATTTTTTTGCTTTGTTTCTCTTCGTCCATCGGTAATGAGATAACCTTTTTCGTCAGTTAATCCGTCAATTTTCAAGAACGAGAGATTTGGCACTTCCCCCACATAGAGGAAGAGCCCCTGCACGGCTAACTTTTCCGTTTCGCCCGTATCTTTATTCTTGACTTCCAAAGAGCTTAAGGAATTTTCCCCTTCTGCTCTAACGATTTCATAAGGTGCCAAAATCTTGGTGTTTGGCAACGCTTTAAACGATGCTACGACCGTTTCTTGGGCACGGAAGGTCGTACGCCGAGCAATTAAGGTCACATGAGCGCATAACGAAGCGAGATAAATGGCTTCCTCAAACGCCGAGTTTCCGGCGCCGACCACCGCCACGTCTTTGCCGCGATAGAATCTTCCGTCACAAATGGCGCAACGGCTGATGCCACGTTTATGGAACGTTTCCTCTCCTTCGATGGGGAAAGGCTTTTCCCCTAATCCTTGGGAAAGGATCACATAACGATAGTCGTGACTTTGCCCTTTCTTCGTGACGAGACGGAACGAACCGTCTTCATTGAGTGAAAGTTCCGTCACTTCGTCATAAACCGGCGCGATGTCAAAGTCTTTAAGCTGTTTTTCTAAGGCCATACCGAAGGCGGGACCTTTTACTTTTTCGACACCAGGATAGTTTTCAATGTTTTCGGTGAGGTTCGTTTTGCCACCCACAATGGTCTTTTCATAAGCGACCGGGATCATGCCATATCGTTTTAAATAAACGGCGGCACTCACGCCAGCAGGGCCAAGACCAATCAAGGCGACTTCTTTTGGATTGATGTTCATAGTTGCTTTAATGCCTCCTTTTATTTTAAGGTTAGCCGTTTCTAACAAAAAAGAAAGAAATGTGCTCTATCAAAGTGTTTTGAAAATAGGAATGATCTGACCAGGTTCTATCTTAAGCACCAAATAGGAGCCTTTATCTCCGTCACGAGGATAAGAGATGCTGCCAGGGCAAAATACCCATAAATCGCCGATTTTTTCACATTCTTTCGTGTGAGTGTGCCCATGGATAAAAATACGCCAGCCTTTCTTGGCAAATGCTTCATAGGCACCATCGCTATCAAGCGGATAATGCCGCATATAGAGTGGGCCATAAGGGGTTTGCGTGTGATAGTCGCGCGGATAGGAATAGAAATCACAATTGCCTTTCACGGCGGCAAAAGGCGTTGTTGCCCCTTCTCCCATCAGCCCAACATCGCCAGCATGCAAATAAAGGTCGGCATCGTATTCGCGCATGGCCACCATACGCAACGCTTCTTCATCTCCGTGCGTATCGGATATGACGACAATTTTCATAACGTAAAATTCACTAAAAACAGCGTAAAGGCAGTATCGTTGTCCATTTTGCCGGTGAAAATAGCCAATTCTGTTTGATAAAGCTGCTCCATGGCGCGATGTAGACATGCGTCCGACATTTTCGAAACGCTATAAAGAGAGGCTTTTGCTCGTCCCGTTGAGATTTTGAGTGCCGTTCCGATGTCGTAGGCCTCATAGCCACGGCGCGCTAAATAACGAACTTGATCTAAGACCATGAATTGGCGGCTTAGCATATGAATCAACGGAATCGGGCCATTGTTCGCGACGATTTTGCTGTCGCGGTACACCTCTAAAGCGTGTTTGATGTTGCCACGGGTTAACGCGTTTGCTAATTCATAAGAATTTACTTCCAGCGGAGAAGGCGTTAAGGTCTGCACCATGGCTTTTGTGACCTCTTCCCCGTTGGCATAGGCGATTAATTTATTGGCTTCTTGGCAAAACAGCGCATAGTCACCTTGCGTCCGTTCTTTAAGCTCAGTTACCGCAGGAATATCAATGGACGCTTTACGTTTTGCAAAATATTTTGGGATGAATTCATCCCATTGATTATCGGATAAATCATCGATTTGTAAGAATTTTGCACCACCGCTTTCTAATGCTTTGTAGTAAGGAGAATTCTTATCCAAGTCGTTGGTACAAACCGTGATAAATAAAGAAACAGCATCATCCGGTTTTTGGAAGAATGTCAACAAAAGACGATCGTCATCCCCGGCCGGCAACTTTTTCTTTTCTCTCGTTTTGGCCAAATAGAAGAAATGATCGGCAACAACGACTTTCTTATCGTAGCCAAGCGGCAAGGAAAGACATTCGTTCGCCAAATCGCAAAGTCGATTCTCCGTCATATCGAGCGCCACATAGCTCATGGCGTCCCGTTCGGGAAGGACTTCGCGAACGGCCCGACGAAGCGGGCCACGCATCATACTATCTTGAGAAGAAAAGAAAACGGTAATCATTGTCTTTTATTATAGACGGAGCATCAGGAGAAATCACGTAAAGGCAACCCGAAGTAGCGACGATAAGAAATGCTACCTTCCTCGTCGGTTCTTCGATAAGGAATACGTAGGCTTTCAAATCGCGAAAGCACTTCTTTATCCGGGTGGCCATAAGTGTTGTTTCTTCCAACGGAAATAATCGCCATTTTTGGCTGCACGTGAAGTAAAAACTCCTGTGATGACGAGGTTTTTGAACCATGGTGTCCCGCTTTTAAGACGTCACAACGTAATGAAGGATTATCTTGCACAATTCGGTGTTCAATTGCTTTTGGTGCGTCCCCCATCATTAACCATTCACACCCCATAAAAGTGAATCCAAGAACCAGGCTTTGATCGTTCTCTCCTGTTCCGCCATAAACGTTGTAATTCGTAAAAGTTAGATTTCCGACTTTCAAAGGAAATTCCGTTGCTGAAGAAACAAAGCGCTTGACTCGAAAATTTTGGATGAGGCTGTCTTTCGCCCCAATATGGTCGAAATCTCCGTGGCTTGCGATCAAACAATCAATTTGATAGACCTTCTCTTTTCGGAAAAATGGGATGTCCACTTCCGTCGCCATATCAAAAGAAAGATTGCCGCCGGTATCAAGCAACACATTCGTGTAGCCGTCACGAATCAAGATGGCATCGCCTTGTCCAACATTGATAAACGTCACTTCTTGTAAAAATGAGACGCCGACTGGCAAGGAATGAATCAATAGAAACGTTATCTGAAGTCCATGGGCGATGCGCCGTGTCTTCATGAAACCGATTTGCTTCGCGAATACCCCGATTGTCAAAAGCGCATAGTAGCCAAACGTAAACCAAGGAGAGAATTCGCCCAAAGGCAAAGTAACATCGATTGTTTTGATGCCTTGGAGCAAGTGCCAAATCCCTGAAGCGCATAAGGAAAGTACCCGAACCCATGGAAGCGTACAAAACGAAAGTAAGGACAAAGTCGCGAATCCATAAGAGACCGGAAGCAAAATCGTTGCATATAATGGCAACAACAAATGCCATTCGCCACGTTGATTATATAAAGGAAATAGCAAAAGCTGTAACAGGAGAAAAGATAGAATCTTTTGCTGCTTTTTCTTCCCTCGAGCGGTAATGCTACGAGAAAACGTCAGAAATAAACTGATGCCAAAGCCAAAACGAAATGAAGAGGAGACCGGTGCGAAGGGGTGAAGGAACAAAACCACAATTCCACTCCATCCCAGCAACGTCAAATAAGTCGGCGGTTCGCGCTTTAAAAGAAGGAAAATCAACGTGAAGAATCGTAGTAAGAAAATCCGATAAACGCCAATCTTTCCGTACAAAAATGGCAATAAGAGACAAGCGAATACAAAAGTAATCAACGCGCTTTTTGGCTTGCCATAACGTTTCGATAACTTCGCCTCTAGAAAGCGCAAAAAACCACCATAAAGGATCCCCGAAGCTGAGAGATAGCTAAGAACGCCCAAAGATGCCGATAGGGCGATTGCTTCGTTTTGGTATTCTTTGCGGCCAAATACCACCGAATCCATGAGACCCAACGTCAAAGAATCAAAAGAAGATAGAAACCGTAATTCTTGCTCTCTGAAACGGAATGGCCGAAGGAAAAGCACTTCTGTTTCTTTGACTTGAATGGCCTGTTTAACGCCGTTTTCTTCTAAATACGTCATAAAAGAAAAACGACTCTCGTATTCTTTTCCGACATAGGGGGAGATGGTGCCTTGAAGCCTCAAGATATCCCCTACTTCACGTGTGGAGTTCTTCTCAAACACATAGTAACGACGCCATCCAGTGGTGATCAGGTAATAATTGTTTTTCGAAGCGATCACCACGCCATGGATCTCACCATTGCCATTCGGTGAAGGCCAATGCGTGCGAAGCATCCCGAGCGCAAAACCAAATATCAGGAATCCCAAAAAGACAAGGAACGCCGCCTTTCCTTTCTGAAAAAACAAGAAAAGCAAGACGGCGGCCGTAAGGAGTGAGAGCACCATCAAAGGTGCTCCGAAACGAAACGCAGCAGTAAAACCAATGCTCCAGCCAAGAAACGATGCCAGGCTGATTTCGGGACGTGCGATTAATCCTTTAAGGTGATGTAGTTTTTGCATTTTTCCCAGGTGGCGGGGCCAATGCCAGAAACGTTCTTAATTTCTTCGAGACGGCGGAATGACCCTTGCTCGGTTCGATAAGAAACGATCTTGTCCGCGAGCGTTGAAGTAAAACACGATAACCCCTTCAGTTTCTCTGCGGTGGCCGTATTGATGCAAGCTTTGACGATGGGGTCGGCACTACAAGTGTTGCTGTTATCATAAAGTGGCGCAATATAGCATCCCCAGCCATCTTCAAGCACCAATGAAGTGTCATACGCTTTCGGATCAGCGTTCGAAGTCACGCCACCTGCCGCTGACAAAGCATCGCCGAGCGTTGAGGACAAAGGAACCAAATAAACCCCAGGATGACTCACTTCTCCTTCTAACGTGATTTCTAACCCCTCTTTTTCGCTGGTACGTGTGTTCAGCGTGGTAGTGGGGTTAGTGATGTCCGTGGTGACTTTGTCAACAACCGCCAATGCAATCAAGCAAACCACCGTAACCGCGACAACAATGATGATGGTCTTAAACATGGAAAACCTCCTTTCACTTATGAGAAGGCGGTTTTTTCAAAGGCGGGACAAAAAAAGCCTCGCTTTTTGCGAGGCAAACGAATCGAAGGAAGGGATATTAGTCGGCGTGTACAAACGAAACGATTTGGATTTCGTAAGGATGCGCGGCTTCAATGAGAATCTTGTCGTTCGAAGGGGCGTGGCCAATCAAAGCAAGGCCGAGCGGAGAATCCGCGGAGATTTTCTTCGTGGGGGCTAAGACATCTGCTTCATCGCCAGAAACGACTTGGACGGT
>Ga0256406_1002989_pt1 | contig 22244 bp, 15 predicted proteins | sample RumenRJG_03DNA_FD_185986 | JGI IMG/M metagenome (GOLD analysis project Ga0256406, IMG submission 185986) | Bovine rumen microbial communities from Lethbridge, Alberta, Canada - RJG_03 | ecosystem: Host-associated > Mammals > Digestive system > Stomach > Rumen | place: Canada: Alberta | collected... | reverse complement strand
ACAGAACACCTCTAAGATTTTCCGTGTGTCGCCTCGTTTCTTGCTCCGAGTATAGAGTTTTCCGTCGCTGTAGGCTCCGGCACCCCCTTCACCAAAACAATAGTTGCTCTCGGCATTCACTTCCTGGGTACGTGCGATGAGAGCCAGGTCTTTCTTTCGCTCGCGCACATCCTTGCCCCGCTCCACTACGACAGGCCGCAGACCAAGCTCTATAAGCCTCAGGGCAGCGAAGAGTCCACCGGGACCCTCGCCCACAACGACCACCGACTGGCGATCGCTTACATCACCGTATACAACATGCTGGAATTCATCTTCTTCAGGCATTTCGTTAATGTATACTCTCACCGTGAGGTTGATAAAGATGTTGCGCTGCCGGGCATCTATGCTGCGGCGAAGAACCCTCACTGCTTTCACGGTACGCACATCGAATCCCTTCTCCCGCGAAATCCAAGCGGCAAGACTCTGCTCGTTGTAGGCCGTCTGAGGCGACACTCTGATCTGATATTCTTCTGTCATAACTGATATTTTTCTGAATTTGAATCCGGCAGACCCAACGGTCCCGCTCATGGACGGTTGTCCTTTTATCGTTGTGCACTTCTGCTGACTTGCGGCAATTATAAGTGTGCACCGTCTGCCGGTTGCAAAGTTACACAAATAGAGCCACAAAGTCGACCGAGAAGCATAGAAAAAAAACGGTGAATGGGCAAAATACGGCTCACCCGATAACCCCTGTGGTTTTAGTTCTTAGTTTTATAACCAAAACCAAGAAAACCCTTTGTGCCATCGTCAAGGGCCAACACCCTTTGCCGTTGGTGGGTGATGGCTTGTGAGAGGCTACGCCTCTAACCGCCATCACCCACCAAACGGCAAATCCTCCTCCGTCGGATGATGACGCTGGCACAAAGTAAAACCTTAAAAACACAGTCCTACCAGGGAGCAGTTTGACTCATGGTCAAGCATTACTTTCTTTCGGACATGGACTTCTTTGTCCACTGCAGGGCGCGGCCCTCGTGGCCGTCCGCATCCAACGAGCAGAAAGGAAAAGACGGGATTGTAAGCGAGGCGCCCAAAGATTCATCGAATGGGTATTGAATGCCTTGGAAACTTCCGCAACAACTGCTCTGCGGACGGCCACAAGGGCCGCGCCCTGCAGTGGATATTTGGGGACAGCACAACAATTTTTCCGACCTTGCTTGCTAATTCCCTCTAACTTTACAGAGCCTCATCTCACGATGGATTCTACATTCGAAAAACATAGGGGCGATCACGGGACTGCTTGCCATTGGGGATGATTCTTTGGTAAGCTCTTTGAAGCTCGAGTAACGGATGGACTCTTGGCCGCACATGGTTTTCTTTCGGACATGGACTTCATTGTCCACTGCAGGGCGCAGCCCTCGTGGCCGTCCGCATCCAACGAGCAAAAAGGAAAAGACGGGATTGTAAGCGAGTCGCCCACAGATTCATCGAATGGGTATCGAATGCCTTGGAAACTTCCGCAACAACTGCTCTGCGGACGGCCACAAGGGCCGCGCCCTGCAGTGGATATTTGGGGACAGCACAACAATTTTTCCGACCTTGCTTGCTAATTCCCTCTAACTTTACAGAGCCTCATCTCACGATGGATTCTACATTCGAAAAACATAGGGGCCATCACGGGACTGCTTGCCATTGGAGATGATTCTTTGGTAAGCTCTTTGGAGCTCGAGTAACGGATGGACTCTTAGCCGCACATGGGGGGCTTTCAGACATGGACTTCATTGTCCACTGCAGGGCGCGGCCCTCGTGGCCGTCCGCATCCAACGAGCAAAAAGGAAGAGACGGGATTGTAAGCGAGGCGCCCAAAGATTCATCGAATGGGTATCGAATGCCTTATATGACGTTATTCTACATCTTCGAGTTATAGTTATAACGCCTTTGCTACGCCAAAATAAACGAAGAAAAGGTTTGACCTGCAAAGGGATATTTACTTCCGAAACTTGAGTAAACATGAGAGCATATCATCCCTTTGGCTATTGGGCCTAAGGGATGATATCTCCTATGATTTCTCGGTTTGCCTTTACTTATTTGCAAACAGTACAAAGAACATCACCCCTTCGACGATGTTCCCATCTATTTTTAGATGGCATTTCCCCAAATATCCAGCCAACCACCCGAAGCACGAATAACGGAACCTCGCGCTTTCGTTCGCATTTGTCTTCATATTTGTTCGCCGAATAGAAAATAATGTTTAACTTTGCAAGCAAAACAGTGCCATAGCCCCTTTGTTTTCGGGATGACACTGCCACCTTTTATTGCACAGTTATGAAAGTGATGAAGTTTGGCGGAACGTCTGTAGGTTCCGTAAAGAGCGTCCTGAGCCTCAAGCGCATCGTAGAGAAAGAGGCTTCCAAACAACCCATTGTCGTGGTGGTGAGTGCACTCGGTGGCATCACCGACCAGCTACTCTCCACGGCACGTATGGCCCTAAAGGGCGACGACCGCTGGCGCACGGAGTTCGACGCCATGATGGAGCGCCACCACAGAATGATTGACGAGGTCATCGACGACAATGCCGACCGTGAGACCTTATTTAACACTGTCGACGCACTCTTCGAACAACTGCGTTCCATCTACTTCGGGGTCTTCCTCGTTCACGACCTAAGCCGCAAGACGCAGGATGCCATTGTGAGCTACGGAGAACGGCTCAGCTCCCACATCGTGGCCACACTCGTCAAAGGCTCCAAATGGATGGACTCTCGTGACTTCATCAAGACCGAATACCGCAACGGCAAACACGTGCTGGACTCGGAACTTACCTACCGGCTCGTGCGCGAAGCCTTCGCTAAGCTGCCTCGCATCACGCTCGTGCCGGGCTTCATCAGCCAGGACAAGGACACCGGCGAGACCGCCAACCTCGGACGTGGCGGCAGCGACTACACAGCTTCCATCATTGCAGCTGCCCTCAACGCGAACATTCTTGAAATCTGGACCGACGTCGACGGCTTCATGACTGCCGACCCAAAAGTCATCAAGACAGCTTACACCATCCGTGAGCTCAGTTACATCGAAGCTATGGAGCTCTGTAACTTCGGTGCCAAAGTCATCTATCCGCCAACCATCTACCCCGTTTGTATCAAGCACATCCCCATCAGGGTGAAGAACACCTTCAACCCCAAGGGCGAAGGTACCATCATCAAGGACAAGATTGAAGACGACAACAAGCCCATTAAAGGTATCTCCAGCATCAGTGGAACGACGCTCATTACGGTATCCGGGCTCTCCATGGTGGGTGTCATAGGCGTGAACCGCCGCATCTTCACCTCGCTGGCCGACAAGGGTATCAGTGTCTTCCTCGTTTCTCAAGCCTCATCGGAAAACTCAACTTCTATTGGTGTGCGCGATGAGGATACGCGGCAGGCCGTCGACGTGCTCAACGAAGAATTCGCCAACGAGATTGACGACGGGCGCATGTTCCCCATGCATGCCGAAAGCGGTCTCGCCACCATAGCCATCGTGGGAGAGAATATGAAGCACACACCGGGCATTGCCGGAAAGCTCTTCGGGACACTCGGACGAAGCGGTATCAGCGTCATCGCCTGTGCCCAAGGCGCCAGCGAAACAAATATCTCGTTTGTCGTAGACTCCAAATATCTGCGCAAATCACTCAATGTCATCCACGACTCATTCTTCCTCTCTGAATACAAAGTACTCAATCTCTTCGTCTGCGGTGTGGGCACAGTGGGTGGAAAGCTATTGGAGCAAATACGCGCACAGTACGAGGAGCTCAAGGAACGCAACAGGCTGAAGCTGAATGTCGTTGGCATAGCCAGCTCGAAGAATGCAATCTACGACCGCGACGGCCTCAGCCTCGAAGGCTACAAGGAACGGCTCAAGGCCTCTGAGACGAGTTCACCCGAGAAACTGCTCAGCAGTATCTTGCACATGAACATCTTCAACAGCGTGTTCGTGGACTGTACGGCCAGCTCCGACATTGCAGCCCTCTACCCCACCCTGCTTGAACATAACGTCAATGTGGTGGCGGCCAATAAGATAGCTGCTTCATCAGACTACTCCTTCTACGCCCGACTGAAGAGCACAGCACTGAGCCGGGGTGTGAAGTTCCTCTTCGAGACCAACGTGGGAGCCGGACTGCCCATAATAGGCACCATCAACGACTTACGCAACTCCGGCGACCGCATCCTCAAGATTGAAGCTGTGCTCAGTGGCACACTTAACTTCATCTTCAATGAACTGTCGGCAGACGTGCCTTTCTCCGAGGCTGTAAGGCGGGCCAAAGAGAAGGGTTACAGTGAACCCGACCCACGAATAGACCTCAGCGGAACCGACGTCGTGCGCAAGCTTGTCATCCTTACGCGCGAGGCTGGCTACAAGGTGAACCAGGACGATGTTGAAAAGCATCTCTTCATTCCCGATGGTCTCTTCAAAGGGTCTATTGACGAATTCTGGAAGCATCTGCCCGAGGTTGACGCAGGCTTCGAGGACCGTCGTAAGAAGTTGGAGAGCGAGGGAAAACGATGGCGCTTTGTGGCCACAATGGAACTGGGACACACTGAGGTGGCTTTGAAAGCTGTTGGCAGCGACTCTCCGTTCTACGATCTCGAAGGCAGCAACAATGTCATCCTGCTCACCACCGAGCGCTACCGCAAATATCCCATGCAGATTCAAGGCTACGGTGCCGGGGCCAGTGTCACGGCTGCCGGAGTCTTTGCCAACGTGATGAGCATCGCCAACATTTGAGCCAGTCTGCCAGGGACTATCACAAGGTCTCGAACAGTGCATTAGACAAAAGGAGGTTAAGGATGAAACATATTATTATTTTAGGCGACGGCATGGCCGACCACCCCATTGCACGCCTCGGCGGAAAGACTCCGCTTGAGTATGCCCCAACACCTTTCATGGACTTGCTCGCACGAGAGGGACGCACTGGGCGGCTCAACACCATCCCCGAGGGTTTCCTACCTGGGTCGGAAGTGGCCAATACGGCAATCTTGGGCTATGATCTCAATAAGGTCTACGAGGGAAGAGGCCCTTTAGAAGCCGCTTCGATTGGTTACGAGATGGAAGCCGACGATCTGGCTCTGCGCTGCAATATCATCGGGCTTGAAGAAGGACTCATTAAGAATCATCACGGAGGCCACCTCACAACAGCTGAGGGTGCAATGCTCATAAACTTCTTAGAAAACAAGTTGGGGTCCGATCGCGTGAGGTTCATTCCCGGCATTCAATACCGCCATCTGCTTATCATCAAAGGTGGCAATAAGCACATAGCCTGTGCGCCGCCTCACGACCACCCAAACGAAGCATGGCGACAACTACTTGTGAAGCCTGAAACTGCCAGGGCTGATTCAGGAGAAGACGACGCAGGAAGGATGACGGCTCAAGAGACAGCCGATCTTCTCAATGAGCTCATCCTTAAGTCGCAGGCCTTACTGCAGGCACATCCTTTCAACAAGGAAAGAAAAGAGAAGGCCAACAGTATCTGGCCTTGGGGCGGAGGTTACCGGCCGAAGATGAAACGCCTCCAAGAAATGTACCCGCAAATCAAGTCGGGCTCGTGCATCTCCGCTGTCGACCTTATCCGCGGTATCGGACATTATGCCGGTCTCAACGTCATTAAAGTGGAAGGAGCCACGGGACTTGCCGATACCAACTATGAAGGGAAGGCGGCCGCCGCCATTGAAGCCCTGCAAAAGCAAGACTTCGTCTACTTGCACATAGAAGCCAGCGACGAGGCGGGGCACGACGGTGACCTCGATCTGAAACTACAAACAATAGAAAATCTCGACAGCCGCATCGTGGGGCCTATATATAAAGAGGTAAGGGACTGGGACGAACCGGTGTGCATCGCCGTCCTTCCCGATCATCCCACCCCTGTGGAGGTGAGGACTCATCTGAAGGAGCCTGTACCTTTTCTTATTTGGCATAGAGGTATCGAGCCAGATTCAGTGAAAGCCTACAGCGAGGCTGACTGCGTAAGAGGAAGCTACGGAATGCTCCGTCTGGCTGAGTTCATGAACGAATTAATGAAGACATAGAAGATATGAGATACTACAGCACAAACGACCCCAATACAACGGTTACTCTTCGTGAAGCTGTCGTAAGAGGACTGGCCCCGGACCGGGGACTTTATATGCCCAACAGCATCAAGAGACTCGGACAAGAATTCTTCCATAATATTCACGCACTCTCATTCCAGCAAATAGCCGACGAAGTAGCTATGGCTTTCTTTGGTGAGGACTTGCCAGAGACCGACATACGGAGGATAACAGAAGACACGCTCAATTTTGACATCCCCCTTGTTGAGGTGAGTCCTGGCATCTACAGTCTGGAACTGTTCCATGGTCCGACCCTCGCCTTCAAGGACATTGGGGCCCGCTTCATGGCCCGGCTGCTTGAGTATTTCATTGCTCACGAAGAAGAGAAAACTCATAAGGGTGAGAGTGTAGTTAACGTTCTCGTGGCCACCAGTGGCGACACGGGTTCGGCCGTAGCGAATGGCTTTTTAAGTGTGAATGGCATCCATGTTTACGTACTCTATCCTAAAGGCAAGGTGAGTCCCATTCAGGAAAGCCAGTTCACAACTCTGGGACATAATATTACGGCTGTAGAGGTGGATGGTGTCTTCGATGACTGTCAGCGTCTCGTCAAGCAAGCTTTCATGGACGCTGAACTTCGTAACCACCTAGTAATGACATCAGCCAACTCTATCAACGTTGCCCGTTTTCTGCCTCAGGCATTCTATTACTTTTATGCCTATGCCCAGCTGCGCGCCTTCCAACTCTCTGGAAAGGCTCCAGAAGGTGAACCCGTAATAAGTGTGCCCAGTGGAAACTTCGGTAATCTGACGGCCGGACTCATCGCACACCGCATGGGACTGCCGGTAAAGTATTTTGTGGCTGCCAATAATGCTAATGACGTTTTCTTGAAATACCTTCTTACAGGAACATATTGTCCACAGCCCACACGGCAGACATTAGCCAACGCCATGGACGTGGGAGCTCCAAGCAACTTCGCGAGAATTCTCGACCTTTATGCTAATTCGCTTGAAGCTATACGCAACGACATCAGGGGCGATGCGTTTACGGATGAAGCTATCAAGGATATCATACGTGATTGTTATCACCACACAGGGTATATTCTCGATCCCCACGGAGCCTGTGCCTATGAGGCGCTGCGACGACATCTGAAACGCGACGAACCAGGAATTTTCCTTGAGACAGCACATCCGGCCAAATTCAAGGAGAAAGTCGATGACATTCTTGATACCGACATACCCATTCCGCAGAGGCTGTCGGCATTCATGAAAGGACAAAAGAAGACTGTGGCGATGTCGAAACACTTCCCCGACTTCAAGGAATACCTTTTGCAAAGCAGCGGCGAATAAGCCCTGTGACGTTTTTTGAAGGAAAACTTTGGTGAACGGCAAAAACTTCGTATATTTGCGCCAACAAAATAAATCACGAACTGCTAAATGGTCTACGTTGACATTTCCAAAGAAACACGCCCGCTGAGTTTCTACTTGGCTATGGAAGAGTATGTCGCAAGGTGCAAACCTGCCGACAAGGAATACTTCTTCATGTGGCAAGTGGAGCCAAGCGTCATCTTTGGTCGCAATCAACTTATTGAGAACGAAGTGAATATCCCATATTGCCGGAGCCACGGCATACGGACTTTCCGAAGAAAGAGTGGCGGAGGCTGTGTGTATGCCGATATGAGCAACGTCATGTTCGCCTATATAACACCGGATGAGAATGTCAGCCTCACGTTTACAAAATATATCAATCTCGTAGTAGACACACTTCGACTGTTGGGTGTTCCTGCAGAAGCCAGTGGAAGAAACGACGTAATGATAGAAGGGCGGAAGGTCTCAGGCAATGCTTTCTACCATATTCCCGGACGCAGCATTGTGCATGGCACCATGCTCTACGACACAAACATGCAGAATATGGTGGCTGCCATCACGCCAAGCGACGAGAAACTCGTCAGTAAAGGAGTAAAGAGTGTTAGGCAACATATCGCTCTGCTGAAGGACTACATTGATCTTTCGCTTGAGGAATTCAAAGATTTCGTCAGGCATCACCTCTGTGATGAAGAGATTTTGCTTGACGAGGCTGACATAGCAAAAATCCGTGACATCGAACGAGAGTACCTAACTGATGACTTCATCTATGGCAATAATCCACGATATTCCGTAGTAAACAAAAAGCGCATAGAGGGAGTTGGCGACATGGAGGCTCGCATAGAACTCAAGAATGGCATTATGAAGGATGTCAACATCATGGGCGACTTCTTCCTTTTAGGCGACATAGACAACCGAATACTCCACCCGCTGCGCAACCTACCTTACAACCGTGAAGCCATAGAGGCTGCACTGCCCGCAAGAGTAGACGACATTATTATGAACCTGAGCAAAAAAGCATTATTGGAACTTTTACTAAAAAACTAAACCAACATATGGAAGCAAACAAAAGAACTTGTCTTTATGACAAACATGTGGCACTGGGAGCTCTGATGCAACCTTTCGGAGGCTTTGACATGCCCATACAGTACTCGTCCATCATCGAGGAACACAATGCAGTAAGGCATCATTGTGGTGTGTTTGATGTTTCTCATATGGGAGAGATTATCGTAACCGGTCCGGATGCAGAGCGATTTATCAATCACATCTTTACAAACGATGTTAGGGGCCTTGCAACCGGCAAAGTTATTTATGGCATGATGTGCTATCCTGACGGCGGCACGGTGGACGATACCTGCATATGCAAGATGGGTGAGAACAACTTCTTCATGACAGTGAATGCCGCCAATATCGATAAGGACGACGAATGGATACGAAGCAATGCCAAGGGCTTTGACGTGAATATCAACAACCAAAGTGACTATTACGGCCAGCTGGCTGTACAGGGACCAGAGGCTGAAAGCGTAATGGAGGAAGTCCTTGGACTTCCTTGCAAGGAACTCAATTTCTACGAGGTGAAAACCTATAAAACAGCGGGCGAAACAATCGTTATCTCGCGTACTGGCTATACAGGCGAGGACGGCTTTGAGTTCTATGGTTCACATGAGTTCATCCGGTCTTCTTGGGACAAGCTCATGGCTAGTGGCAGATGCAAGCCTTGTGGACTTGGCTGCCGGGACACCCTGCGCTTCGAAGTAGGGCTGCCGCTCTATGGTGACGAACTCTCGAAGGACATCAGCCCGGTCATGGCCGGTTTAAGTATGTTCTGCAAACTCGACAAGCCTGAATTCATCGGCAAAGAAGCTCTCGTTAAGCAGAAGACTGAAGGAGTGAGCAAGCGCCTGAGAGGCATAGAGCTCACTTCGCATGCCGTACCCCGTCATGGATACAAAGTGCTCAAGGATGGTATGGAAGTCGGCGAAGTCACTACGGGCTACAGACTGATAAGTGTTGACAAGAGTTGCGCTGTAGCACTTGTCGACGCATCGTTAAAACTGGGAGACACGGTGGATGTACAAATACGCAAGAAAACCTTCCCCGCCGTCATAGTGAAAAAGAAGTTCTACGACAAACATTACAAGAAATAACAACAACTCTCCGGTGATGACTCCTTATGAGCCCACCGGCCTAATATTATGATTATATGGCAAAGGTTATCGATGGACTCTACTATACAGAGTCACATGAATTCGTGAAAGTAGAAGGCGATTACGGCTATGTAGGAATCACCGACTTCGCCCAGCATGAGTTGGGCAATGTCGTGTATGTTGACATGCCCGACGTGGATGACGATGTTACAGCAGGCGAAGAATTCGGCGCTGTGGAAAGTGTGAAAGCTGCTTCCGACCTCAATTCACCAGTGAGTGGAACTGTGGTAGAAGTCAATGACAAGCTTGAGGATCATCCTGAAGACATCAACAAAGATGCATTCTCCAACTGGATTATCAAAGTGAAGCTTTCCGACAAAAGTGAGCTCGACTCTCTGATGGATGCGAAAGCCTACGAGGAGTTCTGCAAGAAATAGTTCTGTAAAGACAGGGCTTTTCTCCTCTCTTTGCACAAGAAAACGCTAATGACAGACGAGGGGGCGGGCAGGTTAACAATATTCTCCTGTCTCCCTCTTCTTCTTTAGGCAAAAGGGGGAACACCCGAGACCTTTATGACTGGATAATCAAGAAAACTAAATGGCATACAAATATTTTCCACATACACAGGACGACATCGATGCGATGCTGTCCAAGATTGGCGTAACTTCGCTTGACGAACTTTATGCAGAATTGCCGTCGAGTGTCAGACTGACAAGAGACTACGATTTGCCTGAAGCAATGAGTGAGATTGAACTCCGCAAGTTCTTCAATGCACTCGGCAAGAAAAACAAGCAGCTTATTTGCTTTGCCGGAGCCGGTGTTTACGACCATTATACACCAGCCGCCATCCCACAACTCGTTGAACGCTCAGAATTCCTGACCAGTTACACCCCTTATCAGGCCGAAATTTCACAGGGTACCCTTCACTACATCTTTGAATATCAAAGCATGATGACCGAACTTACCGGTATGGAGGTGTCAAATGCATCCATGTATGACGGGACGACAGCTACTGCCGAGGCTATGCTCATGGCAAATGCAGCAAGCAAGAAGGCACACACGGTACTTGTCTCTGACACATTGGACAAGAAAACTCTGGCTGTTGTGAAAACCTATGCCCATTTCCACGGTGTAGAGATAGAAATGGTTGGTGCTGAGAACGGAGCTACCAACAAGGAGGAGCTGCACGACAGACTTGCTGCAGGTGGTGTTGCCGGTGTCATCATGCAGCAACCCAACCGGTTCGGTATCATTGAGGATTTTACTGGCGTAGCAGAGGATTGCCACGCAAACAAAGCACTCTTCATACTCAATAGTATTCCTGCCGACCTTGCCCTGCTCAAGACACCGGGCGAATGGGGGGCAGACATCGCTGTGGGCGACGGACAGAGCCTCGGCCTCCCAATGAATTTCGGTGGGCCCTATGTGGGCTACATGTGCTGCACGGAGAAGCTAATGCGCAAGATGCCAGGGAGAATCGTTGGTAAAACCGTTGATGAAACGGGACAACGCGTTTTCGTCCTCACGCTTCAAGCACGTGAGCAGCACATCCGCAGACAGAAAGCTACCTCTAACATATGCTCCAATGAAAGTTTGATGGCACTTTGGGTAACCATTTATATGAGCCTGATGGGACGGCAGGGACTGAAGGAAGCCGCCCAACTCTCCTACGATGGCGCACATTATCTCTGTGCGAAGCTTTGCCTGGGCGGACACTTCCATTTGCTTTACCAGAAACCTTTCTTTAATGAGTTCACCCTGCACTATGACGGAGATGTTGATGCACTCTTGCACAAGCTGGAGAATCATGGTATTTTAGGAGGAGTGAAACTCGACGACCACGTCATTATGATGGCAGTCACAGAAAGACGTACTAAAGAAGAAGTTGACCATTTAATAGCACTTTGCAATGAATAACAAACTATACGGCAACCTTATATTCGAACTGTCCCACAAAGGACGTGTGGGCTACAGTCTGCCGAAAAACAAGTTCGGGCATCACGAGCTACCGACAATAGCTCGCAGAAGTGTGGATGCCGCCCTTCCCGAATGCGACGAGATGACCGTTGTAAGACACTATACGAACCTCAGCGAAAATAACTTTGGAGTGGATAATGGCTTCTATCCGTTGGGCTCATGCACAATGAAATACAATCCTCCTATTAACGAGGAGATGGCCAACCACCACGATTTCACCGACCTTCACCCTTTACAGCCCGAGGATTCCGTGCAAGGCGCGCTTGAGGCGGAGTACATGCTTCAAAGGATGCTCTCTGAAATTACGGGCTTGAGCGACTTCACGCTCAATCCCTGCGCCGGTGCTCACGGCGAGTTGACGGGACTGATGATTATCCGCAGCTACCATCAAAGCCGAAACGACAACAAACGTCTAAAGGTGATCGTACCCGACTCAGCACATGGAACAAATCCTGCTTCAGCTGCTGTCTGCGGCCTTGAGGTTGTAGAGGTTAAAAGTACGGCTGACGGTCTTGTTGACGTGGAGGATCTAAAGCCGCTCCTTGGCGACGACGTAGCCGCCATGATGATGACCAATCCCAATACACTCGGTCTTTTCGAAAAGGAAATTCCAGAGATAGCCAAACTCGTCCACAACTGCGGTGCACTGATGTATTACGACGGTGCAAACCTCAACCCATTGTTGGGTAAAGCCCGTCCTGGCGACATGGGCTTCGACGTACTCCATCTGAACCTACACAAAACATTCTCTACGCCTCATGGTGGTGGCGGACCTGGCGACGGCCCCGTCGGTGTAAGAACAGGGCTGGAGCAATTCCTGCCACGTCCTCATGTCGTCAAGGATAATGACGGACACTTCAGCATCATTCGCGACCGACAGCTCGACAACCTCGACGTTCCTACTTCAGTGGGAGCCTTCCTCGGTAATTTCGCTGTGGTCATGCGTGCTTTGTGCTATATCCTCACACTTGGGAAAGAGAACATCGGCATGGTTGGCCCATTGGCAACACTGAATGCCAACTACATCAAGGAGAGTCTGAAAGACGATTATGAACTGCCCATAGAGGGTCTATGCAAACACGAGTTTGTGTTCAACGGACTAAAGGATAAGTCTACAGGAGTCACCACTATGGATGTAGCAAAACGACTGCTCGACTTCGGTTATCATGCTCCCACCATCTATTTCCCGCTTCTTTTCCATGAGGCGATGATGATTGAGCCTACTGAAAATGAGAGCAAAGATACCATCGACGGTTTTATCAAAGTGATGCACCAGATAGCGCGCGAGGCTCGGGAGACACCTGATATGGTGAAAACTGCACCGCACAACACACCAGTGAAGCGCGTTGACGACGTGCTCGCTGCCAAGCATCCCATAACAACTTACCGACAGCTCATCAATGACAACAACTGACCTTATCATTATTGGAGCCGGTCCGGGCGGCTACCATGCCGCAGCCTATGCCGCAAAGAAGGGACTTGGTGTCATCATCTTTGAGGCTGCACAGGCCGGTGGTACTTGCCTGAACTGTGGATGCATTCCCACGAAGACCTACTGCCATGTAGCCGATGTCATCACAGAGGCTAAGGAAGCAGGGGTCTTCGGAATCAATTCACTGAATTTTGACTTCGACTTCCCAACGCTTCACCAACATAAGAATGAAGTGGTAGCCCAACTCCGACAAGGCGTTGAGAGTCTGATGAAAATGCCAGGCATCACATTTGTCGAAGGCAGAGCTTCATTTGTCGACAGCCACACCGTTATCTGCAATGGTGAGCAATACCGAGCAGCCAATATCATTGTCGCCACAGGTTCGGGACCGAAGATGCCCCCCATCGAGGGCATTGCCGACCCCACAGTAGTCGACTCAACCGGTCTCTTGTCCATGCCCACTCTGCCCCGGAAGCTCATCATTGTTGGAGCAGGTGTCATTGGAATGGAGCTTGCATCGGCTTTTAGTACTTTTGGAACAGAAGTCACCGTCGTGGAATTTCTCAAGGAATGTTTGCCTACCATCGACGCAGAAATAGCCAAGAGGCTGCGCCGTCAGATGGAGAAGCGTGGCGTGAAATTCTATCTCCAGTCGGGAGTGAAAGCCATAAGCAATGGACAAGTGACCTTTGAACAAAAGGGTAAGGAAAGCTCAGTCTGTGGAGATGTCGTACTTGTTGCGACAGGAAGAACTGCCAACACTTCCGGACTGAACCTTGAAGGAGCTGGTGTGAACTGTGATCGAAAGGGCATTATTGTCGATGACAACATGCTAACAAACCAGCCTCATATCTATGCCATTGGAGATGTCAACGGCAGACAGATGCTGGCCCACGCTGCTGAGTTCCAGGCCCGGAGGGCCGTTAATCACATTCTGGGCATTGCTGACAACATCGACCTCAACATTATGCCTGCTGCCGTCTTCACTCATCCGGAAGTGGCCGGCGTTGGACTAACGGAAGAGCAGTGTAAGGCTCAGGGGCTGAATGTCAAAAGCCAGAAATCGCTCTACCGTGCTAACGGGAAGGCAGTAAGCATGAATGCTTCCGACGGTCTGCTGAAACTCATAGTGCGAGCTGATGACCCATGGTTGCCTCTTGTGGGCTGCCATGTCGTGGGTGCCCATGCTGCTGATATTGTGCAAGAGGCTACGGCTGTAATGAACTCATCGGAACCTTATGCCACAAAGTTGCGAGACATCATCCACATCCACCCTACCCTTTCAGAAATTCTTCTTGACGCAGCCTCTTTGGTAGAAGCGTAGGAGAACCTTCAAATCAGACATCTATAAAACGAACGGGGACTGCTTTCTGAAATTCAGTGTAAAGCACTCCTCGTTCGTTTTTTATGCAGCTTCGTAAAGTTTTCTTGGCCATCACTGCGCTGCTACAGTCTTGCACAATAAGCCCTCTACTCAAATAGACAGAGAACCGAATTATTGTCAGTTCAGAACCGAGTCATAAACTCCACGACTATCTTGTCACGCTCCGATGTCTTTTCCACGACGCCCTCACCATAGAAGTACTTCTCATAGTTGATTCTAATGTCCGAGATGAAAGGCTTGGCGAAACTCAGTGTCACTCCGCCCGTGATGCGCGACCGCTTATGGTCGTTGACAATAAGGCTTCCCTTATCATTCTCTCCACCGTCAAGATAGCGCAGCCCGTCACTATGGTCGCTCATATAATCATAGCGCACAAGCGGAGATACCTTACTGAACATACACCGACGCAACGGAATGTCGTAACTGACAAAACCATCAAAAGCATGAACAGGATGGAAAGCATCGTCGGCATAATGCTTATAGAGATACTCGGCCTCTGCTATGAAGCCCTTGTCATGATAGGTAAGACCGGCATCGTACATCATGATGTTCACATCCGAAGGTCTCACTTTCTGCATACTCGCCTCAATGTCAAGTCCTATGGGAAGCATCATGACAGCCTTCGAGGAGAAGTTTACATTACTCGTCCAAAAGTCTTTCTGGTTGGTCAGTCCTGAGCCATTGAAGAGTCCGGCCCTTACCACAATGGGAAATCCAGGATGAAAGGTGTAACCCACTTCTGCTCCGACATCACGCACATTGCCCACCTGTTTTGCAATGAAACTACGATTGGCGAAGTATTGCTGATGAGGTGAGCGATGGGCATCAATAGTGAAAGGCACCCTCTCCTGTCCGATGGTGAACTGAAAATTACGCCACGGCTGTATGCGCGTGTAGGCATCAAGCATCTTTATTTTGCCTTCATCGCAAAGGTCAATCTCAGCCTTATAGCTGACGATAGGCGTCACCTTTCCTTCGATGCTCACCCTCGCAGTTCTCACCTCGAAACGGCCTTTTCCCTCGTCAGTCTGGTATTCATACTTCCCACGCAGCGTACCATGTACCTGCATGGTAGAATTCCATTGCTGGGCTGTCACACACAAAGGCATGCACAACATGCATCCCAAAGCAAAGCTTAGTCTGCTCATTCTTAGTTACGTAGTTTTGATTCAGCGGCAAAGCTATAATAGAAGTGTTTCATTCCCGCAACAATCGTGTTACATTGTTGTTACTGCTCCGTTTTGTAACAGAATCTTAATATAGATTTAATACCTATATCATTGAAGTGTCGAAATATATGTTGTACTTTTGCAAAGTAAATACGTTATTAAGATTATGAAGAAATCAAAGAAGTCTATCCAAGCGATGCTTGAGGCAATGAAGAAAGGAAACGAACGTCAGGCAACCAACAAAATCATTAGTTACGCTCTGCAGAAACTGAACAGTGAGGAGTATGAATGCGACGATGAGGCTGTTTACACTGCCGACAAGAAGACACTCGTTTTCCTCTTCGGAAAACAGTCTGAGTTTGCTGTCCCCGAAGGAGTAGAGACAGTTGAGGAGCGGGCTGGTTACCGCAACTTGGTCATTGCCAAGGTTACCTTTCCGGCCAGTATGAAAGAGATTCGCCGGGATGCTTTCTATGATTGCGACACCCTGACGGAGCTTACCATTCCGGCAGGAGTCGAGCGTATTGAGAACTATGCCTTTGGTGACTGCGACGGCCTGAAGGTCGTCAGGTTCTTGGGCACTCCGAAGCACTTAGGGAGGCACGCCTTTGAAAGCTGCGACCATCTTCATGAGATTATCGTACCTGCCGACAGCGTCAAGAAGTTCGTCAAGGCCCTCCATCTGAATGATGAGAATGCCGACCTTGTTATTCCCGACAGCGAGCCCACACCGAAAAAGGCAGAGAACAAGGACAAAGCAAAGGACAAGATTAAGAACAAGAAGGAGAAAGCCAGCAAGAAAGACGACAAGGAAAAGAAGTCGTCCGAAAAGGATTAAGGAAAGGAGAAAGCAAATGACAGCAACAAAGACACCCCCAAAACCGACAGCAGTAAAACCTCAGAAAACTAAGCGCCAGTACATCGAACGCGATGTGAGCTGGATGTATTTCAACCACCGCATCCTTGAGGAAGCAGAGAAAGAATACATCCCATTGCTCGAACGTATCTCGTTTTTAGGCATCTATTCCAACAATCTCGACGAGTTTTTCCGAGTGAGGGTGGCATCGCTGAACAGACTCTGCGAGAACAGCAACCTCGACAAACAGACGCTTCAGAAGATCAGCAAAACCCTAAAGGCCATCAACAAGCTCAATGCCGCCTATGCCAGTGAGTACACCGCAGCCATCGACCGAGTGGAAACAGAATTGCACTGCCACGGCATCAGACTACTGAAGGAAGACGAACTCAACGAGGAGCAGCAACACTTCCTCACAGAGTTGTTCTACAACAAGCTCAACGGAAGCATCAATCCGATATGGTTGTCGGAAATCAACGACTTAGCCACTTTCGAGGACAATCGTATCTATCTCGCCGTGGAAAAGACCGAGGTGGAAACGCAAAAGAAACGCTACGCCATCGTGAAGGTACCCGACAGAGCCATAGGGCGCTGGGTGAGGTTGCCGGAGTCCGACGGCTTTGCCAACATCATGTACCTCGACGATGTCGTTAGGTTCTGTCTGCCTCTCGTGTTCATTGGATTCAAGGAGAGCACCTTCAGAGCCTATTCCTTCAAGTTTACGAAGGACGCAGAAATGGACCTCGACAACTACGCTGACTATGGCACGCTCGAAAAGATAGCCGCTGGTGTCAATTCGAGGCGCAGAGGCAGTGCAGTGAGAGTCATCTATGACGGAAGCATGCCCAAGAGCATACTCAAGGAGATACGCAAACGGTTCAATCTTAACATGCTTGACACGAGCATAGCAGGCCGGCGATATCAGAACCACAAGGACCTGATGAAATTCCCCGACTGTGGCCACACAGAGCTGAAATACCCTGCATGGCCACAGGTGATGAAGGAAGAGTTTGTCTCCCGCGAGAGTATTCTAAAGCTCATCCGTGCCAAGGACCGCTTTATCCATGTGCCCTATCACAAGTTTGACGGCTATATCCGAGTGCTGCAGGAAGCGGCCATCAAACCGGAAGTGAAAGCTATCAAGACGACACTCTACCGCGTGGCAAAAGACTCGAAGGTGGTGAAGGCACTCATCAATGCAGCCCACAACGGCAAGCATGTCACCGTAGTGGTGGAACTGCTTGCCCGATTCGACGAGGAGAGCAACATCAAGTGGAGCAAACGCATGCAGGAGGAGGGCGTGAATGTAGTCTTTGGTGTAGAGGGCCTGAAAGTCCATTCCAAGCTCCTGCTCATAGTGTCGAGAAAAGGCAATATGGCCTGCATCGGGACAGGAAACTTCCACGAGGGCAATGCCCGTACCTATACCGATTATTTCATGCTTACGGCTCGCCCGAAGATTGTCAACGAGGTTGCAAAGGTTTTCGAGTTCATTGAGCGTCCTTTCTCGCAGGTGAGATTCCGTGAGCTCATGGTGTCGCCCATCTCAATGAAGGGCCGACTGCTGAGGCTCCTTGATAACGAGATTCGCAATGCCAAAGAGGGTAAGGAAGCCTGGGTAAAGATGAAAATCAACCATATCACCGACGCCGACATGGTGGACAAACTCTACGAAGCTTCCCAGGCAGGTGTCAAGATAGGCATTGTGATAAGAGGCAACTGCTCGCTCGTACCCGGTGTACCGCATCTGAGTGAAAATATCAAGGCTGTAGGCATTATCGACCGTTACCTCGAGCACTCGCGCATCATCATCTTCTGCAACGGAGGCACCAACCGATATTATTTAGGATCGGCCGACTGGATGCCACGCAATCTTCTCAATCGAGTGGAGGTTATGACGCCTGTCTACGACGAGGATTTGCAGCGCGACCTTATGCGCACAGTGGATTACGGATTGAGGGACACCACCAATGGCAGAATTGTAGACGGTAAGGGCACTAACCACTTACAGGAGGGAGAGCCATTCCGCAGCCAGGAGGAACTCTTCAAGACCTACCACGAGTAGACAAAGGCCATACAAAACAAGTACTTATACATAAAAAAATCACTACGGGACGTATGAATTTAGCATCTATCGACATTGGCTCCAATGGTGCCCGACTGCTCATCAAAAGCTTCAACAGGTACTGTGCCGTGCCGGAGAAACGAATCAAGAAGGTTATGTTCGTCAGGATTCCACTGCGTTTAGGCAAGGATGTCTTTGCAGCAGGAAAGGTGTCCGATGAGCGGGAATACATGCTGATGCACATGATGAAAGGCTTCAAGCAGTTCATGAAACTTTACCGCGTGGAGCGCTACCGGGCTTGTGCCACCAGCGCCATGCGCGATGCCACAAACGGCAAAGCCATCATGAAGAAAATACGCCATGCCACGGGTATAGAGCTCGAAATCATAAAGGGTTCAGAGGAAGCTCAGTTGCTTTGCAATAACCTTATCGAGAAAACAGACTCCAACCGTGGCAACTTCGCCTATATCGACGTAGGCGGTGGCAGCACGGAGGTCTCACTCATCCATGACGGCGTGCTTGCCGAAAGCCATTCCTTTAATATAGGAACCTTGAGACTGCTCAGTGGAAAGGTGACGGAGGAAGAGAAAGAAGATCTCAAAAGAGGGCTTTCTGACTATGCCTCAAAATACTCGGACATCAAGATAATCGGGTCGGGAGGCAACATCAATAAGCTTTATAAGATCGGACAAACCGACAAGAAAACCCAGGAGATTTCTCTTGCTGAGCTCAAACGCCTCTATGGCATCCTTGAGCCTATGACGATTGAGGAGCGAATAGCAACCTTCAACTTGAAGGACGACCGTGCTGACGTCATCGTGCCGGCAGCCTCAATCTTTATCCATGCCTGTGAGTATCTGAAGGCCAATACCGTGAGAGTGCCGAACATCTCGCTCGCCGACTCCATCGTTGACGGACTCTGCAAGGAAGAACTCAAGAACGGCTCCAGAGACTGAAAACTATTTGGCACATGGAGCAATTTCGTGGGAGGTTATCTTGTGAATCCCTTAATTCTATGTGCCAATAGCAAAACTATTCTTGCTCGGACAGCCATTCTGGTTGTCCTAACAAGAATAGTAAAGTTTTATCTTGATTTATGCTTATGTGTCCGTATTCTAAGGCTTCCTTCTACGGCGCGGGCAGTCAGATTACGGCATTCTTCATAAGTATCATATCCTCATTCGTTGCACCTGCCCCATGAGCAGTTCCTGACTTCATGCCTTCAAAGTGAAGTCAAGCCTTAGTCCGCCCGTGGGGTTATTAGAAGCCTTAATGGTTCCTCCATGCAACTTCACGGCATTCTTCACAATAGCCAGACCAAGCCCCGTACCTCCCATTTTCCGGCTCCGGCCCTTGTCTACACGGTAGAAACGTTCGAAGAGGCGGTCAAGATGGGCTGACGGCACACCGACTCCGTTATCCATAAACGCAAAGTGCCAAAAAGCCCCTTGACGTTCTGCCTTCAAAGTCATTGTGGTATTCTCACCTGCGTAGGCTATGGCATTATCCATGAGATTGCGGAATACACTGTAGAGCAGTCCCTTGTTACCATTGACAATCACCGACTGAGGCATCTCGTTGACGAATTTCATGCCCCGTTGCTTTATCTGCAGAGCAAGCTCCTGGGAAAGAGAATCAACCATCAGGGAGAGATTCACTTGCTCGAAATCCTTCACCTGCGGTGCATCGTCCATACGGTTGAGTGTCGAGATGTCGTGCAGCAGGCTCGTCAGCCGTTCACTCTGTGCATAGCAACGGCGCAGAAACTGTTCGCGCATAGCCTCGTCGATATCCGTATTGTTGAGTATGGTCTCGAGATAGCCCTGAATGCTTGCCACTGGGGTCTTTAGCTCGTGGGCTACATTCTGAGTGAGCTGCCTCTTCAGCGTGCTTTGCTCCTGTCGGGTGTCCTGCAGGGTCTTGTAGAGCTTGATGATTCGCTCGGCTATTTCTCCAAGCTCGTCATCGGGGAACTCGGCCAAGTCCTCTACCTCCAGACTTGCGTTGTGGTCGGCTCGCCAGGCAAACACTCGCAGTTTGGAGATGTTGCTGCCCAACCGACTTGTAAACCTGTAAAGCAGGAAGATGAGAATGGCAGTGGCCACAAGCGAGAACCAAATGAAGTGCTGGTCAGCACGCAGGGCCTTGGCCAGACTGTTGTTGTAAGGCAAGGCTGAGCGCACAACATAACCTTCATGGGGGAAATAAGTGGCACTGTAGAAATAGTCACGATTGGTCGTAGAACTGTTACGCTCTACGACTGATCCCTGTCCTTTGCTTACAGCCTCGATGAATTCGGTACGTTTAGCATGGTTTGCGATGTGTTCGTAGTCTTTGCGCTCACTGTCAAAGAACACATGTCCCTTGCGGTCGATAAGCGTCACACGGAGTGCGTTCTGCCTGCTCTGCGCCACATAGGCATTAAGCGTAGCCTCATCGGTCTTACCCGTGAGCATGAGATAGTCGTGCAGACGCTCATTGTAGTCCTGCAGCCTGGAGCCAAGCACACCTATTTTATATTGCTTCTCGCGTAACTGCTGAAAAACAATGAAACTGACGGTGTAGACGAGGAAAACGGCGAGTACACTGAGGTAAAGTTTACGGCCTATCGGTATTTTGTTCATCCTTCGAAATAGTATCCAAATCCTAGTCTTGTCACGATGGAATCGGCATATTTTCCAACCTTCTTTCTAATACGCGTGATATTTACGTCGACAGTGCGATCCACCACCATTACATTATTGGGCCATATACGCTGAATGAGTTCCTGCCTGGAGAACACGCGCCCCTTGTTGTTCAGGAGCAGATAGAGCAAGCTGAACTCCGTTTTCGTAAAGGGTACCTGCTCGCCGTCGATGCTCACGGTCTTGGTGTCGGAGTTCATCTCCAGTCCACGGTAGCGCACTATGTGGGAGCCCTCTTCTGGCTTTTCCTGGCTGCGGCGCAGCACCGCCCTCACCCTGACCAGTACCTCACGGAGCGAGAAAGGCTTGGATATATAGTCGTCAGCACCGAGATTGAAACCCTTGATAGTGTCGTCCTCATTGTCGCGGGCCGTCAGGAAAATTACAGGGATAGCACTTGTGTCGGGCTGCTTCTTCAGGATGGAAGCGAGTTCAAAACCCGACATACCTCCCATCATGACATCAAGAAGGATGAGGTCGAAGCTTTTAAGGTCGAGTTGAAGGGCTTCCTCTGCCGAATTGACTGTCGTCACGGCATAGCCCTGAGTCTGGAGGTTGAACTTCAAAATCTCACACAAGTCTTCCTCGTCGTCCACAACAAGGATACGATAATTGGTTTCCATATATCTACTGTAAAGTTTGTATCACACTGCAAAAATACGAAATATCTGTTACTGAAATTCCAAATCGGTATTACAATTTCATTAATTCACCTACACCGACGGGCTCATTCTACACTCTGTTCAGCTTGCTGACGTTTCCGAGTTCTATCCGTCCGTACACGTTGAGGCTACTAATTCGTGAATTGAACGGGGGCATAGGATATTTCCTGTGGGTAGGCGTCACCTTATAAAAATGGTTGGCTTTCAGCCTACCTTTTCATGTCATAGCAGTGCTCGAACTCGGCACTGTTCATTTAGGTCGCAGCGGATATTTCTTGTGGGTGTAGGTAGGCTGCACGTAAAACAATTCTTTTGCAGCAGCCAGAGGGTGAGCAAGATCTATTTCCCGACTTCGTCAATGCGTCACCCTAAATTATAATGAATGATGCTGTTAATATTCTTATATAGGTAAGGGTTGACAGACATTCATATTCTTTTTGACCAAAACCAGCAAAACACTTGCTGTGAT
>Ga0256406_1002987_pt1 | contig 22248 bp, 24 predicted proteins | sample RumenRJG_03DNA_FD_185986 | JGI IMG/M metagenome (GOLD analysis project Ga0256406, IMG submission 185986) | Bovine rumen microbial communities from Lethbridge, Alberta, Canada - RJG_03 | ecosystem: Host-associated > Mammals > Digestive system > Stomach > Rumen | place: Canada: Alberta | collected... | reverse complement strand
AAGCCCCGGAGATTTTCCAGGGCTTTTATATTTCAGGAATCAGGACTCAGAACTACTTCACAACAGTGAAGTCTGGTTTCTTTTGCATATCATAACCGGCTTCAACAAGGGCATCTGTCAGTATTTTCTGGAACTTCTGCTGCATCTCAGCACTCAGGTTCTCATTGTTCGCGGTAATTTTGTCAGCCATGGCCAGCACAATCTCGTTCACGAGGTTCGTCTGGTCATCGCGGAATACAAACGGCTTGACGGTCTCGAAGTCATCATTCGAATAGCCCCATTCCTTGCGCAGCTTCAGGACTTCCTCAGGATAGCCCTTGGCGATGATGGTAGGGTTCATTGCATAGATCTGATTTGCAATTCGTTTCAATACATTACGTTTAACTAATGCAGTGATAATGTTTTTGAAATGTCCCTCGGTAATGTTGCATTTCTTGCTGATAGCTTCACGATCAAATCGCGTGATACGAATGAGAGAGCCTTCTGCTGCTCTGTCCATCTGCTTGCAAAGCTCAACGAGGACGTCAAGCGCCCCCTTCACTGCATGCAGATCGTCAACGCCCTGAAGGTAAACCTTAAAGAAAGGACCATCCTCCTCACGGTGCCAGGTGCTCTCCCAGGCAACAAGTTTTTTATCCTTGTCGAGAGCCAGATGATTCTTCTTGAATCTTTTACTTGCCATAATATTTCTGATCCAATTAACTGCAAACCTTTCGCTTATGCAGAGAGGCTGAACACTTTCATCCTCACGCTCGGCCATGGCTTGATAAAATATGCTTTGGTTTGTAGAAGGGTTATTTGGATTCAACATACGTGGCAGGTGCCTTGAAAAGGATGCTGTTATTGCATCGTGGTTTCAGGAAGGAACATGGAGGCAGAAAACCGCCTGCCATGTTCCGGAAAATGCGCCGGACCCATTCCGGCGCAGACAAAATCAGTCTCCGAAGAGGGAACTGACATCATCAATAATACGCACTCCGTCCCGGAGCTTTCTTACAGGGCGGCTGTTCTCGATTCTGTCAAGGGTATCAGACGCTGCTCCGCCGTTGTCGTAGTAGCCGTCGTCATAATAGCCGTTATTGTTGTAATTGTAGTTGTTATTGTTATAGCGGCGGTTTCCCCTGCCGTCAATGCGCCTGGCTGACCATTTGTTGCCGGAAACAGTGATTCTGTACTGCCCCTGGCCGTTTATCCTGATGTCGCCGCAGCGGTTCTGATCATTGCAGAGCCTTCTGCCGCCGGTGCTTCCCCAGACATTGCCGTTCCAGCCGCTGCTGTCGGTTATCTTGAAGCGCTGGGATCCGCCGTTGTCGCCGTTTCCGGAAAGGTAGACGTCAACGTACCAGGAGTTTCCGTTCCTGTTCATCGGAGTGAAGGACCAGCCGTTCGAGGTGCCGGCGTAATAGAGCTGACCAGCGTTGTAGGTCGATGCCGATCCATTATTTCCGTAGTAGCTGTCCCCGTTATTGTAGCCGTTCCCGTTTCCGTCGAGGCGCCACCAGCTTCCGTGGCGGCCGACATAAAGCCTGTGCTGCCCGTATCCGTCAAGCCTGATGTCGCCGCAGCGGTTCTGATCCGTGCAGAGGGATCTGCCGCCTGAGGTTCCCCACACCCTGTGGTTCCAGTCCGGGCTGTCAGTCACCTTGAAGCGCTGGGATCCGCCGTTGTCGCCGTTTCCGGAAAGATAGAGATCGATGTACCAGGCATTGGCGTAATTGTCATAGTTCATCGGCTGGAACGTCCAGTTGTTAGACGTTCCGGCGTAGTACATGCCGGCCTCGGCCGCTGCCGGAACACCGGCAGCCATAACGGCAATGAAGCAGCCTGCTGCTGCGTTTCTGAATCCCGTGAATTTCATAATAGTTGAATCTCCTGCGCGGTCTCAGCCTGACGGCGAAGCCGCCATTCACAACATAATTTGTGCAGATTTTAGCGCATAAAACATTGCTGTGCGCTCTGAAATCTGATTTTAATCACAAAATCCGCAGATATGTGCCAAATGTCACAGACCTGCAGCAGCCTTGGAAAACGCGCTCAAAAAAAAGCGCCCGCAGTGGGAAGGACAATACCCGCTGCGGACGCTGCTAATGTGCAATCACTGCCCTGAGGCAGTCTTGCTCAGACTGTCTTCTTGGCTCCCTTGCCGTGAGGAATATCCTCATGGATGCCGGTCTCGGCGAAGATGACCCACTCCGCGATGTTGCAGACATGGTCGCCGATTCGCTCGAGATACTTCGCGACATTCATCAGCTCAAGGGCGCTGCCGCCGTTGCCCGGGTTGTCGGTAATCATCTTGATGATTGAGGACTTGGCATTCTGGTAAAGCGCATCGACCTTGTCGTCGCGTGCAATGACATTCCTTGCGAGGTCGACATTGTGCTCGACGAAAGCCTTGATGCTGTCCGAAACCATCTCAGCAGCCTCATTGGCCTCGGCGACGATGTTCGGGATCTCAACCCCCTTGCGGCCGCTTACGCAGTCAACGATGTCGGCGGAGGAAATGCCGATTCTGTGGAGGTCAGTCGCGAACTTGAGCGCCGCGGAGATGAAGCGGAGATCAGACGCAACCGGCTGCTGGGTGAGGATCAGCCTTATGCAGGTGTTCTCGACCTCTCTCTTCTTGGAGTCAAACTCGACGGCAAGCGCGTCCACATGCTCCTTGGCGTTGTCATCCTCACCCTTGACTGCCTTCAGCGCGGAGAGAATGGCCTCCTCGCTCAGCTTGCCCATCCTGGTGACGTTCTCGTTGAGCTCAGCGAGCTCGCTGTCATAATTCTTTCTCAGCATGATTAACCGAATCTCCCGGTAATGTAATCTTCAGTCTTCTTCTGCTTGGGCCTCTCGAAAATCTGCTGCGTGTCACCTGCCTCAATCAGCTCACCGAGCAGGAAGAAGGCGGTGGTATCAGAGATTCTGACGGCCTGCTGCATGTTGTGGGTAACGATGATGATCGTGTACTGCTTCTTCAGCTCCATGGCCAGCTCCTCGATCTTCCCGGTGGAAATCGGGTCAAGAGCGGAAGTAGGCTCGTCCATCAGGAGGATATCGGGGCTTACGGCAAGAGCTCTTGCAATGCAGAGACGCTGCTGCTGTCCGCCTGAGAGCCCGAGCGCCGAGAGGGAAAGACGGTCCTTGACCTCATCCCAGATGGCAGCGCCGCGGAGCGACTTCTCGACGATCTCGTCGAGCTTCGCCTTGTTCCTGATGCCGTGGGTCCTCGGTCCGTAGGCGATGTTGTTGTAGATGCTCATCGGGAACGGATTAGGCTTCTGGAACACCATGCCGATATTCTTGCGGAGGTTGTTGATGTCAACCTTAGGATCGTAGATATCCTGGCCGCGGTAGCTGATCTTGCCCTCGATTTTGGTGCCTGGGATAAGATCATTCATTCTGTTGAGAGTCCTGAGGAACGTGGACTTGCCGCATCCAGAGGGTCCGATCAGTGCAGTTATGGACTTCTCCTTCATATTGAGGTTGATGTCCTTGAGCGCGTGGTGAGTGCCCTCATACCAGAGGTTGACGTGCTCAGCAGTGATAATATCCGTTGCGTTCTCGTTCATAGCGATCTCTTCTTCTTGTAGTATCCGGAAACCAGTCCGGCAGACAGATTGATGATAAGTGCCAGCAGCATGAGGATGGCAGCGATGGCGAAGGCGACGCCGAACTCACCCTGTTCCTTGGCGTATACGTAAAGTGCGACTGAAAGCGTTGCTCCTGAGCTTGCAAGCCCGTCGAACACGCCATGGAGCGCATGTGCGAAACCTGCGGTGAAGAGCAGGGCCGCGGACTCGCCGATGATCCTTCCGACACTGAGGATGCATCCGGTGATGACGCCGTCGATGCAGCTAGGAAGGACAACGGTCCTGATTACGCGCCACTTGCCGGCACCGAGTCCGAACGCTCCCTCTCTGTAGCTCTGGGGAACGGTCTTGAGAGACTCCTCGGTCGTGCGCATGACAGTCGGCAGGTTCATGATCACCAGGGTCATTGCGCCGGCGAACAGCGAGGTCTGGAAGTTGAGGAACTGCACGAAGAACAGCATTCCGACCAGGCCGTAGATGATGGAAGGTATGCCTGAAAGGGTCTCGGCAGCATACTCAATCACCTTCACCATCTTCTTGTTCTGGGCGTACTCGGTCAGATAGACCGCGGCGCCGACGCCGAGGGGAAGCTCCACGATAAGCGTGGCAAGAATGATGTAAATGGTGTTCAGGATATCAGGCAGAATGCCGATTGTGCCGCTGAGGTAGCTCGGCTTGGTGCTGATGAGCTGCCAGCTGATGTTCTGCGCGCCCTTGAACATTACATAGACAATCATGAATATCAGAAGAGCGCAGGTCAGGCCTACTGAGGCAACCATCAGCGTCTTCATCGTTCTTGTATATAAAACTCTATTCATTATCAATACTCCGGTTCACCGCCGCCCGTGGCGGCTTAGAGACTCAGTGAAGCTTCTGGCCCCTCTTGATGAAGAAGTTCAGGCAGGCATTGATGAGCATGATGAACAGGAACAGAACGAGCGCGATGGAGAACAGCGCCTCTCTCTGGAGTCCTGATGAATATGACATCTCGCTTGCAACCGCTGAGGTAAGGAAACGCACGCTCTCGAAAATGCCGGGCATGTTCGCAACGTTTCCTGACACCATGATTACAGCCATCGCCTCGCCGATCGCACGGCCGACGCCGAGCACGACCGCAGCAGCTATTCCGCTCTTTGCAGCAGGAACCGATACCCTGAAGAAAGTCTCGATATGGTTCGCGCCGAGGGCAAGCGATGCGTCCTCATAGGACTTGGGGACCGCGTCAAGCGAGGTGACCGACACGCTGATGATGTACGGCAGAATCATGATTGAGAGGACGATGATCGCTGCGAGGAGCGTGGCGCCGTCAGGCACGTTGAACACGACTCTGATTCCCGGGATGAGGACCATCATGCCGACAAGTCCGTAGACTACCGAGGGAATGCCGGCGAGCAGGTTGACTGCGCCCGAAACCCAGGTCCTGACCCACTTCGGGGCGATCTTGGAGATGTAGACTGCGGTGAAGAACCCGACCGGGATCGCGATGATGACAGCGCCTGCGGTACCGTAGACACTGGTAAGGATGAACGGGAGGATACCGAACTTCGGCTCGGCTGCCGTTGATGCCCACTTGGTCCCGAATAGGAAGTCTATGAGTCCGATTTCCCTGATTGCCGGGAGTCCGGCGATTATCAGATAGATGGAAATGAGGAGCACAAAGCCTACCGTAATCAGACCGAGCACAAGGAAGATACCGTAGATGATATTTTCCTTAAGATTGTTGCTTCCTGTCACTTGGAGTAGCCTCTGTTGAAGGAAGATGCCTTTTTGGTGGCATCTTCCGGGACAATTCTGGTTTGATTTGCTGGAGATTAGTCAGCTGCAGGAACAGCGCCGGCCTTGATGATGATCTCGGCAGCTTCCTTGGAGACTGCATAGTCGAAGAACTTCTGGGCCTCTGCAGAAAGTGCCTTGCCTTCCTTGGTTACGAGGATGAACGGACGCTGAACAACATAGGAGCCGTTCTTGACATTGGCCTCGGTAGGCTCAACACCGCCTACGGTAAGGGTCTTGACGGTCTTGCCTACAGCAGCGGTTGATGCGTAGCCGATGGCGTTCGGGTTGCCCTGGGCAGCGGCGATGACATCACCGGTGGAGGTGAGCTCCTGACGGTACTTGCACTGCTCCTTGGTTCCGGTGACGCTCTCGAAGCCGTCCCTGGTGCCCGAGCCTGCCTCACGGCCGACAACTACGATTCCTGCGTCATTTCCGCCGACATCCTTCCAGTTGGAGATCTTGCCGGTGTAGATGTCCTTGATCTGCTCAACAGTCAGATCCTTTACCGGGTTCGAAGGGTTGACGATGATGGAGATTCCGTCGTAGGCAAGGACAGTGGGCTTGAGTCCCTTGGCCTTCTCGTCATCCTTCAGAGCACGGCTTGAAAGGCCGATGTCGCAGCGTCCCTCAAGGACTGCGGAAATGCCTGAGCCAGAGCCGGTAGGATTGTAGGTGAAGGCAATGTCCGGATTGTCGAGCTGGAACTTCTCTCCGAGAGAGCCGATAACCTTCTCCATTGAGGTGGAGCCGTCAGTTGAGACGGTGCCGCCGGCGACCGCGGGAGCTGCGCCGAAAACAGACGCAACAGAAAGAACAGCAGCAAAAGCTAAAGCAGAAAACTTATTCATACAGTATCCTCTAATTGTGGCTATAACTCATTCGGCATTTCTGCCTCATGTCTGCTGTGAGGATAGATTCACCTTGTAAAGTTAAAAATCATGCTTATGCGAAGGTTTTGTAAAGTAGTATGAAGAAATTGTGATCAGTAAGTCAGAACATATTGAGGAAAGGGGATAAAGGGACTCTGCAGAAAATGATGCGGGCGGGCCCGGAGAGACTCCTCCGGGGCTCACCCGCAAGAAGAAGACATACATGGACAAGCAGCCAGATCAGGCCTGGTGCTTTTTGCCCTGCTCGCCGACCTTTTTCCAGGCGACCTCGTTTCTTACATAAGAAGGTACAACCTGGTCCGGAAGGAGAAGCTTACCATCTTCGGCCATCCTGGCCGCAAGCCTCAGTATGCAGCCGGAGTCCGGATAAAGCGCCTTGGAGAGCTTTCTGCCGGAGGCAAAATCCTGAAGCGGAGCGTAGGCGCTGAAGCCGCTCCCAGCGAGCACGAACCTCCCGCCGTCGCCTGAGAGGGCCGTGAACTTCTTCACTGCATCCTCTGGCGAAAGCACGGACTCAGGCATTGCCTCAGTTAAAGAGCCGTTTTCCCTTCTGAAAACCGCGGCATACACTTCCTTCATCCTGGCGTCATTGGCAATTATCACCGTCTCCGCATCCGGGTTCTCCACGAACTCCCTCTCCGCCTGCGCGGCAAGGTCGGAGACGGGAGCAATCTTGAGCCCGAGCCCGAACGCCAGCCCCTCGGCGACGCTGACGCCGATCCTGACTCCCGTGAAAGAGCCGGGGCCCCTGCCGCAGGCAATGAAGTCGAGGTCCTTAAGCGCTGTTCCGGTCGAATCAAGCACGTCCCTGATCATGCCGAGGATAAGACCGGCGTGCCCGTGAGGCGTGACGACACACCTTGAGGCAATCTCGCCGTCATTGTCGCAGGCTGCGCTGCACGCGTCGGTTGAGGTATCAAGAGCCAGTATTTTCATGACAAATCCCAGGTTGCACAAACCGCAAAAACAAAAAACGTAAATTCAGGGACGAGGAGACCCCGCAGCGTCACTCCTGCTTCAGGCGCGGGGTCCGTCTCTCGCTCCAGAACTTCCTTACGTCACCGTAGTCATTCGTCACCCTGCAGGGAGGGAGGCTCTCCATGATGGTCCTGATGTATGACTTCCCCTCCTCGATCCTCGGATCAAAGAGCACGATGATGCCGGAGTCATTCACTGTCCTTATGAGACGCCCCACGCCCTGCCTCAGCGCGATGATGCACTCGGGAAGCGAGATCGCCCGGAAAGACGAGCCCTTTCTCATCTTCTCATATCTCTCGCTCACGGCCTTCTCCACAGGTGAGTTGAAGGCCGGGAACGGGAACTTGTCGATGAACACTGCGGAAAGAGTGTCCCCCGGCACGTCAACGCCCTCCCAGAACGACTTGGTCGCGACGAGAACCGCGTTCTTCTCCCTTATAAAGGTCTCGACAAGAGAGGATCTGCTCTCCTCGTCCTGAACCAGGACACGGCGGCCCCGGAGGAGTTTCGAGAGCTCCCGGTAGAGCCCGGTCATCGCGCTGCGGCTCGTGCAGAGCACGAACACGCCGCCCGGGACCTCGCCGATGATGCCGGCCATAAGCCTCGAGAGCACGCCGATCCTGTCGCTGCTTTTGACGTCAGGAAGGTTGCACGGGACATAGATGAGCCCCTGCTCCTCATAGTTGAACGGGCTCGGCACGATATCCTGCGCCGTGTCGGAAAGGCCGATTGACCTCTTGAAATGGCTGAACGGATCCGCGGAGTCGGCAACCGCCATGGTGGCTGAGGTGAAGACCCTAACCGCATCCGTATCCGAGAGGACATACTTCCTGAACGACTCGCTGACATCAACCGGGGCCGAGGTAATGGCAAAGCTCGACGCGAAGCACTCGGCAAAGACGCAGACATTGTCGTTCTCAATCCCGTTGAAAAGCGTTTCCAGCAGGCTGGCAGCCTCGGCAAAGGATGCGGAGAGCGACTCAAACACCCCTCTCACTTTGCTGAACCCGTCCTCAAGCCTCAGCACGGCAGCCCTGGAGATTTCAGCGGAGAGATCCGCGTATGCCTTGGCGGTTTCACCGACACTGCCGTCGTCAGGCGCGGCAAGGACCAGGAGAAGCGCACGGAGCTTCCTGACATCAGCGAGAAGCGCCTTCCCTGCATCGGCGCACCTGCCGCTTTTCATGAGAGGAGCGAGATTCGCCTGGCTCTGGGAACCGTAGGGGCCCTTCTCTCCTGCCGCGGTCATAGTCTCCTGCAGCGCGTTCCTGAACTCGATCTGAGAGGTCCTGACACGCGAGACGGCATTTTCCAGCTCATCGAATGCCCTGTCCGTGTCATTGCCGGCCTTGCCGCCGGAGGAGGCTCCGCCTTTTTTCCTCAGCTGGAGGAGCGCCCGCCTGATTTCCTTGAGCATCTCGTCAGCCTCACGCGAGCTGAAGCGGTCGGAGAACGCCCCGCGCGCGGTCTGCTCGACAGAGTGCGCCTCGTCGAAGACCACCACGTCGGCATCGGGAAGTATTTTGGCCTCATGGTTCGAGTCAACATCGAGCTTCCTGCCGATGAAATAAAGCGCGTGGTTCACCACGGTAATGTCGGCCTCGAGCGCCCTGGCCCTCGCGCGGTTCACGAAGCAGTCCTGGGCGTGCGGGCACTTCTGCCCCACGCAGGTATATTTCGAGCTTCTCACGAAATTGAGTAGCATGGATGACGCGGGCACGCCGCGGAGCGTGTCCAGATCGCCGGTCTCGCTCCTTGAGGCAAATTCCTGCAGCTTCCTGAACTCCTCCTCGTTCTTCTCCTCGCTTCCCGAGTTCCTGCTCTTCACTGCGCCACCGTCACCGAAGCTTATGGTCTCCTGGAAGCCCGAGACCTTCTGCTCGGCCTCAAGATCATCCATGCGCTTCAGGCAGAGATAGCCGGTGCGCCCCTTGAGGACTGCGGTCCTGATCTGCATCTCGTCTCCGAGCATGCCGATAAGCCTCGGGAGATCCTTCTCGGAAATCTGGTCCTGGAGGTTCCTGGTCTGCGTGCTGACAAGCACCTTCTTCTTCGAGATGATGGACGGCAGCAGGTAGGCGAAGGTCTTTCCGGTGCCGGTGCCGGCCTCGACCACGAGATCATGCCCGTTCTGTATGGCATCGGCGACATCGCCGGCCATCCGGAGCTGTCCCGGCCTTGCCTTATAGCCGGGGAGCTCCTTTGCCAGGACTCCTCCGTCTCCGAGAATCTTGCCGATATATTCTTTATAATCCATCAGTCAGGCACTCCGGCATCAGAAAAAGAAAAAAATGAACAAGACAGGCACCAGGCCAGCCCGGGCGGCAGCAAGGGAAAATCACGCAGAAAGAGGGCGCATCCCTTCGTTAAAGGACTCTGCCGGACGCCCAATTATATCCCTCATCGCGCTGTTTCTGCTCCCGGCGCTGCAATCATGCGCGCCAGCAGGCGAGATTGCCGAGAAGGTCCCGGGCGGGATCTGCGAAAGGACCTATGTCAGGGACATCAGCATGGACCTCGACCTCGGGATTTACGAGGCAGAGGCGGAAGAGCCCGGGGACTCCGTCCTCAAGGCGTCTCCGCTCTACGGGACGGTGAGAAAGACCGGCTCCGGGTTCTCCTACAGCCCTGACTGCCGGGGGAAAGCCTGCCTCACAAAACTCAGGTATCCCTACGACTCATTCCTTGTCTACCGCAGCGACAGGACCTGCAGCGAGTACCATGCCTGGTACTACCCTGATCCGCTCCGCTTCAACGAGTGGCAGCTCACGGACTACGGAGTGTTCGAGTTCACGAGGACTCCACCGAAGCGCGGCACAGACATCAATGCGGCAGGCGCATACATAAAAGGCTATACAGGCTCAGGTGAGACCATCGCGCTTGCTGACAGCGGCGGCACCGAAGCAGGACACCCCGATCTCAAGGAAAATATCCTTGACTCATGCTCGGATCATTCCATGCCGGGTGACAGCCACGGGACCGAGACTGCCGGAATCATCGCCGGAGTGCACGGGAACGGCACCGGGATGTCAGGCGCAGCATTCGGCTCAAAGCTCTGCGCCATGACCGCCGGCTCCCTGCCTCCCGAGGAAATGCTCCGCCGCGCCGCAGCGCTCACCGAGAAGCCCTCCGTAATGGTCGCAACCTATGTGAATTCCGGCATCAGGGCTGACGTGTCAAAGGCTGAGCAGCTCATGAGGGATCCCAGCGCAAGGAGAATCATCGCGGTAGAGCCCGCCGGAAACGGCTACCGTGCCGGGCTCGAGAAAAGCTGTCCGAGGGACGCCGACTGCGTTTATCCTGAAAAGAGCACGCTCATACTCCTCCCGAATGAGATTTCAGCGGCATCCGTGAACTCCGAGGGAAGGCACCCTGCCTACTCCTCCACAGGCGGGCACATCTGGGTGTCGGCTCCGGGAGGCGAGTACCTGGGCTTCAACACCCCTTCAATCGTCACGGCAGATCTCAGCGGATGTGACAGGGGACTCTCGGTGCATGGCGAGATCGATCCCTTTATGAAGAACCGCGCGAGGCGCTTCGAGAACGGCGAGGATCCGCTGAACCTCAAGTGCGACTACACTGCCTCAATGAACGGGACCAGCGCAGCCGCTGCGCTCACCGGAGCGGCGGCCGCCATAGTAAATGAGGCGTATAAAAAAGCGAACGGCGGAGCGGATGCCGGCCCGGAGAGAATCAGGTACATCCTCGCGAGGACTGCCAGGCAGCTCTCGGGGAACGGCGACTTCCTCGCAGCGCCACATGAGGCAGTCAAGGCATCACCAGTTCCCGGAACAGGCCTTGTTTTCAGGAAAGAAACCGGCTTCGGCCTGATAGATCTCGGGAGTGCCGTTACGCTTGCGGAGAACTGCGGGAGCGATCCGGTCTGCGAGAAGGCCGGGCCTGCCGTCAGGCATGAGCTTGCGCATTCAGGGATTGAAAGAAGCGGACAGGATCTAGTCTTCAGGTTCAGTGTGCCGGAGGATTTGAGGGAGCTCCTCACCGACAGGATTTACCTTCTCATCAGGTTCAGGGAGAAAGGGAGCCTTGCAGGAACTTCCATAAATGCAGGATTTACGGGAGAGAGCCGCGTCATCAAGGACTCCCCGACAGCTGTCATCTGGGATCCATCATCTGACGGCGTGATGCCTGCCGTCATATCGTCTGAATACCTTAAGCACCCGGGGAATGAATTCAGAGTGAGGCTCGGCAGCTTCAGCGGAGCGGAGCCTGAAGTAAGCGTGTTCCTTGATACGGTGTACTGAGGATATTTCGCCGCTTCACTCACAGTGCCAGATTCGGCAGCAAAGGCAGGCACGTACACGGTGAAATGCGCAGAACTTCAGGATGACAATCCGGCAGTGTGGCTCTCTGATTAAATCAGCAAAACAGAGTAAGGAACCGGCCTTTGAAAAGAGCTTCCCGGAAAATCCGGGAAACTCGTGGAAGAAATTGTGATACTTCGTCAGGACCGCTGGCAGCAGCCTGTTGTTCAGGTTTCAGCTCTCAAGCAAACCTGCCAGCGGTCTGCAGAACATCAATTTCTACTTTTCAAAATGCCATCTTGATGCATTGCATTGATAGGTCTTTCATCGTCTGACCCTGCTGGTCACCCCGACCGTACATGAGTGACCATGCTTTGCATACAAAATAGATTGTCAGAGCTGTCAGTAAAACTGGCTGAAGGCCAGTGATGAGGCTTTCAGACAGATTCTTCATAAACTCGTCGAGTGACTTTGTAATTATTTTACCGACTGCGGAGTAGACGCCTAGCATATGACAAGTTCCTTGATGTTGGTCATGCTATTTTTTTTGTTGTGCCTGTCTGAGTTTTTGATCATAGTGCTTAATAAATAAACGGCTTGAAGACGTAAGACCTTTTTCATAGGTCCAGTTCATAGAGTTTTCATAGATTTTTTCAAATGAAAGCCCGTTGCTGACCCAGGAATCGTACAGTTCGTCGTATTCCTTGATTAGCTGTTCTTGTTCTTCCTCTGTGTACTGTTTTGCCAGAGCATATGATTTTGTGATCGGAACGAGTACAAGGAGTGCAGCAGCCAGTAAGCTAAAAATTATTTTGTTCATAGTTCACCTCTTAAGAAATTTACATCTGAAATTTACAACTTATTCACTGAATGTCAGCGATTTTTTGAATCTTGCCTGCAGTTCATCAGGCGAGTCTTCCTTGGAAAGCAGAATTTGTGCTTTCTTGTTTGCCATTTCACTGTATCTCTCGTGCTTTTCTTTTAATGCTTCTGCTGCCTGCTTGCGCAGCTCGATCTGTGCGCTTATTGCGGCAATCGTTGCCTGGGCGTCCTGCATCTGCTTCTGGGTCATGCCGCCCTTGGCGACCTGCTGCATGATGGTATCGGCCTTTCCATCAGGTTCCGGATCTCCTGGCGGCAGTTTCCCAACAGCTCAGCTTTTGGCAGACATTCATAACAACCAGTCATAGATTAACCTAAATGCAAAAAAAATCGCGTCAATTGTCACAGAATTAAAGTTTATTGAGATACTGCCAAAAGCGATGCCGCACTGCCGCACAGGATGTTCACAGCCGCCATCATAGGCATCATCTGTAAAATCCAGCCTGCCCCATCCATCCGGCAGTGCCAGTACAAAAAAACAGGGCGGCGCCAGAACTGACTGGTGCCGCCCTTTTGTTAGCGTGCTTTCCCTTCAGGGAAAATTCCGCGGATTAATGACGGAAGTGCCTTACTCCGGTGAAGACCATGGCGATGTTGTACTTGTCGGCAGCATCGATGACCTCCTGGTCACGGATTGATCCGCCCGGCTGGATTACGCAGGTAATGCCAAGCTTTGCGCCGACCTCAAGGCCGTCCGCGAACGGGAAGAACGCATCGGATGCCATGGCTGCGCCGTGAAGATCAAATCCGCCGGCGCTCGCGCGCTCTGCCGCAATCTTCGCGGAGAACACACGGCTCATCTGGCCGCAGCCGGAGCCCAGGACCTGGTTGTCCTTGGCGTAGACAATTGCGTTTGACTTGGTGAACTTGCAGACCTTCCATGCAAAGAGCATATTCTTGAGCTCTGCCTCGGAAGGCTGGCGCTTGGTAACGACCTTGAGCTCCTCAGGCTTTACGACGCGGGTATCGCGCTCCTGGACAAGGAGTCCGCCGTAGACGCACTTGAACTCGAGGGAAGGTCTGATGCTGTCCCAGAACCCGCACTCAAGGAGACGGATGTTGTGCTTGGCGCTTACTGCCTGCTTGGCCTCCTCGGAGACCTTCGGAGCAATGATTACCTCGCAGAACTGGTTCTTGATGATCCTGGACGCGGTCTCGCCGTCGAGCTCGCGGTTGAAGGCGATGATTCCGCCGAATGCTGACTCCTTGTCAGTCGCGAAGGCGCGCTCATAAGCCTCGGCGAGGGTCGGGGCAAGCGCAACGCCGCACGGGTTAGCGTGCTTGACGATTACGCAGGCAGGCTCGTCGCTGAACTGCTTTACGCACTCAAGGGCAGCATCGGTATCGGAGATGTTGTTGTAGGAAAGGGCCTTGCCCTGGAACTGCACTGCAGTAGCGACAGAGTGATCGCTGAAGCCGGGCTCGACGTAGAAGGCGGCCTTCTGATGGCTGTTCTCGCCGTAGCGCATTGCCTGCTTCTTGATGAAGTGCATGCTGAAGGTGCGGGGAAGGGCTGCTGGAAGCTCCTCCTTCTCCTCGGAGTTGCCGTACTGGGGAACGAGGCGGCCGAAGTAGTTAGCGATCATGCCGTCATACTCGGCGGTGTGTTCGAAGGCGGCAACAGCGAGATCGAAACGGGTCTCATAGGTGAGGGATCCATTGTTGGCGTCCATCTCGCGGATGACCCTGTCATAGTCAGATGCACGGACGACAATGCCGACATCGCGGTGGTTCTTGGCTGCAGCGCGGACCATGGTCGGGCCGCCGATATCGATGTTCTCGATGGCCTGCTCAAGGGTGCAGTCAGGCTTTGCAACGGTCTGGGCAAACGGATAGAGGTTTACGACAACGAGATCGATAGGCTTGATGCCGTGCTCTTCCATAACCTTGTCATCAATGCCGCGGCGTCCTAGGATGCCGCCGTGAACTTTGGGATGAAGGGTCTTGACGCGTCCTGACATCATCTCGGGGAAGCCGGTGTAGTCGCTGACCTCAGTGACCTTTACCCCGTTCTCTGCGAGCAGCCTTGCGGTGCCGCCTGTTGAAAGGATCTCAACGCCGCGATCTGCAAGCTTCCTGGCGAAATCTACAATGCCGGTCTTATCGGAAACACTGATAAGCGCACGGCGGATAGGACGGTTTTCCATTAATGAACCCTCGGTGCATAAGTAAAAAATTCAGGCGGATTTTACCACTTTGATCACATTTCTGCCCGGAAACGGAGACGAAAAAAGCCCCCGGGCCGGAGGCGCGGGAGCTTCAGGATCTGATTTCTTCAGCAGCCCTTACTCGTTGGATGATGAGTAGATCTTGAGAAGGAGCTTGAGGATCTCGACGTACATCCAGATTACGGTTGCGAGGAGGCCCATGCCGAAGAACCACTCCATCTTCTTGTCTGCCTGCCCCTCTGCCTGAAGGACATTGTCAAAGTCCCAGATAAGGAAGAATGACGAGACCACGACTGCGAAAATGCTGATGGCGAAGCTGAGCACCGAGTGATCGCTTGTTGTAAGGAAGTTGTTGCCGGTGAAGATATTGACAAGGAGTGCGACAACGTAGGTGATGAGGAGACCCAGCGACGCAATCGAAAGGAACGCCTTCAGCTTCTGTGTTGCGGAGATGAATCCCGTCGCGAAGGCAAGGAACATCGCAACGCAGACGCTGAGGGTTGCGGCAAGAGCTACCATTACGACGCCCGGGTACCTGGACTCAGCAAAGGCGCTGATGAGGCCGAGGCACATGCCCTCGCCTACGGCGTAAACGACTGACAGGGCGGGAGCGAGTCTGGGGACAAAGCAGGCTGCAAAATAGCAGATGGTGGCAACGAGAAGACCAACCATGGCTACTGCATAGGGAAGATGCATGGCGACAGTCCCGAATGCCGAGATCATGCACAGTCCTGCAAGGATTCCGAACTTTCCAGCCGTTCCCCTGACTGACAGAGTCTCAGACACTCCGGTGAGACCCGCTTTTCTGCCGATATCGACAATCCTGTCAACATTCAGCATGGGATTTGAACTTCTCATCTGCATGGCAAACTCCAGTGTTATTGCCGGCACAGGCCGGTCAGATTGATTGCTGAGGGAACATTCCCTTCATTTACTATTATATAGTCACTGACTGTCTGATAATCAAGCGGGCCTGGTAAAATTTAAGCATGCGGCAGAGCGCCGCATGCCCTGGGCACTTTGCGTCAGTTGCGTGACTTCGGCAGGTAGCTTGAAGGATTCTGCGACTTCCCGCGGTAGCGGATCTCGAAATGGAGCGCAACTCTGTCTGCATCTGTCGAGCCCATTCCGGCGATGAGCTGCCCGGCCTTCACCTTCTGCTGCTCCTTTACCTTGATTGAGTCATTGTGCGCATAGGCGGAAAGATAGTCATCGCTGTGCTTGATGATGATGAGGTTGCCGTAGCCGCGGAGCGCATTGCCGGCATATACGACCGTTCCGGCCGCGGCTGCCTTCACGGGAGCCCCGCGCTTTCCCGCGATGTCGATGCCCTTGTTGCCGTTCTCGGCTACCGAGAAGCCCCTAACGACCTTGCCTGAGGCAGGCCAGCGCCAGGATATGCCGCTCCTGCTTGCAACAGGTGCCGGGGTGTCATCAGCAGTCCTAACAGGCTTCGAGCTCCCCGCGCTGCTGCCCTTCCCTGTGCCCGCGGCGGAGCCTGTTCCGGTCTTGCCGGGCTTTGCTGAAGGCCAGGCAGAGGACTTTCCCTCAGATACAATTATGTTCTGCCCTGCATTGAGCTTGGTCTGTACGGAAAAGCCGTTGAGCGCCGCGAGCTTCCCGACAGTGGTGTGATAGAGGAAGGCGGTTGAGTAGAGCGTCTCGCCGCTTTTCACCACGTGCACGCGGCAGCCGCCGCAGTCATCGGAGATGTTGAGGATCTGCCCCTTCTCTATGGCATAGGGAGGCTTTATGCCGTTCTTCTTCGCGAGATAGTGGTAGTCAAAGCGGTAGCCGATCTTCTGCGCCACAGAATAGAGCGTGTCGCCCTTCTGCACCCTGTACTGGTTTTTGCCGGGCTTGCCCGCGCTCTGCGGCCTGCTGCGTCCTCCGGTGCTGCGGTCCTCTACCTGATATGAGTTCGTGGAGCTGCATCCAGAAATAGCGGTGGCTGCAGGCAGGGCGAGGAGGAGCGCTGCAGACAGCGCGAGGGCCCTCAGCCCCACTCCGAGAAGTTCACCAGACTTGTTTCCAGTCATACCGTTCTCCGTTAAGTTTCAGGCGCCCGGCGCATTACCTGCCGCTCAGCGATCTGACTCTATTATAAGATACTGCCCGACCTTAAGTCCCGAGTCCGTGGATATGCCGTTTTTCGCGGCAACCTCGGCGGGAGTCTTGCCGTAGGTCCGGGAGACCGAGTACAGCGTGTCGCCCTGCCTCACAATATGCACCGAGCAGTGACCGCAGCTGTTTGAGACATCAAGGACCTGTCCGGCACTGAGGCTGTAAGGGGCGCTGATGCCGTTCTTCTTCGCGAGGTAGTGCCAGTCGAAGAGGAAGCCGCTCGATGAGGCGATGGAGTAGAGCGTGTCACCGGGCTGTACTGTATATGTTCCTCCGGAGCTTATGCCTCCGGCCGGTGCGGCGCTGTTTTTCTGCACAGGGGCTGCCTGCACCCTACGCTCCTCTGCGGGAGCTGCGGCCTGTGTCGCAGGAACCGCCTTTGGCCATGCCGCCCCCCTGCGCTTCGGTGCTGAGGCTACGGGCGCCGGCGATGAGTCCTGAACCAGTGCGGTCTCTCCTTGAAGATCTGACTCGCCGTACAGCGGGGCATCGTCTGAGGAGACCGCAGGTGCCTGAGCCTGTACGGTTTTCCTCTCCGCGGGCTTCTTCCCGCCCGGGCGTACCCGCCTTGAATGCCAGTACTCGGGAGTTCCGGTCCTCACGCCGTCATAGCCTGCCGAGCAGCCGGACAGGACCGGGGCCGAGAGGGGGAGGAGCAGAACAAAAGAGGCCGCGGCCCCGGCAAGAGCCGGAGCCTTGATAAGTGACTTGAGTGAAAATGCCATGGCGCTACCCTGCAAAGCTCTTGTAGGCAATCAGCGCCGCGAGCAGCAGGACGCAGATCCAGCCGAGCAGATCGACGTTCTTCCTGATCTTCTGCTCCATCTTCTCGCCGCCGATCTTGAGAAGCCCTGCGACAAGATAGAACCTGCCGCCGCGTCCGAAGATGGACACCAGCACGAATACCGGGAAGGAGAGCTGCTCGGTGACCGACATCGGGTTGATTCCGGCCTGCATGGCCATCATGCCGACCGAGACAGTCGCGACCTTGTAGGGGATCGGGGAGAATGCCGCGATGAGGACAAACGCTATGCCCCAGGAGTCGAACCAGACCTTGATGACTTCAATGTACTTCATGTAGCCGAGATCGGTGAAAAGCGCCTGCAGCCAAACCTGCCAGAGGAAATACCCGAACCAGTAGCCGACCATTGCCCCGAGGACCGATGCCGCAAGCGAGAGGAGCGCATAGTGGAATGACTTCCTCGGGCAGGAGAGGCACATCGGGATCATGATCGCATCAGGCGGGATAGGCCAGAAAATCGACTCAAAGAAACTGTCGAGGACCAGCACCAGCGTTGCGTATTTCTTCTTCGCAAGCCTGAGGCACCAGTCATAGATCGGGGCGAATATCTTCATTGCTGCTTTCCTGAAAATTAACCGGACCTATTCCGGATTTCCTGCTACAAGAGGCACGAAACGCACTTCCCTCACCGTTCTCTCGGTAAAGTCGCTGCCAGAGCCCTTGTGATCATAAACCTTGAGGTACTGCTTCCCGTCAGGAGCCGCAAGCGGCGTCACCAGCCTTCCGTCGGGCCCGAGCTGCGCAAGTAGCGCGTCAGGCCGCTCCTGCGCGCAGGCCGTGACGATGATGGCGTCAAACGGAGCCTCGTCCGGCCAGCCGAGCGTGCCGTCAGAGTACCTGGTCTTGATGTTGTAAATCTCGAGCCGGTTGAAGCGGAAGATGGCCTCTGACTGCAGCGCCTGGATGCGCTCGACCGTGCAGACCTCATCGCAGAGCCTTGAGAGGACTGCGGCCTGGAATCCCGAGCCGGTGCCGATCTCAAGCACCTTTCTCGGATTTTTCTCGATGAGGAGCGATGTCATCTGGGCGACTGTCAGCGGGTGGGAGATGGTCTGCCCGTGGCCGATTGGGAGCGCAGCGCTGTTCCATCCTCCGAAGCCCCTCGGCGCGAAGATGTCGCGCGGCAGATCCATGGCGCTTATGACGCGCTCGTCCCTGAATCCGGCACGCCTGAGCTCATTTGCCCAGGGCGCCGCCACCCGCTCAGACATTTTCCCCTCCGTCTGCAATCAGGACGACCGCCTCGCAGGCGATGCCCTCGCCCCTTCCGGTAAAGCCGAGATGCTCTGTGGTCGTGGCCTTGACGCTGACCCTGTTCCGGTCAATCCCTAGGTCCTCCGCGATATTCCTGACCATCTGCGGCTCGTGGACCGCCATCTTCGGGGCCTGGGCGATGATCGTGACATCGCAGTTCGAGACAGTCCAGCCGTTTTCCCTGAGGAGCGCGGCTGCGCGGCGGAGCAGGATCCTGCTGTCGATGCCGAGGAACTCGTCGGAACTGTCCGGGAACAGCTTGCCGATGTCGCCGAGGGCCGCTGCGCCGAGCATGGCATCAGTCAGGGCATGGAGCAGCACGTCGCCGTCAGAGTGGGCAATGAGCCCTTTCTCATAGGGGATCTTCACCCCGCCGATAGTGACCGGCCCGTCTCCGCCGAATGCATGAACGTCAAATCCGTGCCCGATTCTCAGCATGTTGTCTCCTGAATTTCCTGTCCTTTGAGCTGTCAGTTGCCTGCCCAGGCCTCACGGTGCCTGATGCCGGAAAAACTCCTCTGCCGCAGCGAGATCCGCGGGCTCCGTAATCTTGATGTTCCCCGGATCCGAGCTCACGAGTCGCGGACGGTATCCGGCAAGCTCCATGGCGGAAGCCTCGTCAGTCACCGGAAGCCCCTTCGCCGAGGCGCTCTCGAGCGCTTTTATAAGGAGGCCTGTCCTGAAGAGCTGCGGGGTCAGCGCATGCCAGAGGAGCTCGCGGGGCTCGGTCCTCACCGAGCGGGCGGTTCCGTCACTCTCCGGAGCGGCAAGCTTGATGGTGTCCCTGACCGACTGGAAGGCGAGGATTCCTCCGTCATCATCGAGCGCAAGGGAGACCAGCCTCTCTATGTCCGCGGGATTCACCATGGGCCGCGCGGCGTCATGCACCAGGGTGAACTCAGTCTGTGACGCGCGGAGCCCGGCAAGCACCGAGTCGCTTCTCTCCCTGCCACCTGTTACCTGCACGACCCTCGGGTTCGCCGCCGTATCGAGCGTGTCAAAAAGCGTGTCGTCAGCGGACAGGGCGATTATGATTCTGCCGGCGAAGGGGAGGGAGAGAAAAATATCCGCGGTCCTCGCGAGGATCTCGCGTCCGGCAATTCTGAGGTACTGCTTGGGGACAGCCGCGCCCATCCGCCTGCCGGCGCCGGCTGCGGGGATGACGACATCAATCTTCTCAATAGCCACTTTTGTCCGTCACCCTTATGAACGACTCGCCTTCCCTGACATAGCCGAGCTCTGACCTTGCGGACTCCTCGATTCCGTCAATGCCGCCGTTAAGATCCTCAATGTCCTTCTCGAGCAGGCTGTTGCGATCCCTCAGGGACTTGATGTCCTTCTGCAGCTTGTTCAGCTCGATTTTGCGGTCAATGTAGTCGTCCCAGGTGTTTTTCCCCCGGTAGGCCCAGTTGAGGCTTACTATAAGGACAATCAGCATAACGGCTGTAAAGTACCGCATCACCACTCCGCCCGGCCGAATTTTCACCGGGGAAGGACTTGAAGGCCGGACCCTGTCCCCAGGAAACGCGTGCGTCACGGCTCTGCCCGTGAGGGGCTGCCGTTCCGCCGCGCATAAAACCCGGATGCGATTTTAAACGAAAAGGCCGTTTTTTTCAGGGAAAGGACGGGGATGCGCTCAGGCAGACAGGATGCATCACCGTGAAACAGGCTCCTCAGTCAGTCAAAACTGACTTTCTCATACTCCCGTCCTGGACCGATTTTCACCCAGCGATCAGCTGTCATGATCTGGTAGGTCATGTCATAGCTCATACCGTTTTTCACCACCTCGCCCTTCCTCTCCTCAAGGAGCTCGCTGCCGACTGCATCGTGTATGGCAATGGCGCCCCTGTTGAGGCTGAAGGTATTGGTGACAACTGCCTTTTTGTGAAGCTTAAGGAACACGTAATCGTACATGCTCATCTCAAGGGAGACCGCGGCCTTAAATGAGCGGAGGCGGTGCTCGCCGATGTAGTAGCCCCAGCCTATGACCCCGTCAGGCCTGGTGAGGCCTGTGAGATCAATGACGCCGGCAGGCGTCTCCTTAATCAGGATCAGGCGGTAGAGCAAATCCGGATCCGACTCCACCCTCCTGAGCCACTTGCGTTGCCCCTCAAGTGTCAGCACCGGATCGGTATTCATGAAGCGCGTAATGTCAGGCCTCATGCGCCAGTTCATTATGAGCTCAAGATCCCCGTCATTTATCCTGCGGAGCTTTATCATGCTTCCCTCCGGCAGACAGGCTCAGGTCCTGCCGGCCTTCTTCCTTACAGCAGCGACAATGTCAGATACGGACTCAATCGACATCATCTCGTTGAAATCAAACGAAATCCTGAACTTTGCGGCGACCTCCCGCAGTATGGCAAGGTGCCCCATAGAGTCCCATTTCTCAAAATCACCCGCGGAGCTCTCCTGCTTTACCGAGCTCTCCGGTACTTCGCAGACAGCGGCGACGATTCCGGCCACCTCAGTTTCAACATCATTCATAATCTTCTCCGTGTCTCCTCAGAGTGTTCCGATGCTCCGCCCGAGGTCCTCGGCAAGACGCGGGAACTCTGACTTTCTCATCTCGTCTGCCGTCACGATGCCGCGCGCCGCGATGACCCCGGCATCGCGCCAGCGAAGCCTGTGGACGAGCGCATGGTAGTTCTGGATGGAGCCTGCGGCCGACTCCTCCTCCCGGTCCCCTGAGACCACAAGGAACGCCGAGGTTCTCGCCCGGTGCATGTCCTTCCGGCAGGCATAGAACCTTCCGATGACACAGCGCAGCTGCGCGGTAACGTCATAATAATAGATGGGAGAGGCGAAGACCACAGCCTCGGAGTCAAGAAGGTGGGGCACCAGCCCGTCCATGTCATCCCTGATGATGCAGCGGTCCCCTTCGGTGTGGCAGTACTCGCAGACGCTGCACGGTGCGACTTTCTTAAGGCCCGCGTCAAAGCGGAACACCTCGTGCCCTGCGGCAAGCGCCCCCTTCTCAAACGCCCCCGCGAGAATGGACGACGCGCCGCCCTCCCGCGGGCTTCCGGTTATCAGCAGAATTTTCATACGGAAACTGCCAGCTGCCTCCTCCAAAGCATTGCAGAAAAAATCCGCCGCTCTGGCGGATCGGCCAATGATATAACAATACCGACCTCAGATCGAAAAGGCCGGGACTTGCCCGGCCTCATGAGACGTGCCTGCGGCTTTAGCCGAGGAGCGAGAGCGCAATCTGGGTTGAGCTGTTCGCCTGGGAAAGTACCGAGGTGGCTGCCTGCTGAATGACGTTCTGCTGGGTCATGCTTGCAGTCTCGGAGGCGAAGTCAACATCCTGGATGCGGCTCCTTGCGTCGGACACGTTGGTGATGGTGTTGCTCTGGTTGCTGATGGTGGAGCTCAGACGGTTCTGAACAGCGCCCCACTGTGCTCTCTCGGAGTCAACGTGGCTGATCATCGCATCAAGGACCTTCACTGCTGCCTGGGCATTGGCCTGCGAGGTCATGCTGATGGAGAGCTTGGCAGCCTTATCAGCCTCCTTGGTGAGCTTTTTGCCAT
>Ga0256406_1002986_pt1 | contig 22257 bp, 16 predicted proteins | sample RumenRJG_03DNA_FD_185986 | JGI IMG/M metagenome (GOLD analysis project Ga0256406, IMG submission 185986) | Bovine rumen microbial communities from Lethbridge, Alberta, Canada - RJG_03 | ecosystem: Host-associated > Mammals > Digestive system > Stomach > Rumen | place: Canada: Alberta | collected... | reverse complement strand
CCGCTTTTTCTTTGATACTCCTGAGTGAAGCCTGTCTTGGGGCGACCGTCTAAAGATAGCGAAGTTTCTCCGGACACCCACGTACTAATCCCTCCTGTGGCTTTTTTGAACATTGAAAACAGGGCATTATTAAAGCCAAAAATAGGCCGAAAAAAGTAAAAACCCTTTACATTCAAAATTCTCGAAATAGCATCGAAGCAGAGAAGAAAATGCAGTAAAAACACTCTTTTCAGAGTACTTTTTCGTCGAGATCGGACTTCGAGAGCCTCGTGGTCCTATCTCGAGCGCCTCGTGATCGGACTTTGAGACGCTAAAGACTATGGTATTGCAAGGCAAAAATTAGGCTTTTTCGGCCTGTTTTATATAGCTATCAAGGCCCACCATAAGGTCAAAATATCATAACACACTAATATACATACAATTACAAAATCGCTGAGATTTCGCGTATTTCAGAGCAAAGTTGGTCTTGCTGAAAAATAATCAAAAATAGAGGCCATGTTTTGTAATTAATTTTCCACAAGCAGCTCTTCTGAGACCACCTTGTTGCCTCGTCGCCTGTTCCAAAATCGGACATTTCGGAGAAACTGTTGAAGGAGTCCGCAACTTACTGTTTTCTGCCATGATAAATCGAGCATCGTCAGCAAGACACCGGTGACAGACGTTATAAAATAGTAAAAAAAAAGGAGCCTTTATATCCGTTTCGGATTATTTTAGCTACTTTTGCATTCGCTACACAGTCAAAACTCCGTAGAATCAAGAACATATCAAAATATGAAGAAGAAAATTCAATTCAGTCTCGTTTACCGGGACATGTGGCAGAGCTCAGGAAAGTTCCAGCCACTCAAAGACGAACTTGCCCGCATTGCTCCGGTCATCATAGACATGGGCTGCTTCGCCCGCGTAGAAACCAACGGTGGAGCCTTCGAGCAGGTCAACCTGCTTGCCGGCGAGAACCCCAATGATGCCGTCCGCGCTTTCTGCAAACCTTTCAACGATGCCGGTATCAAGACCCATATGCTCGACCGCGGCCTCAACGCCCTGAGAATGTATCCTGTACCCGACGACGTGAGGCAGATGATGTATCGCGTGAAGAAGGCACAGGGCACCGACATCACCCGTATCTTCGACGGACTCAACGACATCCGCAACATAGCTCCATCCATTCGCTGGGCCAAAGAGGCTGGCATGACAGCCCAAGGCACGCTCTGCATCACCACCTCTCCCGTACACACACTCGAATACTACAGCAAACTGGCTGACGAGGAGATTGAAGCCGGCGCAGAGGAAATCTGCCTGAAGGACATGGCCGGCATTGGCCAGCCCGCCTTCTTGGGCCAACTCACGAAGATCATCAAGGAGAAACATCCCGACATCATCATTGAGTATCACGGTCATTCAGGCCCCGGCCTCTCCATGGCCTCCGTACTTGAGGTTTGCGAGAACGGTGCCGACATCATTGACACCGCCATTGAGCCGCTGTCGTGGGGTAAGGTGCACCCCGACGTAATCTCCGTGCAGAGCATGCTCCGCCACGCGGGCTTCGACGTGCCCGACATCAATATGGACGCCTACATGAAGGCACGCGCCCTCACTCAGGAGTTCATCGACGAGTGGCTGGGCTACTTCATCAATCCGCAGAACAAGTTCATGAGCTCTCTGCTCCTCACCTGTGGTCTGCCTGGAGGCATGATGGGCTCCATGATGAGCGACCTCGGCGGTATCCGCAGCACCATCAACAACATCCGCAAGAAGAAGGGTGAGACCGAACTGAGTATGGACGACCTGCTCATTAAGCTCTTCGACGAAGTGGCTTACGTATGGCCGCGCGTGGGTTATCCTCCACTGGTGACACCGTTCTCGCAGTACACCAAGAACATCGCCCTCATGAATCTCCTCTCCATGGAGCAGGGAAAAGGTCGCTACGTCTATATGGACGACGCCATGTGGGGCATGATTCTGGGCAAGAGCGGCAAGGTGCCCGGCGAGATAGCTCCTGAGATTGTGGAGCTGGCCAAGCAGCAGGGCCGCGAGTTCACTACCGTCGACCCGCACACACTGCTAGAGAACAAACTCCCCGAGTTCCGCAAGGAGATGGACGAGAATGGCTGGGACTACGGCCAGGACGACGAGGAGCTCTTCGAGCTGGCCATGCATCCCGAACAGTATCGCAATTTCAAGAGCGGACAGGCCAAAAAGAACTTCCTTGCCGATTTGCAGAAGGCCAAGGATGCACGTCTGGGCTCTAAGCTCACACCCGAACAGATAGCAGAGTTCAAACATGCCAAGGCCGACGCCATTGTGGCCCCGGTCAAAGGCCAGGTGTTCTGGGAATTCCAAGGCGACGGCGAGGCAGCTCCCGCCGTGGAACCCTTCATCGGCAAGGAATACAAAGAGGGTGACACGTTCTGCTACATTCAGGCTCCATGGGGAGAATTCGTACCTGTGACGGCTGCCCTCGGTGGCAAATTAGTGGAAATAGGCGCACATCAGGGCGGTAAGGTGCAGAAAGGCGCCGTCATCGCTTATATCGAGCGCAAGCAATAATCTTTTCACGGCTGTGGCCTGCATGGTTCGATGAGCCGGCGTGGTCACAGCCGTCATCTTTCCTTCTCACTGCCTCTCTCAAGGCTCTCCGTCCCCAACAGCTGAATCATCCCCAATAAGGTCGGGGCAGGATAACTTTCAAGAATGGACTACATTAGCATCATTAATAAATATTATCCTGAGGAAAATGCGCTCAGGCATATTCTTCTCACCCACAGTCGCTCGGTAGCCGACATGGCCCTGCGTATAGCCGAACGCCATCCGGAACTTCACCTCGATACTCGTTTTGTGGAAGAGGCCGCCATGCTCCACGACATAGGCATCTTCATGTGCGATGCACCAGGCATAGAATGCTACGGAAAAGAGCCCTACATCCGTCACGGCATCATTGGGGCCAACCTGCTCCGCGGCGAGGGTTTCCCTGCCCATGCGCGAGTATGCGAAAGGCACACCGGTGCCGGCATCACACTGAAAGAAATAATCCGTCAGGATTTGCCACTTCCTCAAATGGACTTCCTTCCGGAAACATTGGAGGAAAAGCTCATCTGCTACGCCGACAAATTCTTCTCGAAAACCCACCTTGACCGCACACGCACCGTGGAACAGGCTGAGCAAAGCCTCGTCCGCTTCGGCAAAGAGGGCGTGGAGCGATTCCGCCAATGGGTAGCTCTCTTCAGCTGATTCCTTTTCCCGCCCAACCCAATGTTTTTTAGCTAAAGGAATACTCTCCCACCCTGCTAAAACCAAAAAGTTAAAATGCCGAAATGCTGGGGCCGTTACCCATTAAATGAGTAACTTTGCATTCTAATGAGGACCAAAACGGTTATAGCCCTTCTTCTCCTTGCCGTCATGTTCGTGATGGCCGGAAACAACATGCCCGCCAACAGCAAGAAGAAGAAACAGAAAGCCCGTACCGAGCGCACAGTAGCCGACAGTGTCAGCAACGACACCGCCCGGCTGAACAGTGAGCCCGATACAACACACATGGACTCACTGCAATTGGCCATCTATCACCACAACAAAGCCATTGACGACTCTATTAAGCTCGACTCCATCAACCGCACGAAGAAGAACGGCATAGAATCGCCGGTGCAGTACCAGGCTTCCGATTCCATGGTCTACGACGCAGGTCACAAGAAGGTGTACCTCTATGGCAACTCCAACGTGAAGTACCAGAACATGGACATCACGAGCGAGCGCATCTACATGAATCTCGACAGCAACCTCGTGCATGCGACCGGAGCCTACAAGGACTCCACATCGAAGAAGGCCGAGGGCACGCCGGTGTTCAAGATGGGCTCCGACGAGTACGAAAGTGACACCATGGCCTTCAACTTCAAGACCAAGAAGGGCCTCATCAGCAATGCGTACACCAAACAGCAGGAAGGCTTCATGCGCAGTCAGCTCTCCAAGCGCGACTCCTCCGGCGTCATCTACATGCAGCATGGCCGCTACACCACCTGCGACGCACCGAACCCAGACTTTTACATCGCTCTCTCCAGAGCCAAAGTTCGGCCGGGAAAAGATGTCGTCTTCGGCCCGGCTTACCTCGTTGTTGCCGATGTTCCTCTGCCCTTAGCCATCCCCTACGGGTTCTTCCCTTTCACGAAAAGCTATTCCTCCGGCTTCATCATGCCCACCTACGGTGACGAACAGAGCCGTGGCTTCTACCTGCGCGACGGCGGCTACTACTTTGCCATCAGCGACATCTGGGATCTCAAGGTCTTAGGCGAAATCTATACCAAAGGTTCATGGGGAGTCTCCTTGGCAAGCAACTACCGCAAACGCTACCGCTACTCGGGCAGCTTCCTTTTCAGCTATCAGGACACAAAGACGGGCGACAAGGGCATGCCCGACTTTGCAGAGCAGACAAGCTTCAAGGTGCAATGGTCGCACCGTCAGGATTCCAAGGCAAACCCCTACAGCTCACTCTCGGCAAGCGTCAATTTCGCCACATCAAGCTACGAACGCAACAACCTTACCAGCATGTACAACCCACAGACGATGACACAGAGCACACGCACATCGTCTGTGAGCTGGAGCACCACATTCTCAAGCATAGGAATGTCGCTGAGCAGTACGGCCAACCTAACCCAAAACATGCGCGACTCCTCCATAGCCATGACCCTTCCCGACCTGAATATCAGTATCAGCCGCTTCTACCCCTTCAAACGCAAGCACGCTGCCGGCAACGAAAGGTGGTACGAGAAAATCTCGCTCAGCTACACAGGTCAGTTCTCCAACTCCATCAGCACGAAAGAGGACAAGCTCATGCACTCCAGCCTCATCAAGGACTGGCGCAACGGTTTCCAGCATAACATACCTTTGAGCGGGAGCTTCACACTCTTCGACGTGCTCAACCTAAGCCCATCCTTCAACTTCACCGACAGAATGTACACCAATAAGGTGACACGCTCCTGGGATGAGACCAAACAGACTGAGGTAGCCGACACAACCTATGGCTTCCACAACATCTACAACTGGAGCATGTCTCTCGGTATGTCGACAAAGCTCTATGGTTTCTGGGTACCCAACCGCAAGATTTTCGGCGACAAGATTCAGGCCATCCGTCACGTGATAACCCCGCAGGTGACATTCAGCTACGCGCCCGACTTCGGTGCACGCCGCTACGGTTATTATCAGACCTATCAGAAGACCGATGCCCAAGGCAACGTATCACTCGTAGAGTACTCTCCCTACGCCGACGGCATGTTCGGAGTTCCAGGAAAAGGACGCACCGGAAATATTGCTTTCAGTCTCGACAACAACATCGAGATGAAAGTGAAAAGCGATAAGGACTCCACGGGCTTCAAGAAGATAAGCATCATCGACCTGCTGGGACTCAGTATGTCCTACAACATGGCCGCCAAGGAGCGCCCCTGGAGCGATCTGAGTATGAACATCCGACTGAAATGGTGGAAGAACTACACCTTCAATATGAATGCGGTCTTTGCTACTTATGCCTATGAGCTTGACAAAGACGGCCATCCTTACGTGGGTACTCACACCGAATGGGGCAAAGGACGGTTCGGACGCTTCCAAGGTATGTCACAAAACATATCCTTCACACTTACGCCCGACAAACTGAAAAAATGGTTTGGTGGAGGCGACGAAAATAGCGACGCAGAGAAACGCAAAAAGAAGGATGATGACGAGATGGACACCGATATCAACAGCAATGTTGACGACACGATGATTGACGGACAGCACGGAGCAAAGAAAAAGTCGGGTAGTGGAAAGGCTGAAACCGATGACGACGGCTACATGAAGTTCTCCATGCCCTGGTCACTCACTGTCGGCTACGGTATCACAATGAGGGAGAACACGGTCGAAAGCAAGTTCAATAAGCGCACCATGCGCTATCCCTATAAGTTCACACAGACGCTAAACTTCAGCGGCAACATCCGAATCAGCGATGGTTGGAACATCAGTTTCTCATCGGGCTATGACTTCGAGAACCACGATATCAGTATGACAACGGCCTCCCTGCAGCGTGACCTCCACTGTTTCAACATGAGTTGCCAAGTGGTGCTGGCCCCCTACACGAGCTACAACTTCTCATTCCGCTGCAACGCCTCCACACTGACCGATGCACTCAAATACGACAAGCGCAGCGGATACAGTAATGCGGTACAATGGTATTAGATAACTTGAGACAAGACTGAAATCACATCATGAACTTCGACACTTTAATCGACCGTCGCGGCACAGGCTGCGTCAAATTTGAAGCACTGCAAAAACTCTATGGACGCACCGATCTGCTGCCTCTCTGGGTGGCCGACATGGACTTTGCCACGCCACCTTTCATTATAGAAGCCATGGCCAGGCGTCTCCGCCATCCTGTCTTCGGCTACACGGTCGTTCCCGAAGATTATTGGACAACCATCACCAAATGGATAGACAGCCATCACCAGTGGAAGGTCCAGGAGTCATGGATGCGCTTTATTCCCGGCATCGTCAAGGGTATTGGATTTGTCATCAACGTCTTCACCCAGCCAGGTGACAAGGTTATCGTCATGCCGCCGGTCTATCACCCCTTCTTCCTCACACCGCGTGGCAACAAGCGTGAGATTGTATGGAACCCTCTGAAGCGGCTCAGCGACGGCAGTTATGAAATGGATTTCGACAACCTTGCAAAGGTCTGCGACGACCATTGCAAAGTGCTCATTCTCTGCAATCCTCATAACCCGGCAGGCATAGAGTGGAGCTGGGAGACTCTCACAAAGCTCGCAGACTTCTGCTATGACCATCATCTGCTTGTCATCTCCGACGAGATTCATTGCGACATGGCTCTCTTCGGACACAAGCACATTCCTTTTGCATCAGTTTCAGACAAGGCTCGCGACATAAGCATCACTTTTCAGGCACCCAGCAAGACCTTCAACATGGCGGGTATAGTGAGTTCCTACACCATCGTTCCTTCCGACAGTCTGCGTCGTCGCTTCTTCAGCTGGCTCGATGCCAACGAGCTCTCCTCACCCGACATCTTCGCACCCATCGCCACAATGGCAGCCTATCGGGAGGGAGAATCCTGGAGAAGAAAGCTCGTAGAATACATTGAAGGCAACGTGCTTTTCACTGAAGAATTCTGCCGCGAGCACATGCCAGCTATCAAGCCCCTGCGCCCCCAAGCAAGCTTTCTGGTTTGGCTCAACTGCCGTGATTTGAACCTCAGTCATGATGCGCTCATCAGTCTTTTTGTTGACCAGGCCCATCTCGCGCTCAATGACGGCGAGATGTTTGGTCCCGGTGGAGAAGGCTTCATGCGCCTCAATGTGGGCTGTCCGCAGGCAGAGCTCAGCCAGGCTCTCTCACAACTATCTGAGGCCGTAGCGAAGCTCTGACCGCTGACCACTGTACACGCTCTAAGCCACTGAAGCTACCAGCCAGCCCAAATAGCAGAGGAAGCACACAGTGAGCAAAGCGCCTTCCCAACGTTCAATACACATCTTCGTATAGGAGAAAAGCCACAGTAGAATCATGGCACCTACCATTACCGAGAGGTCGATGGTCGTAATGCCCTGAATGTGCAGGGGCGTTATCAGTCCTGTGATACCGAGAATCATAAGGATGTTGAAGATGTTGCTGCCCACCACGTTGCCAATAGCAATACCACTGTTGCCACGGCGTGCTGCCACCAGACTCGTGGCAAGTTCGGGCAACGAGGTGCCACAAGCTACGATAGTGAGTCCGATGACAGCATCACTGACACCGAGCCTGTGGGCTACATACTGTGCTCCATTAACGAAAACCTCACTTCCGATGATGAGGCACGCAAGTCCTAAAAGGAGAAACAGCGAGGCTTTCAGCAGAGGCATAGGCTTCGAAGGGGCTTCGTCGGCATCCTTCTGCCCACGCGCATCACGCAGCGTAAAAACCATGAACACCACAAAGAGCACCAGAAGCACCAGAGCATCTATACGCGAGATGACGCTGTCGACACACATCATGAAGAGCACCATCGAGGCTACAAGAGCAAACGGAATCTGCCGCTTCACGCTGTCAGCCGTAATGGCTATCGGGGCCACCAAGGCAGCTGCACCAACGATTAAAAGCGCATTGAAGATGTTGCTGCCCACAATATTGCCCACGCTGAGGTCGGCTGTCCCCTTGAGTGCAGCGGCCAGACTGACGAAAAACTCCGGCATCGACGTACCTATAGCTACGATAGTGAGCCCAATGATAAGCTGCGGAACACGAAACTTCTGTGCCAGCCCCACAGCGCCGTCAGTAAGACGTCCGGCTCCCCAAAGCACAAGAGCGAAACCGATAAGAATGTAGAGAATGTTGAGTAACATGAAAACAATTATTGATATATAAGTGCAAATTTAGGCAAAACTCCCGATTTACACGCTTCATGCCGCAAAAACTTTATGATATTTCCATCGTTTTATTTCCGTTACGCCTTCAATATGTCACATCACGAAAATATAGTCCATCTGCAGCAGAACATTCAAAAGCATGAAGGGATAGAGGCCATATAGCTTTACATGTCTACCCTTTAACATGCAGACGGACACAAAGTGCTGCACTTACTATTAAACTTTGCAGGGGGCGAGAATCTTGAAAGACCACACATTTCAAGCGGATTACACGATTCAAATTTCCTGCGAATTCTCCTTTAAACGACAAGACATCGAATGCTCACGCATTCGATGTCTTCTTTACAAAACAATCACACAAAAAATCTATATAATCAAAACACCTATTTATTTCTGTTCATCCCTTATCATGCAAGGAGCATACCAACACGCAAATTGCGCCATGATGTCAGTGCGGGAATGACAGAACGTCGGTTGTCTGATTATTATTCTTCAGTGTTCTTGTCCTCGCGGTCGCTGATGTTGTCACCTTCGGTAGGTTTCAAAGCCTGCTCGAAATCCGTGATTCCACAGCTCACGAGTATGTCGTACCACTGCAACAGTTTGCGAATATCGCTGTCATGGACGCGATCCTTGTCATACTCAGGAAGTACTTGTGCGAAGAACTCACGCAGCTCTTCTCCCTTCGCCTTGCGATAATTGAGCGATGCAGCCTTGCCACCTTCTTTCTCGCTGAGATTCTTCAGCACCTGCCAGAGAGGTATGTCGTCGCCTTCTGTGTACATGGCAATATCTGCAAGACTTGTCACGCGGTCTGTAGCAAACACAGGCATGCGGCGTTTAGCCTCGTCGAGCGATTCCACAATAAGTGTTCTGTTGCCCCGGGAGACAAGCCGGTAGAGCCCCGGCTTCCCGGAAATTGATAGTATTGTTTCCATTACTTTTATGATTTATTTTTTGTTGAATTGTCGTTTTTGTATTTCTCCACGGTAGCCAACAATAAGTCAGCAGCTTGTCCAAGGTCGTTCTTGCCGTCGTTGTTGACAATCACATCGCAACGCTCCATTACCTTCTCCTGTGGCCACTGACACTCTATCCACTGCAGAGCTTTCGTGCGGGAAATATTGTCACGTTGCATGATGCGTTCAATCCTGACCTCAAGAGGCGCTGCCACACCCACGATGAGATCGAAGTCGACGCGACGTACAAAGCCACTGTCGAAGAGAATAGCACTTTCGAGCCAGGAAAAACCAGAATGAAGAAAGTCAAGTGCCACCGCGGGATGGACGATGGAGTCGATGAGACGCTTGTTGGCCTCCGAATGCAAGACGAACTGAGCCAGCACGCGCTTCTGCAACTGTCCCCCTTGATAGCAGTTGTTTCCGACGGTCCTGCAGAGAGCTTCCTTCAGACTTTCGTCGGAAGCCATCAGCCTCTTTGCAGCCGCGTCACAATCGTAAACGCTGACCCCTCTCAGCTCGAGCTGCCGGCAGAAGAAGCTCTTGCCCGAGCCTATTCCGCCCGTTATCGCTATTCTCATACTGCTATTGCTGTTCTATGAGATAATCCACCTGCGCATTGTCAAGCCTCACGTTGCCCACATTGTGCGGCGAAGCAGCCACGGTGAGAGTGCATTTGTCGGAGGGATGAGCCATGAGGTCATTGTAGTCGACAGTTACAGAGAACTGCTCGGGCTTCACGCTGCGAAAGAGTTTCGCACCCACAACGAAGTAAACCTTCACGTGCGAGGGGAACGTACGCAGCACCTTGCCCTGCGGCATGTTGACAGCTTTAATCGGTACAACAAAGCTCTCCTCAGTGAGAATATCAGGGAAGAGCATCATGCTGACTTTGGATGGGACACACTTCACCCCATGAATCTTCTTCAAGTTGACGGGACGCGACACGGTGTCGCTGAAGTTAGTGATGTTGAGCGCCTCGGTCGGGATGTAAGTGATACTGTCGAGCAGTCGTTTGCTGGCATAAATCGTGATACGCTCAGGGAAGAACTTCACAGCCGAGAGATAATAGCTCCTAGCAGGTACCACCTTACCAGCGATGCGCACAGGTACAGACTTGGAGAGTCCGTAATTGAACGTAAAACCCAGTCCGGCCGGTTTCACCGACGTGAGTTTTGTAGTGTTCATCATTCGGAGTCCGAGCTGCTTCTGAATGTCAGCCAGAGGCATGTATCCCGTCTCCGTGTCCTTGTTGGCATAGACGGAGAAGTCGATAGTAAGCGTACCGAGGCGTCGCCCAAATAAATAAGGTAATAGGGAGAAGCCGTCGTCGCGCACTGTCACCCTCAAAGTATCGGCCGGGTCGGCAGTGATGACAACGTTGCGCGGCACCTTGACCATGCGCACGGGAACCTCTACTTCCGCCTCATAAGTGTCGCTGAGCGCATTAAAGAGCCAGAAGGCTCCACTCAAGAGAAGGAAGAATAAAAAAACCAGGAACTCCTTGTTGCTGCTTCCTAACAAGAAGTCCCTGACGATATTGACTATGCCAGGCCGCTTTTTCATTAACGGTTCTGCATCTGCTGGGCAGTGTCAGCGAAGAGATAATTCCTGTCGACCGTGATGACGACACCACGTGCAATCTCCACATCCACCTTGGTAGTGGCAGGGTCGATGCGCTTCACCGTACCATAGATACCTCCTCCCGTGACAACGGGCGCTCCCTCGCGCAAGGCATTCTGGAAATTGCGTATTTCTTTCTGCCGCTTCTGCTGGGGTCGTATCATCGTGAACCACATGATTGCGAATATAGCTATCATCATAACCAGGAAAGGCATCATACCGCCTCCCTGTGCTGCCAAAAACAAATTAATCATTTTTCCTATTGATGTTAAAAGTTAATATTATGTTATTCTCCCTCAGGGACCTCGTCGGGCTCGTTCTCGATGTCATCCTCCTCTACCTTCTGCCCGGCTACACGCTGTGCATCCATAACCTTATATACCTTGTGGGTGGCTATGAGGTAGTGAGCAATAGCGTCGAGCATGCCGTTGATGTAACCTCCGCTCTTTGGAGTGCTGTAGAGCTTGGCAAGCTCCACATATTCGTTGATGGACACTTGGATGGGAATGTTCGGGAATGTCACCATTTCGGCAATGGCAATCTGCATGATGACCACATCCATGTAGGCAAGCCGCGAAAAGTCCCAATTTCGACTGGTCTCGCTCATATAGCGCTGGTAGGTCTCGGCATTAAGGATGGTAGCGCGGAAGAGCTTGCGCGCAAAGTCACGGTCCTCCTCATCCTTATATTCCGGCAGCAACTCCTGATTTGACTTGTTCTTTGGATCAAAACGCTTAATGGTCTTCAGCACGAAGGTATCAACGACCTCCTTGTCATCATTCCAGTAGAGATTCTTTTCCTCCAGGATACTGTCTAGTTCTTCGTTCTCTTGGATGAGCTGTCGGTAGAGCTTCCGCCATACTTCTCGGTCGGCCTCATAGTTGTCCTCCGTGGACGCCATATAGTCCTTATAGGTACTGCTCTGCTCTATTTGCGAGCACAGTTTGCGGATGAACTCCATATCGTCGTCCCATGAGAGATGCTGGGTGTCTACAAACTCATTGAGCATCTTGTTCTCCTCGAGCTGCATGGCAAAACGGTTGTTGACGAACCTTTGCGAAGGCATCTCGCTGCCCTCACGCACGGCCCGCTGCGTTGCCACTTCAATCCTGTGACGCTCTTCACGCGACAGAGCTACTATTAAATAGAGGAGATAATTGTATAAATCATAGGCCTTGGAGAGACTGTAAAGCAACTCCTTCTCAGCAGTGTCTATGTTCTTGCTGCCATTTTGATAGTAGGCGTAGGTTAACTGGACTACCTTAATCCTAATCAGTTCTCGATTAATCATTCTCTAATGTTCGAATTGTTGTTTACCCTGCAAAAATAGGTATTTTGGATTTAATCACCAAAATATTCTGGTAATATTTCAATAAAAAAGACGTTTGGCGTTGGCAAGTCCAAGAAAAAGCCGTAATTTTGCATCGCTTTTTGAGCAATACAACAATCGTCCCTGTTCAAGGAAGTGATTCCATGAGGCAGAGAGACGTTTAATCGTGTATGGCGAATTAAGGCATAACTTATTTAACAACTTAATTTAGAGTAACACATGAAAGAGATTAATGTTTCAGGTCAGAAGCGCGAAGTCCTTGGAAAGAAAGCTTCTAAAGCCCTCCGCAAGGAAGGTCTTGTTCCGTGTAACCTCTACGGAGAGGCTGTAGCCGACGGCAAGCCCGTAGCAATGGCCTTTGCTTGCCCTATGAGCGAGCTCCGCAAGCTGGTCTACACACCGCACATCTATGTCATCAACCTCAACATTGATGGAGAGCATCACACAGCCATCCTCAAGGAGCTGCAGTTCCATCCCGTTACGGATGCCCTGCTCCACGTGGACTTCCTCGAGGTCAACGACCAGAAGCCTATCACCATCGGCATCCCCGTCAAGCTCAACGGTCTGGCACAGGGTGTCAGGGACGGTGGCCGCATGAACCTGTCCATCCGCAAGATTGATGTCACGGCTCCCTACCAGAACATCCCCGAGCATCTCAATATCGACGTCACAGGCCTGCGCCTCGGCAAGAGCATCAAGGTAGGCGATCTCCACTTCGACGGCATCGAACTTACAACAAGCAAGAACGTGGTGGTCTGCTCCGTGAAGATGACACGTCAGGCTGTCGACTCCAGTGCTTCTACTGAGGCCGAGGCTACGGAGGACAGCGCCGCAGCTACCGATGCAGCAGCACCCGCTGACGATGCAGCTAAGAAGTAAGCATGGAGAAATTCTTGATATGTGGACTGGGCAACCCTGGCGATGAATACCAGGGTACCCGGCACAACACTGGATTTATGGTATTGGACGCTTTTGCAAAGGCGTCCAATATTGTTTTTGAGGACCGCCGCTATGGATTTGTCGGTGAGACCTCCCTTAAAGGCCGGAAAATTATCCTGCTGAAACCAACCACCTTCATGAATCTAAGCGGCAATGCCGTTAGATATTGGCTGGGCAAAGAGCATGTGCCCCAAGAGCACCTGCTTGTTGTCTCCGATGACATCGCCCTGCCATTAGGTGCTTTCCGACTGAAGGCCAACGGCAGCAACGGCGGCCACAACGGTCTCGGGCACATACAACAGCTCATCGGTGAGAACTACGCCCGCCTACGCATGGGCATAGGTAACGACTTTCCCCGGGGCGGACAGATTGAATGGGTGCTTGGTCACTACAGCAGTGAGGACATGCTCACACTTCAACCGGCCATTGACACGGCTGTTGAGATTATCAAGAGCTTCGTGCTCAGTGGTATTGACAACACCATGAACCAGTTCAACAAGCTCGGAAAGAAATGAAGCCTCACGGGGCGCTGTGACAACCCTACGGACCTCCAGAAACAGAATCGTTATGGCAGCAAACAATTTTAATGACGGAAGCACGCAGCCTTCAGGCCTTCGGCCGGGCATGGCGAAACCTTCGGCAAGAATAGACAAATGGCTTTGGGCCTCCCGGATTTTCAAGACACGCTCCGTAGCCGCTGACGCCATCAAGAACGGCCGTGTGAGCATCGACGGCACAAACGTCAAGCCCAGCCACATTATCAAAGCGGGCGACAGAATCGATGTGAAGAAACCTCCCATCATATACTCCTTCCTCGTCAAGGCATGCATAGAACAGCGTGTAGGTGCGAAGTTGCTGCCCTACATCTATGAGAATGTGACTGATGCCAAACAGTATGAACTACTTGAAATGAGCCGCATCAGTGGCTTTGTTGACCGGGCACGGGGCACAGGGCGCCCCACAAAGAAAGAACGGAGAGCCCTGGAAGCCTTTGTCGAACCTGCTTTGTTTGGCTTCGACGATGACGACTGGAACGATGACGACACCGACGAATAACCCTCTTACACCTACAAGCTTATGATACGACTGGCTGTTTTTGCCTCTGGCCAGGGAACCAATTGTGAGAACCTTATCCGCTACTTTGCGCAGTCCAATCTTGCTCAAGTGACCCTCGTGCTCAGCAACCATACCAACGCTCCCGTCTTGGAAAGAGCCTCACGGCTCCATGTTGAAGCGCTCAGCCTGGACCGTCAGCAGTTTTCCGACGCGGCAACACTTCTGCCCATCCTCCGTTACCGCCGCATCGACTTCATTGTCCTTGCCGGCTTCCTGCTGATGATTCCCGACTTCCTCATCAAAGCCTACGACCACCGGATGGTGAACATCCACCCTGCCCTACTCCCCAAGCACGGCGGTAAAGGCATGTATGGCCGACACGTACATGAGGCTGTGAAGGCTGCAGGCGACAGCACTACCGGATTCACGGTACATTGGGTCAGTCCGGTCTGCGACGGCGGAGAAGTTATCGAGCAACGGTCCGTCGGCATTCTGCCTTCGGATACTGTCGACGACATAGCTTCCAAGGAGCATGAACTCGAAATGGAATACTTCCCGGCCATCGTTGAGGACATACTGCGGAGGACGTATCCCTCAGCCAAGACTTGACACATCAGTAAGGAAGGGCACAAAACGCAAGGCCCGGCACACTACTATAAAGGCTGAACTTCCAACAAGGAGTTCAGCCTTTTTTGTTCATCTCTTTCCTTCTATTTTACCACCATCAAACCTGTGCGAAGTCGCTTTATCCACGCACAGGACTCACTATCATCCACCGAAACCACCACGGGGAGAGGCACTCTGCGGCATACCACCGTCGGGACGGCGGTCCCTGCGTCCGCCGGGCTGACCACCTGGACGCACACCATCAGTTCCCTCAGATCGCCGCATAGAATCGCGCATATCTCGGCGAGCCTGACGGTTGCCAAAGATGTTCATGCGATAGGTGACGCGCAGCAAGGCGTAGCTTGTGATTCCGTTTGTCCAAGTATCCGTGCGCGAGTTGGCCGAGATATTCCGGCTGAAGTTGCTCTGCTGGGCCAATATGTCATTGAAGCGCAGCATCACTACAAGTTTCCTGCCCTTCAGGAAAGCCTGCGATATCTGAGCATTCCATATGAGTTCATTGGTGTTCATAGAAGCATCGTTGAAGCCTCGTCGGCTGTTCATCCGGAGATCGCTCGAGAGCCCCATTCCCCAAGGAGCCTGCACCTGAACGTTCATGCCATAATTGAAGCGCCAGGTATCGAGGTTACTCTTGGGTTGCAGCATGTTGCGCGCATGCTGATAGCTCAGATGCCCACTGGCAGAGACATCGAGCCAGTCGTTATGAAAGCGGAGATTCAACCCTTGGCTGAGCTGAGTGGTGCGCACAAAGTTCTTTTGTGATTCCTTCTTCTTTGAAAGACTGACGTAGCCGACGCGCTGGGTGTAACCGAGTCCCGTATTGGCACCGACACTCCAGTGGTCGAGCGTATCGAGTGAAATGTTGTACCATGCCGACCCGTTGACCGACCAGTTGCCGCTGATATTTTCCGGTCTTGTGATTCTTCCACCGGTCTGCTCGTTGTAGGTCACCATGCGGGAGATACTGTTCGACGTGGTGCTGAAGTTGACACTTCCTGCCAAGGTTCGGTTTAGTCGTCGGCGGTAGTCCGAGAAATCAATGCCCAGGTTGTGAGTAAACGAGGGCTTCAGTCCGGGATTGCCCTTGCGGATGTTGAGGGGATTGGTATTGTCGGTGATGTCGAGGAGGTCAGTAATCGACGGTTCCGAGGTACTCCCTCTGTAGGTAGCATGGGCATTGCGCTGATTGCCCTCCGTCGACCTGCTTCGGTAACGGAAATTGAGGGTTGGCGAAATGTTGCAGATATTCCTCACCGTGTCGACATTCACGCCGAGATAGTCCTGAAGGAAGTGGGTGCGTTGCGGACGGATGTTCAGACCGACAGTAGCATTCAACTCCTTACTGGCGTAGCGCAGCTGCAAGTTGACGTTTTGGTTTCTTACGGTGCGCTCGGAGTAGCGGCTGAGCGAGACATCATAGTAGTGGTCGAGAGGAAAGGCGAGCATATCGAAGTAAGCATCCCATCCGCGGTAACCGTTGAGGATAGCCTCGAACTGTTCCTCGGTCATATCGTCGAAATCGTAGGCTTTAGGGTCGCGCTTGCTGTGACTATAGCTGTAGCTGTAGTCGGCCTGCGCGAAAATACGTTTCCAGAGAGGCTCGGTGTAGCTGAGGCGGAAGGAGTAGTTGAGCCCATGGGAAGGCGAGCTGCTGAAGCGGTTGGTCTGGTAGGTGGAGTCGTTGCCGGCAGCATCTTTTAGCTGATAGAGGTGGACGCTGGTGGCTGAAAGTTGCTTGCTCTCGTCGCTGTTCCATCCGAAGTTGAAACTCAGCGAGAAGTTGCGGCCCCGGTTATTGAGCCTGCGGTGATAGCTGAGGCTTGAGCTCAACGAGCGGCCGCGACTGTAGGAAGTGTTCTTCCCCCGACGGGCGTTCACCATGATGCTGTCGAGGGCGAGCGCATCCATAGACTCTTTCGAGAGCGGGTCATCGACATTGAGATAGGGGTCCTGCTTGTAGGTGGCACTGGTATTGTTGCCAAGACCGTCGGAGCTCGACATACCGAGATTCTGACGGAAGAAGACAGTTGTCACCGTGTCGGGATGCCATTCCAGGTTTCCGTTGAAATTGAAGCTACCGTTTCGTCCATACGACTGGTTCCGACTGTTGGAGAAAGCTCCTTTCTTGTTGACAAAGTTCTCCGACGATACACGTGACAGATTGTCGGAGTTGTTATGGCTCCATTGCAGACTGGCATCGGCTTTCAGCTTGTTACGCTCCTCGTAGCTCATTGTGGCGTTGGCTCCACGCCCGATGTTGTGTCCCTGATTGTTGGTATTATTGCCGTTGGCCATGATGTTGTAGCGCATCTTTCCGTAGAGTCTCGAGCCGAAGAAGTTCTCCTGCCAGCGCCCGTGAGTTCCCACGGCGGAGGTGTTGTTGGCAAAGAGTCCTTTGCGGAACCGCTTCTTCACCGTAAGGTCGAGCACGGTCTCCTCGTTGCCATCGTCAATACCGGTGAGGCGCGAGCGGTCACTCTTCTTGTCGTAGGCTTTCACCTTGTCGATGATATAAGTGGGGATATTCTTCATGGCTACCGACGTGTTGCCTCTCACGAACTCCCGGTTGTCAAGGAGCACGCGGGTAACCTTGCGACCATTGATAGTGATGGTACCGTCGTCGTCAAGCTTGGCGCCAGGCAGCCGTTTCACGAGCTCTTCGAGCGTGGAACCCTCAGGCACCTTGAAAGCATCGGCATTATATATAAAGGTATCGGCCTTGACCACCATACGGGGAAGTTGCGCTGTGATCACGGTCTCGTCGAGATTGATAGCCTCCTGCGTCAGAGTATGCGTACCAAGGCTGACGGCTTTGTCGGCCACACTGACGGCGCGGAACGAACTCTTGAAGCCCAAGGAACTGAAGCGGACTATGTAGTTGCCCTTCTCAACGGGAAGTACAAAGTTGCCGCTGTCTGTGGTGAGCGTACCACAGATGAAGGTACTGTCGGTGGAAAGAAGGCTCACGCCGGCCTTAGCCAGAGGCTCCCCCGTCTTGGCATCACACAGTCTGCCCACCACTTTCTGCTGTGCTGAGGCAGAGAGTGAGACTACCAATAGTCCAATGATTAAGAGGACACGGCTAAAGGTGTTCCCGGTTTTAGGCATACAGTTACAGTCTGTGTTAAATGTGTTGTCGCTATTATTCTGCAAATATACTCAATCTTTTCCGTTGTCGCAACTTAGGCTTGCAGTTTTTTCCTATAAAGATAAAGGGCACAGATGCCTCTGTGCCCCGTCTCTCCCCCTGAGAGACCGCTATAAGGATAGCTGTGGAAGCGGAAGCCGGTGCTTAGCGCGGACCACCGAAGCCTCCGCCCGGTGGTGGGCCCATGGGCCTTCCGCCTCCCATACCGCGTCTGCGTCCGTCGGGGCCACCGGGACCACCAGGGCCACGCATACCCGACCGCATATCCTTTGAGCCAAAGAGATTCATGCGATAGATGACGTGAAGCATGGCATAGCTGTTGATGCTGTTGGTCTCAGTGTCACTGCGCTGCATGGCCGTGATGGCACGGCTGAAAGTACTCTGCTGGTTCAACAAGTCGCGGAATTGCAACGACACCGTGAGCGGCTTACCCTTGAGAAAACTCTGCGAAAGCTGCAAGTTCCAGATAAGCTCATTGGTGTTCATAGAGTTGTCGCTGTAGCCGCGGCGGCTGTTCTCGTGCAGGTCGCAGGCGAGACTCATGCCCCAGGGCATATTGAAGATGGCCGTACCACCGTAGGCAAACTGCCACGTGCGGAGATTGTTCTGCGACTGCAACTTGTTGGTGGCGTTGCGGTAGGTACCCGAGCCGTCGAGCTCTATCTCCACCCAACTGTTGCGGTAGCTGGCCGAGAGGCGCTCGGTGAGACTGAGGTCGTGGGTGATGTTCTTCTGCAGACTGCCCGTACGGTTCAGGTCGAGGTAGCCCACGAGATTGTTGTAGCTCACATTGGTCCACGTGCTCACGTTCCACACCCCTGCCGTATCGATGGAGGCGTTGTAGATGAAGTCGCCGCCCGCACTCCAGTTGCCGTTGACATTCTCCGTGCGCGTAGTGCGGCCGCCGGTCTGTTGGTCGTAGGTGACGGCTTGAGTGAAGCCATTGCGTGTCTGCGAGAAGTTAAGGTTGGCACGCATGAACTGGAAGTGATTTTGCACGTAGTTGTTATAGAAAGCGCGCAGCTCGTTGGTGAACGAGGGACGCAGGCCGGGGTTGCCCTTGGTGATGTTCAGCGGGTCGCTGTCGTCGGTGATGTCGACGAGGTCCGACATACTGGGCTGTGTGGAGCTTCCGCGATAGTTGATGCGCAGGTCGCTCACCTGGGAGAAGCGGTAGCGGAAGTCGAGCGTCGGCGAGAAGTTGGTGACGTGGCGCACGGTGTCGACGTTGCGGCTCTGATAGCGCTGGATGAACTTCGACATCTGCGGCTGCATGAGCACTCCTGCATTAAAAGTGTACTTGCTCCTTATCATGCGGAACATAAGCTCGATGTCGTGGGTGTAGTTCTTGTACTCGGAATAGCGGCTGAGCGCGTCGTCGCGGTAGTACTCGTAGGACTGCGGCAGCCGTCCGAGATAGTCGCCCCAGCCCTTGTAGAAGGGTGTGAGGTCGCTGAAGAAGCTTTCACCCAAATTGGAGAAGTCATAGGTGGAGCGGTCGCTCTTGGAAAAGCTGTAGGTGAACTTATAGCTGAGTTGCAGGAAGGTGGCCTTCCAGAGCGGCTCGCTGTAAGTGGTCTGCAGACTGTAGCTCCAGTTCTTGGTTGGCGCCAGATTGAAGCGGTTGGTCTGATAGGTAGAGTCGTTGCCGGCAGCATCCTTGAGCTGGTAGAGGTGCACATTGCTTGTGGAGAGGCTCTTGCTGTGGCCTGTGCTGTAGCTGGCGTCGGCACGCAGCGTGACGTTGCGGCCCATGCTGTTGAGTTTGCGGTTCAGCTGCAGCATGCCGCTCACCTGACGGCTGTCGCTGAAGCCTATGGTGGCATTGTTGCGCGTGTTCACCACAAGGCTGTCAGCGGCCATCGATTCGATTGAAGATTTGGAGAGGGGATCGGTAAAATATTTATAGGGATCGTCGTTGAACGAGGCCGAATTGCTCCAGCCGCGGCTGTCGGACGAAGAGTAGCTGAAGCTTGGGCGGAACATGATATTGGTCATGGTGTCGGGAGTCCACTCTATTCTCATTCGTGCTCCGACATTCGTGCTGCGCCCATACGACTGGTCGGTGCTGTTGCCGTAGGAACCGATGTTGCTGAGGAAATTCTGTGTGGACGAGCGCGCGAGCTTGTCGGTGTTGCGGTGGGAGCCGTTGACACTGCCGTCGATGATGAGCTTTCCCTTGTCCTCGTAATTGAAGTTGATGGCTCCCATCTTGTTGGTGGTCAGTCCATTCTGTCCGCCTCCGAATCGCCCGCCCCGGCCACCGAAGCCTCGGTCGTTGGTGTTGTTGAAATTGGCAAATCCCATCAGGCGCGTCTTATCCTTGAATCCCGCTCCCATGCCGCGTACGGCGTAGCGGTCTTTGTTGCCTATGGCTGCATCAATGTTGGAGAAGAGTCCGTGGTTCATGCCTCGCTTGAGTCCGAAGTCGAGCACGGTCTGTTCGTTGCCGTCGTCGATACCTGTGACGCGCGAGAGGTCGCTCTTCTCATCGTAGGCTTTGATACGGTCGATGACGGATGTGGGCAGATTCTTCAGTGCTGTCTTTGTGTCGCCGGTCATAAACTCCTTGCCGTCGATTTTCACCTTGCTCACTTTCTTTCCGTTGATGGTCACGTTGCCGTCGTCGTCGACCGTCGCTCCGGGGATACGCTTCACGAGTTCCTCAGCCACGGAGCCTTCGGGAGTGCGGTAGGCAGCGCTGTTGTAGACGAAGGTGTCGGCCTTCACGACCACCTTTGGCGGGATGGCCGTCACGGTGGTTCCCTTCAGGGTGATGGCATCGGCCTTCATCGTCACCTCACCCATGCGGGCATCCTTGTCCTCTGCTACGGTCACGCTTCGAAAGGTGGTGGGATAGCCCACGCACGTGAGCTTGAGGATGTAGCGGCCGGCCTTGGGAGCCTTCAGGCTAAAACGCCCGTCATCGCCCGAGATGGTACCGCCGACAAAGCTGCTGTCAGCCTTGAGAAGCTGAACGGTGGCCTGAGTCACCTGCTCCTTGGTGTCTTTGTCGACAAGTGTTCCCGTAATCTTCTGTGCCATTGTGGGCAGTGCACCCACCAGAAGGATGAGGGTGAGGAGTAATTTATTTTTCATCTGCTTGATTGAATGTCTGCTTAGTTACGAATTTATTTTCAACTCACGCTATCTTTGACGCAACAGAATAAAGAAGGTTTAACGAAGTCTCCACATTTTTCGAGCTCTACGAATGTTTTTTATCGGACGACGACTAAGATAACAATGCGCTAAGGGAATCCGATGGATTCGAAACCGTTTTTACTGCTTGGTGTAGTTTATGGACTGCCATAAGAGCACAGACAGCAGGGAACACATTTAAGAAAACTGGATTGCTGAAATCACATTGCACACTTGTTTGACTTCGGCCTGAAAAAGCGTATCAAAAATCAAAGGTCGTCCTGAAGTTTGTAAATAAAAACGAATGCGAAAGTGCCAAAATACGGGCATATTTCGAAGCAAGACTTACTTTGCTCCCAAATACGCCAAAATAGAAGGAGTTTGTAACTGCTTATATATAAATAGGTTATGTTTTTGTAGACCTATCAGGAGCCCCTAAAACCGCTTAAAAAAGCCCGAAAAAGCCCTATTTTGGCCTTGTAAAACATATGCTTTTAGCCGCTCAAAGTCCTATCTCGAGGCGCTCGAGGTACTTCGACGAGGCCCTCGAAGTCCTATCTCGAGCGAAAAGTGCTCAAAAAAGGGTCTCAAAGCACTCGAATTTTTTCTATTTCGAGATTTTTATTTGTAAAGGATTCGGTTAGTGTTAGCATTATTTAACACCCGTTTTTCCGTATCAAAAATCAAAGTTTTCCATTGCACACTCTCTTCATTTGAAGCTCTTCTTGCCACGACAACAAACGGTGCCTATCAACGTCACACTACCACTCAGAAGGAGCATAAGCACTTGCGGGACTTGAAAATAGTCCCTATTTCCTGACTTCGTCAATGCGTCACCCTAAATTATAATGAATGATGCTGTTAATATTCTCATATAGGTAAAGGTTGACAGACATTCATATTATTTTTGACCAAAACCAGCAAAACACTTGCTGTGATGCAATGGCTGCGCCCTTTGTTGCTTCTCTGTTATCGGCGTGCTTCGAAGCAAGCTTCGGCAAGCCGACAACAGAGAAGCAACAGCCTTCGTGCCTAAGGCTTGCATCACAGCAAGAAAAACCGTAAAAACAG
>Ga0256406_1002985_pt1 | contig 22264 bp, 21 predicted proteins | sample RumenRJG_03DNA_FD_185986 | JGI IMG/M metagenome (GOLD analysis project Ga0256406, IMG submission 185986) | Bovine rumen microbial communities from Lethbridge, Alberta, Canada - RJG_03 | ecosystem: Host-associated > Mammals > Digestive system > Stomach > Rumen | place: Canada: Alberta | collected... | reverse complement strand
CCTCGCGCTGGTCGATGGCCTTCTGCGCGATGTCATGATCCTTCCAGAACTGCGCGACTTCCTTCTCGCGCTCGACGAAATTGAGGTTGGTATCTACTTTCTTATACAACCGAATTCCCTCCTAAAATGAAAGCCCCCATCCAAAACAGGATGAGGGCAAATTGCCAGTCCCGTGTGTGCTGTTCGCACTTTCATCGCAATTGCTTGCGCTTATAATTGTACACATTGACAATCACAATTGTATCACAGGGACGAAGTGTTTTCAAACTTTATTTCCTTTTTCTTTTGCCTGCTCTGCCCATGCCCGGCTCTTCTGCCGATCCGATTCCAGATACGCTTCCTTCGCGCAATCCGGGCAATACCTCTGCCCGCCGCCCATCACGATAAATGGCTTGCCGCAGATCACGCAGTGCATGACCGTCTTGCCGAGCTCCGTCGCCGTTCCCTCGCGTTTCCGCTCCATGTGGCGGCGGTAATTCTCCCGATGCTTCAGCACACGGCACTCCGGGCAGTACAACGACCGCGGCGCCCCGACGAACTCCTTTCCGCACACGACGCAGCGCCGCACCGCCTTCACATTCGCCTGCCGCCGCTTCAGCCGACACGCCGGACAATACCGCGCCTTCGGGCTCGCCACAAACTCCGCCCCACAGTCCTCGCAGACATGCTTCATCGGCCTCATCACCAAAGCCGCCACCTCATTTCTGAATATCTATTTTCCTTGCGACTCGCACGAAATCATCGTAAAATAAGAACAGAAGGTGATGACGTGGCGAACCGACAATACAAAGACTCTGTCTTCCGCATGTTCTTCAACAATCCCGAAGAACTCGCGAAATTTTATCAAGCCATCCGACCAGAGGAGATCATCCGGTCAGAGGACATCACAATCAACACACTCGAAGATGTCATCCTCAAACTCTCCAGTTCTTTCCGCGAAGGTAATGCCGATCTCGAACTCATCTGTCATGTCATCAACATCACGTACAAGGAAGGTCGAGAGATTCTCGAAAAATGCCAGCCGATCCGCGAATATAGCCGTTTTGTCGCCCAAATCGAACAAAACCGCCAAAACGGCATGCGCCTTGATGCCGCCATCCGTGAGGCTATCAATTATTGCATCCAGCATAAGATTATGCAGTCTTTCCTTGAAAGCTGCCGAGAGGAGGTCTTACAGATGATGACATTTCAATGGAGTGCCGATGAAGCAAAGAAAGTACAAGAGGAAGAGCGCCTGGAGGATATCAGGGATGCCGTGGCAAGAGGCACGGCCGAAGGAAAGGCTGAAGGCAAGGCTGAGGGAATTGCTACAGCAACCATGAAAATCATCCGCAACCTTCTGAAAAAGAATGCTATGTCCTACGAAGAAATCGCCGACAGTACCGATACCACGCTTGACGAAGTCATCCGCATCGCCAAGGAATCCAACCTTTCCTATTAAATCACCCGCACCACAGCGCATCCACCTGGATGCGCTTTTTTCATGCCTCCGCCAACGCCTGCCGCAGTTCCTCCGTCAGCACGATCACGTTCCGATAGCCCGCCTCCTCGAGCGCAAGGAAGATCTCCTGCTGGATCTCGGGCTTCTTCGGCGAAACGGCGATCACGACAGCATCGTGCTCGCGGTCGGCAGAAGCAGACTGCATCTCGTAGACGGGGACGCCTGCCACCTTGGACGGATTTTCTTCTGTCCGGCTCACCAGAAAGCCCGTGGGGCGCAAATCGTGATTTCCAAAACACCCTAATAAGTTCTTGGCTACTCGGCCTGCACCTGCCAGATAAAAATTTTGCGTCTTTCTGCAACAAGCGAGAATTCCTTGAATCAGAATATCCTTTTCTTGATATTTCTGGAACTTGTCGAGCATCCATGCGCCCATCCCTGATCCGATGTCCTGGGCAAGATATCCTTTCTCCTTCGCTGCTTGCAGCTTCGGATACGCGCGTTTCCAGAACGGAAACCACGATTCACGCCCGATTCGGTGCTCGACGAAGTCAAAGCTCCTGTAGTAAATTTCAGCAACAATCTTATGCAAATGTTCCGTGCATGGGAGCGGATTTTCGTCCAGATAACGTTCCATGTAATCATATTCATCGATAAGGCTGAAAATCTTCCCTTTGGAATGCACCGATGAGCCAGCATTGTCCCTGCGATAGTGCAGATATGCTTCTTTGACAAGGACCAACCGCTCCGCACATGCCTTCGTGAGAAAACCGAAGGACACATCCTGATAAGCAGCACCGGGCGTTTCATGAAACAGGATTTGATGTTTTGCGAGAAAGTCTCTTCGGTAAAGGCATGCCCATATTGCAAGCTCCGTGAAGAACAGCTCCCGATCATCACGCGCCGGAGCCAGAGGTTCCCCATAGCGATGCCCTGCCGAGCATTCCCAGAATGTCGATACGCCTCCTTGAAACGACCAGCAGTTCGATTTCACGATTTCCGCCTGATACCGCTCTGCCGTTTCGTAAAGCGATGCAAACATCTCCGCATCAGCAAAATCATCCGATTCCACGATGCCGATATATTTTCCTCGGGATGCACGCAGGCCGACATTCATCGAAGCGCCATAACCAGAATTTTCTTTATGAATGACGTGGAATCTCTTATCCCGTTCTGCATACATGTCCAAGATCTCACTGCATCCATCCGTCGAGCCATCATCGATGCAAATGAATTCGATGTCGTCCATTGTCTGCGCCACGAGGCTGTCGAGGCACTGTTGCAGATACGGTTTCACGTTATAGACTGGCACGAGAACCGACACCTTGCACATTGCTTTCATTATTTTTCCTCCCACAATTCGCAATACTCTCGTTCTGCTACAAGGATTTCCTGCTCCAAACGTTTGCCAAAAGCTTTCATGGAAAATTCTGTCTCATACAAAGCACGGGCACGTTTTCGTATCTCATTCCAGCAATCCCGTTCTCTCATCACTCGAAGCAACGCTTCTGCCAGCTGTTCTGGCTGATTGTTCTCACAGACATAGGCATCCACACCGCTATGCAAATACGAGGCAATCCCCGTATTCTTCATTGTCACGCAGACTTTCCCATGCATGAGCCCTTCTGCCACGACCGTCGACAGGGTCTCCTGCCTAGAAGCACAGACCACAACATCAATCTCACGGTAGGCTTTCTGCAGCTCTTTACGTGTCAGGATGCCCAACAGCTTCACATTCACCAATTCCTCCGCGAGCTTCTGAACCTCACGGGTATAGGGACTATCATCCCATCCGCCGATCAGCCAGATTTCTGCCTTTTTCGCCCAGTCCGCATTCCAGATCATCTGGAATGCCTTCAACAATTCTCGCTGGCCTTTCAACGGAATGATGCTGCCGATGACGGCGAACACGATGCGCCCATGCCGATGCGAAACATCGCTCCTTTCATCTGGGATGCCATACGGCAGGATGCCGACAGAAAGGCCCGGATACTGCTTCAAAAAAATTTCTGCGGCCAGCCTGCTGACCCCCATGATATGAATGCCCCTCATCTCGGATACACTGTCATATTCCCGAAACTTCTTGCGAGTTTCGGGATAGACATCAGAGAATTCATTCCCCGCCTCATGAATCCACCAGAGAACCGGCAATATTTTCCGCATGGAACACGCAACGCGAATGTTTGGAAAGACATTGACGAGCAAGATATCATACTGCTTGATCCATGCAATCTCCCGTTCCCCCAAGTATGGCAATCCAGGACATCGGACGAGATCGATGCCGACTTTGCGAACTTCTTTCTCCAACATCGGCTGGACATACGGTGCCGCGATCGTCACAACATGGCCGAGAGCCATCAGCGCACGAGCTGCATAAGTCACGACAATGGTCGCGCCATCATAACGCATCTCATGTGTGATGATCAGGACGCTTTTCTTCCCCGGCGCTGCTGCTGACGGAATTGGCAGGGCGACATTTTTCTGCTGGTACATCTTCCAATGATGTTCATAGGAAAAAATTTTCTTTCTCGGGATGCCAAGCCACAGAAGTTGTTCCATCATCTCATTCTGGCTCGCGCTCATCAAAACGATCCGATCAAATGAAATCCATGGGATCTTCTCTGGAAGATATACCGGCTTCCCCTCGAATGTCCCAATCTCGCTTGCCCGATTATCGACAAAGCCGATAACTTCCTCACCTTGCAAAGATTCTGCAATCGCCTTCTTGCGATTCTGATAGAACCGCCCCGTTCCAAACAACAGGACTTTCAACAAATCACGCCTCCCCTCATCGAACACGAGATTGCCCGCAGATAGGCTCGTATCATTGTTTCCAACAAAGCGGACACTCGCCCATAGGCTTTCCCTTCCACAAAACCATGTGCATCCAAGTCTTTGCAGATCTCATCCTCATGCTTCTTTGTTGCAACAAGAACGAAAAGCCTGCGTTCCCGTATCAGGCAAAAATCGGGAGGCATGAGCTCCGCGCTTGCGACCGAGCTTCCCTGTACCGCCTTTCGGTCAAAAATCAAAGAGACATCCCGCCCTGCCTGCTGGAACAAGCGAAGCATCTGCTCCCCATAAGTTCCCCAGCCCCAGATCACAATTTCTCTCGCATCCTGCGGGAGAAATTTCTTTACAGCCGCAAGAACTTTTTCCTGGCACGGATGGCTTGCGCGTCTGATCCGCCTTGCAAGGTAGTTTTTAAGCACATCATGACGTACTTTTTCTGTTGACCTTCCTTCCATCGGAGGAAGATCGTATCCAAAAGCTTCAATTATTGGTTTCCAGAACTGCCCATCAAACGAACTCCATCCATGGCAGCCGAAGGGCATCCATCCAGGCATTCTGTCGTATGCATGACCTGTATTTTCAACGACAGCAAACGCAAGCGCCGTCATAAAATCTGGCACCTGAAAATCCATATCGGGAAGAACGCCGCAAAATGAGAAAAACAAGTCTTCCCACCGAAGGAAATAATTCTCTGGCCAAATTACCGGCCGTCGCGCAAAAACTTCATCCTTCCTTTGCAGAACGCGAAGAACACTGGCAATCTTTCGAAGCGAAAAGCCGCCATTTCCAACGATTGCGCGAATATCTTTCCAATAGGCCGCATACCGTCTCACAGGAGCACCGATATAGTCATATCCGAGGCTGCAAAAATCCTTCAAACAATCGTGAAAGACAAATGCATCCAGCTGGCAGAGCAGCATGTATTCATATTCTGAGAATCTTTCGTAAAATTCGGCAGAAAGCATGAGACTGCTATATGACGCTGTCCCTGTAAAAAAATTGTCAGAAAACCTTTCGATTCGGATTCCAGCCGACAACTCCCCATAATCTACACGTAATGATTCTGGTGCGATGAAGACGATGTCGCGATCTTCAAAAACCTTTTTCGTCTGCGCAAGAGAGACTTTTTCAAACGCATTGAGATGTCGTTGATATACTGGAACGACTACGACCGTTCTTGAATGTATAAAAGTTGCAGTCTTCAGCATGCCGCATCCCCTTGCATCAAAAAATATGCCGAACTTTCGAAAGGGCGTCTGTCTTTGTCAGGATTTCCTGATAGACTTGATTGGCAATGCGAAAATTCTCGATCGAAATCAGGATTGCATCGAACGTCTCCCACCGGACGTCCGACGGCTTCTCCATATCATATTCAAAAACTTCATTCCATGCATCGGCATTCTGATCGACCAGCACCACTTCGTTATGCAGTTCCGGATTCCGCAGATACTCATAATATCGACGGCCGCAGCTGCCAGCACCATAGATCATGATTTTCGAATCAGATAAAAGATACTCGTCTTTCAACGAACCGTGGCAGGCATCCTGATCCAGCAGCGTTTCCTGATAGATATCGAAGAGTGGCGCATCATAATGCTTTTTGATAAAGCCGCTGTAGGAAAGCAGGTCTTTCGATCCCGGAAGATATGCCCATGGCATCGTAAGCGCCAAAAATATATTGCGTATGTTGCTCCGCGTTTCCTTCGTGATACGGAAAGCACCAATATTCGCAAACCGTTTCTGGAAAAGATCATCTTTCATCATCGGAAGGATATGTTCTGCCACGACAGAATGAAGCAAGACATTTGTTGCAATCCACTCTGGATTCTTGAATGCTGAATGATGCAGATTTACATCATGAAGACAGACGACAGCATTATCTTTGAGATAAGGAAGAACGCACAAGAAATCCAGCAATTCGCCGGGGAGAGAATGCATCGTGTCCAGCACAACGAAATCAATGCCATCACCTATTTTCGGCAGGAATGCCGGTAAGACATCTCCGAGCAGAAACTGGTGATGCGCAATGTGATGTTCTTCAATCACGTTATCTGCCATGAAGCCCGTGCGGTAAGCAGGATCCCTGTACCACTGTTTCGATTTGTCAACAGAAAACATCTTCCATTCTTCCGATGCTGCACCATGAATTTCCAGCAACGTTTCCAGCATCATGGCAGTCGTACCGCCAGCTGCCACTCCGATCTCCAGAACCTTGGACGGTTGTTCTTTCCTCAGGAGATCGAGCAAGAACGCCGATTCGAACGGTGTCATTTCCGGTTCGTAAAGAACGTGTTTCGCCTTTTCCATTTCATCCATCCTCTTTTCTTCCCCTATAGGAAATCCCTGAAAAGTCACATCTGTCAGGATTCCATAATTGATACATCTTATGAATGCCGTCAGAAAAACCAACAGACGGCATCCAGCCAAGCTCTTGTTTCGCCAATGTGGAATCCAAGATGTTTGCAGGAACATCCTGGATCCGCGAAGCTCGGTAACGGGCATCGATCTTTGCACCGACCTCCCGTTCGATGTGATAAACCATATGCTGCAGGGAATGCCCCTGCCCGCTTCCAATATTGAAAATCCGATATGTTCCACGATACGAAAGGACTTTCATGCAGGCATCCATCACGTCATCCACGTCGATGTAGTCGCGAATCACGCTGCCATCGCCCCAGATCTCGATCGGCTGCCCGAGGATCGCCCTCGCCATGAAGACCGCCATCGCTCCCTGGCTGGCTCTCGGATTCTGGAATCTCCCATAGGGATTCGAGATGCGCAGGATGTCATAATCGAGCCCGTATGTCCGGCCATAATACTCGATGCATTTCTCGACCGACAGCTTGTGGATGCCGTAAGCCGAGATCGGCTCCGTCCGGTGGCCTTCGTCGATCGGCACGTAGCGCGGCACACCGTAGACCGTTCCTCCCGACGAAAAATAGATCAGTCGCAGATGACGCGACGCACATGCCTCCAGCAAGCGGACGGTCGGCACGACATTCGTCTCGAATTCCTTCAGGACATCCCTATTCGCCGGCTTCGTCGTGCTGACGAGATGGAAAACGACATCAGCTGCATCCAAGACCGTATCTGGAATCCCATCGCGTACGAAATCTCCCGTCAAGACCTGAATGCCTGGAACCATCATGGCTGCTTCTTTCAAATGCGAGACATTTCTTCCATATGCAAGAACATCATGCCCTTGTTCCCGCAAGCTCCTGCAAAGATTCTTCCCCAAAAATCCGGATGCACCGAGCACCAAGCATCTTTGCTACGCCATCTGAAAGTCCATCTCCATCAGTAATATCCTGCATAGCCGCCTTGTTCTGGAAAAAGAAGCAGCCGGGCATCAAAGAAATCGATATTTTCTTTCAGACCTGTCATCTCCAGCTCCCGACGGATTTCCGAATACGCCTTTTGTGCCAGAATGGCAACCACGAAAGTTCCTTTTTTCTCCTTGCAGAGAGCTGTTGGCGAAAACACCCGCATCCCATGAATCACCGTGCCCTGCAAGGCCGCATTATTATCAACAAAATAATCACAGGATGGATTGGGATTCAGGATGTCCCTGACTTTCTGAAACATCGAGATGCTCTTGGCGCCCCAGAAAATCACTTTTCCCCGATTGCTACGATCCTTCAAGACACTCTGAGAAACGCGAAATTGATGTCCCCGCAATTCCATTGCAGGACGGAAATATTGCGCAATTTCTCTGCCTGTCCCCCAGGGAGACGCCAGCCAATATCGCAGGAACAGGTCTTCCCACCAATGCGGACGAGAAAAATCAATATAATCGCCAGAAACATGGATGATTCCCTCTCTCACGCCTCTTCCATCGTCCTTCATCATGCGCGTAAAGAGATTGTATTTCTGCGACAGCTGAAAATAGTCATCCCGAAACATAACATTCAATGCGTCTTGGTCTGCCAGAAAACATTTTGGATGATTTTCCAGAAACTGGAGGCATTCGCGTTTCACATCATGCTCGTGCCGAATCCTTGCCAGATCCATCACCATGACACCGGCATTGAAATATTTTGGCAATTTCACAATCCCAGCTTCGCACGGCCACGGGATGGATTCTGGATGACAGCTGCCTTGGAATTCCTGATGTACCGTGACACCAACCGAGGATCCGTGCAGGTCTTCCTTCCATAATTCCTCGATATCAAGATTCACCAAAAGATCCGAATCCAGATAGATGACCTTGGAAAGGCTGGAAGGAAGAAGCTCCATCATCGAAAGGCGGAACAATGTGCCAATGGAAAAACTGCCCATCCTCTTTTTCAAGTGTTCGAATTCCGCAGAATCCACTTCGTGAAAGCAGATTTGTTGGTGGTACTCTCCTGCCAGCTGCACGAATTTCTTGCGATTTTCCTGGCTCAAGGTTGCATCATGCAGCAAATGAAGCGTGACATCTGCTTTCGTATTTTCCAGCAAAGATGTCATGGCGATGCCGACATATTTGCTATAGGTTCCATATTTATCGTAATCAGAAAAACAAACATGTATCATGTAACTTCATCCTCGCAGATTTTTCTGCATGACGCTCTTGACGTTGTGCACTTCTGAACCGCTTTTTCTTTGCCATCGAGACCATCCAGATACTCTCGCACCGCTTCCATCACCATCTCCGGCGTGATGCTGTACATGCACTCCGGCTCGGCCAGATCACGGGCGCAGCGGTTGACGTCCGGGTACAGGGCATAGCAGTCATGACATGTGCCAGCATGCAGGTTCACGTTCTCGGGATAGCCATAATACGGAATCTGCGTCGGCCCGAAGAGCACGATGCACTTCGTCCCGAGATGCGTCGCCAGATGCACCAGCCCACCTTCCGTATCGATATGCAGCAAAGAATGGCGCAGGATTTCTGCCACCAAGGGAAACGACCTGCCCAGCATGTATCGATCTGCGCCTTTCAGATGTTTCGCATTCCCCCCACCGATCTGGACAATTTCCAAATCTGGATCAAATTCATGAATCTTGTCGATCACAGATTCAAACCGTTCTCTGCTCCAGGATTTTGCCACCAGGGATGCCTCCGTCGTACTCCCATTCCCGAAGTTCATCGTGATGTAGTTCGTGAGCTGCATCTTCTGAAACATCTCTCCTGCTACAGCATCCTGCGGGATGTGCACCCACTTTTCACGGGCAGGCAGGATGCCCTGACAGGTTCCCCGTGTATAAAACGTTTCTCCTTGGTAGATGCTCCGATAAATCCCTTCATAGGCAGATCGGATTTCCACTGGCGGATGCTGCAGTTTTTCCAAAGCACATTCCAGTTCCTTGGAAAACGGATGTGCCTCTGATCGGACACAAATCTCGATTGCCGGCATGGGTGCCAGTCGTGCTGCACAAGCATATTTCCTGCATTCTTCTTCAAACCGATTCCCGAGAAACAAGTCGATGTTCTTGACCTGCGGGCAGTCCTCAAACAAAAACTCCAGAAACTCTTTTCCAGAAGAACATAGAATGTCGATGGCGATGTCGTCATCCAGTTCCAGGAACGCCTCGATGGTCTTCTTCTGCACCAGCATGTCGCCAAAGCCATCCCCCATGCTAAAAAGAATGCTCTTTTCTGAATGGGAATAGGCACGGCCACAATAATCTGACAGGCGTGTCTCTGTCTGGAAAAGCTGCCGATATTCTCCTGCTTCTTGGCAGATGATCTTCTCACGAGGAATGGATTGCTTCAAAAGCATGGATAGCATTTCCCTCCGGTAAATGCTGCTTCGGATTGCCACAACAACGAAATCGAATGCCTTTTCATGAAGCCGTTCTGCCGGAATGACAGGAAAGCAGAAATCTCGGTAGGCTTCATGATTCCGATCCACGAGCGCAACGATACTGCACCAGTCCGTCTCCATGACCTGACGCACATATTCCTGCCCCAGTTTTCCCGCACCATAAATCACGATCCGGCATCCCTTCGGCACGCGATGGAAGGGAAACAGGTATCGATTTGCATATTCTTCCACGAAACTCCTCCTCACAACATGCTGCACGCATCCGAGGAGCTCCGTGTCTCCCCTATGCCTTGATCATGATGCAGCTCCCATGGATGAACGTGATCATATCCATCTCTCGCCCGATCCGCTCAATCTCCTGCTCCATGCCATAGATCGCAGGCTCTCGCCGATTTTTGCGCAGATACTCCTTGCTCGTCGCGACTTCCGCGATGGCTGAGAGCACATCATAGGCTGACACGGGCGCATCGTCATAGCCAATGCCCCTGCAAGAATCAAAGCTCGTCTCCAGATCTTCCAGAATATAGACGCCGCCATGCGGCAGGACATCCCACAGCACGAACAGTGCCTTGATCTGGTGGCTCCAGCAATGCGAAGCGTCGTCGACGATCACGGTCGGCCGGCAAGCTTTCAGCGCCTCCAGATTCTCCACGCGAGAAAGGTCGGTCAGGATGATTTCGCAAGTACCCCCCCCCGATTTTCAGACAATTCTGATTTATATCCGTTCCCACGACATGCGCCTCCGGGAAATACCGGCACCACATGCGGATGCTGTCGCCACGATAGACGCCGAGCTCCAAAAGCGTCATCGGCTGCCCGCGGAATTTCCCGAGGAAGAACTCATATTTCTTCAGATAGTCATGATCCGCACTGCACTTGTCCGTTCCTTCTTCCCTTCCAATGTCTTCCAGGATATGCTGCGCTTCAAAATACGACCCCGTCTTCAGCGCATCCGGCAGACGCCGCGAAGCGTCCGGCGTGCTCTTGTGCGGCTGGAAAAACAAGTCCTGGCAGAGAATCTGGTCGCGGCGGATGCCGTGCCGCAAGAGTTCTTGTACTATCTCCGCCTGCGAAGATGGTTTCAGCGTCACAAGGATGCCGTCCTCCGCATCGATCTTCACATCCGAAAGCTCCCAAACGGGAATGCCATCCAGCATGTCTTCATGCGGCTGCCCGTCGCCGACGATCACGCCATCCGCCTGCATGTCGTAGGATTGCAGGAACGCAAGCATCCGTGCGGCGCCATGCCCCGCACCATAAAGAAAAAGGCGGCGGCAGCATCCGACGAACTTCTGATAGGCCCTCCAATGTTCCTGCTCAGCGAGAGACCCTTTTCTCCAGTCATATTGTTCCAACATCAGCATCCTTCTCCTCGTTTCCATTACTTCTTCCGTATCCAGAGACTTCCCCTGTCCGTTCCAACCTTTGCAAAGAAATCACGCGCTTCTTCGTCCTCCTGCTTCGCCATCATGTCAGAGAAATACAGCATTCCATAGGCGTTGTTATAGCTCAGGAACGCGCGGAGCGCATATGCCTCGGTATAGGGAAGACCATGCTGGATCCATGTCTTCGGATACGTGAACGGATAAAACATGTCGTGAAAATGAATCCGCACGCCGGACGCGAGCCTCGGGAGGATCTCGAAGAGTTCGAACGGGACATCGCCGCCATGCTTCACGACATGGGGCGAATCGATGAACAGGATGTCTCCTGCCTCCAGCGCATCGAACACATGGAGATCCGCCTCCTGCACCATCGCCTGCACCAGCTTCATGCGGGGATAGGGATGCTCTCGGAGCCCCGTCAGCAAGCGGTCAGGATATGGCTCGATGCAGGTGATCTCCGTCCTGCCGCCATTCCACCGCTCCGACGTATCCATGGACAACTTCGTGCTGAAGCCGCTGCCGATCTCGATGATGCGCTTCGGCATCTGCATGCGCAGCATCCCGTAAAGCGTCAGCGCATCCGAAAAGCCGAACATGCCATTTTCTCGGAAACGGGAAAATGTTTCGAGATCCGCCCGGAACTCCGGGAGCATCCGATCGAGGTGCCGCAAAAAAGCTTTCTGCCCGTCAAGATTCCACGCGATCTCCCGCACCGGCGCAGCGTCCGCTTCTTCCATCCGGCGGACAAATGCATACTCGTCCGGCGCGATAAAGGGAGATTCATAAAAGTTGAATGGCCGTGCCCAGCTGTAGGAGAAATCTTCCTGCCCGCCATCTTCTGGCAATGCATGCAGCAGCCAATGAAGCTCCTCACTCCCGATGATTCTCTGGTAATACGGCTCGACCAGCGGCAAAATCTCCTCGCGTCCCTTCGCAGGCGAAATGATGCAGACCGCATCATGATCGCCGCTCTTGGGAATGTCGTCCGGACGTCTTACCCCCCCCGATTTGATATATCTTTCCGCATTATTATCATAGATTCCACGAATCTCCACGCCGACGTCATCGCAGAATGCCTTGCATTTCCTTCCATTCCGCCCGAATCCATAGATGACCGCCCCATGCTGCTGCATGGCACTGATAACCTCGAACATATAACGCTGCAACTGATGTTTTCCCATGCCCGTCAGCACCTCCCGTAATATTTCCGCACGAATCGATCTTCCAGTTCCCATGATGTCAGAAAATCTCGTCCTTCCTTCCGGCCAGCCTGCATGAGCTCGGCGGAAATCTCGGCCTCGTATTTCGTCGATGCAACGAGAAGGAACGCCGTTTTCTCCGGCAACGGCATGCCCTGCTCCAGGACGCCTGCCCAGCATATCCGCGCACGTTTCAGAAACGCCTGCACCTTTTGCGCGACCTTTCCATGTCCGCGCAGATAGAGCGGCTGCCCGGAAGGAAGGATTTCCCGGACAAGCGCGTGCATGCGCATTGGATCGCCGACCTTTGGGAGATGCTGCCACATCGCCCAGCGCCAGATCCGCTCCCGCCTTTTGTCTTGCGTCGTCGTCCATCGGATATGGGGATCCGATGGATCGATCCGATAACCGCAGCGCTCGATCTGCGGCCGCCATGTCTGAAAGTCCATCTGATACCACTTGTGAATACCGAACGGCAGATGATCTTCGTCCAAATGCCGAAAGGCATGGCGGACGTCGCATTCCAGCGAAAACGTCATGGCCAGATCCAAAGGTGCCGTTTTGTAATCCGATCCCTCCTGCATGGCTGCCCATCCGAAAAACAGATCTTCCCCATGTGGATCAGCTCTTGACAACCAGTCACGTTCGAGAACTTCATGATAACGGCGGAGCACTGCAATCGTATGCCCGACATGCCGCAGAGAAAAGCCGCCATTCCCCACGGGATTCCCTGTCAGGCGGCGCGCTCCCTCCATCAAAGGCCATGGCGCGCCGAAATAATCATATCCGAGAGAACAGAAATACGGCAGATCGTCTCGGAAAGCGAAAGCATCCAGCTGATAGATCAAGAGAAACCGATAGACAGAAAAGCGCTCGTAAAATCCTTCACTAAGCAGAAGCTTCGTGTACGTGGTGATCTTTCGGAAATACTGGTCATCAAACCGCTCGACCCGGAAATCACCATAGGTGCGATATTCAGAAAGATCCAGGGATTCCGGAGCAACAAGGCAGAGCGGTTCATTGCGAAAGATGCGGACGGCCTGGCGCAGAGAGATCTTCTCCATCTCATTCATCGGCTGATACACTGGGATCACGACGATGCACTGCATCCGTGCCTCATCCCTGCACATCGTTCTCGCCCCCCTCGTCTTCATGCTTCCGCATCACGGCCTGCCGTTGCAAAATCATCGAGCGTCGGCTTTCCATCGCATCTGCCCCACGGCATCGGGTGATCAATGCAGTGCGCACAAAGCGGCACAGGCTCTTCCAATTTTTCTAGCAGTTCCTTTCCCTCCGGTGCAGCATCGAGATCCATGATCCCTTCCGTCGGCAGATGCACGCCAAACGCCTCATTGAACTTGAACGCATACATAAGCGTCGGGCAGCGGGCAATCTTGCCATTGTAAAGGTTCACGCAGCCATCCGAGATGCATTTCTGCGGATACCTTCCGCTCGGCACAACCTCGATGGGCTTGTTGAACAGCTGCTTGCTGTCGTACGGCCGGATGGCGTACTTCACGCCCGCCGCTTCGAGCCGTGCCGTGATCTCGCCGATGATCTCGTGCGTCGGCTTGTATTCCGAAATGCTGACCACCGTCTTCGTCCGGCGGATGCAGTCCAACACCTCCTGCGGGAGCTTCGGGATCAGCAGGCCGTTCGTCACGATGGTCAGAATCGTACGCGGGAGGATTTTGTGGACGCCCTCGACATAGGAACAAATCTCTGGATTCAGGAAAGGTTCTCCGCCGAGCAGATAAAAGTACAGGATGCGGGAAAACTTGCCTGCCAGCTTTTCCACATCCGCCAGGCGAGATGCAAGGTCTGCGTCGATGTGATGGAATAACGGCGAAAAATGCGTGCATCCGCGGCAATTCAGGTTGCAGGCGTCAGAAAGGTGCATTTCTGCCTGCGGCAGGACTGCGTCATCCCATATGCTCGTGTCCTCCAGCTGGCCTCGAAACGTATCATCATACAGATTTTTCCGGAACCAATAAATTTTCGTGTAACCAGCACACAATAGGTCATGCTGGATTTCTCGCACGGTCTTCCACTTCGCCACCGAGATGATCACCGGCCGTTCTCTGAAACCATCCTCGTATTTTGCGACAGGAATCCCCATGATGGTTCCTGTTTTTTCTTTGTCATAGAAGCCGGTGATTTCGCAGTCCTGCGTTCCCATCCATTTTTCCGCAATGGCTCTTCCACGTTTTCCTGCCCCATAGATCATGACCTTCATAAAATCGTTCCCTTTCTCATCCCATCGATGCCTTTCGCAGTACCGTTTTGTCCGCATCGGATAATGTAATGATGTTCGTCACCCCTGCCGCTGTGAGTTTCTCCATGATTTCACGCGTGAAATTCGCCCCGACGGCAATAACGACAGGTATCTCTCTGGACAACTCGGCCGCAGCATCAAAGACGGCCACGGGGATGCCATCCATCTGGTCAGGATTGTTTTTCTCCTCACTCACGAAAATCTTCTTGATTCGATTTTTCATATCATGCCCTGATGCATAGGCCAAGATCTGATGCGTAACCGTCCCTGCCCCGTAGAGATAAAACGACTGGCGGGATGCAAGCAACGCATGGAAAGGCTGGCTGAATACATCCCTTTTCGGACTTCCCAAACGAACGATCTCTACGATGCGATCCAGAATCGGCATCCGCTCCATTCCAGCATACGTCTTAGCAATATTGGAAATTTTTAAGAGATCCTTCATCATATGGAGATTGAAAAGGTTCAGGATCAGGTTCGACCATCCGTATTCGATGGTATCCATCTCTCGCTCAAACAATTCTTTCAGATCATGGCGTGCGGCAAATTCGATGATTTCACGCGATCCAGCAACGATGGACGTGATGGCACGGTCATTTGCATTGCGATCTGCCCTGAGATATTTCCTGCATCCATACAATCTCACATCCAGAAACGCAACCTGATCTGCGTAATAAAGCGCCTTTACCAAGAAGACAGGATCTTCATTACGGAGATATGAAGGGAACTTGATGCCATATCTTTTCAGCATTTCCAGAGAAAACAAAAACGTGGTGAAGCCATATTTGACTTTTTGCAACTGGCTTTTATAATCGTAAATCCTTCCATCGTACTGAATCCCCGTGACCCCATACTGATTCTTCCGCCATGACAGTTTCCCATCATGATCCTCGAAAAATTTAGCGCCCACCATGAACAAGGCTTTTTCGTCCGCGAAACGAACCAGGTTGGAAAGTGCATCCCCATCCAGATAGAAATCATCACTATCGAGAAATGCAACATATCGTCCGTGCGCAAGATCCATACCCCGATTTCTTGCAGCTCCCGGCCCCAAGTGATCTTGCTGAGCCAGGCAGACCCGGCGATCCATCATTTCTCTCTGACGGATGATTCCTGCACTTCCATCTGTGGATCCGTCATCGATGCAGATGATCTCAACAGCAACATCCGTTTGCTTTCTCACGCTGTCAATGCATTCACCGATGAAGCGTTCATCGTTATAGATCGGAATGATGACGGAAACATCCACCTTCCAATCGTGCATCAAAACATCCACCTCTTTCCTTACGAAAACAACGCATCAAAATCCACTCGCTCGAACTCTTCCACAAAACCGCCGCGCGTCGCGTTATAGATCTTGGTGCCATGTGTATCCGCATATTGGCGTGCAGCACGATATGCCAGCATCATCTTGTCTGCCCGGTGCTCGATGTTGTCTGCAGCCTTGCTTTCAAAGAAATAATTCTGCCTGCCTCCCTGACGGTAGCTGCCATCGATGCCGAGGAGATAGATCTCTTTGAACCCCATGTAGACTGCCAGCTGCAAGCAGGCGTAGGTGACGGTATATCCGCCATATGCGCTTCGCTCCAGGTGTTCCGAAAAAGCTGGCAGGACATCGGCACCGTGCCCCGGGATGACATGGAATGGGTAAACATTGCCATGCGCTCCTGGCAGTGCATCCACGCCCTTCATGGAATCCCCAAGGATTTTCACCGATGCCGGATACCGCAGGATTTCATCCATCCGCTGCGTCATGAAAAAGGAATCCGTAGCGACATAAGCATCCGCATGCCACATGTCTGCGAGGCGGAGGACGTCGTTCACCCCGAAAGCGAAGATGCCGTTTCGCGCAATCGTCGCAAGATCCTCCACGCGAAGCGACGGCCCCGTCCCGACGATGAAGCATCGCTCTCCTGCATGCGACCCTTTGAGCGCCAGCATCCTTTTTCGATAATAAACGGGAGCATCATCCGTATAGCCCAACGCATCGATGACCCAGTGGCGATGCAGCCTTGCACGTTCCGCCGCCTGCGTTTCGCAGCAAAGAAAGACCATGTCCCCAGTCCCAGCGGCACGCCGTACGCGATATCCCGCACGTTCAGGGAACGATGTCTTGCCCTCATCGCAGGTACGAGGGCTCAAGAAAACATCATTTCCGCAACCGGAAAGTGCATCATAGAGCATCAACGAAAAGGCATTGATGCCATAGAGCAGACAAGGAGCATCATACGTACGGAGCAAGCCGCTGTATCCTTCAGCCAAGGAACAGAAGCCATATCCCTGGAATTCCGCAGGGAGCTCCAGAAGCATCGAATACTGATGAATCTCACGGGATTGAAGCAGCTCCAGAATCTCTCGATCCGTCGTCGGGGAAACAATGATCCAGCAGTCCGCATACTGCGACTGGTAATCATCTAGGCCAATGACAGGAACACCCTCATACAGAGTTCCATGCCTAGATGCATCCGAATCAATAAACGCTGCCACTCTCTTCACCCCGATATGCGCCAGCAACCTCCGTCCCCGGTATCCTGCCCCATAAATGCAATAGCGCAAAACCAATCAACTCCTGAACTCATGGTCGCCCTGCTCCGGAACGGCCGGACAAAAGATGCTGAACGTGCCGCCACCGACGTCGCATATCGAAAAACGCTTTATCACGAATTCCACATGGACGAAGAATTTTGAATCCGCATCTTCCCATTTCACGGCTCCGCAGCATCACACCTGTGGAACCGCGTTTTTTCCCACCTGCGCGGCGGGCTCCACTTTGTGCGTGTTCATCGGCCCGAAGCCGAGGCAATGGCGGCAGAGATTCGTATAGCCTTTGGCATTGTAGCCGAGGCGGAACTCAATAAGCTCCTTTTTCTTGTCCGGCGTGAAGGACGCGAGGTCGTAGACTTCCTCGTCCTGCGGCGGGTTGATGCCCGCGACGGTCGCATAAGCATCGTAATTGCAGCTGTAGAGTTTGCCATCGCGGAGCTCCTGCCAAGACTGGCAACAGTCATCGAAATGCTGTTGCATCCACGCTTCACTCTTGTCGCGGAAGTCTGCCTTCATCGGCATGAGGTCGATCCATTCATCTGCCTTGTTGACAGCATACGAGATGTGATATTTGTCAAACTGCAAGAGAATCTTCGGGAGGTTCTCTCGATATTCCGGCACGGCATCGCGATAGTCATCGACTGTGACTTCAACTTTCGTATTCGCGAGGCGCGCACAAAGATCATCCGATGGAATGACTGTGCCATTCGTGACAGTACGGAGCGTGTCGATGCGGCTGCCATAGTGCGTATCGAGGTATTCAATCACGTCCGGCAACAGCTTGTTCAGGAATGGTTCGCCACCACTGACATGGAACAGCATGATGCGGTCGACACAGGAAAAGAATGTGTCGATGTCCCTCTGGATCTGTTCCCAAGAACGGACATAGAATTCCTTTGCATAGGGATTGAAGTTCAAGCAGGCCGCGCAGCGAAGATTGCAGGCTGTACTGGGAAGGAACGAAATACTCGAGAAGTAAACGAGCCCATACTTGTAGACATGATAGACGGAAAGAAATTCCTCGATGATGAAGAAATCAATGTTCTTCTTCCAACCTGCCTGCTCAAGCTGAGTGATGATGCTGCCACGCTGCATCTGCGAGACGGTCAGGATGATGCCAGCATCAGGTGCTTTTTCTATTTGAGAAAGGCTGATGCAAGGCAGTCCAAAGATATTCTTCCCTTGCTTCTTTTCGTTATTATCAATGAAAGCAATGAGTTCAATCTCGCCCTTCATGATGTTCGCGAACTGGCGGCCATAATCACCAGCGCCAAAGAGATAAAATCTTTGCTTCTCGCAGATGTTCTCATAGACATGATCGAATTCATGTCCAGGATGTTTCCATTTCATATTGTTCCCCTTATTCCAGATGCAGGATTTCCTCATATTCCTGAATGCGTTTGGGATGGTCCGTATTTGTCTCGTAATAAATACGCGCCTCGCGCTGCATGACTGCCTGCGCACGCTTGCAGATTTCTACATTTCCATTTTCGTGTGCCATCTTTGCAACGACTTCTGCCCGATAGGCAAGAAAACGGCGCACCCAGCGTAGGATGTCTTTGGTAACTCCGCAAAATCGGAGATAGCGGTACAGACGTTCATATGTCACGACCATCTGCCACCATTTCCGTTCATCCTGCTCGTGATAACCGGACGTGCTGCGAATACGATAATGATAAAGCGGTGCGTCGAGATAGACGGACGTCTGCACACGCATTGCCGCCTGTGCAAAGAACAGGATGTCACCGCCAAGGACAAGATCCTGGCGAAAAATTGGCAATCTGCCATGGCGACGCAATGCTTCTGCACGATAAAGCTTGCACCAGATATAGCCCGTGACACCTCGATAAGCATCACGATGATAGACATAGGTCAAAAGATCGTGTTGCTGCCAGATGCCTGTTTTGACTGAAAGCTCGTTCCGCATAGGATGTGACGATCCGTCTTCCATTTCTTTTGCATAGCCGCAACAGACAATGTCCGCCTGTGTTTCCGTCATGCGCTGAAAAAGGCGTTCGTACATGTCCGGTGCCAGCCAGTCATCGCAGTCAACGAATGCGATACAATCACCGTGTACGAGTTTCAATCCGGCATTCCGCGCCTCAGATTCCCCTGCATTCGCCTGATGCCGCACGACGAAGCGCGCATCTTTTCTTGCAAAATCATCGCAGATCGCCCCACTGCCATCCGTTGAGCCGTCATCAATACAAATGATCTCGAGATTGCGATACGTCTGGTCAGCAATGCTTGAAAGGCATCGAAAAAGATACGGCGCGGTGTTATAGACTGGGACGATAACGGAAATCATGAACAGAATATCCTCTCTCCGTGCTTGCCAGTTCAGATAGCATACAGAATCGTTTCGTGATTCATCAAACTATAGTGGCGAAGATAAAAGCGATATGTTGGTGCAATGGATTGAAGAAAGGCCGGGATTTCGAAGATATCCTGCGGCTTGTGATAAAGGCAGACCGCGAGCTTCGGATGCTGTTCTTCGATGATACAGCGGGCTCCTTCCAGTGTTTCAAGCTCCGAGCCTTCTACATCCATCTTGATGTATGTAATTTGCTCTCCCTTGCATACCTCATCAAGAGACGTGACAGAAATCCGGATTTCGCCATCATCGGAAAACAGACTGCACCCCGGTCCCATCTTCGAGAAATGCAATTCGCCCTTCTCCTTCCACGTTCCGAATGGATAGACCACTGTTTTCTCTGATGAAAGCTCCCGCAGAGCTGCTTCGCATTTTGGACGAACGCTTTCGTCTGGTTCGAAAGCAAAGATTTTGCGATACTCGCCTGCCCATGTGGCAAACCGCACAGAAGTTGCACCATCATATCCGCCCGCATCTACAAACGTTTCATCTTTTGCATGGTAGAGCGCTGGCAGATCAAAATACTGCTTTTGCTCCAGCCGCTCGATGACATCCCGATCGACACGGATGATACGTGCCGGATCAATGCCCATATCTGCCAGCTGCTGCGCAATCTCAAGGTGCAACGTCTTTCCAAAGCGCCTTACTGCCAAGAAGATGCGTGCATCAGGATGTTCTCGGAGTACATCGGGCGAAAAAATTTGTACTCCATCGAGGTACCCCCCCCATTTCTGAGAATCGTTATCGAGTATTCCCTTCCAATGTCCTGGTGCCATACGGAGTACGACTTTGCCATAACCGCCTGCTCCGAACAAAAAGTTTTCGTGGCTGCGCAAAATCTCGCTCTTCAGCCATTGAACTTCCGGAAGCGCTGCCACGATATCATCAAGATATTTCTCATCCTGCGTCAGCGAATACAGAACACGTCGTCCATAGATGAATCTGGACTCTTCATCCTGCAATGCATCGTACACATCCTTGATCTTCTTCTCGTTCATCCGGCTTCCTCATTCCTTCCTTTTTCAAGCAACACAAAAACACGCCACCTCGGCCGTCCCCGTTCTCTTCCTATGAAAAGAACGAAGGCAGCCAAGATGGCGTGTCCTGTATGCGATTTTGAGAGAGTTTACGGGCGTGGATAAGCGGATGATTCGAGAATCGTTCTTACCCCCCCATTTATGAATAATTCGATGTAATTATTCATTGTTTACCCTCCAAATGTCTTGATGGATGTATCATATCACATCCTTTGAAAAATAGCAACATGAAGATGCGGCTTCCTGTCCCTTGAGCTCATGATGCGCATGGATTATAATGGAGGAAACTATTGGCAAAGGGGTGCTTTCATGCATCAATATCTGTTCTTCATCGGCGACTTCCCGATCCGCGCGTACGGGCTCGTGCTGTCGCTGTCAATCATCCTTGCGACGGGCGTGGGCTATTTCCTCGCGAAATCAGACGGGCGCGGGGATGAGAAATATGTCGTCGATCTCGGCATCTACTGCGGCATCGCGGGGCTCGTCGGGGCGCGGCTCTGGGATGTGTTCTTCTTTGACTGGGGATATTACCACAACCATCTGACAGAACTCTTCAATGTCTGGCAGGGGGGCATGGCCATCCAGGGCGGCGTCGTGCTCGGCGTGCTCGTGGGCGTCTGGTATTGCTGGCGGCACCATCTCGACATCGTTCACCTGCTCGACGTCTTCGCGCCCGCCATCATTCTCGGGCAGGCGCTCGGGCGCTGCGCGAATCTCCTGAATGGCGATGCGTTCGGTGCGCCGACAGGGAGCTCGTTCGGCATCGTGTATCCTTCGACGACGCTCGCGTATCATACGTACGGCGACCAGCCGCTCTGGCCGGCCGAGGTCTGGGAGGGACAGCTCGATGTCGTGATTTTTGCGCTGCTGCTGATGTACCGGACGACGAAGCATGCAAAGGGACAGTGCTTTGCGCTGTATGTGATGCTGTATTCGGTCGCTCGGTTCTTTCTTGAATATCTGCGCGGGGACTATACAGCGCCGGTACTCTTCGGGATTCATAGTGCACAGATGACAAGTGTCGTGGGATTCTTGGTCGCTGGCGGAATCTTTATTTGTTTGGAGATAAGAAAACACCTTCGCAGACAACAATCGATTTAAATGCATCGACCTACCTTCGACACCGCCGACTCTGTCGGCATAAGCGACCACTAAGCCGCTAAAGCGGCAAGTGTCTGCTTATCCCCCCGCCGCTCACGCGGCCCGTCCCCCCTCTGTGAGGGGGGCTTCTCAATAAGATACGCTCAGCAACCCAAGAAATGTTTCAACATGAAGGAGATGTTCTGCATGTATTCTAAAATTTTTGCAGCTACTGCTATTGTTACTGGGGTTCTTTCATTTTCTTTTCTTTCCCTCCCCCAGGCATCGGCGCATATCGGAACGGGTATCGGAATCTCGCTGCCGATGGGCGGGTCGGCTGGTGGCGGAACGTACGTGCGAACTGAAAGCTACGCAGCAGTCACGCA
>Ga0256406_1002984_pt1 | contig 22270 bp, 18 predicted proteins | sample RumenRJG_03DNA_FD_185986 | JGI IMG/M metagenome (GOLD analysis project Ga0256406, IMG submission 185986) | Bovine rumen microbial communities from Lethbridge, Alberta, Canada - RJG_03 | ecosystem: Host-associated > Mammals > Digestive system > Stomach > Rumen | place: Canada: Alberta | collected... | reverse complement strand
TTCACCTCGGGGTTATTATACAACATTGTGAGACATTGTGCAAGAGAAAAATAGAAATTTGACAAAAAAATAAAGTGTTTGCAACACTTTTGTAACATTTAATGAATTAAAACTGTCAAACTTCCGTAATTTTCTTTCCATCATCAACATAATCAACATTTAAACTAACCATTTTTAAAATCCTTTTCAAAATTATTTGTATAAAAATTTTACTACAAAATTTGCCATAATTCAACATTTTAACAAGAAAAATAGGGGGTAAAAAATAAAAGCAAATGAACTGGAAAAATGAAATCAAATTTTTAAAAAAACATATTGAAATAAAAAGTTGATTATGATATTATAATTTGGAAATCATAAATAGATACATTTGATACTGCAAAAGAAAATGAGGAGAGAAAAATCAAGAGATGAAAAGAGAAAAAAAGGTTTATAGTAAAGGTGATAGAGCAATTACTTTAATTGCCCTAATTGTAACAATAATAGTATTATTAATACTAGCAGGAGTAACAATTAATTTAGCTGTAAACGATCAAGGAATATTTAACAAAGCAAAAACTGCAACTGGTACATATAAAAATGCATCAGAGAATGAACAAACAGGCCTTGATGAAGCAGATAAGGAAATTGCAAAATATATGCCAAAAGAAGGAACAGAAGGCGGAAGTGGTAGTGAATCTGGTGGAAGAACATCAGGAAACGGTAGCAGTGATTCAGGCGGAAGTGTAACATCACCAGCTGCTCCAACGACAACGAATTACACAGGATGTTATGCTGATGTAAATGATGATGGAACAGTAGATGGAGTGATATTTATTGATTTAGCATTTGGAGCAAAAGGACAATGGGGTGTTAGTAATGGAACATATTCGTATTCAGCCGTAACAAGTGGATTAAGAAGTTACAAAATAAGTAAAAGTTCATATTCAGGAAATTTTGGAAATAATAAATCAGTAATAGCACCAAATGGAGCGAGTGGAAATCCTAGATTTTATGTAATGGCATTATCTAATTTTGACGGTGTACCTACTTGGTCAGATGCATGTTTAATAACAAAAACAATGGAAAAAAGTGATGTAACATTTAGACTACCAAGTAAAGAGGAATGGTCAGCATTTGGAGGACAATTTGGAATATATAATATGCCATCTGGCCTTAGCCACTGGTACTGGTCGTCCACTGCCGAGAACAACGGTGGCTCTTACGCATGGTGCGCTAACTGCGGCAACGGGAACATGTACTGCGAAAGCCAGACCGCCATCAACTTAGTTCGTTTGTGTGCGACTTTCTAAGCATGTAAATGCTTAGAAATAAAATAACTCATTATGTCAACAATGAGTTACAATACAAATTCTTTTCGATAAAACTTCGTGAGAAGTTATCGAAAAGAATTAATAATTTTTGAAGTAAATGCTTCTTTTGAAGCATACTTCAAAAATTCAATAATAACCTTATATGATGTTTCAATTTTTACATAACCTTTTTTAGGAGTTTCAGAAATGTAAACAATCTTTTTCTTTTTATCCTTAAAAAGATAGCCAGTTAGTTTTTTAGATTTTACTTTGCTAATGCCATAACAGCAAGCAATGTAATGTTTTTCGATTTCAAAATTTTTAAACAGATTAATAAATTCATTTAAAATTTTTTCGTTTTTTGCAAAAATAACAAGACCAATAGTATTTCTATCAATACGATGACATGGCTTAATAAAATCATACTCTTTTTCTAAAATTTCAGTCAAAGAATTTTTTCCTTCAACTTCTATGTTTTTAGGTTTATTAACAACTAGTATGTTACTGTCCTCGTAGATTTTTTGAATATTAAAATTCTTTTGAATACCATTTAGAATATTGTTATCTATGTAAACTTCAACCACATCGCCGTAATGTATACATACATTGTTATTAACTCTTTTTCCATTAATTTTGATATCTTTTTTTCTTAATGCTTTATATAAATTATTAATATTTAGTTCTGGATATTTTGATGTAATAAAAGTAGTAATTTTCTTTCCATCATCAACATAATCAACATTTAAACTAACCATTTTTATTTTCCCTTTTAAATTTATTTGTATAAGAATTTTACTACAAAATTTGCCATAATTCAACATTTTAACAAGAAAAATAGGGGTAAAAAATAAAGGCAAAAGAACTGGAAAGATGAAATCAAATGTTAGTGTAAAATATTTGTAGGCAAAATTTTAAAAAATTAAAAAAATCAAATTTTTTTAAAAAACATATTGAAATAAAAAGTTAATTATGATATCATAATTTTGGAATCATAAATAGATATTTTTGATACTGCAAAAGAAAATGAGGAGGAAAATCAAGAGATGAAAAGAGAAAAAAAGGTTTATAGTAAAGGTGATAGAGCAATTACTTTAATTGCCCTAATTGTAACAATAATAGTATTATTAATACTAGCTGGAGTAACAATTAATTTAGCAGTAAATGATCAAGGAATATTTAATAAAGCTAAAACAGCCACAAGAGCATATAAAAATGCAACAGAAGATGAACGAACAGGGCTTGACGAAGCAGATAAAGAAATTGCAAAATATATGCCAGGTGGTTCAGAAACAACAGGAAATGATCCTTTAAAAAACACAGACAGAACTATTGATGATTTAAATAAAGATGAAGGAGACTCAAATAAGGACGGTGTAGTAGACACAAAAGATGATTTAAGAGGTTTTTATATTGATTTAAATAATGATGGAGAACTAAACGAAGCAAATGATGGTGTAATATATGGAGACTTATTAACAGGAGGAAAAGGAGTTTACTGGTGCCATACAACAGAAGGAATGTATGATGATATAGATAGCTATTTAGCAAGTTTAACTGATAAAACAGATGATGAAAAGAAAACAATGAAAGAAGAATATAATAGTGCTACTGGAATTGATAAAATTAATTTATCAGGGCGATATGCAATAAAAAGTGGCATAGCAGAAGTGGAAAAATATACTATACCAATCAAAAGCACATTAAGTACATATGAAATAATAAAAGATAGTAATGGAAACATAAAAAAATTTGATGGACCATTTGGAAGTAGAGGAATGCTACAAAGAAAGACAGCAGTTACAAACGGGGACAGATTTTATGTAATGGCATTAGCAGATTTTGATAGTAACAAACACTGCTGGTATAATAAAGCAACTAATATGACCGATTATGCAACATATACATCAACATCATTTGGAAGTGGAAAAGAAAATACAAGTAAAATGATAACAGCCTGGAATAATACAACATATGGAGCGCAAAATGGCAATAGTAGCTATCCTGACGTATGGGGTGTAATACAAGATAAAGCAAATGCAGGCTGGTTCGTTCCATCAAGAGATGAATGGAACGCATTTGGAGCATTTTTCAAAGTAGGAGGAGAATTTTCTAAACAGGGTACATTCGATGGCAAAGAACATACATTCACAGACTATTATGATTACAATACTAAATATAAATTATCAGATTGTTGCTGGTCGTCGTCGCAGTTCGATTCGGATAAAGCTTATAATGTATTTTTCTTCCTCGGCATTTCCAGCTACAGCGGCAATTCCGACTTCGACGGCGTAAACGTAAACTACTTCAACCGCCTCAGGGTTCGCCTAGGCTCGACTTTCTAAGCATGTAAATGTTTAGAATTATATAAACTTGTTATGTAAATAACAAGTTGCAAGAATTATTTTCGCAAAAGACTTCGTAAGAAGTAAGCGAAAATAATTCATCAATAAAAAGTTTTTGTGAAAAACTTCGTAAGAAGTTCACAAAAACTTAAAAGCTAAATTTTTTGCAACGTCAAACTTCGTAAGAAGTTAGTTAAAAAAATTTGGCAAATTTAGAAACGGAAAAGAAAAAATGGAAGTTAATAATAATGATAAAAACAATAGCAATAAAGTAGAGACAATAAAAAAACAAAGCTATAAATGGAGCAAAGCAAATGTTGATAACGCCAGAAAGAAGATTAACAAATTAATTTTCCAACAAGAAAGACAAGCTTCAATAAATATAAAACTAGATGATTTATCAATTTTTATTAATGATAAAATAAAAAAAAGAGGAATACAAAGAGGATTTGTCAACATACAAGAGGATTTCAACAAAAATATTTTAAATATTGAAAAGATTATTTTGCATGCATTAATCGAAAATGATGCAAAAAATAAATATAATCTTTTAATTGAAGCACAGAGCAGTATGAAAATAAATATTTGGAGTGATATAAGATTTCTAATGGTAAATAAGGCAATAACTCCAGGAGAAATCACGGAATTAATTCGTAGACAAAAATCAATCGACTCCGAGATGGAAAAATGGATAGCTTCAATTCAGTTAGCTTTATCAGCCGAGGGGTAGGATAAGCATCTTTTAATTATGTTAAAAGTAAAACTTTTAATATAATGAAAGTGATTGCCCCGCCAAAATATTTGGCATTATCGAAAGTTGGGCAATAGTATATTAGAGCAGGCGTAGTTATTTAGTTATTACTTTTTTGGTGCTGGTCGTCGTCGCAGAACAATACAAATAAAGCATATAATGTAAATTTCAACAACGGCAATTCCAACAACAACAACGTAAACAACAACAACAACAGGGTTCGCCTAGGCTCGAGTTTCATTATATTATTTAAAAAATGGGGAATGTGAGATGGATAGTTTAAGCTTTGAAGAACTTTATAGTTGCTATCAACTTTGCTTAAAGAACAAGAAAAGGAAAAGTGGTACATATAATTTTGTAAATGCAGACTTATGCCTTAATCTGTATGAACTACTACAAGAACTAAACAGTAGAAAATATGTACCAGCCCCATCAAATTGCTATGTAGTAACAGATCCTGCATATAGAGAAATATTTGCTGCACAATTTAAAGATAGAATTGTACAGCATTTTTATATGAGGGAACTTGGCAATATACTTGATAATGAATTAGTTATCGGCTGTAGCTCTTGCATTAAAAAAAGAGGAACGGCTTATGCTTTAAGGCTATTAAAGAACTATGTGAAAAATGAAACAAAAAATGGAAAAGAAAACTGCTATTTTTTAAAAATAGATTTGTCTGGCTATTTTATGTCCATAAAAAGAGAAATAGTATGTAACAAATTTATAACTTTAATTAAGTCAAAGTACAAAGGGAAGTATAAAGAATTACTATTATATTTAACTCCTATAATATTTTTAAATAATCCTGCGGATAGTTGCAATTATAAATGTAGAGAAGAATTAAGAAAAAGGGTACCGGAAAGAAGAAAAATGAAAAAGAATTCAGAGTATGGGATGGCAATTGGTAATTTAACATCGCAAGCAGGAAGCAATTTAAATTTAAATGAATTTGATCATTATGTGGTGGAAAAAATAAAATTAAAAAATTATATAAGATACGTTGATGATATTGTAATAATTTCTAAAAGCAAAATAGAACTAAGAAATGCATTGCCAATGATAATTGCAAAGTTAGCAGAAACAGAACAGACTATAAGTACGAAAAAAACAAAAATAGATACAGTATATCATGGAGTTCCTTTTTTAGGAAAAGTTACATATCCTTATGAAGGGTACCAAAAACCTTCAAAACAAGTAATTATAAGAACAATGCAAAAAGCTAATAAAATTGAATATAGTGATATCGAGAATTTAATTGCAAAAACAAATTCACAAATAGGCTCTTTAAAAAATTACGATAGTAGAAAAGTCATCATTGCATATGCAAATGAAGTATTGAAAGAAACAGGAAATATTATTAAATTTAATAAAGCAAAATTAAAATTCGTAAAATTAAATAATAATTAAAAAATCAACAAAAAATGATATTTCACAGAAATGAAAATATATAAATAATAAAAATGTTAAAGAAAAACTATTCTTGAAAAAGAGTAGTTTTTTTATAGCTTTAGCCTAAGTAACACAATTGTACTGTGACAAATTTTAAGAAATTATTTATAAAAGTAAATTAAAATTTTAAATTACATAATATGCCAAAAAAAGATAAATATTCCAGAAACATCACACCATTCTTCAAAAGTTACAAAAAATTCACAAAAACTTTCAAAATATACTTGAAAATAAAGTGAAAGATTAATATAATATATCATAGCTGTAAATACTAAAAAATTACAGAAAGGATTAACGATGATAGAATTTAAGAATGTTAGCAAAACGTACCCAACAAGCACAGAAGAGGCTGTACATGATGCTAATTTTAATATAAAAAAAGGTGAATTTGCATTTTTAGTTGGTTCTTCAGGATCTGGAAAATCAACTATTATAAAAATGATTTTAAAAGAAGAAGAGCCTTCTTCAGGCAAGATTATTATAAGTGGAAAAGATATAACATATTTAAAACAGAGTAGAGTGCCATATTTAAGAAGAAGAATGGGAATTGTTTTCCAGGATTTTAGACTTTTGCCAGATAAAACAGTATATGAAAATGTAGCATTTGCAATGTATGTTGTAAAAGCTACGCCAAAGCATATTAGAAGACAGGTACCTATGGTTCTTTCACTTGTTGGTCTTAGCAATAAAGCAAAATGTTATCCAAATGAGCTTTCAGGTGGAGAGCAACAAAGAGTTGCACTTGCAAGAGCAATAGTTAATAATCCAGAAATGCTAATTGCAGATGAGCCTACAGGAAATCTAGATCCTAATACTGCATGGGATATTATGGAGCTTATTAATGACATTAATTTAAGAGGAACTACAGTACTTGTGGCAACACATGCAAAAGATATTGTGGATAGAATGAATAAAAGAGTTATTCGTATAGACCATGGAAACATTATTAGAGATGGAAAAGGTGGGTATGACGGTGAGATATAGTAGTTTTGGTTATTTAATAAAAGAGGGTTTTAGAAGTGTTTTTAAGCAGAAAAAAATGACTAGTGCATCAATTATTATTATGTGTGCTACTATGTTTATGTTTGGTATATTTTTCTTAATTGGGAAAAATGTAAATTATACTGTAAAACAAGTTGAAAGTCAGCAAGGAATGAGAGTTATAATAAAAGATGGAGCAACAGATACTGACATTTCAAATTTGCAAGTACAATTAAAGGAAATTGATGGAGTAAATACTGTTACATTTTATTCAAAAGAAGACGCATTAGCTACCATAAAAAGTTCATTTGGAGATCATCAGGAATTGCTATCAGCATATACTGAGGATAATCCATTTCCAGCTTCATTTTTTGTAACACTTACAGATTTAAACAAAAATAAAGAAGTACAAGATAAGATAATGAAATTAGATAATGTAGAAGAGATTAGCACAAGAAATGACACAATTTCTAACTTATCAAAGATTGCTCAATCAATCCAAACAATAACATTAGTATTACTATTATTACTAATAATAATTTCAATTTTTATTATTTCATATACAATTAAGCTTACAGTTTATGCAAGAAGAAAAGAAATATCGATTATGAAATATGTAGGTGCAACAAATGGTTTTATAAGAGGACCATTTATTATTGAAGGTATAATTATTGGTGTAATTTCAGCATTTATCACACTTGGAATTGTTGACATTGTGTATAGTGTAACTATGTCAAACATATTATCATCATCTGTAATGAAAGCAATTACAATTTCGCTTTATTCATTCAATCAATTATTTGCTGAAATACTACTAATTTATTTATTACTTGGCACATCAATTGGTATAATAGGAAGTTCAATTTCTATGAGAAAATACTTAAAAGTTTAGTTTAGAAAAATAGAGATAAACTAAAATATAAAAAGAAAAGGCAATAAATTAGGGTATAATTTGCAAAATAGAGACAAGCGGAGAAAAAGAAAAAGCAGAAAATTTAAGCACAGTTTAGAAAAATAGAGATAAGCTAAAAAACAGGAGGAAAAGATGAAAAAAAAGTTACTCGCGTCAATTTTGGTAATTACTTTTATTTTAATTAATATTTGTGGTACCAGTTTAGCAACTACTCAAGCAGATATTGACAAACTAAAAAAAGAAAAGACAGAAAAACAAAATGAATTAAATCAGATTACAACAGAAAAAAAGTCTGTTCAAGACGAAATTGATGATTTGCGTTCACAAATTGATGGTTTACAGGCTGAATTATATGATTTGCAGTCTAAACTTGATGGTTTGAATTCATCAATAAAAAGCAAAGAAAGTGAAATAACTAAAAAGCAAGCTGAACTTGAAGAGAAAAAAGAATTATTAAAAAAGAGACTTGTTGTAATGTATAAAAAAGGCGGAATGTCTTATTTAGATGTTTTAGTAGGCTCTGGAAATCTTTTTGAGATGTTAGTTAATTTTGATGCAGTGCAAGAAGTTACAGAAGCTGATAATGATTTAATTAATAAGGTTACACAAGAAAAAAAGGATTTAGAAAATGCTAAAACAGAGCTTGAAAATGAAAAAAAGCAGGTAGACGATGTAAAAAGTCAAAAAGAGGCAAAGAATCAAGAACTTACAGACAAAAAGAAGGAAAAGGATGAAAAAGTTGCTTCTCTATCTGAAAGTGAAAAAGCAAAACAAAAAGAAATTGATTCTACAGAAGCTGCTATAAATGATGCACAAGCAAAAATGGCTAAAGAATATGAAGAAGCACAAAGAAGGTTAAGAGAACAACAAAAAAAATCATCATCTAGCAATGGCAGTAAAAGCAATGGAACAAGTAGCAGAGGAAGTTCAAGTAGCTCAAGTAGCTCGAGTAGTTCAAGTAGCTCGAGTAGTTCAAGTAGCTCAAGTAATGCAAAAGGTCAGAATGGTGCACAATTTAATGGAACATTTATATGGCCTTGCAATAATAAAATTGTAACATCACTTCAATCATCATATAGAGCACTAAAAAATAGAAGACATGATGGAATTGATATTGGTGCAAGATATGAAAACGTATACGCATCTGCAGCAGGTATTGCATATAGTGCATATAATCCAGGTGGATATGGAAATTACATAATTATATATCATGGTAATGGTTATGCTACATTATATGGACATTTAAATAGCATTAAAATAAGCGATGGACAATTGGTTTCTCAAGGGGAGGTAATTGCACAATCTGGAAACACAGGTGGAAGTACAGGTCCACATTTACATTTTGAAATCAGACAAGTAAGCAGTGCAAGTGGTTTCTTTGACAAGAATAGTGTTAGAAATCCATTAAATTATTTACCAGGTGGATATACAATTAGGCAATGATATAATAAGCAATAGTAATAATTGAAATATTATTGTGATATAATTAAAATTAATTATTTTGAAAAATGGAGGGAAAGAGTGAAAAAGATAATACTAACGAGAAATTTACTAATATTAATAATCATTTTTTTCCTTCTTTTCTGTTTCTTTGGAAAAGTATATGGCGAAATTACGGTAGCTGGTTCAATGTCAATTGCACAAAATAATAATTCGCAAAATAGCAATCAACAAAATAGCAATGCTCAAAACAACAACGCTTCAGAAAATAGTACACAAAATAATAGCAATGAAACTGAAGATACTGCTGTAAAGCCAATGAGCCTAGATGAACAGAAAAAGCAAGTTCAGGAGCAAATTTCAAATGCAAATGAACAATTGCAATATGTACAAGGAGAAATATCAAATAAAGTTATTGATATTCAAAAAATGCAAGACAAAATTGCAGAATATCAAGCAGAGTATGATACAGTTCAATCACAATATGAAGATTTGCAAAAACAAGTTAGTGATACAGAAAATGAATTAAATACTGCACAAATGGAATATAATAAAAAATATAATATACTAAAAGATAAATTGGTGGTATTATACAAACAAGGAACAAATTCATATTTAGACATTTTGCTTGGCTCCGGCAACATTGTTGATTTTATATCAAATTATTTTATTGTAGAAACACTTGTAAAACATGATATGGATAGTATGAACAAGGTTGAGGAGCAAAAAAAGCAGGTTGAAAAAAAGGCAAATGAATTAAATGAGCAAAAAGCGAAAATGAAATTTGCTAAAAATAATGCAGAAAAACAATCTGTAATGCTTACAAATACAAAGACTATACTAGAAAGTGAAAAATCAAGTTTAGATGATAGCGAAGCTCAAATTCTTGCAAAGATAGATAGTTATAAAAAACAACAAGAAGAAATAAATAGCTTAATAAATAAATCAATAATTAATTCTTCTTATGGATTAACATATACAGGAGGAGTAATGCAGTGGCCTACTCTTACAAGTTCTTATATTACATCACCATTTGGTTCAAGACTTCATCCTATTCAGGGCGTTGTAAAAAATCACGATGGAATTGATATTGGTGGTGCAACAGGAAATCCAGTATATGCAGCTGCTGATGGTGTAATAATTTATTATTCTTGGATGAGTGGATATGGAAATACTGTAATGATTGACCATGGAACAGATTCAGAGGGGAAGAAAATTGTTACATTATATGGGCATGGTAATAAACATTTGGATAATCTTTCTGTAGGTTCAGCTGTAAAAAAGGGTGACTTAATTATGGAGATGGGTTCTACAGGTAATTCAACAGGACCACATGTTCATTTTGAAGTAAGAGAGAATGGAACTCCAGTTGATCCAAAGAAATATTTGTCTGCATCATAATGTTTTAATAATTAACTTATAATTAACTTTAAGTTGGTTTAAAATAATATATGGTTAAAGTATATTAAGTTAATAAAATTTAACATTAAAGGTTTATAGGCTAATCCTAAAAGAAAACCTAAATAAATAGTATAAGTTATAAGGAAAGTTAATGAAAAAAAATTATGTTTTTAGAACAATATTAACAATTATTATTACTGCAATTATTACATTTAGCATTACATATATTTGCATTTATGCAAAAAAAGGTGGATCTAATTTACAATCAGGTTCTGCAAATACATCAATGTATTCAGATGCTACCAATAGTAAATTAAAAGTTATAAAAGATAAAATAAATTCTGAATATGTGGGAAATGTGGATGAAAATACTTTGCAAGAATATGCAATAAAAGGATATGTGGCAGGGTTAAATGATATATACAGCGAATATTTTACAAAGGATGAAATGACAGATTTTTCTAATGCGACTATTGGTACGTATGTTGGAATTGGCGTTGTAATGACAAAGGATAAAGATAAAAATCAAATAATAGTATATGGGGTTACACCAAATTCTCCTGCTGAAGAAGCTGGAATAAAAGTAAATGACGCAATTATAAAGGTAGATGGTGTAGATTGCAATGGTGATGACTTTTCTACAATACCAGATAAAATATTGGGGCAAGAAGGTACAAAAGTTAGTGTTACAGTTTTAAGAGATGGAAAAGAAATTACATTTGATATGAAAAGAAGAAAAATTGTAAATCAAACAATTACATCAGAATTGCTTGAAAATAATATTGGATATATTTATTTATCAAGTTTTGAAGATAATTCCTATGAGCAATTTAAATCAGCCTATGATGATTTAATCTCAAAAGGAGCTAAATCTTTAATAGTAGATCTTAGAAACAATGGTGGTGGAATTGTTGATCAAGCAACTGATATTGGTGATTTATTTACAGACAAAGGAAAAGTTTTATTAATACAAAGAGACAAAGAAGGAAAAGAAACAAAAACATATTCAAAACAAGATAAAACAATTAATATGAATGTAGTTCTTCTTGTAAATGGTAGTTCTGCGAGTGCATCGGAAATTCTTGCAGGTATATTAAAAGATGATGTTGATAATGCTACAATAGTAGGAACTAAAACTTATGGAAAAGGAGTTATTCAATCATTATACACATTATCAGATGGAAGTGGATTAAAACTAACCACAGATGAATATTTCACACCTAATCATAATGAGATAAATAAAATCGGAATTACACCAAATGAAGTTGTAGATGGATATGAATTTACTGGAAAATTAGATAAAGAGAGTGATACACAGTTGAAAAAGGCAATTGAATTGTTAAAACAGAAAAACTAACGCAAAGTTCACATAAAAAGACAAAAATTAACGCAAAGATTAATATAAAAAGGCAAAAATTAATGCAAAGTTTAATTAAAAAAATGGCAACATAAAAAAATATATACAAAATAATAATAGTGTATAAATAATAATGAGATAGCCAAAAAGCGGAGGTAATTGAAATGATTAAAATAACTTTAAAAGATGGCTCTGTTAGAGAGTTTGAAAACGGAATAAGTGTAATAGACATTGCAAAAACAATAAGTATGGGTCTTGCAAGAAATGCAACATGTGGAAGAGTAAATGGAAAAGTAGTAGATTTAAGGACAAAAATTGATGAAGATTCAAGTCTTGAGATTTTAACATTTGATTCAGATGAAGATGGGAAAAAGGCATATTGGCATACTACTTCACACATAATGGCACAAGCTATTAAAAGAATTTATGGTGATAAAGTAAAATTAGCAATTGGACCAGCAATCGAAAATGGTTTTTATTATGATTTTGATAGTGATGAAGTTCATTTTTCTAATGATGATTTTGAAAAAATTGAAGAAGAAATGAATAAAATTATAAAAGAAAATATTCCAATCGAGAGATATGAACTTTCTAGAGATGAAGCAATTAAATTTGAGAAAGATCAAGGTGAAGATTACAAAGTAGAGTTAATAGAAGAATTGCCAGAAGGTGAAGTTATCTCATTTTATAAGCAAGGTGATTTTACTGATCTATGTGCTGGACCTCATTTAATGAGTACAGGTGATGTTAAAATTGTTAAATTATTATCAGTAGCTGGTGCATATTGGAAGGGAAATGAAAATAATAAGATGCTTCAAAGAATTTATGCTATATCATTCCCTAAAAAATCAATGCTTGATGAATATTTAGCACAAGTAGAAGAAGCAAAAGAAAGAGATCACAGAAAAATAGGAAAAGATTTAAAAATATATATGTCATCAGAGCTTGTAGGTGCAGGACTTCCTATGCTACTTCCTGATGGAACAACTATTAAATATATCCTTGAAAATTATATTAGAGAAAAAGAAAACAAGATGGGATATGAACATGTTGCAACACCAAGTTTAGCAACAACACAATTATACAAAATTTCAGGTCACTGGGATCACTATAAAGATGATATGTTTCCTGTTATGAAAATGGATAATGAAGAAATGGTATTAAGACCAATGAACTGCCCACATCATATGTTAATATACAAGAGCGAATTACACAGCTATAAAGATTTACCAATAAGAATAGCTGAAATTGCACATGACTTTAGATATGAAAATAGTGGAGCAGTGCTTGGACTTGAAAGAGTTAGACAAATGACTCAAAACGATTCACACATTTTTGTTAGACCAGATCAAATAAAAGATGAAATTGGAAATGTTATTAGATTAATAAAAGATGTTTACATCAATGACTTCCATTTTCCAGAAGATGCATTCAAATATAGACTATCACTTCGTGATAAAAATGATAAAAAGAAATATATTGATAATGACGAAATGTGGGATACTGCAGAAGAGCAACTTCGTACAATTATGAAAGAATTAAACTTAAACTTCTATGAAGCAGTTGGAGAGGCAGCATTTTATGGACCAAAGATTGATGTTCAAATTAGAACAGCATTAAACCATGATGTAACAATTCCAACAGCACAATTAGATTTTGCATTGCCAGAAAGATTTGATTTGAAATATATTGGCGAAGATGGAGAAGACCATAGACCTGTTGTAATTCACAGAGCAATTTTGGGTTCTACAGAAAGATTTATGTCATTCTTACTAGAAGAAACAAAAGGAAATTTACCAGTATGGCTTGCACCACATCAAGTAAAAATTTTACCTATATCTGAAAAATTTACAGATTATGCAAATGAAATTAAAAACAAATTAGTTGAGGAAGATTTCAGAGTAGATGTTGATAGCAGAAGTGAAAAAATCGGTTACAAAATTCGTGAAGCTCAATTAATGAAAGTTCCATATATGATAGTAGTTGGTGAAAAGGAAAAAGAAAATGGCACTGTATCTGTTAGAAGAAGAGGAGAAGGCGACATTGGTGCAATGAAATTGGATGAATTTATAGAAAAACTTGCAAAAGAAGTAGAAAACAAGGGAATGTAAGTGCAATACAGTTGGCACAATAATAAAATAATATGGTACAATAATAAAATATATATTACGGCTTTGCTTGTTGTCGCCGCTACTTGATGCTACAAAATTTTTATTAATAATAAAAATTTTGAGCAAAAGAATTTGATAGTACGGCTTCAATCGCCCTCAAGCATACGCTTTCGGTTGCTCGCTACGCGCAAAGCCTCCATATAATATTTTATTTTGTACTATAATAAACATATAATGTCAAATTTAAATTTAAAGGAAAGACAAATGAAGATTGCAGAAATTAACAAATTAGGAAAAGAATTAGAATTATATACATCACTTGATTATGTTGGAAAAGGTTTTCCGATTATTATGCCAAATGGCTCAAAAATAATTAAAATAATTAGAAATTATGTTGAATGGGTTGAAGAGCAAAATGGGTATAAAAATGTAAGAACTCCTAGTATTTCAAATTCTGAAATTTATAAAATAGCTGATAGATACAATGAAGAAAAAAGCAGATATTTTATAGTTGAGAATTCAAATAATCTTTTAAATGATAATGCAAATGGAGTGCAAAATGAGATTGCTCTAAAGCCTGATGTACAGCCATTCCATTGTTCTATCTATAAAATGACACAGCATAGTTATAAAGAATTACCTGTTAAATATTGTGAAACTTCAACTGTTTTTAGGAATGAGAGAGATATTAAGGGCATTATGAGAACAAGACAAATTACTCTTTCAGATGCAAGTGTATTCTGTAATTTCAAAAATGTTAAGGAGGAAATAAAATCTTTAATTTGTATGCAAAGAGAAATTGCAGAAAGACTAGGAATTGAGCTTAATTATATAATTTCTACATGGAATGATAGTGTTAAAGAAAACTATATAGGACAGATTAATGAGTGGAATACTTGCTATTTAGCAATGAAAGATGTTTTAGATGAATTAAATGTAGAATATAAAATTGATCAAAATGCAAAAATGTATGGTCCATCTGTAAAGGAATATTATAACGAAATTGAATTTTCTGTTTTGCAAATCGATTTTGAAATGACTCATAGGTTTGACTTAAAATATAAAAATGAAAAAAACGAGGACGAGGTGCCTATTTATATACATAATACTTTAATAGGAAGTTATGAAAACTTATTAAATATTTTAATTGATAGATATAGGGGATTTTTTCCATTTGTAATTGCACCTGTGCAGGTAAAAATAATTTTGGATAATGAAAATTGCTATGATTATGCAAAAAGAATTTTGGATTTATTATTAAAAAATAATATAAGAGCTGAGATAGATAATAGAAAATTAAATTCAAATGAAAAATTTAACTATAATCTACATTTACGAATCCCTTATATTATTAATATTGGTGAACAAGAGTTAAATTCTGAAATGTTAATGGTAACGAAGGTGCTTGATTTGGGAAAACAGAATGTAGTGAAAAATAATGATGAAAATCAACAGAATCAAGAAAATCAAGAAAACAAAGAAAATCAAGAAAACAAAGAAAACCAAGAAAACCAAGAAAACCAAGAAAATCAAGAAAACCAAGAAAACCAAGAAAATCAAGCAAATCAAGAAAACCAAGAAAACCAAGAAAACCAAGAAAATCAAGAGTTGAAACGAGAGATAAGTTTTATAAAAAAAGCGTATAAGATAAATGATTTTATAGAGGAGGTAACAAATTGTCAGCCGAAGTTTTAAATTATGTTAAATTGCATATATCTAGAATACCAAAGGCACTAAAGGCAGAAAAGCCCCAATTTAATACTCTAAAAACTATTGATAATTCATTACTATATACTGTATATAAGAAGATTCCTATTAAAGATATTCAAATATTAATAAGCAATACAGATAGAACTACAGATATTAAAAAAAGATTCAATAATGCTGTTCCTATTCAAGATTATATTAAGGAAAATAAGGATGAATTTGTAGAGCTTGCAGAAAAAACTAGTGTAGAAAAAATTCAATGGATTGAAAAACAACAAAGCTCTTTTGAAGATAAAATTCCATATTTTATAAAATATGATAAAAATTATATTTGGCAAATATTTTATTCAAAAAAGGATGACAAATATTTTATGTTACATCCTGCTAAAGAGGCGGAAACAGAAGCTTTGTTCTATCTAATAAAAGAAAAGCTAGAGAAAAATAACAAATATATTTATGTTCCTATTTGTCAGAGGGAGATAGATACAGATATATTTGAAGCAAGTAAAATTAGTGAGTTAGAAAATTATATTTGGTCATTTACAAATTGTTGGCCTTTAACAATGGAAACTGTTGATGAAAAAGGTAAAGAAACATTTTATATAGTTGGAGAAACTCAAATTCAGGAAGGATTTAAAACAAAATATAGAATTGTAATAGATGATAAAGAAAAATTTAAAAATTTTTATACTTTAGTAAGAGTGTTATTTGTATTGATGACGGAAACAAATTACATATATAAAATTAATCCTAGTATTGACAAAAATGGGGAACTAATTTTTTTCTATGAAAAAAAGCAAATTACCCTAGATAATCTTAAAGATTTTATTGCTAGTGAAACTGCAAGACAGCAAAATTTAAAATATGAATACAAAGAAAAGATAGATAATTGTAATGAAAATATAGGAAAATTGAAACAAATTTTAACAGAGCAAAGCATTGTATATTCTGAGCAAGAAAGACAAATTATTAGTTTTATGAATTGTAAGAAAAGTTTCTTTAAAAAAGTAAGATTTTTCTTTACAAACAACAAAAAAATGACTATTAATAGAAAAAAAGAAATAATTAAAATAAAAGAACAATTAGAAGAAAATGAAAATCAAAATGAAAATGTAGAAATAAAACAGGGTATCATCGAGGGTTTGTCAGAAATTTTTACAATTAATGATTTGATAAAAACAACGTTGGAAGCCAATAAAGAGTATAATGATTTATGCATGTATGAAAAAGATTTAGAAATGCTAAAAATAAAACAAAAAAATATGATTAAAAAAATTGAGAATGCTGATAAATATTTGGATGAAATTGAGCAACATAAAAAGAGTTTATTAGAATTTTGGAAATTTACAAATAAAGATAATCAACAAACTCTAATGCAAGGAAGTTCAAAAGATAATCATGAGGAAAAAACAATACCAACATTTAAATTAGATGAAGACCTTGAAGAGTTATCAGAGGAAGTAGATGGAATACAGAGAAAAAAATTCTCAATAGAAGAAATGGATGCCATTTTTGTTGCAAGATATTTATTAAAAGGCATAAATAGTGTTGTTACAAAAAGTGATACATATGTTTTAGATGAAGAATATCATCAGCTTTTAGCAGATGTTGAAAATAATGATCATACTCTAGATGGAATTGATGATGCAACAACAATAAAGGAAGTAAATAATAAGAAATTTAGAGAAGTAAGAAGAAATATTTTTAATGTTTTAAGATTTAATAAATCTACTACCCTTGAAGATTTCAAGGAGAAGATGAGAAATATGGGTAAACTAGTAAATGAATCATATCAGAAAATAGTATCACCATATGATATGGACATTTATTATTCAAAGAGAAATAAGGGATTTATAATAGGTAACATTGACCCATATAAATTATTGAAAGATCCAAAAGTAGATAAGTTATATAAAATGAAGGTCAATGGAGAAACACATATAATTTTTTTAAGTAATTGTATTTTTTATTTAAATAATAATAAAACTTTGCCTCTTGGAATGGATGAGGAAACCACTGTTATAACAAAAGTTGGTGACAATAAAAAAGTGGGAGATTCAGAAGTAAATATTTTATTTGAAGAAGATCTGTTTAATGCTAAGGTTAGAACCATTAGAATTATGAAAGAAGAAAAAAGGTAGGGTTATTACACTTTGATTGTTACTAGTTAAGGGTTCATTGCATGACGTTTAATAACTCGTTGGCTTTATTAAACATCATGCAATGAACCTATTAACTTGTAACCTTTGATTTGATAAAAAATGAAAAAATGGTTGATAAAATTTTAAATTTAGTATATAGTATTATTATAATTTTTGAAAGGAGAAAAAGAGAATGGACGATAATAGAATAAATGATGCAGAAAATGAAAATTTTGATGAGGAGGAAAATAATATCGTTGTTTTAAAAGATGAAGATGGAAATGATGTAAAGTTTGAATTTCTTGATTTAATTGAGTATAACAATGATAATTATGTTGTATTGCTTCCTGCTGAAGAAAGTGAAGATGGTGATGAAGTTGTTATTCTTAAAGAAGATAAAGAGAGCGAAACTGGAGATGAAGAGGAATATATTAGTGTTGATGATGAAGATGTTTTAAATAAAGTCTTTGAAATCTTTAAAGAAAAATTTAAAGACGAATTTAATTTTGAGGATTAATTTTATCTAATAATATCTAATAATATTTATAGTAATAATATCTAATAGATTTTTATTAGATATTATTTGATGTGAGGAGAAAATGAAAAGTTTAGCTGATTGGTTAGTAGTAATTTTTATGTTTATGTTTTGGGCATTTAGGGTTGTAGTTGAGTATATGTATTCAACTGGGAGAACTTTTTTTGTTACTCCTATAAATGAAACTACTGAAATTATTTTGCTTTTTGTAACGTTGTTTTGTATATTTTTAGTTATCAAAAGAGAGCATATTGGAGGCATTATTTATTTTATTTCGTATGCATTATATTTTGGTACAGATTTGTATAAAAATGTTAAAGTAGTGTTAGATAATAATGAGCCTTTATCAAGTATTTCAGCTGGATATTCTAATATATTCTTTTCTGCTGTTGCGATAGTTTTATCTTTAATTGTGATGATTGATTTATTATCGGATCACTTGAAGAGACCAGATGATAAAAAAACAGAATGGTTTTATAATAATAAAGATCTTGATAGGAAGGTTGATGAAAGAGATGATAAAAACCACTATAGGTTAAGTTAACAATAGAGAATTTAAAAATCACTATTGGCTAAGTTAATGAAAGGAAAGTAAAAAAACACTATAGGCTAAGTTAATTGTATCAATTTAAAGTTTGGAGGAATCAAATTATACTATGAAAAATAAAGAAGATATTACATCAAATGGGAAATTGTTTAATAAATTTCTATTAATGTTTCAGTCGAAGAATAAAGAAGGTATTAAATCAAAAAGACAATTATTAAAAGGATTACCAGAGGAAGATGATACCAGTAAGGCCGTAAATGAGGTTATTCAATATGTTACTAGTCATCCAAATGAGGCAAGTGACATTTTGCAGACAATATTAAATAAAGATGAAATATCAAACGATGTTTTTAAAGAAGCTTCAATTAAATTATCTAAAGATGATAAAGTTCCTAATACAGCAATAGTAGATGCTGTAAAAGAAAGTGATGTAAATGTTCCTGATAATATAGTTAGTAGTATGATAAATGAAGGAGATTTTGGCACGGGAACAACAGGGCAATTGCTAGAACAGATGAATGACAAAAAAGTAAAGCAACGAATTATTTTAAATACACTCGAAGATATATATTGCAAATGTGATAAGTATCAATCTGATGAAAAGCTTTTAGAAGCATTAGGGAACATAGGAATTAATGGGATAAATAGTGAGCAAGATACAGAAGTTAATATGTGGGTAAGAAAAATTATTTCAAAAAAGATGGCAATTAATTTTAGTAAATATGGATTTTCAAAGGTATTTGTTTTTTCACATTATTATAGCCCAGAGAAAATGATGGAAATGGATTTTGCTAAAGATGTTATGAATGAGTATGATAAACTAAGAACTGGAGGAAATAATAAGGTTGAAGAAAGTAATGTTGTTGATTCAATACTAGAAGCAATTTCTACAAATGTTGCACAAAATTATCAAGAAACTGGAAGATATATAATTCCTCAAATAAAGAATTTAAATAAAATATCTGAAGAAGAAGAAGAAAAATTTATACATTATATTGGTTCAAAGTCAAAAAGAGAATTAAATGAATCTGAAATTAGTGATATAAAAAAGCAAGTTTTGGGTAAGACTAGGAATACTAAAAAAGATGAAATGATATTTAACGAATTTCTAGGTTCTGGAATTATAGACTTAATGGAAGGGTTATCTAAAGAAGATAGAAATGGAGCAATAAATGTAATAAAGGAATCATTAGCAAGATCAATTTCGAAACGTAAAGAAAAAGAAAAAGTTGAAGATGATGAAAAAGTTAAATGAAAAAAATGTGGTAGAAATAATTGATGTATTGAAAAGTACATATCCTAATGCAAAATGCAGTTTGGATTTTAAAACTCCTTTTGAAATGCTTGTTGCGGTTTGCTTGTCTGCACAATGTACTGATGAGAGGGTAAATAAAACGACTCCATCTCTTTTTGCAAAATATGATACTCCTGAAGATTTTGCTAATGCAAATGTTAAAGATATTGAAAAAATTATTAAGCCTTGTGGATTTTATAAAAATAAAGCTAAGAATTTAGTTAATGCGGGTAAAACAATTGTTGAAAAATTTGATGGAAAAGTTCCAGAAGATATTAAAGAACTGCAGACTATTCCAGGAGTTGGGAGAAAGAGCGCAAATGTAATAATGCTTGAGGCTTTTAATAAACCAGAGGGAATTGCTGTTGATACGCATTGTAAAAGGCTTGCAAATAGAATGGGTCTTTCAGAAGAACATGAACCTACAAAAATTGAAAACGATTTATGCAAAATAATCCCAAAAAAATATTGGAAAGATGTAAATCATTTATTTATATATCATGGAAGGGAAATCTGTACAGCGAGAAATCCTAAATGTGAGAATTGTGAGTTATCAAAATATTGCTATTATTTAAAGATGAAAGGACGTGATAATTGTGAATGAGTTGCTAGAGGAAAATAGCAAACTTATCGAAAGTTTAAAAAACAGATTAAGTGAAATAGGTGATTCACTTTGACATTGAAAAATTAGAGAAGAGGCATAATGAGCTTGAAAATCTAACTTTAGAGCAAGGATTTTGGGATGATGCAAAAAAATCTAGTGAGGTTCTTAAAGAATTAAATTCTATAAAAGGAACTATTGAGTCGTTTAATAAGGTAAAGTCTAATTTAGAGAATTTAGATGAATATAGTCAATTAATAATGGATGAGGATAGTGCTAGTGATACTGAATGCAAGGAAATAATTAAGGATACAAATAAATTGCAAAATGAAATTGATAAATTGCAGATTAATACTTTATTATCTGATAAATATGACAAGAACAACGCTATTTTAACTATTCATCCAGGTGCTGGTGGAACAGAAGCACAGGATTGGGCAGAAATGCTTTATAGAATGTATGCAAGATGGGCAGAACAAAATAATTATGATGTAGAGGAATTGGATTATCTTGCTGGTGAAGAAGCAGGAATAAAGAGCGTTTCATTTTTAGTAAATGGAGAATTTGCTTATGGTAAATTAAAATCAGAGCACGGGGTTCATAGACTTGTAAGAATTTCTCCATTTGACGCAGGTGGAAGAAGGCACACATCATTTGCATCAGTTGAAGTTTTGCCAGAAATTGATGAAGATACTGATGTTTATATTAGACCTGAAGATATTAAAATGGATGTATATCGTTCATCAGGAGCAGGAGGACAGCATATAAATAAGACTTCATCTGCTGTTAGACTAACACATATTCCTACAGGAATTGTGGTATCATGTCAGACACAAAGAAGCCAGTTTCAAAATAGAGACACTGCTATGAAAATGCTGAAATCAAAGTTGATCAATTTGAAAGAAACTCAGAACAAGGAAAGAATTGAAGATTTAAAGGGAAATCAGATGGAAATAGCTTGGGGAAGCCAAATTCGCTCTTATGTATTTTGTCCATACACTTTGGTTAAAGACCATAGAACAAATTATGAAGTTGGTGATGTGCAAAAAGTGATGAATGGGGATTTAAATGGTTTTATAAAAGCTTATTTAATATACAATAAAAAATTGACAAAGTAAAAATTGAAAAAATTATTATGATTTATTATGATTTTTATTTGCTAAATTTGTTGACAATGAGTGTAAATACTGCTAAAATAGAAAATGTTAGATTAATCTAACATTTTCTATTTTTTATAATAATAGGAAAGTTATACATAATTTTGTTAGGAAGGCATATTTAAAGTAATTTTATTGGAAGGAATATATTAAAAATGAGTTTATTAGAAATAAAAGATTTACATACAAATGCAGGAGAAAAAGAAATTTTAAAAGGTTTAAATTTGACAATAAATAAAGGAGAAATA
>Ga0256406_1002983_pt1 | contig 22272 bp, 13 predicted proteins | sample RumenRJG_03DNA_FD_185986 | JGI IMG/M metagenome (GOLD analysis project Ga0256406, IMG submission 185986) | Bovine rumen microbial communities from Lethbridge, Alberta, Canada - RJG_03 | ecosystem: Host-associated > Mammals > Digestive system > Stomach > Rumen | place: Canada: Alberta | collected... | reverse complement strand
TGTCCTGGAAGCGGGAGGGCAAGAGCCTCACGCTGCTCATCGGGAACAGTGCCGACTGTGCTGAAAGTGTGACGAAGGGGATAATCAGCGATATCAACAGAAGCTTATACCTTTTCATGTGCATTATTAGTCTTATATAATGTATACGTTTCTGCTGAGGAGATTACGGAATTTCCTTGCATAATATTTTGTACCTCCAGAATTTATCATTATCTTTGCCGCAAATCTAATATTTACCATTATGACTTCCATTACAGTAAATCTTCCCAATTCTGACGTTAATTTCTTCAAGGCTTTCTTGGAGAGGATGGGTTGGTCGTTCTCTGACCAATCAGAGAAGGTTGATAGTAACGAGGCCTGTGCTATTCCTCCTCGGACCTTTGATGAAGAGATGGAGCGTATTGATACTGCTTATGCCAAAGGGCAAAAGACGCATTCAATGGAAGAATCTCTTCAACTTTTCGAAAAGAAAATAAACAGTTATGGTGATTGAGTTTAGCGACCTTGCCATAAACTCATGGCTTGAGAACCTTGATTATACAGCATCTGAGTTCGGGCGGAAGACTGTACAGAAGAATGAGGCCGCTATGGAGGAACGCATTAACTTCATACGTAGTTATCCTGAGTCGGGTCATATTGAACTTGTTAGAGACGGTAAGATCTATCGTTCTTTTCAGATACGAAACACTCCTCTGAAGATGATTTATAGTATGAAGGAAGGAGAGGATAAGATAATTATTGAGGACTTTTGGAATAGTTATCAATCTCCTGGAAAACTGAGGGGGGAGATTGAAGTGAAATAAGAAAAACCCTCCTCGGTTAGAGGAGGGCTTTATTATAAGAATAACAGCTTTAAGGTCTACTGTTCGTCTCCGTTCAGCCAGTCGGTTGAAGACGGTTGATCATTGTCTTCGAAGAAGAAGCCTTGTTTGGCCAGACCGGTAGCATTCGTAGGAGCATCACCTTTGATGCTTGCACCGGTGGCACTTGCTGCAAGCATGGTGCTGGTCTCCATGTTTCTCACCTTTATGGTGGGTTTCTGATATGTCTTTTTCATAGTTGTTGTCTTTTTCATAGCTAAAGATTTATACGTTGTTAATGTTGCTGATTACTTCACAACGAACTTCTTGCCGTTCTTGATGTAGATACCCTTTGGGAGGTTCTTGCCCATGCGCATACCCTGAATGTTATAGACAGGAGCGTTGACGTTCTCGTCGTTGGTGATGTTGCTGATGTTTGTTGTGCCGTTATAGTTGATCTTCAGACTCTTGGCAGAAACAGCAGTAGCGGTGAGGTAAGCGCGGTTGGCTGCAATGGTGTTAGTTGATCCGTCAGCTTTGTAGAAGCCGAGACCATCGGTGCCGTTGTAGAGAATGTAAGAACCGGAAGGAACAGTTGTCTCCTGATAGACACCGGTCAGAGCACCCTGAGTAGGAGTGTCTGTGGTGTTGTAAGAAGAAGTTGCAGTTGTTGTAGACACGAACTTGTAGCTGCCTGCCTCAGCGTTGAGGAGGACAGGAGTGTTTGCAGTAAGGTTACCGCTCACCTCTGTAGCGTTCACCTCTGTGCTGCTTGCTGTCAGGGTGTAAGCTTTGACGGCGCTTGGGATAACAGCCTCAAAAGGCAATACGAGTGTAGAGGCTTTGGCATCACCGATAGTTGCAGTGTAGGCTTCTGCAGTACTGAACTCATACTTATGAGAACCGGTGGTAAGCCCGATATTGTCATTGACGATGTTGAAGAGGTCAGCCTTGGTTGAAGCAGTAACACTGTTTGGGAACAAGACAGTCAGTGTGCCTGCAGTAACAGTGCTTGGGAGCTGAATGCTGATTGGGGTGGTTGCTGCGAGATCGCTGTTTGCTTTGATACGACCATCGGAATCGATGAAGATGTCAGTGCCAGTGCAGTTGGTGAAGTTGATGTTACCAGACAAAACGAGTTTGTCCTTGTTGGTTCCTGCGCTGAAGAACTGAGTTTCAGTCTTGCTGTCTGCTACTTCCACATCCTTCAGAGTCAGTGTACCACCGGTCTTACCGAGGTTACCGCTTGTGCCATAGGCAAAGTTCTGGAACTTCACATTCGTCACATTGATGGCACCCTTCTCGCAACCTAAGAGAGAGTTTGTAAGGCTTGCACTCTCACCGTCGACGATGAGCTGATGGTCAGCGCTACCGAGATTTATGACCGAGCTGTTCTGATTGGTAAGGAGCCAGATGCTGCTTGTTGCCAAAGAACCTCTCTTCAGTGTGATATTGTCCTTCATGGGAACGATGGTCAGTGTCTTATTGCTAAGTCCTGTGCGTGCATCCAATGTCACATCATGATAAATCTGAATGACATTGGTAGCAGAATCTGTTGCCACGTCATTGATGGCGGCATTGAGGGTTGAATAAGCCGTTTTCTTTGTGGCATTCTTGACGGGATAATAATCGATGTAGATCACCGGACGGTAGTCGCCATTGGCTTCGTTGGAAGACCAGAGATACTTCTTACTGTTGGAGGTAGCACCCTGACGTGTGGCGACGAATGCGATCTTTGTCTTGTCATCGCGCAGTTTGCTGATAAGCGTTGTGAGCTTGTCGCCGCTGATCTCTGCAATCTCGGTGTAGTGGTTAGCATCTACTTGTGTTCTGCTTACATAGCTCGTGACAGCATCGGCATTCACAGTACCACTTGCAGTACCGGGAGTGATACCAATGGCAGAAACGGTGGCGGCACCGAACTTGGTAGCATCACTGTAGGTTGACGATGCATCGGCATCATAGAGCCAGTAGGCGGCATAGCCATTGCTGGTAGCTGTGACTGTTGACTGAATCGTGATCTTCTGTACGGCATCCCAGTCAACGTCGGAAGGAAATGTATACTCCTGCAAGGCAACCATGCCACTTCTATAGTTCAACTCGTAAGAACCGGATACCGAAGTGTAGTCTTTCGGATAACCCGAAACGAACTTACCTGTAGAAGTGGAAGCATCATAGCTGAAGCGTATATGCTTCTCAAGAGATGGCCTGACGGTCACATCATGGTCATCAGCCATCGCTGTTAGACTTGAGCCTACGCAGAAGAGACTCAAGAGTACTGTTGGTAAAGTAAAATTCATCTTCATAATATTGATTTTGAATAACAATTCATGATTAATACGGAAGGACTAATAGTCTTACGTAAGCCAAACGGGAAAAAATAAACAACTGAGGCAAGCCCCTTAATAGAACTTGCCTCAGGCGGATATATTCTTGTTATTTGAGTTCGGATTACTTCTTCACAACCTTCTTGCCATTGATGATCACGAGCCCTTTATAGTCCTTACCGACACGCTGGCCAGCGAGATTATAGATAGCAGGACTACTGACACCTATCTTATCAGTGGTAACTCCTTTGATTCCTGTTGCGGTGGTTGCAGCACCATACATCAGTGTGCCGAAGCCCAGCTCGTCGTTAGAGGTAGAAGCGCCCTCGCCGTAAGCATTCTTGTCACGCAGATATTTCACCCACGCCTCCACATTCTTTGCGGTCTTGTTGTTAGCCTTGGCATAAGCGTGGAAGAGCTCCCAGCAGTTGCGCTCAGTTCCACGGCTGGCATCAGAGATGGCGGTGTACTCATTGTCGTCTACGGTGTAGGCGGTGAAAGGCACATCGTTGTTGACGAAGCTGCCGTTAGCGTCCTTGAGGTTGTACATACCGATATACTCAGCCATCTCGAGGGCATGATACTTCTCGAAGAGGTCTACGCCTACATTAGCATTCTTTGCTGTCTGGCAGAGAGCGCCCATGAGGGTGACGTCGAGTGTGGCGTGACCCTGGTCGCGCCCCACCTCCTGGCATTGTGCCAGCGTACCATCGTTGTGCAGGGCAACGATAGCATGGTTCACGCTACCTGTGCCGGCACCATTGTCGATGTAGTTGAGTGCATAGTCGACCATTGCCTTATCGTTGCAGAGCACGCCGACGCTCATCAGTGAGCTCAGAGCGGCGAGATCCCAGTTGAGCCAATAGTGCTGGTCTTGACGACCGCTGAGATAGATCAGAGCGTTATCGCCGAAGGTGTGGTGTATCCAAGTCTTGAAGCTCTCCTTGTCAGCAGCCTTCCAGTCAGTGTAGTCGCTGAGAAGCTCAGCAGCATTGGCAAACTGATAGCCTTGGATGAGGATGAGGTTCTCGTTAGGATCAGGCAGGAAACCACCGTAGCCAGGGAGGCGGAAGAAGCCCTTGTTGGTCTTGGCCCACTGGTTGAGGATAGCCACAGCAGTAGTAGCGTCGCTGGTGTTTCCTGTGAGCGTGTAGTTGAGTGCGAGCTCGTAAGCGAGGTGTGCGTCATTGACGGCAGCGGTGTAGTTGCTGTAGTCGCTGTATACGCCCGACCAGTTCTTGGCATCCATACGCTTGAGCCACTCCACAGCACCAGAGGCGTTGCCGGCCTTCACGCGCTGAAGTTCGGTGAGCGAAGCCTTATAAGGGTCCTGTGCCAGACGTGCCTTGGCAGCAGCGATCTCGTCAGCTGAATACATCAGTGCAGGATGAGTATAAGCATTCTCAACGATTGGGAGAAGAGCATAGAGACCGTCGACCTCATTGGAGATACGGATGCCGTCAGGTACGTTCTCTACGGTGTACTGTCCGGCCTTGCTGCCGAAGACGATGAGCCCGAAGCCACGTTTTGCAGTATCGTTGTTCTGCAGACGCAGTGTGAGAGGCTCGCTGTGTGTAGCCTGTGTACCGTCGATGGCATTGTCGCCCTCGATGTAGATGGTACCTACAGGGTTGTCGCCCACGAGGGCGGTGTTGGATGTGCCAACGAAGATGTTGTTGTCATCAGCAGCACTGTTATCGAGCTTCACACCGTCGAGGGTGAGATGACCATTCGCCTTGTTGACGATGAGTGATGATGTGGTCTTACAGTTCTTCAGTGTCACGTTCTTCAGTGTCACGTATCCGGCATTACCAGCCTCGATAACACTGGTGGTGGTAGCTACATTCTGACCGTCGATAGTGACGTTCTGCAGCGTGAGGTGTGCAGCCTTCTCGCCAGTGGCAGGTTTAACAGTGAGCATCAGAATCTTGTTGTAGTTGGTAGCGCGCTTGATGCTAAAGCCGTTACCGTCAATGGTGACATTTCGGTTGGCGATGTTGATACGAGCGCCGATCTCTTGGTCAGCAAGCAGTGTGATGGTAGCCTCACCACCATTCTCCACTGCAGCCAGTGCCTCCACAAGGTCCGCATATTCAGTGTCGCCGATCTTGGCTGTTGGCTTAGCCGGAGTAGCGAGCACAAGTTCGTACTGGTGGCCACTAACAGTGCTCTTTGCGATGACAAATTTTCCGGCAGCATCAACGAAGAGGGCTGGATCGGCAGCCTTGTCGCACTTGATGACGATGGTACCGGCACTCCAATCGCTCGGCAAACCGAGCGTGATAGGCTGACTTGCAGTGAAAGTCGCTCCATTGATCACTTTCATACGAGCGGTCAGGTTGATATCTGTACCTGTGCAGTTCACAAAGTTGAGCGAACCGTCGAGGATCAGTTTGTCATTGCTTGAGCAAGTGAAGAAAGCGTCTTTAGTAGAACTGTTTTCTACAACTACGTTCTTAAGGGTAAGATTGCCACCTGTCTTGTTGAGCGTACCATCAATGTTGAAGTTAACAAACTTCACATTGGTAACGTTCATATTCTTGGCTTCACAACCTAATACCACATTTGTTATATCTGTTTTATTTTCGCCATCAATAATTAATTGATGTTCATCGCTACCAATATTAAGTTCATCACCACCTTTAGCGTTTGTGAGGAACCAGATAGAGTTGCCTTTCAGATTGCCGCGAGTTAGAACGATGCCATCCTTCATAGGCTTGAGGGTGACTGTCTGCCCCGCACTAGGCCCACGGCGGCCATCCAGGGTTACATTGTTATTGAGCTCGAGCACGTTCTCGCCTGTCTGCAAGTCGCCGAAGGCATCATTAAGACTGGCATAGGCCGTACCCTTGGAAGCATTCACTATGGCACCATAGTCGAGATAGATGACAGGGCGATAGTCGCCATTAGCCTCGTTGGAAGAGTACATCCACTTCTGATTGTTGGATGTGGCACCCTGACGAGTGACGATGAGCGATAGCTTACCACTATGCAGCTTGGTCTTCAATGTAGCGAGCTTTTCACCGGTGATCTCAGCGATCTCGGTGAAGTGACTGTCGTCGACCTTTGTGCGGCTTACGTAGTTCGTCACCGCATCTGCATTGGCGGGGCCGGTGGTGTTGCCCGGGTCGATGCCGATAGCCTCCACAGCCTTCGGACCAAACACATCGGCAGTGATAGCCTCAGCGGCATCGCCATCATAGATCCAGTAGGCAGCATAGCCGTTCTTATCCGTGCTCGTGGTGGTCTGGATGGTGAGTTTGGTCACCTTGCTCCAGTCCACATCACTGAAGTCATACTGCTGGAGCACAACCAAGCCAGCGGTATACTTCATCTCATAGGTACCCGTGACAGTAGTGTAGTCTTTCGGGTAGCCTTTCACAAAAGAGTAGCCATCGGTGGCATTGCCGCTGAAGCGGATATGCTTCTCCAACGATGGTCTGACAGTAAAGTCATGATCCTCAGCCCATGCGCTGATGGCTCCGATAGCGAGCAGCAGCGTCATTGACAGTAGACGTAGTGTAATTTTGCTCATAAAGATGATATTTAGTTCTGTTTTATATTAATACTTCGAAAGAACGGGAAGTATTACGTAACTGGGAATCAACTTTTTACCTTGCCATACGCAACTATGCCATTTAGTATGAAACCTATGGTTCAGGCCTGCTAAATGGCATAGATAGCAAAAAGAAACAGCACCCAGAAGAAAGATCTGAGTGCTGCTAATATGATTAGGATATTACTTCTCGAGCTCGAAGACAGGGATGAAGGTCTTGTCAACCTTCGTGGTGACGGTCTGTCCACCCTTGTAGTACTCGCCGGTGCGACGGTCGCGCCAACGGCCGGACGTCTTCGGCAGATAGGTCTTCCACTCCGTCACGTCAGGCTCGGTGACAGGGCTGATGAGGAACTTAGGACCGAACATATACTCATATTTCTGATCCAGTGCCTGCTTGTCGGCAGGGAAGTCAAACACCAGTGGACGCATCAGGGTGTAGCCCTTTGAACTCACGCGACGTGCGCACTCCTCGATATATGGGCGCAGCGCCTCACGCTCCTTGATACACTTGGTGATAATCTCCTGTGCCTCCTTGCCATAGTTCCAAGGCTCGGTGTTGCTGATATATCCGTGGATACGCATCAGTGGGAGATAGACCGAAGTCTCTACCCAACGCAGCATACGGTCGATATACGCTTGGTTGGTGTACTGGTCTTTCGGACGGAAGAAGCCCCCGGCATCGTAGGTCCACCATGGCACGCCGGCAGCCTGGACGCCCAGACCAGCGGTGATCTGACGGCGGAAGGTCTCCCAGTCGTTGCCTACGTCGCCACTCCACAGGGCTGCGCCATAACGCTGGATGCCAGGGAAGCCGCAACGGGTGAGGATGAAGATAGAGTCTTTGCCACATGCCTTCAGTCCCTCATAGACAGTCTTGTTGACCATCAGTGGGAACGCGTTGCGGACGGCATTGCCACGCCACTTGCCGGCATTGACCATACGGCCTGCGAGGTCGTCGTTCTCAGGCTCAGTGGCATCCTGCCACCATGCATCGATGCCTAGTGGGACGAGACGCTCAGAAAAGTTCTTCCAATAGAAGCCGGCTGCCTTCGGATTGAAGAAGTCGATCCACTCGGTGCCAGGGACATAATAACCATTGGCGTTCACCTGCTTGCCCAGCTCCGAGCGCTTGTCGATCTTCGCCCACACAGAGAGCATCATCTTGATGCCCATGTGGTGGAGATAGTCGGTCAACGCCTTAACGTCAGGATAGTTGTCCTCGTCGAACTTCATAGCATTCCAGCCATACTTGCCCCAATATTGCCAGTCCTGCACGATCATGTCGATAGGGATGCGCTCCTTCTTGAAGCGGTTGGCGGTCTGGAGAATCTCGTCGGAAGAGTGGAAACGTTCACGGCAGTGGATGTAACCCAGCGCCCATGAAGGTATCTGGGGAGCGGCACCTGTGAGGTCGCGATAGCTGGCGATGATCTCATCGGCAGAACCCACGAAGACAGTATAGTCTACTTTTGAGGCGATAGGCGAACGGAAGGTTGTCAGGTCGCCTACCTTATTATAATAGAGCACCGGCTTGTCGCCCTTCGTGAGCTCGGCAGATACCTGATGGCTGCCTTTCTTGAGGTGAACAATCACCGAGCTCGTTGGTGGCAGCCAGATGTTTTGCTGGTCCATGAGCTTCTTGCCATCAATGCTGAGGTCGTGACGGCGCGCCATCTTCTGACCCACATCGAGCAGAATGGCATAGTCGCCCTCCTGGTCTACAGAGAACGAGCCCTTGAAGATGAAATGCTCGCGCTTCTCTTTCTTACCGCCTACGGTAGATGTCACCTCCACTTCTTCCACCTTGCCTTCTCCCTTGCTCTTGACGAGGTTGATGCTATTGGCACAAGGGTTGAACTCCGTCATACCGCAGTTGTTCCACAGCACAGCGTAGCCTTTGTTAGACATCACCATTGGCAGACTGATCTGTGTGTTCACTTGGGTGAGACGTCGCGAGAGGCCGCGCACGTTGGAGTAGCCATCCTGGAACTGTCCCAGGCCATAGAGATATTCGCCCTTAGGTGTCTTAAACGACATCGTGGCCTGCTCGCCTTCCATGTCATGGCTGGTGGCTGTGAATACCACACGCCCCTTCTTGTCTTTGACCTGCACCAACTGGTGCTTGTTGTCTACCTTGACGTTGATGTCGTGCTTTGCCACCTCGTCGGTACGGACATAGCTCCAGTCGGGAATCTGCTCAGGGATTGACGTGCCTTCATCATACTGGATGCGTACGGCATTGTTGGCTAAGTATTTTACGACCAACTGTCCCTTGCCGAAAGGGAAGTTGTCTGCCCATGCCGACGTAGTGGCAATGAACATCAAGGCAATAAGTGTTACTTTCTTCATCTATAAAGAAACTGTTTCGTTTGGTTTGAAAGTTATTGTTTTCTTGCTGCCCTTGTTTAAAACGACAGCCTTATTCGCATTGTTCAGGAGATTGGTGATACGACATCCGGTCACTACTCCATCCTTCCATGTGAGGCTCACCTCGAAGCCACCGCGGGCACGCAGTCCGCTGACTGCACCTTCGCTCCATGTGGTAGGAAGTGCCGGGAGAAGCTCGATGACCGGGGTGAGGTCAGTGTCAGAGACTGTATTTTGGCTTTGTAACAACATCTCACAAACACCGGCCGTTCCGCCGAAGTTGCCATCAATCTGGAAGGGCGGATGCGCATCGAAGAGATTCGGATAAGTGCCGCCTCCTAAGCCACCCCACGACTTATGATAGTTTGCCGGAATAGGCTTCAGAAGTCTCTTATATACCGTGAAGGCATGCTCAGCCTTGTGCAGACGAGCCCAGAGGTTGATGCGCCATCCTGTGCTCCATCCCGTAGTCTCGTCTCCCTTCTGTATGAGTGTCTGCTCGGCAGCGTTATAAAAGTCTGTTGGCAAGTTGTTGCCAGGATAGAGACCAATGAGATGACTTTGGTGGCGGTGCTTTGGATCCTGGTCGCGCCAGTCGTAGTACCATTCGTTAAGGTCGCCTTCCTTGCCTACCTGATACGGACGCAGACGGGCCAGCGCCTTTTGTATGTCTTTGACCACGGCTGAGGTGTCCCCAACAACTGATGCTGCCCTGACAGTGTTTTGCAATAGTTCACGCGTGATGGCTAAATCAGCTGTTCCTCCATAGCATGCCTCTCCTACGTAGCCACTGTCGGTGACGAAGACATTCTCAGGCGATGTCGACGGAGCAGTGATGAGCTGATCGGGGTGGTGTGGGTCGGGGATGAGCCAATTGATGCAGAACTCTGCTGCTCCCTTCATGAGCGGATAAGCGGTCGTTCGCAGATAGGCATCATCGCGGGAGAACTGCCAGCGTTCCCACAGCGTGTTGACAAGCCATGCTCCGCCCATCGGCCAGTTGGCCCATCGCGGCAGGCCTTTGTGCGCGCCTACCGGGTTCGTCATTGCCCAGATGTCACTGTTGTGACTGGCACACCATCCTTGGTTCACACCGTAATAGTTCTTTGCTGAATAGCTGCCGTTAATCGCCAAGGCTTTGATAAAATCATCCAGTGGCATGGCCATCTCGGAGAGGTTGCTCTCGAAGACCGGCCAATAGTTCTCCTCAAGATTGATGTTCATGGTGTAGCCACCGTGCCAGGGCGCATTGGCGAGCGGGTTCCACAGACCTTGCAGGTTGGCGGGAACGGCAGGTGTCCGTGAGCAGGAAATGAGCAGATAGCGTCCGAACTGGAAGTAGAGCGTTTCGAGATAGCGGTCGTAGTCAGTCCTCTTTCCATAGCTGCGCAACAGGCTGTCCGTAGGAATGGATGGGATGTTCTGCTTATCTCCCAATTGCAGTTTTAACCGGTTGAAGAATTTTTGGTAGTCTTGAAGCTGGCGCTGCTGAACCTTATTGTATGCCAGGTTCTTTATCTTCCAGGCCTGTTGCTTGGCTAACGCCTCACAATCTTTTCCTTCGCTAACAGGGTCCTTGTCGAAGCCGTTGAAGCTGGTCTCACTGACGACGTAGACAGTGGCTTCGGTAGCATTCTTAAGGGTGAGCGTAGAATCTGTGGCAAACACTTTGCCGCCCTTCTGCTGAAGCGTGACGACATTGCAAATTCTCATTGTCTCCTCTGCTTTGCCTGCTGCACGCCCCGTCACAACGATGTTTCCGTTGCTTGTAGAGACATTGTGGGAGAGCAGAGACCCCATTCTCAGTGTAACATTGATTGCATTCTTCTTTGACGCTTTTAGGTGGACGGCAAAAAGATTGTCGGGTGCAGAGTTCAGATATTCACGTGTGTATCTCACGTTACCTCGTGTGTACGTGACGCTGGCTCGGGCAGAGTCTAAGCTGAGTTGACGGCGGTAGTTGGTCCAGGCCTTCTTGTTATCGTCTACCAGCTGTAGCGTTGTCATCGGCTCATAACTGGCAGAGTTATGACCTTGGACGTGTCGGAGCAATTTGTCGGATGTGGCATAGTCCTCCTTGAACAAGGCCTGCCTTACATCTGTCAACCATTTATAGCTTCCTTCTCCTTCATTGCGGTCGACAGGTTTCCCTGTCCACAGGGTTATGTCGTTGAGCTCTATGCGGTCGTTGTCAGGATTGCCGTAGACCATGGCGCCTATACGACCATTGCCTAAAGGAAGCGCGCTTCTTCGAAAAAGGTGGCGGGTTGCAGATACCATAGCTGCAACACCGCCCACATTATTATATTACTGATCATAATGCTTGTTGGGCATTCTGCTTACTGAGCGTTCAACAATGTACCGAATCCAAGGTTATCGAAACCACCGGAGGTAGAGCCGTAGTCGCCACCACCGCCTTCAGGAGCAGTAGCCGTAGCTGCCATCTGCGTATATTTGTATCGTGTTGCATCGACCTTGTTCACCTTTGAATAGTGATAGTAGGGAATAGCCCACACAGGAACGTTCGACTGCATCCGGGCACTGATCGTAGGATATTCCTCGGTGGTCACACCCCAGTTGCCTTTGTAAGTACGGGTATAGGATACGTTGGGCACATCCACATTTGCGAAGTTGTAGGCTGCAGTATATTCACAGGCCTTGAGGAACATGTTGTCTTTATAGCTGTAGAAATCGTCGCCTTGGTTCCATGTCAGTTGCATGATAACTCCCATCAATCCCTGGCAGAGGTAGGTGTGTCCCTGGTCACGGTTGTCCTCCTGCCACTGAGCGAAGTTTGCCCAGTCACCATCGAAGACGTGATAGATGGCTTTGTTGATGTTACCATTGGTCTCACCGGTCTGGAAGTGCGTGATAGCCTCATTGTAGATGGCGCGATTATCGCAGAGAATGCCGATAGCGATCATGGAAGCGATATTCGCGAGCCCCCAGTTGGCCCAATAGTGTCCGGCAGGCGTACCATTATGTCTGATTAGGAAGTCGTGGTTCTTGGAATACCACAGTGTGAGCATCCATTTCTGGTAGTTCTTGAAATCTTCACTCTTCCAGCCCTTATAGTCTCTCAACATTTCGCCGACAACGGCAAACTGATAACCATAGATACCGGAAGCAAGGTATTGGTCTGTTGATCCGGAGATGAGTGTACATTTCGCAGCCCAGTCGTTCAGAATCTCGACAGCCTTGTCGGCATAAGCCGTATTGTCTTCCAGCTTCCAACGCACAGCCAGCTGGAAGGCAGCGGCTACATCGTTGAAGGCGATGTTGTAGTTCTCCGGATAAGTGCTGTTGGAGCCGCGGATGATCTTGTCCTGCGGGTTCGGCACGTAGGTCAGTTGTGCATGACTGTTGGCCACGAGTTTGGCATAGCTCTCCTTCCACGGACTGTTGTTGAGATTCTGCTTGGCACGGGTAAAATCAGCATCGGTGTACAGTCCGCCATTGTGCGTCATGGCCACTGTTGTGTCCTTCACTGCAATAAGCATATCGGAATCGGTCGATTCCAAAGGAATCTTGTTAAGATCGGTCTCAACCCCAGGATCTGGCAGATCCACGGAACCGTCACCACAGGAAGTGAAGGTGAATAAAGCAGCAGGGGCAAGGAGGGCAATCAATAGCCCACGCATGCTATATTTTTTTATTTGTTTTTTCATAGTTGCAGATTTATCATTATTTATTTTCTGTCAAGACGGAGTGCACTCATAAGGACTTTTCCATCTCCGTTAACTTGGAATACGAATCCAATGGTCACTTCTGTCTCTTTGTCCAATGTGAATTCAAGTGTCTGTTTAGCAGTGGATGTTGTTTTCGTGTCCGTGATTCGCTTTGCAGCTATGACTGAAGAGGCATCGTCCTTACTGTACCACCAGCCGCTCACGCCTGTCGTTGCACTCTTGTCGGTGAGGTCGGGAAGGGTACCGTTGCCGCTTGTTACCATCAGCAATGTGCCGAAACGGCCTTTGGTGTTGGTAACCTTCTCTGTGGTCACTGTCAGCGTGTAGGTTCCTGCAGGCAGTGTTGCTACCTGATACATCTTGGCATTCTGTGGATAGGTCTGTGCCAGGGCTTCAGCACCGAAGACTTTCTCTGCCGGCTTATAGCCAAGACCAGTATAAGTGCCATTCACAGTCCAGTCGGTCGGAGTGATCCATCCACGGTTCAGCGTGCCGTCTGTATCATAATCCATCGGGGTGGCTGTGTTCTTGAGAAAATAAGAAGTGACCTCACCGGTGGGCAATAATGTCGGGGTACCGAGGCTGATAGCGGGCATGCAGGAGCCAAAGCTTATCTTCACTTCACCGCCGGTATAGCTCGACGGCACATTGACTGAGAGTTGTGTATCGGAAATGACAGTTGCTTTCACAGCCTCTGATCCGAAATAGACTGTCACGTTGTCGCCGAAGTCGCTGAAACCTTTACCACTGAGGGTCATCGTACCGGAGGTAATTACTTTTCCGTCTAAGCTTTCAACAACAGGGGCCTCCAAGATGTTGATGTCCTTTATAAAGATGTCGTATCCATAGAGTTGCAAGCGTAACGAACTTGTCCCCACAGCAAGAGTGGTAGGTACTACGATAGAGATGGTGGCGTTGCCAGCAGCATCGGCTGTGTATTTGCCTACTGTAGCCTGAGTCTTGCCGAAGTAAGCAGTCAGATCGCTCTTGCCTATCTTCGTTGGCATGTTGGTACCCGTCACTTTAAGGGTGTCACCTCTAAAGGCTTTTTCAGAAGCGGCAGTCAAGTTGGGTGTGACAACCGTGAAGGTAGAGTCGGTCGTGAGGGTCGTGTCATTTTTAAGACTGACAGAAACAATACCGGAGGTAACGCCCTCTGGCACACGAGCAACGATGCGCTCGTCACTGCAGCTGACGATGCTGCAATCTGTTGAGCCTATCTTAACTTGGATGAGCTGGTCAGAGGCACCAAAGTTGGAGCCTGTTATAGCAAATGTTCCACCGACATAACCCTTAGTGGGGGAGATGGCTGTCACCTTCATCGGACTGTCGAAGAGCTGGAGCAGAACGTTCTCGGCGTCATCACTGCAACTGCTCAGCATTCCGGTACCGGGCAACAGCATTGCGAAAAGAATATATTTGAAATACTTCATAATGATGTCTTTTAAAGCGGGGTGGATTTTGTGATGTTTATTCTCTAATGATGCTAATCGACTTGATCTTGACATACTGTCCGGCAGCGAGCATTGTTCCGAAGCCGATGCGGACATCTGTAGTCTCGGTGAACGTGCAACTGCAAGTGAAAGGATCTGTCGGATTGTATACTCCAGATGCCGTTGAACCGATTAGGTCGGCCTGGCAATAGAGATTAGCGGATGGTGCAAAATGCCATGGGGTTCTGTTGGCATCGGTCAGCGTGCCGAACTCAGCGTCTGCCTTGCCCACAGCGAAGACGGCGCCATAACGTCCGGACGTCTTCTTCGACTCACTGACATTAATCTTGAATGTGTAGGTGCCAGGAGGCAATGTCGTGATCTGATAGATCGATGCACCGTTATATTTGTTGTTACCGTCAAGTACGAACACACCATCGGGCTCGTCATCGGTGAACTCAAGAGAATGTGCCATGTAAGCAGAAGCATTGCCGGTCCAGTATTTAGCGACAGCCCATTCTGATTCACCAGCTTCAGCACGCTCGAAAGGCTGAGCATAGTTCTTCAAGAATAGGCTTGTGACGTCACCCTGAATGGTCGGGTCGATGAGAGCGGTGCCGGTCAGTGTGCGGTCGCGTACCTGAACCATGACGATACCGGAAGTGAAGTTGGAAGGCAGCGTTGCTTCGATCGTGTTGTCGTCAACATAAGTGACTGTTGCCTCTACACCGTTGATGGTGACTTTGATGTCAGCAGCATTTGTTCCGAAGGCTTTACCCGTGATGGTGATCTTGTCGCCTGGAGCAGCGAAGAGTTCTCCTGCTGCATTGGATGAAGCAATCTTGTCAATCTCAGGCGTGGGGATGACGGTGAAGTTAGCGGCCTGGGGAATTTCTTTGGTCCATACCTTCAGATAGACGTCTCCCGACTGTGCATCAGCTGGCACCTCAAAGATGATGCGGTTGTTAGTGCAGGAGAGAATGTTGGTCACCTCCGCTCCACCAACCTTCAGCTTTACGGCTTCCTTGCGGTCGCCGAAGTTGTTGCCGCTGAGCATCACTTGTGTGCCTGTATATCCCGACTCGGGATAGATGGAGGTCACCGAAGCCTCTGGGTAGGAATATTGCTTGATGTCAGCATCTGGCTCACAAGATGTTACCAGAAAGCCGACCAGCAAGAAGGCTATTGTATATAAAAGATATTTTTTCATTGTCTCAGATTTAATGTGTTATTGAGTATCGTCTAATAACCCGGATTCTGCTTCAGTTTGCTGTTGAGGTCTATCTCATGCTGAGGAATAGGCCACAGATAATTCTTCTTCGTGAAGTTGAAGTTAGACTTCTTGTCGAGCACGATGCAGTTGACCTCGCCCACAGGTGTTTCATACGCTTCCTCGCCATAGACGAATCGGCCCGGTGTATACTGACTTGTAGCAGTGCCATCAGCATTGCGGAAAGCGGTGGGGTAGTTGGCGCCACCGACAACCATACCCAGTCTCGACTCGTTGAGCTCACTCTCTGCGATGCCCCAGCGCTTGAGGTCATCGAAGCGGCAACCTTCCATATACATCTCGATAGTACGCTCGCGGCGTATCTCATAGAGCATGTCGAGGCCGTTGTCTTTTACCAATTGGTTGGTCAAGTTGGCGATGCCGGCTCTTGCACGCAGAAGGTTGATTGATTTATTGAGCTGTGCATCCGTAATAGCTCCATTGCGCTCCATCAATGCTTCAGCGTAAGTGAGGTAAACCTCAGCCAGACGGAGAACAGGATAGTTGGCCGACTCTTTCTTAGAGATTACACCCGGTGTGTCATCGTAGAACTTATGAGAGGGATAACCAGAGACACCCTTGTCGAGAACGAATGTTGCAGACGGCTGGTCGATGTATGACTTCATGCGGTAGTCTCTGTTCTTGAACTCATCGCCGGGAGTAGCGTAGCCCTGGAACTTCTTCGATATCGAGATGGGCAGACCGTCCGTGCAGAGGAACATATCCATGAACTTGCGGCTGGCAGCGAAGTAACCAACCGTCTGGTTGATGTTTTTGCCACCAGGGCGGAGGTTCATGTCATAGACGTTGGCAATGATAAACTCCTTGTTGGTCTCTTTGCCCAGACCGGCGGGATTGCTGGTCTCGTTGTCGATGCTGAACAGGTAGCGGGAGCTCATGTTCTGCATGCTGCTGTTGCTGTTATAGTTCCACAACTGGTAGCCGCCATTGGTCATGACGTCATTGCAGAGCGAGATACATTCGTCTAAGAAGTCGTTGACCTGATCCTTGCTTGGACCGGCAGAGCCCTCGAAGTCGGTAGAGGTACCGTTATATTTGCGCCAGGTAGCTTCGTAGAGGAGTACGCGTGCCTTGAAGGCTTTGGCAGCCATAGAGGTGATGCGGCCGTATTCGGAACTGGAAACGGTCTCAGGAAGGTCGGCGATGGCTTTGTCGAGGTCGCTGAGGATCTGTGTCGTCACTTCATAGCGCGAATTACGTGGACCGTAGAGCTCCGAGCTGTTCGTGTCCATCACGGTAGTGACGATAGGCACACCGCCAAAAGTTTTCAGCAGCCAGAATTCGCTGTAAGCACGGAAGAAGTAGGCTTCGCCAACATACTGGGCTATCTCCGTCTGGTTGGAGTAGTTCTTTGCGCGGTCAAGAAGAATATTGCAGGTACGGATGAACTTATAGCAGTTGGACCATCTGACATCCGTGGATGGCACTGTTATCGTACCATGGGCCAGGTCACTGTTATAGACCATATAGCATGACAAGTCTGTGGAGCCATCAAAATAGTTGTAGATACTATTGTAGATGTCATTCCAACCCAGCAACTGAGAGTTGTAGAAACTCGTCGTGTAGTTCTTGAAGTCAGCCGCCTTGTCGAAGTAGGTCACGTCTGTCTCCTGATCGAGTGGCTTGAGATCGAGGAAGTCGCTCTCACAGGACGTGGTCAGCAGGGCTGCTAAAGCTAATATGACAGTTATATGTTTCATTGTTGTCTTCAATTAATTCTTATTTGTTGATCATTATGCTTTTAGATCAGAAATCTACGTTGAGTCCAAAGGACCATGTACGTGCGAAGGGATAACCGGCAGCATTAGAAGCTTCACCCATCTCCGGGTCGAAACCGTCCTGGATGCTCGTTGCCTCCCACAGGTCATTACCGGAAAAGTAGACTCTCACTTTCTGCAAACCTGCCTTTCTGGTGAGGTTCTTCGGCAGTGTATAACCGAAGACCAGTGACTTCAGACGGATATAACGGTTGTTCTGCAGCATAAAGTCATTGTACTGGTAGTTCCATTGTGCACGCTGCGAATAAGAGGTCAGACGCGGGTAACGGGCATTAGGATTGTCCTCCGTCCAGGTGTTACCGAGATAGCTCACATTCTGATTCGTATACTGGGTGCGGAAAGGATAGCTCATGTATCCGTCACGCATGATGAGCTGTTTGGCTGCTCCCTGGAAGAAGATGTTGAAATCGAAACCTTTCCAGTCAGCACCTAAGTTGATACCGAAGACATAGTGGGGATCGCCGTCACCGACATACTGCAGGTCGCTGTTCTTGCTGCCAGCATCAGTGATCATATAGTCGCCGTTAAGGTCCAGTCTTTTCGTATCACCGGGACGCAGCTCATACACGGAGCCTTGTGACACGTTAGCCAGTGCGCCACCCTTGGAACCGTAGAGCTGATAGTATCTGTCAACCTCAGCCTGATCCTTAAAGTATCCGTCGGTACGGTAAACGAACCAGGCGTTGAGAGGATAGCCGTTCACGGTCTTGTTCTTACCGGCACTATAGGTGTCTGCTCCCTCCATCTCTTTGAGCATCGTCTTTGTGTTGCTCATGTTGAAGCTGACATTGTAGTTGAAATCATTGATATGATCTTTCCAACCAACGGTGACCTCCCATCCTTTGACATTGAGGTGACCACTGTTCGTCTTAGGTGCTGTGCCACCAAGGACCGCGGGATAGGTGACGTTTGTCAACATTCCGTTGTTGTCTTTGATGAAGTAGTCGAAAGAGCTTGTCAGACGGCTTTCCAGAAAGTGCAAATCGATACCGATATTCTTCTGTTCAACCTTCTCCCATGTACGGGTGAGACTGATGAGACCGTTGTTGGTCAGTGATGTGGCAGTATACATTTGTGCCGGGTTGCCTAACACGGCTGTTCCCTGTGAGATAGTGGAAGTGTAGTCGTAATTGCCCAGGCCGACATCATTACCAGAACTACCATAGCTCAGACGCAGTTTACCGAAATTGAGAATCTTCGTGATTGGCTGCATGAACGACTCGGAGGTGAAGACCCAGCCTGCAGACATGGAGCCAAAGTTCTTAAACCGGTGGCCGGCAGCGAACTTGGAGTTACCGTCACGGCGTCCCATGAGTTCCAACAGATAGCGGTCCGCATAGTTATAGTTGATCTTGGCGATGTAAGAGAACGTGCCATTGTGGCCTTTGCCACCGCTGTTGCGCTCCTCGCCCTCACCTAAGTTGAGGTCGTAGACACCTGATGCACTGTATTTCTCGCGCATGCCATAGAGATATTTCCAGTTGTTCTTCTCTGCATTGATACCTGCCATGACATCGACCTTATGCAGTTTGTTGAAAGTGCGGCCCCAGCGCAGCAGAGCTGAATAGTACTGGTAAAGGTTGTTGTTAGCCCAGGTCTGGTAACCGGGATTGCTCACTGACTGTACAGTTGGAGAGATATACTGGTTCTGAGCTGGATTGCCAAACCAGTCGTAAGTAGCTACAGGAATGATATATTGTTCACGACGGAATTCCTGGTTTTGGAACGAAGCCATGAGTTCTAATTGTAGTCCCTGAGCCTTCCAGATATCGGCTGTTGCCTTGGCATCCAAACGTGTGAGAAAGACGTCTCTGTTATCTCTACCGCCATCGGTCAAACCAGCTACCGACTGTCTATCGCCGACAGATCCAAAGTTGGCATACCACTGTCCGTAAGGGTTCTTAGCGGGGAACACGGGTGGGTCAAAAGCATACATCGTAACATCCATTGGGTAGGATGGTGTGGAGGTGCGAGTCTTGATCATAGAGGTAGAAGTCTCGAGACGGAGCCAGTCGGTCATCTTGATACCATAGTTCAAACGGAGGTTCAACTGCTTCTGTCCATCATAGGCTACAGCGAGGTTGCCCTGGTTGTCAGCATACTCAGCAGAGATACGGTAGTCGGACTTTTCTGTGGAACCGCTGACACTGATGTTGTGCTGGTAAGAGAAGCGTCTTGCGAAGAGCTCGTCCATGCGGTTGGAGTTGCCGAGGAAGATGTCGCCCCAATACTGAGTTGTATAGATACCTTCATAGCCCTGCTGCATCTTCAGCATGTTCTCTTCAGAGAGCCAGCCCCACCAGTTGGGGACCTTCTCTTGTTTGTTAGCCTCGATCCATGCGGTAGCATACTCCTGCATGTTAGGAGCGAAAGCGGTGATACCCGGTGTGGTGAAACGGAGGTTGAAGTTGTAGTCGACACTGACCTTACCTTTACCTCTCTTTGTCGTTACCAGAATGACACCGTTAGCAGCCTTGGCACCATAGATAGATGCAGAACCGTCTTTCAGGATAGAAATGCTCTCAATATCGTCAGAGTTGAGGTTGGTGAAGGATGTGGTGTTGAGGGCTGGCACACCATCGATGACGATGAGTGGTGAGCCACCGTTGACAGAGGTTGCACCACGAATCTGCATGTTCAGACCTTCATTACCCGGACGGGAAGAGGTACGGGTGACCAACAGACCAGGCGTCTGTCCTTGAAGGGCTACACCGATGTTGGAGACAGCCTGGTTCTCAAGGGCTTTGCCATTGACAGTCTCGATAGATCCCGACAACGTGGCTTTCTTCTGGGTGCCGTAACCGACGACGACGACCTCATCAAGGGCTTTGTTGTCCTCTGTGATGACAACATTGAGTGGGGTTCCAGCCTTGCAGGCTACAAGTTTGTCTTGGAAGCCAATATAGCTGATCTTGAGTTGTTTGGCTCCGGCGGGAATCTTAATAGAGAAGTTACCTTCAATATCGGTGACGGCTCCCCCCGGGAAACCAGGAATGGTAATACTAGCACCAATGACGGGCTCTTTCTGTGTGTCCGTCACTTTACCGGTGACGATACCTTGTGCCCACGCTACGGTGGAGACAAGAAGAAAACACATCGCAATAAGCCATGACCTTGCTTGATTCATAAAGATGGGTTTTAGTAAATAATATATTTGTATTTTATTTTCGGAATAAAAGCTATCTTAGGAAAACTGTTTTTACAGAGCCTTACGCATCTCCTCTCTCATCTCTTTCGTTGAAAGATAAATGTGTGTCTCCACGGTGCGCTTGCTGAGCGAGAGCTTGTCGGCAATCTCCTGTGAGGAGAGTTCCTCGTGGCGGTACATCTTATATACCTCTGCACGCTTGGGTGCCATATGGTTGAGGATATACTGTTCCATCGAAGCGATCTCGTCGTGCTCCATCTTCCTGGCTACGGAGAACGAGTCGTAGAGCGACTGAGTCTCGCGCATCTTCTTTTCCTGCTCGCGCACGAAGGTCTTGTGGCGTGCGTCATCGATGATCATGCGCTTGGCGATGGTGAAGACGAGGCAGCGGGCTGTCTCTTGGGTGAGGACGTCGAGATCCATCACTTTCATGAAGACATCCTGGACCATGTCCTCGGCAGCCATCGTGTCGTGGGTGTATGCGGTGATGTACCGCAGGAGATCATCGTGGCAATCGGTATAAACCGTTGCGATGACGTTGGAGTCGGAGGCGTTTAAAACCTTGTGGAGAACCTTTTCCATATAGCATTGGTTTTGTTTTCTGTTGCAAAGTTAGGGTTTAAATTGATATAAATCAACCGAAAAGGCGTAAACTCTCGCCAACTCCTTTAGCTTGTTGTCTATTTAGTTTAACTCGTTGGTTAGTAGTATTTTATGGGTATTCCATCTACTTTAGACAAACTGGATGGATACTATAAATGGGGCTTTCGATGCGTTAAAAACTGCTTTATCATTGTTTGGCACGTGTCAGCCAATCGGTCGGCACGTGTCAGCCAATTGTTCGGCACGTGTCAGCCAATCGCCGTCGAACGTCAGCCGGTTGGCTGTCGAACGTCGCACGTTGACGTCCGGTATTGGTTGCGGGGGCAATTCTCTTAGGAACCGTCCGCACCTCGAAGAGGTGCCACATGGTTAGCCCCATGCAAGGAGCAAAGCGACGCAGCATGGGGTTTTCGGTCCGTTGGTGTTTCGTTGCAATCCGGCCTCGAAGAGGGCGAACATGGTCGGGGTGTGGTGGTTATCGGCGAACATGGTCGGGGTGTGGTATGGTGAACATGGTATGATATGATCGGTGTTGGTATAACCATGTTCGCCCTCTTCGAGGCCGGACTTCAGGTCGTCCGCCTCCATCTTACCCCACGTTTCGGCTTCGCCTCACGTGGGGCTAACCGTGTGGCACCTCTTCGAGGTGCTGACGGCTAACCGTGTGGTACCTCTTCGAGGCTCTCTTAAACTGAAATTATTTGTGCTCCTTGAGGTATTCGGTAGGTGTCATGCCTTCCACTTTGCGGAAGGTCGTGAAGAAACTCGACTTCTTGAAGCCGCACTTGGCACTGAGGGCAAGGAGGGTATATTGCTTGTCTTTGCCTTCAGCGATGAGCCGCTTAAACTCTGCTAAGCGGTAGCGGTTGATGAAGTCGTACCAGTTCTCTTTGAGGTAGAGGTTAAAGACTTGAGAAAGCTTGCTCGAAGAAATGCCGAGGTGGTCGGCAAGATCACTCATCTTCAAGTCGGGATCGGTATAGATCTTGTTCTTCTCGATATAATCCTTCATTCGCTTGACGATATCTGCGCATTCAGCCTCGTCAACTTTTACGCGTTCATATTTGGCTGATGCCTTCTCGCTTTCGGGCTTTGGAGCTTCAACATGTTGCAGCTCGTTCTGCTGTTTCTCTGTTTCAGTCTCGATGAGCGCCTCCTCGATCTCGTTGCGCTCTTGTAGCAGCGTATTCGTACTCTTGCGGTAGCGGTACCACAAGACGAAAGCAATGACAGCAACGATGAACAACAAAAGTTCGAGGATAGCCCAACCGGAGGGA
>Ga0256406_1002982_pt1 | contig 22278 bp, 18 predicted proteins | sample RumenRJG_03DNA_FD_185986 | JGI IMG/M metagenome (GOLD analysis project Ga0256406, IMG submission 185986) | Bovine rumen microbial communities from Lethbridge, Alberta, Canada - RJG_03 | ecosystem: Host-associated > Mammals > Digestive system > Stomach > Rumen | place: Canada: Alberta | collected... | reverse complement strand
GGAGGGCTGGATTTTTGCATTCCAAAAAAGTATCTTATCGTACAAAATCGAAGACAAAAGCACCGGAGCTGTAATGAAAAAATGCTGTAAATCTCATGAAAAATAATGGGAAAATATTCAAATCGAACCATACACAGACACAGAAGCATGGTTTCGCTTGTTGAAACTGACTCTCAAGTGCGCTATTATTATCTCTGTTATTGTAAAAGTTTTCGGAATCCGGGGGCGGCCCGTTCCCGGGATCCGCAGGAGCGAAGAGGGTGCAGACAGGTTTCGAAGAAAGGGGGATCCGATGATAGAGGAAACCATTCGGGCTGTGAAAGAGGCCGAAGCGCAGGCGGATCAGATCATTGCCGACGCGAGAGCGCAGGCAGAGGAGATCGTGCGCAGTGCGCAGGACGCGGCGGACGCAAAAAAGGCGGAGGCGAAGACTCTGGCAGCAAAGCGCGGGGAAGATGCAAGGCGCGATGCCGGGGAAGAAGCAAAGAGCCAGCTTGCGGACAGCGCGAAGCAGGCCGAACAGGAGGCAGAGCGCATCAGGGAGACGGCATCATTGAAGGAAAGTGCCGCCGTGGACAGCGTGATTGCGCTTCTTCTCTCCTAGAATTGCTCTGCAGAAAGGCGGAATTTTGTGGCTATTGTAAAGATGCAGAAACTCAGCGTCTGCGCAAACAAGAAGAACCGCAAAGCCATACTGGAACAGCTGCAGTCCCTGGGCTGCATGGAGATTACCACGGAGGGGCTGGACGATCCGAACCTCCAGAAGATGGACACGGAAAAACAGCGTCAGCAGTTTCTCCGGAATGCGGATGCCTTTGATGAGGCAATCCGCCTGCTCGATCGGTATGCAAAGAGTCCCGGAAAGGGAATGGGACTGTTTGCGGAGAGAGAGCAGATCGACAAAGCACAGTTCGACGAGGTGGTAAAGAACCAGAAACAGCTTGTGACAGCGGGCCAGACGGTTCAGAGAGCTGAGAAGACGATTGCAGAGTGCAGGGGAACGATCCAGAAGGAGGAAAACCGGATCGCCGCCCTGGAGCCATGGATGGAACTGCCCGTCTCCATGGACTGCAGCGGCACGAAACAAACCGCGTTCCTGATCGGAACGATAGAGGGCAATATCACAGAGGATGCGATCTATGCGGCGGCCTGCGCGGGGCTGGAGGAACCGGCACCGGTATCGGTAAACCTCCTTCCGGGAAGCGCACCGGGCCAGAACAACATGCTCGTTATCTGTCTGAAGAAAGACCGGGATCACGTCGAGAATTCCCTCCGGGCAGCGGGTTTTGCGAACCCCGCTATCCGCGTGGACGGCGTCCCCGCAGAGGAAAAGAAAGAGATCGAGGCCAATATCCAGAGTCAGCAGAAGGAGATCGAGGAGCAGGAAAAGCTCATCGCCTCCTATGCGGACCGGCGGGAGGACTTCCGCATTGCCTCGGATTACTACCGGACGAGGGCTGCAAAGTACGCCCTCCTCGGGACCATCCCTCAGTCGGAAAACATGTTTTTCCTGGAGGGCTGGGTGACGGCAGACAGGGCGGAGAGCGTAAAGAACCTTCTGGAGAAGAAGTACGACGCGCTCGTCGAGAAGGAGGAAAAGCGGGAGGATGAGATGGAACCCACAGTCCTCCACAACAACCGCTTCTCCGAGTCGGTGGAGGGTGTTCTGGAGTCCTACGGACTGCCTCAGCACGGGAAGATCGATCCGACCTTCATCATGTCGATCTTTTACGTGATCTTCTTTGGCATGATGTTCTCCGACGCGGGCTACGGCATCATGATGGCGCTGGCCTGCCTCATCGTCCTGAAGAGGCACAAAAAGCTTGGGGACAGCATCCGCAAGTCAATGCAGCTCTTCTTCTGGTGCGGCATCTCGACCACCTTCTGGGGACTGATGTATGGCGGCATCTTCGGGGATGCGATCGACCAGATCGCCCATACGTTCCTGGGTGTGCCCTCGGATGTGAAGATCATCAAACCGTTGTGGTTTGATCCCTTAAGCCAGCCGATGCGGCTCCTCGTCTGGTGCATGGGCTTTGGTCTGGTGCATCTGTTCTTTGGTCTTGGCATTGCGGGCGCACAGTACATCAAGGATCACGACTTTGTCGGCTGGTTCTCGGATGTGTTTTCCTGGTATCTGTTCATCTCGGGACTGGTGCTGATGCTCCTCCCCTCAGAGCTCTTTGGCTCGATTGCGGGAGATTCCTTTGACTTCTCCGGCATCACGAAGCTGGGGCCCATCCCGAAGTACATGGCCCTTGCGGGCATGATCATCATCCTGCTGATGCAGGAGCGGAGCAAGAAGAATCCGATCCTGCGGGTACTCCTGGGCGCCTACGACGTCTACGGGGTGACGAGCTGGCTCTCGGACGTTCTGTCCTACTCCAGACTTCTGGCCCTGGGCCTTGCAACCGGTGTCATCGCCAACGTCATCAACATGATGGCGGTCATGGGAGGCGACAGCGCATTCGGCGTCATTGTCTTCATCCTCGTGTTTGTCCTCGGACACACCCTGAACTTCTTCATCAACGCGCTCGGGGCCTATGTCCACTCCAACCGTCTTGAGTTTGTCGAGTTCTTCGGCAAGTTTTACGAGGGCGGCGGCAGGCCTTTCAAGGCTTTTCAGACAGCAAACAAGTATGTTGAAATCAAAAATTTAAATCAAGGAGATCACTAAAATGAGCACAGGTATGGTATTGGCACTCATCGGAGCAGCACTTTCCACGATTCTGGCAGGCATCGGTTCCGCCTGGGGCGTCGGCATGGCCGGCCAGGCGGCAGCAGGTGTTACGGCAGAGAAGCCGGATCTGTTCGCAAAGGTCCTGATCCTTCAGCTTCTTCCCGGCACCCAGGGTATCTACGGCCTGCTGGTCACCTTCATCACCCTCTCCCGCATCGGCGTCCTGGGCGGCACAGCTGTCACGGACACCAACACGGGACTGATGTATCTGTTTGCCTGCCTCCCGATCGCCATCTGCGGCCTGATCTCCGCTTATCATCAGGCGAGAACCTCCGTTGCCTCCATCGGTGTCGTCGCCAAGGATCCCGATCAGTTCGGTAAGGCCATGCTGTTCCCGGCCATGGTTGAGACGTACGCCATCCTCGCACTCCTTGTTTCCATCCTCGCAGTGACCAACATCTGAAGCTGAGGGACAAACGACAAAGGAGAGAGCGGATATGGCAGGAATTGACAACATCACAAAAGAAATCCTGCAGGACGCAAGGGCGAAGGCGGAAGGTATCCTCTCCGAGGCAAGGGAAAAGGCGGACGCGATCCGCAGCGCCTCAGAGGAGGAGACGGCAGCCATTCTGAAGCAGGCGGATGAGAATGCCGCCGCAGAGAGCGCAAAGACCCGCAGCAGGACTGCCTCCGCAGCGCAGATGCGCGCGCGGGAGCGCAGGCTCTCTGCAAGACAGGAGATCATCGACGAGGTGCTGCAGAAGGCCTATGACAGGCTGGACGGACAGAGCACGAAGGACTACTTTGCGATGATTGAAAAGCTCCTGGAGGCAAATGTCACCCCGGGAAAGGGTGTGATCTCATTCGGCGCGCGGGACCTTGGAAGGCTCCCCGAGGACTTTGCAGAAAGAGCAGCCGCCATCGGCAAAAAGCACGGCGCAGAGCTCTTTGTCAGCCCCACTGCAGAGAATATCGACAACGGATTTATTCTGAAATACGGAGGAATCGAGGAGAACTGCACGCTTGCCGCCCTGTTCGCAGAGAAGCGGGATGCGCTGCGGGATCAGGTAAACGGGATCCTCTGGTAAAGGAGAGCGCAGACCATGACAAACAATTATGTATATGCTGTTGCGCGGATCCGGGTCAGAGAAAAGACACTCCTCACCGATGCGGACATCTCCCAGATGGCGGGCATGGCAAGTGCGGACGCCGTTCTGGACTATCTGATCTCCCGGGGCTGGGGCAGTGCCGAGTCCGGAAGGGACCCGGATGCCATCCTGCAGGCGGAGGAGACCAAGAACATGGCGCTCATGGAGGAGCTGGGTGTCGACAAAAAGGTATTCGACATCTTTGACATCCCCCGGCGCTATCACAACGTGAAGGCGGCGATCAAGGAGGTTCTGACCTCCGACACCCACGACCGCATCTTCTACGACATCCCGGACTTCGGGCGCAGGGAGGTCCTTGCGATCTTCAGCGAGAAGCACTTTGATGCGCTTCCGGAGGCCATGCGGGCGCCGGCAGAGCAGGCCTTTGAATACATGGTTTCCACCAGGGACGGACAGATGTGCGACACGATCCTCGACCGGGCGTGCCTTGTTGCGATGACAGACGCCGCAAAGAAGGCAGCTTCCCCGGTGATCCAGGACTACATCCGCTCCACCGTGGCAACCGCGGACATCCGGATTGCGGTCCGGGCGGCAAAGATCGGAAAGCCGCTTGGCTTTCTCAATGCGGCGCTGGCGCCCTCGGAGGCCTTCCCGGTGCACGATCTTGCCCAGGAGGCGGCAAAGGGGACAGAGGCCCTGTACCCCTATCTGCAGGAGCACGGCTTTGCGGACGCGGTGGAGGCCCTGAAGGTGTCGCCGTCCTCATTTGAGCGCTGGTGCGACAACTGCCAGATCGAGGCGATCAAGCCGCAGAAGACGAATCCGTTCACCTCCGGACCGATTGTGGCATTCTATCTTGCCCGTGAGAATGAGATCAAGACGGTGCGCATCATCCTGACAGCCAAGGCAAACGGCTTCTCTGAGGATGCAATCCGGGAAAGGGTAAGGGAGATGTATGTATAACATCGCAGTACTGGGGGATTATGACAGCATCTACGGCTTTGCGGTGCTCGGCCTCACCACGTTTGCGGTGAAGACCCCGGACGAGGGCGCAAAGACCCTTCGCCGCATCGCAGAGAACGGATACGGCATCATCTACATCACGGAGAAGCTGGCGGCCCAGATTCCGGAGGAGCTGAAGCGGTACCAGGACAAAATGGTCCCGGCCATCATCCGGATTCCGGGCGTCTCCGGCAACACCGGGGACGGCATCCAGGGCGTGAAGGACAGCGTCGAGCAGGCGGTCGGCAGCGACATCCTGTTCGGAAATGTCAGCAGCAACAAGGAGGAGACACTGCGCAAATGAGCACAGGCAGGATAAAGAAAGTAGCAGGACCCCTCGTCATCGCGGAGGGCATGCGGGACGCAAACATGTACGATGTCGTCCGCGTGAGCGAGCAGGGTCTGATCGGAGAGATCATTGAGATGCACGGAGACCAGGCCTCGATCCAGGTCTATGAGGAGACCCAGGGACTGGGACCGGGGGAGCCCGTGTACTCCACGGACGCGCCGCTGTCCGTCGAGCTGGGGCCGGGTCTGATCAGCTCGATCTATGACGGCATTCAGCGTCCGCTCAACAAGATCATGGAGAAGACCCACAGCAATCTCCTGACGAGAGGCGTGGAGGTTCCCGCCCTCGACCGGGAGAAGAAGTGGGCGTTCGTGGCAACCGCAAAGGCGGGGGACGAGGTAGAGGCAGGAGACATCCTGGGCACCGTCCAGGAGACCCCGGTTGTGGTTCAGAAGATCATGGTGCCCTACGGTGTCCGCGGGACGATCAAGAGCCTGTCCTCCGGTTCCTACACGGTGGAGGATGTGATCGGCGTCATCACCACAGCAAAGGGGGATGTAAACGTCACCCTGATGCAGAAGTGGCCGGTCCGAAAGGGCCGTCCCTATCAGAAAAAGCTCCCGCCGGACATGCCGCTTGTCACCGGACAGCGCGTCATCGACGCGTTCTTCCCGATCGCAAAGGGCGGCACGGCAGCCATTCCCGGACCCTTTGGTTCCGGAAAGACGGTCACCCAGCACCAGCTCGCGAAGTGGGCAGACGCGGACATCGTGGTCTACATCGGCTGCGGCGAGCGCGGCAATGAGATGACGGATGTTCTGAATGAGTTTCCTGAGCTGAAGGATCCCCGGACCGGGGAGTCCCTGATGCAGCGGACCATTCTGATTGCAAACACCTCGGATATGCCCGTTGCCGCCCGTGAGGCCTCGATCTACACGGGCATCACGATGGCGGAGTACTTCCGCGACATGGGCTACTCGGTGGCCCTGATGGCAGACTCCACCTCCCGCTGGGCAGAGGCCCTGCGTGAGATGTCGGGCCGTCTGGAGGAGATGCCCGGTGAGGAGGGCTATCCCGCCTACTTAGGCTCCCGCCTGGCGCAGTTCTATGAGCGTGCCGGCCGCGTCATCTCCCTTGGCAGGGAGGGCAGGGAGGGATCTCTGTCCGCCATCGGCGCTGTCTCGCCGCCCGGCGGCGACATCTCCGAGCCCGTCTCACAGGCGACGCTCCGCATCGTCAAGGTCTTTTGGGCCCTGGATGCGGACCTTGCGTACCAGAGACACTTCCCTGCCATCAACTGGCTGACTTCCTACAGCCTGTACCTGGATGACATGGAGCCCTGGTTCAACAAGAACGTCGAGTCCGACTGGATGGAGACGAGACAGAACCTGATGAGCCTTCTGCAGGAGGAGGCATCCCTGAACGAGATCGTCAAGATGGTCGGTATGGATGCCCTGTCCCCGAAGGACCGCCTGAAGATGGAGGCAGCACGCTCCATCCGTGAGGACTTCCTGCACCAGAACTCCTTCGACGAGATCGATACCTACACCTCGCTGAAGAAGCAGTACTACATGATGAAGCTGGTGTACGCGTACTACGAGGAGGGCGCAAGAGCCCTTGACCAGGGCGCGGACATCAATGCGCTGGTGAAGCTCCCCGCAAGAGAGCAGATCGGCCGCTACAAGTACACGCCGGAGAAGGAGATCGACGGGGCATACCAGAAGATTACCGAGGAGCTCTCCAGACAGATGGCAGACCTTGTCGGAAAGGAGGACGAGTAATTATGGCCAAGGAATACCGCACCATACAGGAAGTTACCGGACCTCTGATGCTGGTCAGCGGCGTGGAGGATGTCACCTACAACGAGCTGGGTGAGATTGAACTTGCAAACGGAGAGGTCCGCCGCTGCAAGGTCCTGGAGATCGATGAGGATCGGGCACTGGTGCAGCTGTTTGAGGCATCCACCGGCATCAACCTGGAGAATTCCAAGGTCCGGTTCCTCGGCCATGCCATGGAACTGGGCGTCTCCGAGGACATGCTGGGACGTGTCTTCGACGGCATGGGCCGCACGATTGATGGCGGTCCCGAGATCATCCCCGAGAAGAGAATGGATATCAACGGCCTTCCCATGAACCCGGCGGCAAGAGCCTATCCTTCGGAGTTCATTCAGACCGGCATCTCCGCCATCGACGGCCTGAACACCCTGGTCCGCGGACAGAAGCTCCCGATCTTCTCAGCATCGGGCCTTCCCCACGCCCAGCTCGCGGCGCAGATCGCGCGGCAGGCTAAGGTGCGCGGCACGGATGAGCCCTTCGCAGTGGTCTTCGCGGCCATGGGCATCACCTTCGAGGAGGCAAACTTCTTCCAGGAGTCCTTCCGTCAGTCCGGTGCCATCGACCGCACGGTTCTGTTTGTCAACCTGGCAAATGATCCGGCTGTCGAGCGAATCAGCACGCCCCGCATGGCGCTGACCGCAGCGGAGTACCTGGCTTTTGAGAAGGATATGCATGTCCTGGTCATCCTGACGGACATCACCAACTACGCGGATGCCCTGCGTGAGATTTCAGCAGCGCGCAAGGAGGTTCCCGGAAGGCGTGGTTATCCCGGATACATGTACACGGACCTGGCAACCATGTACGAGAGAGCCGGCCGTCAGCGCGGCAAGAAGGGCTCCATCACCATGATTCCGATCCTGACGATGCCTGAGGATGACAAGACCCACCCGATCCCCGACCTGACCGGCTACATCACCGAGGGGCAGATCATCCTGTCCCGTGACCTGTACCGCAAGGGCATTACGCCGCCTATCGATGTGCTCCCGTCCCTGTCCCGTCTGAAGGACAAGGGCATCGGCGAGGGCAAGACCCGCGAGGACCACTCTGCAACCCTGAACCAGCTCTTTGCCGCCTATGCAAGAGGCAAGGATGCAAAGGAGCTGATGGTCATCCTCGGCGAGGCAGCGCTGACCGATACGGACCTTCTGTACGCGAAGTTCGCAGACGAGTTCGAGAAGCGATATGTGTCCCAGGGCTACAACACGGACCGCAGCATCGAGGAGACGCTGGACATCGGCTGGGATCTTCTGCGCATGCTTCCCCGTTCCGAGCTGAAGAGAATCAACGACAGGATGCTCGACAAGTACTACGAGAAGAAGTGAGACGCGAAGAGTCAGGAGGTGATCGAGTTTGGCTGCAACACAGGTGAATCCCACCAGAATGGAGCTGACCCGGCAGAAGAAGAAACTGGTGACCGCGGTCAAGGGGCACCGGCTCCTGAAGGACAAGCGGGATGAGCTGATGCGCCAGTTCCTGGACCTGGTCCGCGAGAACATGCGCCTGCGCCAGAAGGTGGAGGCGGGGATCCGAGCTGCCAACGGCAACTTCGTCCTCGCCAGAGCCATCATGTCAGAGGAGGCCCTGCACACGGCGCTGATGGCGCCGAGGCAGGAAGTCTCGGTGGAAATGACGCCAAAGAACGTCATGAGCGTCAACATCCCCCACTTTGCATTCAGGACAAGGACCGCGGACGAGAACGACATCTATTCCTATGGCCTGGCCTTTACGTCGGGCGATCTGGATGATGCGGTGAAGTCGCTCTCCGATGTGCTGCCGGACATGCTGCGCCTCGCAGAGGTGGAGAAGTCCTGCCAGCTGATGTCTGCGGAGATCGAGAAGACGCGGCGCCGCGTGAATGCGCTGGAGCACGTCATCATCCCGGAGACCCAGGCAAACATCCGCTATATCTCGATGAAGCTGGATGAGAACGAGCGGAGTACCCAGGTGCGCCTGATGAAGGTCAAGGACATGATGCTGGAGGATGCGCATCACTATAAGAAAAAGCAGATCGAGGAGGCCGAGGACAGGGTGCGGGAGGAAGAAGAGACCGCACCGGCTGGCTGAGTCAGGAAGCCGGACAGGGAGGCCTGCCCGGCTTTTTCCGTTTCCGAAGGATGCGGGATATGGTAAACTGTTCCGGGCAGGGGAATCCCCCTGCCCGTTTTTCATCTTTGCAGTTCATTTGTCTATTTATGGAAGGAATCCCGTTTCCATGAAGAAAACCATCATCCGCATTGTCTGTGCGGTCAGCATATTTGTTGCCTCTGTGCTCCTGATTGAGCTCGCGACCGGCCATACGGCCACCGGCACCGCGGAGGTCTTCGGGGAACCGACGCTCCCGGTCGTCACCATGACTTCGGGGAAAGAGCAGTTCAACGAACTGCACGGCTTTGTGACAGAGAGAGACATGGAGGAGTACCGGGCGGTGCTGACGCCCCTCTCCTCAGACCGGAGTCTTACCTTTCAGATCGATCCCTGCGGGGGGAGCATCACGTCGGTGCAGGCAGAGGTCCGGGATGTTTCGGGCGCTCGCCTCATTGAGCGGGATGAACTCTCCCCGGAGAGCACGGACGATGGCGGCGTACTCTCCTATCAGGCATCCTTTGGTGACCTTGTGACAGAGAGTGAAGAGTACCTGCTCGTCATTGTGGTCTCGACAAAGGACCGACAGAACATCCGCTACTACACGAGAATCAGCATGGCAGCGGCGGCAGACGACACCTATGTCTCTGCCCTGGACTTTGTCTCCACGTTCCACAAGAGCACCCTCCTTGCGGACAACGAGAAGTACATCGAGACCTATATCGAGCCGGATGCCTCGGCGGACAACTCCACCCTCGCAGAGGTGGATATCAACTCGAGCTATGACCAGGTGGTCTGGAACAGCCTCCTGCCGGAGGAGACGGTGTCCCCGGTGTTCTCGATCCTTCGCGCGGAGAACAGCACGTTCATCCTCGAGGGTACCTTTGCCGTGCGCGTCAGCACGGGGCAGGAGGGAGAGGATGCGGAGAGCCACACGCTCCTCTGCACCGAGTACTACCGGATCCGGCAGGGGTCAGACCGTTTCCACCTGCTGAACTACCGGCGCTCTGCGACGGAGATCTATGACCCCTCCACGGCCGCCTTTGACGAGAACACGGTGCACCTCGGCATCGTGCAGCCATCGGGGGTGGAGACGGTCTCCAGCGACGACGGGACAGAGGTCGCCTTTGTGATGAACGGGAGCCTTTATGTGTGCCGGTCGGGGGACAGCACGGCGGCTGAGGCTTTCTCCTTTGCCAGTGCGGACTCGACAGACCGGAGAGCCCTGTACGCGGAGCACGACATCCGGATCCTTGGCATGGATGAGGACGATGGAAGTGTGCAGTTCCTCGTCTACGGCTACATGAACAGCGGCAGCCACGAGGGGGAGACGGGAATCAGCCTGTGCACCTACCGCCCGGACTACCGGACGGTGGAGGAGACCGCCTTCATCTCATTTTCCGGCTCTTTTGCAGTGCTGCAGTCGGAGGTGGAGACAAGTGCCTATCTGAGCAGCTTCGGACGCCTCTACCTGCTCCTGGAGAACACGCTCTATGAGATCAACACCCAGCGCGGCACGGCACGGGTGCTGGAATCGTGGACGAGTGGGGAGAGTGCGTCCTCCGAGGGCGGCGAGTTAATCGCCTTCCAGGAGACCTCCGGCGGGAGCGCGACCGGCAACATCGTGCTCGAGGACCTCTCCGATCTGTCCAGGAACGTGATCAAGGCGGGGGAGGGCGAGAGCCTGATTCCAATCGGTTTCCTGGGCAAGGATCTGATCTATGGCGTTGCCCGCACGTCGGATGCATCTGAGAACAGCGTCGGCACCTGGTTCACCCCCATGTATGCGATCCGGATCGTGGACCGGGATCTCAACGTTTTGATGGACTACGAGAAGGACGGGTACCTGATCTCCGAGGCGGTGATCAATGACAACCAGATCACCCTCCACAGGGTGCAGCGGCAGAAGAGCGAGGACGGCACGGTCCTCTACACGGCGGCGGCAGACGACGAGATCGTGGGAACGGCGGCGCAGTCCTCCGGCTCCGGGATCGTCCAGACCTCCAGCTCGGACAGCTTTGAGACCGTGACGGATCTGACGGTGACGGGACTCTCCGCACGGGATGTGCGCTGCGTGCATCCAAGGCTCTACTCCTCAGGAGAAGTCAGGGAGATTGCCCTCACCAGTGACACCGGGGAGGAGAGCAGCGTATCCCGCTACTATGTCTACGGGCTCTACGGGTTTGACCGCTGCTTTACAGACGCCTCGGATGCGGTGCGGCTTGCGGACTCTGAGACCGGCATTGTCACTGGCCGCGGCGGCGTCACGGTCTATGAGAGCACCACCGCAGAGCGATGCGAGATCGACGGCATCGGGGCGAGCGATGAGACCATGCAGGTCTACCGCTCCTCCGGCAGCATTGCGGCCTGCCTGGACGCCATTCTGCGCTATGAGAGCGTCTCGGTCTCCGTGCCGGACCTCATTGCGGACGGGAAGTCCAGTGAGGAGATCCTCTCGGAGAACCTGTCCAATGCGCAGGTGCTGGATCTCTCCGGCTGCACGATGGAGGAGGTTCTGTACTACTCCTCCGCGGGCATTCCGGTTCTTGCGATCACGAACAGCGGCTCGGATGCGGTCCTCATCATCGGGTACGGCCCGGAGAAGGTAGCGGTCTGGGACCCTGCAAGCGGCGGAACGCAGCTGATCAGCCGCAGCAGCGCCGAGGAGCTCTTCTCCGCGAGCGGAAACCGGTTCCTCACCTACGTACACACGGGGAGCACCGGGGAGTAGAGAGACGGACAGACAAAAAGGAGCCGGAGCAGAATCCATTCGGATCTGCCCCGGCTCCTGCTGTTCTTCAGACTGGGAAGCTTCTGATTACTCGATGATCTTCAGACCGCCATCGTTGTAGCGCTGGACGATGTTTTGGATGCGGGCGACGGGATTTAACAGGTCGCTGATCGAGCTGTCGTGGTTTAAGGTGTCGATGATGTAGGCGATGTACTTGCTCATGCTGCAGCTGATGTACCAGGGGCGGGAGAGGAGCTCCGGGGTCTGGTAGATCAGGTTGGTGGTCAGGACCTTGTCGATGAGGTGATCCTCATAGGCCTTGTCGAACTGGGAGAGCCCTGCAGTGAACAGGCCGAAGGTCGAGAAGACGAAGATGCGGCTGGCACCGCGCTCCTTTAGTCCCTTTGCCACGTCCAGGACGCTCTCGCCGGAGGAGATCATGTCGTCGATGATGATCATGTCCTTGCCCTCGACGGAGGAGCCGAGGAACTCGTGGGCGATGATCGGGTTCTTGCCGCCCACAACCTGGGTGTAATCCCTTCTCTTGTAGAACATGCCCATGTCCAGGCCCAGCACGTTTGCGATGTAGACGGCGCGCTTCATGCCGCCCTCATCGGGGCTGATGACCATCATGTGCTGGCTGTCGATGTGGAGACCCTCCACGTGCCGGAGAAGCCCCTTGATGAACTGGTAGGATGCCTGCACGGTGTCGAAGCCGGAGAGCGGAATCGCGTTCTGGACCCTGGGATCGTGGGCATCAAAGGTGATGATGTTGTCGACGCCCATGCGGACCAGCTCCTGCAGGGCGATGGCGCAGTCGAGGGACTCCCGCATGGATCTCTTGTGCTGCCGGCCCTCGTAGAGGTAGGGCATGATGACGGTGATGCGGCGTGCCTTGCCGCCGACAGCGGCGATCGCGCGCTTTAAGTTCTGGTAGTGGTCGTCCGGGGACATGTGGTTCTGCTCTCCGAACAGGCGGTAGGTCTTGCTGTAGTTGACCACGTCCACGAGGATGTACAGGTCCATGCCGCGGACGGACTGGTTCAGCATGCCTTTGCCCTCTCCGGTTCCGAACCGGGGCAGATCGCAGTCCACGATATAGGTCGGCCGCTGGTATCCTGCAAAAGCAAGGCTGTTCTTGTGCTCTCCCTCGCGCTCGGCGCGCCACTGGGTCAGGTAGTAGTCGATTTCCTGGCCGATCTGCTCACATCCGGTGAGCGGGATGAGCCCGAGAGAGCCAACGGGAATGGTCTCCAGGCTGCGCTTGTCATGTCGTCTAACTGGTTCCATTATTTCCTCACTTTCTTCAGGACGCGGATATCAGGTCCTGTCAGTTTGCATACCATGTAATTGCTGGTGATTCTCGAAAAGATGCGGTCTGAGTATACGCCCTGCAGTTCCCTGAGGGAGAGATTCGTGGAGATGATGGTGGAGCGGCTGCGGATATGCCGCTCATTGATGCACTCGAACAGCTGCGTCTTCACGAAGCCGTTGGTGAGCTCCGTGCCCAGATCATCGATGATGAGCAGGTCTGACGAGTAGAGCTCATCCAGGAAGGACGCAAAGTCCTCCCGGGGCTTTCTCCCAAAGGCATAGGAGGAGAGCAGCTCAAAGAGCCCTGCCGCTGAGAAATAGAGCACCGAGTGCCCGGAATCGAGCAGTTCCTTTGCGATGCAGATCGAGAGGAACGACTTTCCGGTTCCGACTGTACCATAGAAATAGAGATTTTCATAGTGTTCATCGAAATTTCGGATGAACGCCCGGGACAGGGCGACGGCCTTGTGGAAGAGCTGCTTCGATTCCCCCTCGTAGTAGACATCGCTCATCAGGGAGAAGTTGTTGGTCTGAATCAGCTTTTTCAGGTTGGACTGGTCGTAGAGAACCTCCACCTCGCGCTTTTTCAGGCAGTGGCACTTCTTCCCGTCGATATAGCCGGTGTCATGGCAGTCGGGGCAGTCGTAGCGGGGCTCCAGAAAGTCCTCCGGAAACCCGTTCTCGAGAAGGAGCTGTCTCTTGCGGTCTGTTCTCTCCCGGATCGCATCCCGCAGGGACTGGAGCTTTTCTCTCGCTTCTTCCGGGGAGAGTCCGATGGCAACACGAAGAGATTCCACCCCGAGGGATGGAATCTCTTCCTCTAGCTTCTGATATTCCGGAATCTTCGCGTAGACAAGGTGCCTTCTGCGCATCTGCTCATGCCGGTTTCTGTCCTGCGCCGCAGCGTAGTCCTGCATGATGCGGTCGTACTGTTCCTTTGTCAGCCCCAAACCGGCCTCCTTCAGTTCTCCAGGAGTTTTTTCTCCAGATCGTCAAAATCGTAGGTATTCTGTGCAAAGCTGTTGAAGCGCCCGCCGGCGGTGCCCTTTCTGGAGGAGGACTTCTTCTTGCCCTCTGCCACGGCGCGCTGTGCGTCCTTTGCCGTGGAGATACCGCTCTCCGCCCAGTTCACGGCGACCTTCTCGATGTAGCGGAAATCCTTCTTGCCCATGCCGACGCAGTACTGGAACAGGTAGTCCACCAGGTCCTCGGAGAAGTGCAGGTCGTCGCAGATGTAGTAGACGGTCTGCATCTCGGAGGGGGAGAGGGGCTTTCCGATGTAGCTCTCAACAATGAAGAGAAGCTGTGCCTTCTCCGCCTCGTCTCCTGCCGTGAGGGCGGCGGACTTTTTCTCCTTTGCCTTCGGTGCGGGGGTGAACTTCAGGTCCTGTGCCGGCGCTTCCTGTTCCATCCCGCCGCCGAGCATCGGGGTGATCGGGATCACGCGCTGCTGTCTTCTGGGCCTTGGCTCGAGCAGGCGGATGCCGGTCAGCGTGCCGCTCTCATCGGTGGAAAGGTGCACCAGGCCCTGGACCTGCCAGTAGCGAAGGGACCGGACGGTCTCCCGCTCGGTCAGGTTGAACTTGTCTGCCATGTCCAGGATGCTCGTCGATTTCCCCGCCTTCATCTCGCGCAGCAGATACAGGTAGATCTTCAGCTCCGCGTCGTTGGCATCCTTCATGTAGTCGTCGATAAAGAGATTGGAGAGCACGGTGGTCTCCGGCTCGAAATCGTCACAAAGTGTAACAGCTCCCATATGCATTGCAACCCCGTTATTTCATTTCTTCTGGTATTTCTCAAGTGGATAAACGAGAGTATAGCATAGGGGTTTTTCCCTTGTAACTGGCGGAATCAACAGAAAAACTGTTCGTCAGCGCCACGGCAGGGGCGGGAGAAAAACGGGGGATTTTGTGGAAAAGGTGGAAAAGGGGCGGATGGCCGCAGAGATCCGCCCGGGTTATCCACAGATGTCTTTTGCCCGTTGAAGGTGCATACTGTGGAAACGTGCTCAGGAGAGCAGGTCTTTTGCCACAGTATTCACGTTTCCGGCGCCCATGGTTATCAACACGTCATTTTTTCGGCAGTTTTCCAGGACAAATTTTTCGATCTCCTGGAAGCTTGGGAAGTAGTAGGTCTCCTTATGGCCGAGGGCACGGATCTTCTCCGCGAGCGTCTCGGAGCTGATGCCGAGGGTATCGGTCTCCCGTGCGGCGTAGATGTCCGCGAGGATGACCACATCCGCAAGGGAGAGGGACTTTGCAAAGTCATCCATCAGGGCCTTGGTCCGCGTGTAGGTGTGGGGCTGGAAGACGACAAAGATCCGGTCCGCAGAGAGCTGCTTTGCGGCATGGAGCGTTGCAGCGACCTCCGTCGGATGGTGGGCATAGTCGTCGATGACGGCGGTGCCGCTCTGGAGCCTGCCCTTGAACTCAAAGCGCCGGTCCGTGCCGGTAAAGCCAAGGAGGGCCTTCTTTGTGACCTCCCGGTCCACACCGAGAAGGTCTGCACAGGCGATGGCGGCAAGGCTGTTCCAGACGTTGTGGATGCCGGGTACATGGAGCGTGATCTCCTGCCTTGTGCCGTCCGCCTTCCGGACTGTCTGGAATGTCGGATGGGCGAGGTTGTCGTAGGTGATGTCCTCCGCATAGTAGTCGGAGCACTCCTTCCGGCTGCCGTAATAGATCACCCTGCAGGCAAGGCCGTCCGTGATCTCGGAGACGTTCTCGATGTCAGAGTTGATGATCAGGGTGCCGTCCTCGGGGATCAGCTCTGCAAACTTCCGGAAGCTGCGGCGGATGTCATTGATGTCCTTGAAGAAGTCCAGGTGATCGGCGTCGATGTCGAGAATGATGCCGACCTTCGGGAACAGGGACAGGAAGCTGTTTGTGTACTCGCAGGCCTCGGCGACGAAGTAGTCGGAGTGGCCGATGCGCACGTTCCCGCCGATGGACTTTAAGTTTCCGCCCACGGAGACAGAAGGGTCTGCATCCTCTGCGAGCAGGATCTCGGAGATCATCGATGTAGTCGTCGTCTTGCCGTGCGTGCCGGAGATCGCGACGGGGCAGCCGTAGTTCTTCATCACCTCGCCGAGGACCTGAGCCCTTGTAAGATGCGGCAGGCCAAGCTCCATGGTCTTCCTGTACTCCGGGTTGTCCGGGTGAATGGCCGCGGTGAAGACGACAAGGTCAAGATCCGGTGTGATGTTCTCTGCCCGCTGTCCGATATGGACGGGGATGCCGGAGGCCTCCAGCTTCTTTGTGACTGCAGACTCCGCCCGGTCAGAGCCGGTGACAAAAAAGCCCCGGCTCTTTAAGATCTCTGCGAGCCCGGACATGGAAACGCCGCCGATGCCGCAGAAGAAGACGCGGATCGGCCTGTTGAAATCAATCTGATAATACATGGCTATTCCTTCCTGAATTAGGATACAGTTTCTAGGAACATTATAGCGGGTTTTCGCGGATTTCCAATACCGGGCGGACCGGGCGCCGGGGTCTCCCGAAAATGGCAATAACGGGAAAGAACTGTGCAAAATTAACGTGGAATTCGAATAATTGTGAAGAAAGCGTTAACATGCCTTGCAATTTTGACAAAAAACGGAGAAAAAGGAGAAGACATTTTGTCCATTATCACTGACAAATCGACGAGACATTATTTCCTTTCAATTTTCCGTGTGCTATAATTAAGTAACTGATGAAGGCTTTCCTTTTTCGGTGGTATTTATCCGGATTTGGACGGAACGGATTCAGAATCCGCATGTCAAGGATGAGGTGAAAAATGATTAAGAAAGAAATGATCGCAATGCTCCTGGCCGGCGGACAGGGGAGTCGTCTTGGAATCCTCACGTCCAAGATGGCAAAACCGGCGGTCTCGTTCGGCGGTAAATACCGGATCATTGATTTCCCGCTCAGCAACTGTATCAACTCCGGAGTGGATACGGTTGGCGTGCTGACCCAGTACATGCCCTTAAAGCTCAATACCCACATCGGTATCGGCATTCCGTGGGATCTGGACAAGCTGGTCGGCGGTGTTTCCGTTCTGCCTCCCTATGAGAAGATGGAGGGCACGGAGTGGTACACCGGCACCGCAAACGCCATCTACCAGAACCTGAGCTACATGGAGACCTACAATCCGGACTATGTTCTGATTCTCTCCGGGGACCACATCTACAAGATGGACTATGAGTCCATGCTCGACTTCCACAAGGAGAACCACGCGGACGTGACGATCGCCGTCATGCCGGTTCCCATGGAGGAGGCAAAGCGCTTTGGCATCATGATCACCGATGAGAACAAGCGCATCACGGACTTCGAGGAGAAGCCGGAGCACCCCAGGAGCAACCTGGCGTCAATGGGCATCTACATCTTCTCATGGGAGGCCCTGAAGGAGGCGCTGGTCACGAACAGGGATCAGCCCGGCCTCGACTTCGGAAAGCATATCATCCCGTACTGCAGGGACAAGGGCGAGGCGCTCTACGCCTATGAGTTCAATGGCTACTGGAAGGACGTGGGAACGCTCACCTCCTACTGGGAGGCCAATATGCAGCTCATCGACGTGGTCCCCGAGTTCAACCTCTATGAGGAGTACTGGAAGATCTATACGAACGTGACATCCCTTCCGCCGCAATATTATGGAAGAAACTCCCACGTGGAGCGCTCCATTGTCGGCGAGGGATCCGAGATATACGGCAAGGTTTACAATTCCGTCATCGGCACGGATGTGGTGATCGGGGAGAACACCGTGGTGCGGGACTCCATCATCATGAACGGTGCCTCGATTGCGGGGGACTCCTCTCTGGAGAAGACCATCGTTGCGGAACATGCCGCCATCGGAGATCACGTCATCATCGGAGAAGGAGAGGAACTGCCGAATGATACGAGACCCGACATCTACCGCGAGGGCCTGGTGGTGATTGCGGAGGATGCCGTGGTTCCCTCCGGTGTTTCCATCGGGAAGAACGTCATGATCAACGGCATCACCCAAAAGGAGGATTATCCGGATGGCCGCCTGGAAAGCGGAAGGACCCTGAACAAGGAAGGTGAGGCAGAATGAGAGCGATCGGAATTATCTTGGCAGGCGGCAGAAGCAACCGCATGAGGGAACTCTCAAAGAAGAGGGCTGTGTGCGCAATGCCGATCGCAGGAAGCTATCGCAGCATTGATTTCGCACTCAGCAACATGGAGTACTCCCGCATTCAGAAGGTTGCGATTCTGACCCAGTTCAATTCAAGAAGCCTGAACGAGCATCTGAGTTCTTCCAAGTGGTGGGACTTCGGCAGAAAGCAGGGCGGCATGTTCCTGTTCACGCCCTCGTTCACCAATGAGAACAGCAACTGGTACCGCGGCACGGCGGATGCCATTGCGCAGAACATCAGCTTCCTGAAAAATTCACATGAGCCCTATGTCGTCATCGCATCGGGCGACTGTGTCTACAAGATGGATTACAACGATGTGCTGGAGTACCACGTGGCAAAGCGGGCCGACATCACGGTGGTCTGCAAGGATATGCCGGTAGATGCCAACGTGGAGCGCTATGGCACCGTTGGGATGGACGAGGACGGAAGAATCACGGATTTCGTGGAGAAGCCGATCATCTCCCACTCCAATACGATTTCCTGCGGCATCTATGTGATCCGCAGAAGGCAGCTCATCGAGCTGCTGGAGAAGTCGCAGGAGGAGGGAAGGTTCGACTTTGTCCAGGACATCCTGATCCGTTACAAGGACATCAAGAGAATTTATGGTTACAAGATGGACGGGTATTGGAGCAACATCGCCTCGGTTGACGATTACTTCAATACAAACATGGACTTCCTGAAGCCGGATGTCCGGCACTACTTCTTCAAGCAGTACCCGGAAGTTCATTCCAAGGTCGCGGATCTTCCACCCGCCAAGTACAACACCGGAGTGACAGTGAAAAACAGCCTGCTCTCCAGCGGATGTATTGTAAACGGAACGATCGAAGATTCAGTTCTCTTCCAGCAGGTCTATGTTGGAAGCAACTGCGTGATCAGGAATTCACTGATATTGAATGACGTATACATCGGAGATAATACTTACTTAGAAAATTGCATCGTGGAGAGTGACAGCACAATTCAGGCCAATTCTTATTATAAAGCAGAGAACGGTATCCGGATCATCGTAGAGGAGAAAGGCGAACGCTATAACATCTAGAAATGGAGAGCGTTTATTATGAAAATTACAGATGTCAGGATACGCAGGGTTGCCTCGAGCGGAAAGATGAAGGCAGTTGCCTCGATCACGATTGACGGTGTATTCGTTGTACACGATATCAAGGTGATTGAGGGAGAGAAGGGCCTATTCGTTGCCATGCCGAGCAAGAAGACTGCAGACGGCGAGTATCGCGATATTGCGCACCCGATCAACACCGAGACCCGAACCATGATGGAGGAGATGATCCTCCGGAAGTACCAGGAGGATCTCGAGAAGGGCGAGGAACCCGGCGGATCGGAGGAGTAACAGGGCCGTTGTTTTCTGAAGGATGCGAAGGAGATATGCAGGTTGTAGCGATCTGCATATCTTTTTTTGCGTGGATTTTCGCATTCCGGCCGCCTTGCGGCAGGGAGCGGCAATGGGTTACAATACGGCAGGAAAGAACAGCCGCGGCGTGCCGCAGCTGCTCTTTTGTGACGTCAAATTTCAGAAAAGGCAGGCTGCAGGGCAGTTCTGCGGCAGCAGGGAGAAGACATGGCTTCAGAATTTTATCTGATCGTCGGACTGGGAAATCCCGGGCGCGAGTACGCCGGGACACGGCACAACGTGGGCTTTGAGGTCCTGGACGATCTGATCGACGAATATCACATCGACGGACCCACCAGATTTGGAAAGTCCCTGATCGGAAAGGGCAGGATCGGGGACTGCAGAGTCATCGCGATGAAGCCCCAGACCTACATGAACCTCTCCGGAGAGGCGGTCCGGGAGGGCATCGACTTCTGGAAGATTGACCACACGGATCACCTGATTGTGATCAGCGATGACATCGACCTGCCGGAGGGGAAGCTCCGGATCCGGGAGAAGGGATCCGCGGGGGGCCACAACGGGCTGAAGAACATCGTCCAGCACCTGGGAGACGGCAACTTTTACCGGATCCGGGTCGGCGTCGGGGCAAAGCCCTCGCCGGATGCGGACCTTGCGGACTACGTGCTGGGACACCCCGCCGGCGAGGACAGACAGATCCTGGATGCGGCGAAGAAGCGGGCAGCGGAGGCAGCGGCCTGCATCCTCACGGAGGGCATCCAGAAGGCGATGTGTAAATACAACGGCTGAGGGAAAGAGAGTAAGGCGGTAACAGATGCGGGCAATCACAGCTCCCCTGGAGGAGTCAGAAAACTATCAGAAGGTCCGGGACAGGCTCCGGGTCACAGAGGGCGCGGTCCTGGTGGAGGGCTGCCAGTCCACGCAGAAGCTCCACCTCGCCTATGCGCTGGGCAGGGATGATCTTCTGTCCCCGCACGCGAGGCTCCGGCTTATCGTCACGGACTCCGACCGGCGGGCGAAGGAGATCCAGGAGCAGAACCTCTTCTATGACAGGAACACGGTGCTCTATCCCGCAAAGGATCTGATCTTCTATCAGGCGGACCTGCGCGGCAACGAGATCGAGTCCGAGAGAATCCGCTGTCTCCGCCGCCTCATCGACGGCAAGCCGACGACGGTGGTGACGACATTTGCAGCCCTGCAGACGCCTCAGGTGCCCCTTCGGGAGCTTCGGAAAAACATTCTTGTCCTCAGCAAGGGGAGCGAGCAGAGCCTGGAGGAGCTCGCATCCCGCCTTGTGTCCATGGGATATGTCCGCACGGCGCAGGTGGAGTCCCGGGGACAGTTCTCGATCCGGGGCGACATCGCGGACATCTTCGACCTGACGGAGGACAATCCCTACCGCCTGGAGTTCTTTGGAGATGAGCTCACGGACCTTCGGAGCTTCGACATCGAGACCCAGCGCTCCCTGCAGGATCTCTCCCGGGTGCGTATCTACCCCGCTTCGGAGCTGGTGCTTCCGGATAAGACCCGGGAGGAGGGCTTTGCCGCGATCCGGAAGGAGGAGAAGGAGGCCGCTGACAGGTTCCGGCGTGAGGGCCATATGGAGGCCGCAAAACGGATCGGTGATGAGACGGATGCCCTGCTCCAGGAGGCACAGGAGTGGGAAAACTACAGCCGGTTGGAGAGCTGCATCCGCTACTTCTATCCGGAGGCGGACAGCTTTCTGGACCTGTTCCCCCGGGAGGAGACCCTGATCTTTCTGGACGAGCCCTCCCATCTCTGGGAGCAGGCCGCGGCAGTGGAGGCGGAGTTCCGGGAGAGCATGTCCGCCCGCGCTGACAAGGGCTACATCCTGCCGGGGCAGATGAATCTGCTCTTTTCCAAGGAGGAGATCGCGGCAAAGACTGCCCACTACCGGAGGCTGGGACTCTGCCACCTTGCGGTGAAGAGCGAATTCTTTGCGCAGGATCAGGTGGTGACGATCCGGACCAGGAGCATTGCCCCTTACAACAAGAGCTTTGCCCTCCTCGAGGAGGACCTTCGGCGCTACCGGAAGGAGAAGTACCGGGTGGTTCTCCTCTCCGCCTCGAGAACCCGGGCAAAGCGCCTCTCCCAGGACCTTCTGAACGACGGGCTGACTGCTTTTTACAGCGAGAACCCGGACCGGGTTCCGGAGCCGGGGGAGATCGAGACTTACTACGGAAACATCCAGAAGGGCTTCGAGTACCCGGATGTGAAGTTTGCGATGATCGCCGAGACCGATATCTTCGGCAGCACGCAGGCGGGGACGAAGAAGAAAAAGCACCGCTTCGAGGGAGAGGCGATCGCAGGCTTCGGGGATCTCAAGGTCGGTGATTATGTCGTCCACGAGGACCACGGCATCGGCGTCTACCGGGGCGTCGAGAAGATCGAGATCGACGGCGTCCGCAAGGACTACATCAAGATCGAGTACGGACAGGGCGGCATCCTGTACGTCCTGCCCACCGAGCTGAATGTACTGCAGAAGTACAGCTCAAAGGAGGGGCCAAGGCCAAAGCTCAACGCCCTCGGCTCGAATGACTGGAGTGCGACAAGGAAGCGGGTCAGACACGCCGTGGAGGAGGTCGCGCAGGACCTGGTGGAGCTGTACGCAAAGCGGCAGCAGGAGAAGGGACACGCCTTCCCGCCGGATACCGTCTGGCAGCGGGAGTTTGAGGAGATGTTCCCCTACGAGGAGACCCAGGACCAGCTGACTGCGATTGCAGA
>Ga0256406_1002981_pt1 | contig 22291 bp, 16 predicted proteins | sample RumenRJG_03DNA_FD_185986 | JGI IMG/M metagenome (GOLD analysis project Ga0256406, IMG submission 185986) | Bovine rumen microbial communities from Lethbridge, Alberta, Canada - RJG_03 | ecosystem: Host-associated > Mammals > Digestive system > Stomach > Rumen | place: Canada: Alberta | collected... | reverse complement strand
GACGGGACGCGCGAGCTCCACGACGAGGGGGAGCCGCTCTCGCCCCTCTCCGTCTACGGCCAGTCCAAGGCCGCGGGCGACCTCGCCGTCTCGAACTGCCCCAGGCACTACGTGCTGCGCTCCAGCTGGGTCATCGGCGACGGGCGGAACTTCGCGAGGACCATGGTTGGGCTCTCGGGCCGCGTCGCCGACCCGGGCGACGGGCTGGACCACGTGACGGTCGTGGACGACCAGCTGGGCCGCCTCACCTTCACGCGCGACATGGCCGCCGCGATCTTCCACCTGCTCGACTCCCACGCCCCCTGGGGCACCTACGACTGCACGGGCTCCGGCGCGGTGCGCTCCTGGGCGGACATAGCGAGGGCGTGCTTCGACGCCGCCAACGGCAACGGGGACGCGGTGGTGCCGGTCCCCACCGCGGAGTACTACGCGGGCGCCTCTGGCCCCGTGGCCCCGCGCCCCGTCCACTCCGCGCTCGACCTCTCCAAGCTCGAGGCCGCGGGGTTCTCCATGCCCGACTGGGAAGTGGAGCTCAAGGAGTACCTGGCCTCTCTGCTTGGCCAGCGGTAGAGGTGACGTTTTATAGCCTGGCGGCTGGTTCTGGGCATTCGGATAAGCGGAACAATTAATTGGGAGGCGGGGTTGCATGAGCGCCCCGCCTCATTTTTCGGTTAGGATACGGTTTTTAGGGGTACTGCAAGTACAAAACGGTTCGAAGCCTGATGAACCGCAGGTCAGGGAATTGCTATGGCGTCGCAGTTACATAAAAATTCTCACCAAAACTGCTGCCAACCGGAACGTGGCATTGGCTATTCGCGAGTAGGCCAAGAATCGCCGTTGCCATCAATCCATGTTGCGCTAGGTAAAGGCTTCGAATTACGTGCAGAATCGGACTTCTGTGGGTCGGCCTTGGCAGGGGAGCGCGAGCGAAGTGTCGCACGCGGCGCTCGAGCCAATTGCCTCGAGCGGCCAACAGGCAAAACGCAAATCCCGTCTTCTGCCTGGGGGTCCCAGCTACGCGGGGCCAGCCTTCGCACGAGAAAATAACCCACATATGTCGAGTTCCGCACGTAAATTCGAGATCCCTCGTTGCGCGCGGGAGCAAGCTGACAACCAAGGGCGGCGATAATGAGGGATGACAGCTCTTGCAGCAAGCAAAGGAATGGTTGCGGTGACGATGTCCCGGGACATACACGCAGCAGAGCCCCGTTTCGCTGAAGAGGCGCGAATCGCCGGGGTCACCCTGCGCTTCTCCCGACTCATTCGGGGCATTGGCGGAGCGCGTGACGTTGTCCTCTGCACCACTGAGGACGGCCGGGAGGTCGTTGCACTTGCGAGTGAGTGGCCGCGCGAGGACCGATGCGGCGCCTCGTGCGGTCAACCCGGAATCGTAACGCGTACCAACCCAGACTCGCAGAAGATTGCACTCTATAGGTCGCTCTTCCGAGGTCGAGAAGACGCTTATGCTAATGGCTACCTGCGCAAAGATGGTCGTATGGGATATAGCCCCGCCTGCTTGAACGCATGGAAGCCAGGGCTGTGCGACCGCCGCCATGTGGGGTGCGACAAGTGCGAGAACCGCAGTCTGCATGCGATGAGCGACGACGCCCTCAAGTGCCACTTCAAGGGGCTTGACCCTCGCAATCGCGACGTCCTGGGTCTTTATCCCATGACGAAGGCATCTACCTGTTGGCTTCTTGTTGCAGACTTTGATGACGAGGGATGGCAGGAGGCCGCATGCGCCTATCGCGACGCCTGTCACCGACGCGGGCTCGACTGCGCCGTTGAAAGGTCCCGGTCCGGGAACGGCGCTCACGTCTGGGTGTTCTTCGAGGAGGCAATCCCCGCACGCGACGCCCGCGCCTTGGGGACGCTTCTTTTGGATGACGCGCGTCGACATTGCTCCAAGCTGGGATTTAGCTCGTACGACAGGCTTTTCCCCACGCAGGACACCATATCCTCCGACGGCCTGGGCAACCTCATCGCGCTTCCGTTGCAGGGCGCTGCAGTCAGGAAAGGGAACAGCGTCTTTGTCGATGACTCGTTTGCTCCCTATACGGACCAGTGGGCGTTTCTCTCGTCTGTGCAGAAGGCCTCTTGCGAGAAGGTACGGGAACTGGTCCAGACTCGAAGTGTCGTGCGGACCGAGATGGCGGATGAGCGCGTGGTAATGCCATCCGGTGTAGAAGTCTCCATCGACGGCATGGTCGGGCTGGATAAGGGTGCCCTGCCTCAGGCGGCAATCGCTGATCTTTCTCGTCTTGCCGCAATGGTGAACCCCGAGTTCTTCCTCAAGCAGCACATGCACCAAAAGATCTATCCTGCAAAGACGCCCCGCTACCTCTGGTTTGGCGAGGAGGATGAAGCGGAGCTGCGCTTGCCGCGCGGCTGCTTTGACGATGCGGTGAAATATCTGCACGAGCATGGCACTAAGACCCAGATTCTGGATTGCCGCACGGATGGCCGTGCGCTGCACGCGCGCTTTGCCGGGAGCTTTCGGCCTGGTCAGCGCGAAGCAGTGAATGCCCTTGCCGAGCATGACGACGGAATACTGGTGGCACCCACTGGCTTTGGCAAGACCGTAATCGCAGCTGGCCTCATTGCGGAGAAGGGCGTAAACACGCTAGTACTTGTTCCAAGCAGTGCTCTATTGGGACAGTGGCGAGAGTCGCTCGGCCGCTTCCTGCGGATCGATGACGAGCCGCCGACGCTGTTCACCCCAACGGGGCGCAAGGCCCGGAACCAGCCTGGCAGGATTGGCGTGATTGGCGGAGGCAAGAGGCTCCCAAGCGGGCTGATAGACGTCGCGCTGGTTCCGTCGCTTTTCGAGAATGGGCCGGTGCCAGGTGACCGGCGCGTGAGTGCGCTTGTACAGAGCTATGGCATGGTTCTTGTCGACGAGGCGCAGCATGTTCCCGCATCTGGGCTGGTGGAGGTGCTCAAGGTGAGCGGTGCTCGCTACGTATACGGCCTGACTGCCACCCCAAAGCGCAAGGACAGACTGGAGCGAGCGCTCCAAATGTTTCTCGGGCCCGTTCGGATGACAGTGCGCGCGGATGGGCAGCTCGCGGGCGACCGTGCGACGCGCGTGCTTGTCCCCAGGTTTACCGGCGTGAGGCTCCCCACCGACGTAGACGAGAGAGACTGGAACTCCCTGTTGGACCTCATCTGCGCGCACGAGGAGAGAAACGCGCGCATTGCTCGCGATGCGTGCGATGCCGTGCTGCAAGGAAGATATCCCATCGTGCTCACCAGGCGTGTGGAGCACGCCAGGGCGCTTTCATCGTTGATATCCGAGCGTCTGGCAGAGGGCAGGAAGGCGCAGCACGGCGGGGGTGCGGAGGTACCGGCGGTCATCACGCTTGTGGGGAGCGAAGATGCCAGGGCGAGAAGGGCGCGCCTGGATCAGCTGCGCGAGCTTCCGCCTGAGCGCGTTGCTTGCATCGTTGCCACCGATAGCTACGTGGGGGAGGGCTTTGACGAGCCTCGTCTTGATACGCTGCTTCTGGCGGCTCCCGTGGCGTGGGAGGGACTGCTCACGCAGCTGGTTGGGAGAATCCAACGTGCGCAGCCGGGTAAGCGCGGCTCCTTGGTCTTTGACTACGTCGACGAGCTGGTGCCGCTCCTGGCAAGGCAGTGGCACGAGAGGCTCAAGGCATATTCGAGGCTTGGGTACGTGGTTGAGGGGTCCGAGGCGGAGGGCGCCAAGAGTCACATAGTGACTGCGGGGCAGGACGCCATGGAGCTGCTCCGGCATGACGTGGAGAACGCGAAGTCGGATATTCTGCTGGTCTCGGGATGGGTGGTGCCTAAGGCGGTTGGGGCCATTGCGCCGGTTCTACTCGCGGCGGTTGGTCGAGGTGTGAGCGTGACGGTTGTGGCACGAGTTCGAGAGGGCGCTGGTGACGTTGACGCATGCCTTGACGAGCTGGAACGTGCCGGCTGTCTGGTCATGCGCGATTACGACAGGGTTCCCAACGCTGCGGTCTTCGATGGTTCGCTCGTGTGGTTTGGGGGTATCCCGCCGCTTGCGTTTGCGTATGCCGATGACTGCAGCGTCAGGATTGTGAACCGCGAGCTTGCTGCAGAACTTGAGGGTGCGCTTTGTGCGGGTTGTTGCTCCTGAGGCCAGCAGCATAGATTTCTCAGAGAGTCAGGACAGCCCGTTCCTCTGGAATTGACGAGGGATTGAGGATTTGCGCAACCCCTCGAAGCTCCAAGGGGGACGCAAAAGCCGGGTAGTGAGTAGGGATGTAGGTGGCGTGGGGTGACGCCCGGGTGTAAATGGCGCTCGGACCGCATGCTGCTAGCGGCCGACAGGGAAAATGCGAGCACGCAATCTCTCAGGAGAGCTGTAATCTTACTCATCAGCCGCTTGTGCAAGAAAACAACCCTCACATGGCTGCATCTGCGGGCGCTTTTGCGATTCCCCGTTGCGTGAAGTGCTGTCTGGTTTGAATGAATGCAAGCCGCTGCCTCCAGTGAGAGAACAAACTGATTTCTGCAGCCACAGACCCTTTGTCCCTTATAGGCATATGCGACTCCGCTTGCCTGATGGCCTTATTAATGTCGCGTGCTTGTGCCAAAGTGTGGACAAGGTCTCCAAAGGGGCTCTGACTTGTCCCGCGAAGGGAGTCAGCATGGCAGTGGATGCAAAGTTTGATGCGTCGCTCTCTTATCAGGCGCGTTCTCTCTGGGGGAAGTCGGACTATGGGATGGGGGAGTGCTGGCTGCCGCTCTACGTCCATATGGCAGATTCCGCCGGGGTGGCATCTCGGTTGTGGGACAGTTGGGTGCCTCGTTCCACTAAGGCAATCGTCGCACGGGCGCTTGATGGGGAGGAGGCGCTTGCGCGGTCGCTGTTCGTGTTTCTCGCGGGGGTTCACGACATTGGCAAGGCCACGCCCGCTTTCCAAGTAAAGGGACTGCCTTTTGGGCGGGGTGGAGAAGGCGGCATTCTGTGGAAGCCGGAACATGCTGGGCTAGTCATTCGACATGACCTCTCTGGCAGACCCTGCCCAACGCATCCCATTGCTGGGGAAGTGATGCTCACCAAGTATCTCAAAGAGCATTGCTTTACTGGAGAGGTGCAGGGAAGACAAGCTAGGCGACGGGCAAAGAAGCAAGCGTCTGCAATTTCGTGCATTGTCGGAGCGCATCATGGAAGATTTCCATCCACGACGCGTCTTGTGCCAGCAGGGGAGGATGGCATTGCTCTCGGATGGGGTGGCGAGGGCTCTGCAGATTGGATTCGTGTCCAAGGCGAGCTTATCTCCTTTGCCCTTCACCTGGCGGATCTCTCTGAGAGTGACGTGCCACGCCTGGCAAACCATCACCTTACCGTTGCGACCGAGAGCATTCTCACCGGTCTGGTTATCATGACCGACTGGATTGCGAGCGACCAGGACATCTTTCCGCTTGTCTCTCTGTTTGGGGAAGACAAAGGCGGTCGTATTGATCTCGAAACTCGGTGCGCCAGGGCATGGGATGCCGCCTCTATCCTGCCCGCTTGGTCGGAGTCGCGTCCAGACGTTCTGCCCTTTGACCAGTTCTTTGCCGAGAGGTTCGAACTTCCTAAGGGTGCCGAACCGCGGCCTGTTCAGGTGGCGGCTGCTCGCGTGGCCTGGGAGATGGATGAGCCCGGAATCATGGTAATAGAAGCTCCCATGGGAGAGGGCAAAACCGAAGCTGCCCTTACCGCGGGAGAGCTCCTTGCGTGGAGATATGGCTTGGGAGGGGTATGCGTGGCTCTCCCTACCATGGCCACCACAGATGCGATGTTCGATCGTGTGGAGTCTTGGCTCGGGCGCCTACCGCATGACGGTTCTGGCCCTGACAAAGACATCTATCTCGCACACGGCAAGGCCCAGCTTAACGAGCATTTCCAGGGCCTCATTCGCCGCTCGCGTCAAACGTCTCGTTTTGAGGTTGGCGTTGACATGGTGGACGAGAACGGCCGCTCAAGGGCAGATGACGTCTTGGTCTCGGATTGGATGTTTGGTCGCAAGCGTGGAATGCTTTCGAACTTTGTTGTCTGCACTGTAGACCAGGTGCTTATGGGAGCCTTGAACATGAAGCACCTTTCGCTAAGGCAACTGGCCTTGGCAAACAAGGTGGTTGTTATCGACGAATGCCACGCCTATGACCTCTACATGCGACAGTACCTCAACGTGCTTCTCCAATGGCTTGGCTATTGGCGCGTCCCGGTTATTCTGCTTTCCGCAACGCTGCCTACCAGCCAGCGCAATGAAATGATTGACAAGTATCTTGAAGGCCGGCGGCTCTCGGTTGCCTCGACTGAAGAGGCACAGCTCAAGAGTGAGAATGATGGCCCTGCTCTCCCACGCAAGGACCGCGAGGCATATCCCCTCATCACCTATTCGAATGGAGGCGCTGCGAGAAGCATAGAGACCAAGCCGTCAGGCCGTGCCGTTAGCGTAGATATGTCCCTTATCGATGACAGTGTCGAAACGCTTGTGGAGCTCCTTGCAGACCGTCTTGCCGGTGGTGGCTGTGCAGGCGTGATATGCGACACCGTTGGCCGCGCACAGGAGGTGGAACGCGCGCTTTCCGTCCGCTTTGGCGATAAGGCGGTCATGATCGACCACTCTCGATTCATGGATATTGACCGCATGGAGAACGAGAGGACGCTTAGGGATTTGCTTGGTCCCCAGGCGACTACTGCCAACGGAAAACGGCCGGGGCTGTTAATTGTTGCTGGTACGCAAGTGCTTGAGCAGTCGCTGGATATAGACTTCGACCTTCTGGTAACTGATATTGCGCCGGCCGACCTGGTGCTGCAGAGGCTTGGAAGGGCTCATCGACACCATCGTGGGAAGGGCGAGTGCGACAGGCCCGCATCGCTTCGAACTGCTACGTGTTTTATGCGGGGAGTCTCTTCGTTCGGGGATAAGGGTCCTGAGTTCGCAAAGGGCCTGACTCGTGTGTATGACAAGGCAACCCTTACGGAGTCTCTTGCTGTCCTTGGGCTTGACACCATGGATAGTGAGACATCAATTGCGCTTCCATATGACATCCCCCGTCTTGTAAGGACCGCCTACTCGGACGATGTCTGCAACGCTATTCCAGATTTCTGGTTGGAAGAGTATGCGTCCCAGAGGACAAAGAGAGACGAGAAGTTCGACTCAAAGGTTCACAGGGCCCAAACGTGTCTTTTGGCAGAGCTACCGCACGCGATTCAGAACGAGTGGTCGCTTGTAAACCTGAGCGATCAGACCCGGGCAATTGCCGATGATTTGCGGGACGAAGACCGCGGACAACGGGCAGTTCGCGACACGCAGGAAACCGTCGAGGTGCTGCTTGCGCGAAAGGGGCCCGATGGCGGAATTTCGTTGCTGCCATGGGTTGGTGACCAGAAGATTGAGAAGGGAGATGAGCTGCCAACTGATTTTGAGCCAAGCAGGGAACAGTCTCTCCTGCTAGCCCAGTGTGCGGTGAGACTTCCGCTGTCTGTTTGTCCACTACCCCAGATAAACGCCTGCATAGGGGAGCTGGAGAGGCGCTGCGGGATGTATGTTCGCTGCTGGCAGGAGTCTCCTTGGCTCGCGGGAAGGCTGCTGCTCCCCATGGATGAAGCCGAACCTGGCGTCTTTGAGACGGAGCTTCTCGGCAAACAACTCCGATACACCCGCCGAGAGGGTTTTTCGACCGTTGGCGGAACAATCAATCTTCCATACTCTAGTTAGACTATTCTTGGTATCGAAATCCTTTGCTTCCCCATTCAACAAGAGATGACCATGGGGATGACCCCTAGAGGATGGAGGGGATTTCGTGCTCCCCGCGAATGCGGGGCTTACGTGTAAGCGGCAACGTATCTTTAGGAAAGGAGGAGCAATGGCAAGCAAAGCGGTCGAACCCCATTTCAACCTGGCTACCGACCCATGGATACCGGTTATCTATCACGATGGCGTGTGTCGAGAAGTATCGATAGAGGCTTTGTTTAGGGATGTCAATCAGATCAGGGAGATTAGTGGGGACTCCCCGCAGCAGGTGGAGCCAATACTTCGCCTGTTGCTAGCAATCCTCTATAGGCAGCTCTCGCAAGGGGGCACCAAAACTGAGGATGCCCTGCTCGACTGGTGGGGGGAGACCTGGGAGAACGGCCATTTTGACCTGGATGGAATCGTCGCATATCTTTCATCCGTCAGGGATAGATTTGACCTCTTTGATTCAAGCTGCCCTTTCTATCAGGTGGCGGGCCTCGAGTATGCCGACAAAGATCCCGATGGTGTGGACGAGCTAATAGCCGACGTTCCCAAGAGTGACAAGTTTCTCTTCTCCTTGAGAAACAGGAATCGCATTGACGGGCTGTCCTTTGCCGAGGCAAGCCGCTGGCTCATCTTCCAGCAGGCATACGCGACCGCTGGTATCAAGACGCCGGTCAAGGGAAATACCCACGTGAAGTCCGGCAAGGTATATCCCCCCAAGGGAGCTGTTGGCACAGGCATGCTGGGCGCAGAGGGCGGTATGTTTCTCGAGGGTGCCAACCTTTTCCAGACCCTCATGATTAACCTGGTGCTCTTTGACAACGCGCGTGGTGGAAGACCCATCGTGGGCTGCGAAGAAGACGTGCCCTCCTGGGAACGAGGCGAGATTTCACCCGACTATCGCATTCCAAGTCCGGGCGAACCCTATGGTCCCGTCCAGTGCTACACATGGCAGAGCAGGCGCATGCGCTTGGTTCCCAACGACGATGGCACCCGAGTCATTGGGGTAATCAGCTGCTACGGTGACATTCCCGTTGTCATGGATAAGGAAGGCTCAGAACCCATGACGGCGTGGAGGACAAGTACTTCTCAGCAGAAGAGCCTGGGTCTTTCGTATGTGCCTCGCCTGCCAAAATCGCATGACCCCACGCGCGCAATCTGGCGCGGCCTCGCCTCGATAGTTTCTGTAGGTCAGGATGGCGACCTACGTCCTGGTGTTGTCCGCTGGATAGAACGCCTTCGGTATGAGGAGGTTCTCTCTCCGGAAGAGTTTCCGGTGGTTGCAATCCATGCACAAAGCATGGCGTATGGTACGCAGAACAGCGTGTTCGCCGACGCCATTGATGACAAGTTCGATCTGAGCGTCTCTTTGTTCGAGCATGACTCAAATGCGTGTAACCGGGCGCTTGCAACCATTGATTCCATCGATCAGGCGGTGGGAAAGGTGGTGAACTTTGTCTCGAATACGCAGAAGGCGGCAGGTGACAAGGCGTCGACGAGCGTTGCAGCGCAGGAGCGAAACCGGGTAAGGGAATCCGTCTTTGCGGAACTCGATGCCATCTGCCGTAGTCGGCTCGCCCATTTCCCAAATGAATCGGGTGCCGTTGAGGTGTATTGCGCGGACTGGAGAGACGAAGTTCGTCGCAGGCTTCTCTCGTATGCCTCGCGCTACTTGAATGAGTGCGACCGATCGTTCTTCGAGGAACACGATGGTATGACCGTAGGAAGGGCGATGGCCATCCTGAGAGCGGGTCTTTTTGAGACTCTCGGAGCAATGGAAAAGCCGAGAAAGCCACGTGTGAGTGCGGCGAACATTACGAATGGGGAAGGGAAGGAGTGATTCTGGCCATGTCAATAAGAGAGGTCTCTAGAGCAATTGCGAGATGCGTCGACTCCAAGATTGGCATGTTGCAGTCTGGCTATCTTGCGAGCAGGGCGTCCTCGAGGGCAAGCCTCGCGCGCCTCAGGCGCCTGGACACGGCGGGCGAGGCATCTTGGATGAGTGTGGGCGAGGAGCTCTTTGCCGATCTTCCTAATTTCAGCCTCGGGGAGGAAACTGAGCGTAAGGAGCTGGAAAGCGTGCGGGCCGCTCTTCAGCTATACGCCATTCTCCAGCAGTCAAGAAAGAGCCCCGTTGCGACGTTTCCCACTGATGGCGGGAACGCAGGATCTTTTGGGAACGCCTGCCGACTCTACGTTGCAGCTAGTAATGGCGATGGAGAATCCGGCGTAAAGCGCCGCCTCTCCTCTATCGAGGCAGCTACGGATTTTTCTGGAGCGATGGTTGGGATCCGCTCCCTTGTTAGGCTCATACGCACCGCAAAGGTTAAGACCCCAATTCAGTTGGATTTTGGACAGCTTGCCTCGGACCTCTTCGAAATTCAGTTTGAGGACACAAAGGGAGACGTCTTCATGCGCTGGGCGCGCGACTTCTACAAGGCAAATCCCAAGCAAGATGGCCAGGACGCCAAGGCAGACAGAAACTAGTGGAGGGAACTCGAATGATGTACCTTGACCTGCATGTGATTCAGAACGTTCCGCCATGCGATATGAATAGGGATGACACTGGTACGCCCAAGACGGCGATTTACGGCGGATACCAGCGCTCTCGCGTATCGAGCCAAGCGTGGAAGCACGCCATGAGAGAGATGTTCCCAAGCTTGGTTGATTCCTCGGAGCTGGGCGTGAGGACCAAGCATGCCGTTGCCCTTATTGAAGACGATATTGTGCGTCAGAGGCCAGATCTGACAGATGTAGCGAGCGAACTTGCCAGTGATGTCCTTAAGGTCACGGGGGTGAAGGTAGAGGCATCTAGGCGTTCGGGGTCAGAAGAGGGAACCTCCGTATCTCAGTACCTCATTTTCATTGCTAGGTCTGAGGTCGAGAAGCTCGCACGCATAGCCATTGATGCACATGATGCCGGTGAGAATCTCTCAAAGCCGTCCAAGGAGATAAAGAAGGCCGTCTCGTCTGCATTCCATGGCATCCAGGCGCTGGATATTGCCCTCTTTGGAAGGATGCTCGCAGATGCTCCCGACCTGAACACGGATGCGAGTGCTCAGGTTGCGCATGCCATCTCAGTCAACAAGGTCTCGCAGGAGTACGACTACTTCACTGCGGTAGACGACTGCTCCGCAGAAGACAATGCGGGTGCGGCAATGCTCGACACCATTGGATTTAACTCCTCGACGCTGTATCGTTACGCGACCGTCTGCCTGCCTTCCCTGGAGGAGCAGCTTGGGGATGCCAAAGCAGCGGCGCAGGGTGCGCGCGCGTTTCTCAAGGCATTCGTCGAGTCCATGCCAACCGGTAAGCAGAATACGTTTGCAAACAGGACACTTCCGAGTGCCGTGCTCGTTGCGCTTAGGAATGACCAGCCCATCAATGGTGTTTCCGCGTTTGAGTCCCCTGTTGCACCAAAGGAGGGCGTGTCGATTTCGCACCAGGCAGAGGATCGCCTTGCGACTAAGCTCCTTCAGTTTACCGAGACGTATGGCAACGCCCCCGTCAATGTGTGGTGGACTGCTGTGGACGGCGGCACGGATTCGCTCAAGCAGATCGGCGAGCAGGTCACGTTCCCCAAGATGCTCGATGAGGTGAGCGCCAGCGTCCTCGATGCGCTCTCGAAGGGTGAGGAGTAATGGCCGTCCTATTGCTCGAGCTCTCGGGTCCACTCCAATCTTGGGGTGACTCCTCGCGTTACGTGAAGAGGGGGACCCGCTGGGAGCCAACCAAGAGCGGCGTGGTGGGTATGCTCGCCTCGGCGTTGGGCAGATCGAGAGAAGATGGGGTCGATGACCTCTCGTCTCTTGAATTTGGCGTGCGTCTCGATCAGCCGGGAAGCTTGCTGGTCGACTTCCAAACGGAACGTCCCCTTGGGGACTCTAACAAGGCCATGCCCCTCTCGTACAGATACTACCTCGCGGATGCCAAGTTCCTGGTTGCGCTTGCCGGAGATGCCTCCTGGTTGCGCGAACTTGACGATGCGCTGAGGCATCCCAACTGGCCTCTGTTTCTGGGGAGGAGGTCTTGCCCGCCCGATATGCCGCCCTCTCGGGGTGTGCGTGATGACTACCAGGACGTTAGGTCGGCGCTCTCGTCTGAGCCGTGGCTCGCCACGATGCGCTACAGGCGCAGGCACCAGCGGGTCACCGAACTTGAGGTGGCATGCGATGCACGCGAGGGGGAGGTGGCGGAGAGCCAAGCCGACCTCCCGCTGAGCTTCAGCGGAGCAGGGAGAAAGTACGCAGGAAGAGGTGTGTATAGGTTCAGAGTCCCCGTCAATCAGCTTGGCGGCGGAAAGGCCCCCTCTACCAGCCCCGGCGCTACAAAGCTTCCTGATCACGATCCAATGGGATTCTTCTAAGGAACGAAAGGAGGTGCCACCATGTATATCTCGAGGCTCCCTCTTAACGCTAGACGCCCGGAGGCCATTCGGCTTCTCTCCTCGCCCTATCGCATGCACGCTGCGGTTGAGAATGCGTTTCCACCTGATGCCTGCCGAGTGTCCAGTGAGGGGAGAATCCTGTGGCGAATCGATTCGTCGCCTGCGCCCACCAATGAAACTTGGCTGTACGTTGTGAGTCCCGACCGTCCCGACTTCTCGCACATTGCCGAGCAATGCGGGTGGCCTGCAACAAGCGTTGGCGAAACAAAGGACTACTCGCCCGTGCTTGGTCGGCTCAATGCGGGGCAGACGTGGCGCTTCAGGTTAAAGGCAAACCCTGCACGCAAAGTTCTTGTCGACCAGGGGAGAGACCCAAATCCAAAGGTCGTGGGAACTATCCAGGGATGCGTGACTATGGCTCAGCAGGTCGAGTGGTTTTTGAGTCGCGCTGAAAGCCATGGCTTTACGGTGGCCAGCAGCGACGAGGGTTTCCCTTTGCTCACAGTCTCTCAGCGACACACAGAGAAGTATGAGCGGAAGGGAAAGAAAGTCACCATTACTACGGCGATGTATGACGGGATCCTTACTGTGAACGATCCAGACCTCCTGCGGCACGCCCTTTGCTTTGGGATTGGACGGGCAAAGGGGTTCGGCTGTGGGCTCTTGACCGTCTCGCCTGTGAGTTAAAGAAAGCATGCCTTAATAAGCATTCGTCCAAGGAGGGGCGACCATGTCCGATGCGATTGCCGGCGGAGGGAAGTCGAATCGGAGGGGCGCCCCTCCGCCGGATATCGTTGACCTTGTTCGCATTGAGGACAGGATTTCATTCCTATACTTCGAGCGTTGCAGAATAAATCGTGCGGACAACGCGATAACGGTGCGGGATGACGAGGGCACCACCTATGTGCCATCCGCCACATTGAGCGTGCTCATGCTAGGCCCGGGGGCATCGATAACGCACGACGCCATGACCATGCTCGGCGAATGCGGGGCAACCGTGGTCTGGGTGGGCGAGAGGGGCATCAGGATGTATGCCTTCGGAAAGCCGCTTACCCATTCGAGCGTGCTTCTCCAGGCGCAAGCCAGGCTGGTCTCAAACACGCGAACTAGGCTTGAGATTGCTCGCAAGATGTATGGGATGAGATTTCCCGGCGAGGACGTTAGCCATCTCACGATGGGGCAGCTTCGAGGCCGCGAGGGCGTGCGGGTGCGTCGGGTATACAAAGAGTGGTCCGAGAAGACCGGTGTTGCCTGGGATCGCAGGACATACAACCCCGATGATTTCGACGACGCGACAGAGATCAACAAGGCGCTATCCGCAGCGCACTTCTGTCTCTATGCTCTTGCGCATTCCGCAATAGTCGCCATGGGATGCTCTCCGGGCCTGGGATTTGTTCACATTGGTCACGAGAGATCGTTCGTGTATGACATCGCTGACCTCTATAAGGCCGAGATTTCGATTCCCGTGGCGTTTCAGACGGCAGCTGAGAAGCCTGTGGACATTGGCGCTGAGACCCGTCGCAAGATGAGAGATGCGGTGTTTGACCTGTCGATACTTCCCCGCATGGTGAGGGATATCAAGGGCTTGCTGCTAAGCGAGGCGTCCTCGGAAAGCGATGGGGAGCTTACTCCCGAGTCTAACCACCTCGGTCTTTGGGACGAGAAGGCAGGGGAGGTCGCTGCAGGGAGATCATATGCGGCATCAGATGACGGGGGAAGTGAGTAGCGTGGTTGTGGTTGTGCTGACGGCGTGCCCCGTTGGCCTGCGTGGCGATTTGACGCGATGGCTGCTCGAGATATCCCCTGGCGTGTTTGTGGGACACGTCTCTGCAAGGGTGCGAGATGGGCTTTGGGCACGGGTGCTGGCTATGGTGCATAACGGGAGGGCGATCATGGTGTACTCGGCCAAGAACGAGCAACGCCTTGCTTTTAAGACGTTTCAGCCTGACTGGCAACCGATTGACTGCGAGGGGGTTGAATTGATGAAAAGGCCGCTAGGGACTGATGACGCGACGATGCTTGGGATGCCGCAAAAGGGATGGAGCAACGCGAGTAAGTATCGGGCGGCAAGAAGGTTTGGGGGATAGCAACGTGGCCGAGGCTGCGTGCTGATGCGTGATTGTTCCTTGACAACCGAATCTAGAACTGAGGAGTGCGGTATAGTTACGCAGGTCGCTAAGCGTGCTCCCCGCGTATGCGGGGATGATCCCCTCCTCGGCGATGATGTCGGCGAAAGGCTGCGAGTGCTCCCCGCGTATGCGGGGATGATCCCTTGTCCAGTCTTTGCGTTCTTGAGACCGTAGCGGTGCTCCCCGCGTATGCGGGGATGATCCCTACGCCGACGTGGAGAAGCGAGAGCCGATATTCGTGCTCCCCGCGTATGCGGGGATGATCCTCGAACTGATGCTCTCCGATGCGGTTGGAGCGTGGTGCTCCCCGCGTATGCGGGGATGATCCCTCCAATGCATCCACGGCAAAGAGCACAGCCCAGGTGCTCCCCGCGTATGCGGGGATGATCCTTGCCTATCGCCTTGTACCTGGGGCTGTCAGGGCGTGCTCCCCGCGTATGCGGGGATGATCCCGCACGATGGGGTACGGGGCATATGTCCCAGCAGGTGCTCCCCGCGTATGCGGGGATGATCCCGTCTCCCAGGTCGATGGTCGGCTCATGTCCCCAGTGCTCCCCGCGTATGCGGGGATGATCCCTTGGTCCGTCCCTTGCCTAGGAATAGTATATCAGTGCTCCCCGCGTATGCGGGGATGATCCCTTGGTCCTACTGCTGCACAGGAGCAGGACACGAGTGCTCCCCGCGTATGCGGGGATGATCCTACGAGGAAGACGAGTGGTACGACGATGAGGAAGGTGCTCCCCGCGTATGCGGGGATGATCCCGACCTGCCGGATGGCAGGATCATCTACCTCACGGTGCTCCCCGCGTATGCGGGGATGATCCCCGTCCGTGCGGCTCAGGTGCCTTGTCGTAGAACGTGCTCCCCGCGTATGCGGGGATGATCCCCTCGCCCACTGGGTTGCATCGGCAGTTTTTTGCGTGCTCCCCGCGTATGCGGGGATGATCCCTTCGGCTTATCGTCCATGCTCACGTCTCCGTCCGTGCTCCCCGCGTATGCGGGGATGATCCAACACAGATGGCCGACAACGCGCATGACGCATTCGGTGCTCCCCGCGTATGCGGGGATGATCCCCAGACCATCCACATGGGCGCGTCGCTGCGCGGGGTGCTCCCCGCGTATGCGGGGATGATCCTGCCGTCCGTGGTGTCCACGATGTACTCAGCCATGTGCTCCCCGCGTATGCGGGGATGATCCCTTCCTCAGATTCTGGCTTGACGTTGCCGCCCGCGTGCTCCCCGCGTATGCGGGGATGATCCCACGCGGCAAGTCCACCTGAAGCTGAATCGCCGCGTGCTCCCCGCGTATGCGGGGATGATCCCGTTTCGAGTGCCACGCACCGGGAGGGATGGTGCGTGCTCCCCGCGTATGCGGGGATGATCCAACTCGGAGCCGTGAAGCTCGTCGGTCACGGCAGCGTGCTCCCCGCGTATGCGGGGATGATCCTCGACACGACCAAGCTCGGAAATTGGATAATCGAGTGCTCCCCGCGTATGCGGGGATGATCCCGGAGGCGAGAAGACGCTGAACCCGACTGAATCGGTGCTCCCCGCGTATGCGGGGATGATCCCTTCGAGAAGCTGCTTGAAGCCGCGAGGAACGCAGTGCTCCCCGCGTATGCGGGGATGATCCCGACATAGAGCGGCTAACCGTGGCGCAGGCGGTCGTGCTCCCCGCGTATGCGGGGATGATCCCGCCATGTGCCAGCAGTTCTGCCAGTTCATCCCAGTGCTCCCCGCGTATGCGGGGATGATCCCGAGATGCAGGACAAACTTGAGAAGTGGCTTGAGGTGCTCCCCGCGTATGCGGGGATGATCCCGAGTCGCGCACAACGGACAAATACTCATGCGGCGTGCTCCCCGCGTATGCGGGGATGATCCTCGTGCTCTGCGCGTTGGTCGCGTCCGTCTGCGGTGCTCCCCGCGTATGCGGGGATGATCCCCTCCTGGACGGCATCAAGCCGCAGCTCAACAAGTGCTCCCCGCGTATGCGGGGATGATCCCGTCTCGCTCTTGGTGTAGGTGCGGCTCACGTCGTGCTCCCCGCGTATGCGGGGATGATCCTGCTCAGCGTGAGGGCGTAGATAGTCATGCCGGGTGCTCCCCGCGTATGCGGGGATGATCCCCAGACCCTCGCAGACCTTTTGGGCCACACAATCGTGCTCCCCGCGTATGCGGGGATGATCCCCTTCATCATCGCCGCTTCGATTTGGCCCTTCTTGTGCTCCCCGCGTATGCGGGGATGATCCGACATTGACTTCTCGTTGGCGTCCTGATTTGCTGGTGCTCCCCGCGTATGCGGGGATGATCCCGTGATGCAGGAGATTCAGGAGGAGTACGGGACGGTGCTCCCCGCGTATGCGGGGATGATCCCAACTTCCGGTATTCGAAGCTCACCGAGGGGTCGGTGCTCCCCGCGTATGCGGGGATGATCCGGCGGAAGAGGAAAGCGAGCTGGTAAAGTCGGCTGTGCTCCCCGCGTATGCGGGGATGATCCCGACCCGCACGAGAGTCGGCGCACCGTTGAACAAGTGCTCCCCGCGTATGCGGGGATGATCCCATCTACGTGAACCCAGCCGTTACCGAGTACAACGTGCTCCCCGCGTATGCGGGGATGATCCCCGTCCCGCTCTTCCGGGGACATGTACGAGAGCGGTGCTCCCCGCGTATGCGGGGATGATCCCTCGCCGTACCCGCGTCACCCATTCATGAGGAAGGTGCTCCCCGCGTATGCGGGGATGATCCCAGCCTGTCGTCGCTGCCAATCCCCGAGTCGACCGTGCTCCCCGCGTATGCGGGGATGATCCCCTTTCCGAGCTTGAGAAGGCAATCAAGGAAACGGTGCTCCCCGCGTATGCGGGGATGATCCCGTCGCGCGATGCCGCCGACGACTCTCGCACCGTGTGCTCCCCGCGTATGCGGGGATGATCCCAATGCTGCATAGGGTGACACGGGGGGGGGTGACGCGTGCTCCCCGCGTATGCGGGGATGATCCCACGCCAGGGCAACCGGCCTGCCATCTGCCTTGAGTGCTCCCCGCGTATGCGGGGATGATCCCCTCATCCCGCTCTCGCACCTCGGGCACGACGTGGTGCTCCCCGCGTATGCGGGGATGATCCCCAATCCCCCACGACCTTCGCGGTTCGGTCGCTCGTGCTCCCCGCGTATGCGGGGATGATCCTCGGGCTTCTCCATACCCGCCTTCATGATGGTCGGTGCTCCCCGCGTATGCGGGGATGATCCCAAGCAGAAGAACAAGGACAGTGCCATGAGCCGCGTGCTCCCCGCGTATGCGGGGATGATCCCGGCTTCTCCGGCTCGTTCCAGAACGCGAACGGCGTGCTCCCCGCGTATGCGGGGATGATCCATAGCCCGCCTTGAGGCGTCCGCTCTGGTCATAGGTGCTCCCCGCGTATGCGGGGATGATCCCGCTGTTGAGCTTGAAACGGCAGTCAACCGTACAGTGCTCCCCGCGTATGCGGGGATGATCCCCCGCCGTCCGTGCGCGAGTAGTCGCGGAGTGCCGTGCTCCCCGCGTATGCGGGGATGATCCAACCAGTGCGCCCTCTCCCCTCGTGGCGGGGGCGTGCTCCCCGCGTATGCGGGGATGATCCCCGTCGTAGACCAGCGGCGATTGTGGGAAGTCCCGTGCTCCCCGCGTATGCGGGGATGATCCCGCGACGGTTCCGGTGTTCGTGATCGTGGCCGTGGTGCTCCCCGCGTATGCGGGGATGATCCCCGTGGAGGAGTACCGCATCCTTACCGGCGACTCGTGCTCCCCGCGTATGCGGGGATGATCCCCTCCTGCATCCTTCTCCCTATCCAACGCATGACGTGCTCCCCGCGTATGCGGGGATGATCCCGGACGCGACATGGAGGTGTACGACGTGGCACCGGTGCTCCCCGCGTATGCGGGGATGATCCCAAGTGGGCCAAGGAGACCACGCTTGAGGCCATGTGCTCCCCGCGTATGCGGGGATGATCCCCTGCCAACCTCGAAGGAACGCGACGGCTACATCGTGCTCCCCGCGTATGCGGGGATGATCCCTCGGCGATGGCCTTGGCGGTGGCGGTCATGGAGTGCTCCCCGCGTATGCGGGGATGATCCCTCAGCGCATCGGGCGCATCTTCCGTGATCCTGGTGCTCCCCGCGTATGCGGGGATGATCCAACACGGTCGCCTCTGTCTCGTCCGACTTCCTAAGGTGCTCCCCGCGTATGCGGGGATGATCCCCCAAGATGTGGTATGCAGCGTGGAGCTTGCTGGGTGCTCCCCGCGTATGCGGGGATGATCCCATGCGTCTAAAGACTGGCAAGAATGCTGACAAGGTGCTCCCCGCGTATGCGGGGATGATCCCTTTATCGATTCGCCGGTTAGCCTCCATTCGTTAGTGCTCCCCGCGTATGCGGGGATGATCCCGGATTCCGCGAGGCTTGCCAAGTACTCTTTGAGGTGCTCCCCGCGTATGCGGGGATGATCCCTGGCATGGGCTCCCACCAACCACCAGGTCCGCCGTGCTCCCCGCGTATGCGGGGATGATCCCCTCGCAGAAGTGCCAGCCATGCTTCAGATAGTCGTGCTCCCCGCGTATGCGGGGATGATCCCCGGTCGATAATCTGGTTCCTGATTTTCCCGGTGGTGCTCCCCGCGTATGCGGGGATGATCCCGGCAAAAACGCTCTTGAGCGTATGAGACACGACGTGCTCCCCGCGTATGCGGGGATGATCCCCGCGTGAGGGACATGCTCAGAAACCGCGTCTATGTGCTCCCCGCGTATGCGGGGATGATCCCTTCAAGACCTACACGGTAGCAACCATCTTCATAGTGCTCCCCGCGTATGCGGGGATGATCCCGCTTCTGTCCAAAAAATCCCAGCAAATGAAAAAGTGCTCCCCGCGTATGCGGGGATGATCCCAAGAACGCAATCATTATCGGGTGGCAGGATTACGTGCTCCCCGCGTATGCGGGGATGATCCCATGTACAACTGCGTGAACCAAACGTACGACATGGTGCTCCCCGCGTATGCGGGGATGATCCCGTCATCGGGTTTCGTGCTGTCACCGCACATCAGGTGCTCCCCGCGTATGCGGGGATGATCCTACGACCCGTTGATGGCGATAATCAACGGTGAGGGTGCTCCCCGCGTATGCGGGGATGATCCCCGCACGGTGACCACTCTTATGAAAATCATAAAGGTGCTCCCCGCGTATGCGGGGATGATCCCTGGAACGCTCGTGACGAAGGAGTACGTGAAGGGGTGCTCCCCGCGTATGCGGGGATGATCCCATCAACGCCACGATTGACGGCACGAAGGTCGGGTGCTCCCCGCGTATGCGGGGATGATCCCATCGCCACGCGAAGCGCGCTGCGACACATCGTCGTGCTCCCCGCGTATGCGGGGATGATCCCGGTGACAGCGATGACGAGGAATAGGGGCTACGAGTGCTCCCCGCGTATGCGGGGATGATCCCCTCGGCGAGCTTGAGAAGGCAATCAAGGAAACGGTGCTCCCCGCGTATGCGGGGATGATCCCCTGAGCCGCGCCACGCCCGCCGCGTCGGGGCTCGTGCTCCCCGCGTATGCGGGGATGATCCTAATCTCAAATTCTCGCTTGCACTAGTCCTATCAGTGCTCCCCGCGTATGCGGGGATGATCCCTCCGCACGGATCGCGGTCGTGGCGGACCCCGACGTGCTCCCCGCGTATGCGGGGATGATCCCGCGTAGTTGACGTTGCCCGCCGCGTCTCTGTAGGTGCTCCCCGCGTATGCGGGGATGATCCCGATGTGGCCGATGGCGCACCCCTCGCGCCCGCGGTGCTCCCCGCGTATGCGGGGATGATCCCGTGGTGAGCACGAGCCCGTTGTCGCGCTTGCGCGTGCTCCCCCGCGTATGCGGGGATGATCCCGGAGCACTGGATCTGCGCCATGGGCGTCCTCACGTGCTCCCCGCGTATGCGGGGATGATCCACGGATAAGAGAAGGGATGAACAAGTACTATGAGAGTGCTCCCCGCGTATGCGGGGATGATCCCCAAGCGCCCTGTGCCTCTACCCGATGGCAAAGAGTGCTCCCCGCGTATGCGGGGATGATCCCTCTCGTTCTCGATGTCGATTCCCTCGTTAATCAGTGCTCCCCGCGTATGCGGGGATGATCCCCCCGCTAACCGCACGTACAAGTACTACCTGTTCGTGCTCCCCGCGTATGCGGGGATGATCCCGGTATTGATTCAGAACCTTCCGCTTATCATCACGTGCTCCCCGCGTATGCGGGGATGATCCCAAGTTAGGGTTGACTTTCGGAGAAGTCGGGAGAGTGCTCCCCGCGTATGCGGGGATGATCCCCGTGCGATCCTAGAGTTCTTCGGTGCTGAAAGCGTGCTCCCCGCGTATGCGGGGATGATCCCCAGTCGCTAGATGCCTTGGTGGGCAACAGGCAAGTGCTCCCCGCGTATGCGGGGATGATCCCAATCGCGGCTATGGCACTACTTGGGTCAAGGCCGTGCTCCCCGCGTATGCGGGGATGATCCCGCGACTCCGAATGGCTTCTCGTAATGCCTTAGAGTGCTCCCCGCGTATGCGGGGATGATCCCTGGGAGCAGCTGTGCAGGGTGGCCGACGTCCTCGTGCTCCCCGCGTATGCGGGGATGATCCCGATGACCATTTGCTGGTCGCCCCCAGGGGTGTGGTGCTCCCCGCGTATGCGGGGATGATCCCATTGCACAGTAGGGCACGCCGGTGCTGCCATACGTGCTCCCCGCGTATGCGGGGATGATCCTCCGCGTCTCGTCCGCGACGAGGCTCCCCCAGTCGTGCTCCCCGCGTATGCGGGGATGATCCCCTGGCCTCGGCGGCCCTCACCCTCCCGTTCGCCGTGCTCCCCGCGTATGCGGGGATGATCCTAACCCTGCCGTTCACCGCAGAGATGGAGCGTGCGTGCTCCCCGCGTATGCGGGGATGATCCCTGCCATCTTGCAGGGGGCAAAGACCATCGAATGGTGCTCCCCGCGTATGCGGGGATGATCCTGCCTGCGCGGCGACATCCGTGGTCATAGCAAGCGTGCTCCCCGCGTATGCGGGGATGATCCAACGCGGCCTTTGGAGACAGCTCTCGTATCGTGTGTGCTCCCCGCGTATGCGGGGATGATCCTAGAGGCAGCGAGCGTGGCGTTCCGCCCGCTCTGGTGCTCCCCGCGTATGCGGGGATGATCCCCACGTCACCCTTGGTGTCACCCAGGGCACCCCCGTGCTCCCCGCGTATGCGGGGATGATCCCCACGGGTCGCTGCCGTAGCCGCCCATGTCGAGCGTGCTCCCCGCGTATGCGGGGATGATCCCGTCGCCAACTCGGACGTCAAGACCCTGATAACCGTGCTCCCCGCGTATGCGGGGATGATCCCTTCCCGGAGGAGTGCGCCGTCTCCGACTACGAGGTGCTCCCCGCGTATGCGGGGATGATCCTGCGGCAATCGCGCAGTCAACGGCCGACGGGGCAGTGCTCCCCGCGTATGCGGGGATGATCCCGCCCGGGCGGCGAGTGACGCCGCCGACCTCGCGGTGCTCCCCGCGTATGCGGGAACGACTCCCTCGTCTGGATGGGGTGACTGATCCAAGTGGTGTTCTTCGTGACTATGGGAATGGTCCTCCCAAGTTCGGATGGCCAATTTCACGAATTGACGGTTGGTGGCAGTTTTCGTAAAACCCTTGATGTGATATCAGAGCAATGACAAATCATCTACCTGGGGTCTCCCGTTTTTCGGGGGACGGGCTACTCGGGGTGCCACCGAAAAACTGCCACCAACCGTAATAACTAGCCAATCGGGCGAGGGCCATCACCCCCCTCGGCCGTGCGTGACCTTCCCAAGCGTCCTCGTCCACCCCTCAATGGCGCGTTTTTACGGTTGGTGGCAGTTTTTCGAAGACCGCCCGAGTATCGGCAGACTGAGTCCATGATTAACCGCTGGTCAGAAATGTGCTTACCACAGATAACATATAAATGCTTTATCGAAAACTGCCACCAACCGTCAATTCGTGATGGAAAGGCTCCTCCGGT
>Ga0256406_1002980_pt1 | contig 22293 bp, 16 predicted proteins | sample RumenRJG_03DNA_FD_185986 | JGI IMG/M metagenome (GOLD analysis project Ga0256406, IMG submission 185986) | Bovine rumen microbial communities from Lethbridge, Alberta, Canada - RJG_03 | ecosystem: Host-associated > Mammals > Digestive system > Stomach > Rumen | place: Canada: Alberta | collected... | reverse complement strand
ACAATAACCGATGCGGGATAATCTCGCTACTCTTTTTTTGAATTTTAGAAATACAATCTTTTGGTGAAAACTGAAAGGTTTAAGCGTAAAGTAACGCTAGCCGTCGCGTAAGCGACTTGGTACAATAAAACTATATGGTCGGCTCTCTATTCCTGAAGGAATAGAGATAAAAAGAATAGGTTGCTTTCATTCAGATGGTGAGGTACAGAGATATGTCTTTATCGTACAACGGGCTTTGGAAACTTCTTATTGATAAGAATATGAATAAGATGGATCTCATGAAGTATGTAGGCATCAGCGGTGGAACAGTTGCCAAAATGACTAGAGGAGAGCCGGTTTCGATGACTATCCTTATGAAAATATGCGACAAACTTCATTGCGACATTGGTGACATCGTGAATTACGTTGAAGATCCTAAGGAATGAAAGGCAACTTATGGGAACAGAGATTAGATATCAAGATCTTTTAAATATATCTAGCACAACGAATCGTCTTTTGGTTTATTACAAAAGGCTACAGCAATTACAGCAACAACCTGTTTCTGTTAGCAAGCGCCTAGCGGAAAAATTATTAGATATAAGGCCGAGGCGAAGGTCCATGAGACTGGAGCAATGCTTCAATGAAGTATTGAGGGAACTTCCGGATGGCGTCATCATCCGGGATTTTGATGTGATGTTTAATCCGGATTACCAGGTGGACGTGCTTAAGATTCTGACGGACGCAAGACGCCATAAAGAATATAGTGCAATCTGGCCTGGCGAAAAGAAGGACGGAAAGCTCATCTATAGTGAGGAAGGATATCCGGATTACAAAACGTATGAGATTGAAAACTATGATGTAACCTGCATCGTTTGACGAAGGGAGACAAAAAATGAAGTATTCAGAGCTTATCAGCTTTCATCCGATAGAGGACGTCATTCAGCTGACGTCGGCAAATAATTCTGATAAAGAGCGGGAACTGGTTAAGTCCTATGTGATGTCTGATGCGATGGCAGAGAATCTTCAGGCACCGGTCATTGATCAGCTGCAGATGGACGAAGTTGTAGATAATCATGGCGTACTGATCGTCGGTAACTATGGTACCGGTAAATCACACTTGATGTCTGTCCTGTCAGCGATTGCTCATAACAAAGACAATCTACAGTATCTTCAGAATAAGAATTTTGCTCAGCGGATGGAACCGATTGCCGGTAAGTTCGAAGTACTTCGTATCGAGATCGGTGGTGTCACAATGTCCCTTCGTGACATCCTGTTCGGATATATTCAGGATGACTTTGATAAGCGCGGAATTGACTTTGATGTGCCGGATTTCTCTACGGTCCGCGATAACAAGCAGTTGATCAAAGATATGATGATGGCTTTTGCCACAAAGTATCCAGATAAGGGATATCTGATCGTTGTTGATGAATTTCTGTCCTATCTGACTTCAAGAAACGAGCGTGAGATCGTTCTGGATCTGGAGTTCCTGCGTGCACTTGGTGAGATGTGCTCGAAGTCAAAGCTCAGGATCATTCTTGGCGTCCAGGAAAAAATCTTCGATAATCCGAGATTCAGTTTTGTATCCGATACCTTGAAGCATGTCAGCGATCGCTTTACTCAGTTGATCATTACCAAGGAAGCAACGGCTTATGTTGTTTCTGAGAGAATTCTGAAAAAGAATGCAGAGCAGAAAGCATGGATCCGGAAGCATCTGGAGAAGTTCAGCAATCTATATGAAGGAATGTCTTCCCGCATGGACGAGTTCGTGGATCTCTATCCGATTCATCCGGCTTACATTGATGTCTTCAATAAGGTCTATCTGATCGAGAACCGGCAGATCCTGAAGAACATCTCTATGACGATTAAAGACCTGTTTAATCAGGATGTTCCAGAGAACGCTCCTGGAGTTGTGTCCTTCGATACATATTGGCCAGCAATCAAGTCAAATGGTCTTCTAAAGAGTGATGTGGCTATCAGCAAGGTGGTAAATGCCAGCACGCAGCTGGAAGACATAATCAATCGTGCTTTTCCGAAGCCGGCGTATAAGCCTCTCGCCATTAAGATCATCTACGCATTGAGCGTTCACAGGCTGACAACGAGTGGGCTGGATGTTCAGTTTGGTCTGACGGCGGAGAACTTAAAGGATGATCTCTGCCTGTATCTTCCAATGCCGGAGAATGATGCGGACTTTCTGCTTGGAATTATCAGCCAGACTCTACGGGATATTATGACAACTGTGTCTGGCCAGTTCATCATTCACAATGATGCTAATAACCAGTACTACATTGATGTTGATAAGATCATCGATTATGACGAGAAGATCAAGCAGCGGGCACAGATTCTGTCCAATGACGAATTGAACCGGTATTTCTATGATGTCGTCTATAAGTGCCTGGAGTGGGATAAAGATGTCTATGTTCCTGGTTTCAAGATCTATCAGCACGATCTGAACTGGGATTCCCACAAAATTTTCCGTGAAGGCTATCTCTTTATGGGTCTTCCGGAGGAGAGAAGCACGGCGCAGCCGGAACGAGACTTCTATATTCATATCATGCCGCCTTATGGTGATAAGCACAGCAAGACGAATGATCTGCCGGATGAAGTATATTTCTATTTCAAGTCGACCGATGAATTCAAGGATATGCTGAGCTTCTATAGTGCTGCTAATCTTCAGGCGGATATCAGTGAAGGTAAAGACAAGGATGCTTACCTGAATAAGGTGTCCATGTACCAGAAGAAGCTGAAACGGTATCTCAGCGAAAATGTGAATACGAGCTTCAATGTTCGCTATAACAAGAACACGCATCAACTGATTGAAATCCTGAAGGGCCGTTATAACCGGGATTATACCTTTAACGAGACGATTGATCTGGCAACATCTATCTGTCTGGACGATTACTTCAATGGAAAATATCATGAGTTCCCTGTGTTCCAGACAATCGTTACCAGAAAGAATATGGCAGAGAATGCCCGTCAGGCATTTGATTATTTCGCGGGCAGGAAAACGCAGGTCGCAACTGCCATGCTGAAGAGCTTTGGAATTCTTGATGGCGATAAGATCAGACCGGAGGGGTCCAGGTACGCAAGCTATTATATCGATATGATGAAGAAGCTTCCTCAGCAGGGAGTCATCAATTATAGTGATATCTTTGAACAGGATGGAGATATGCTCAGAGAAAAGAGATTCAAGATCTGGCATATCTTTACACCTATTATCTTCCTTTCCATGGTTTATGCGGGTTATGCAGTCATCACCATGAAAAACGGCAAGACACTAACTGCATCTACGTTGGATCAGGTACCGAAGGTTCTTGCATCAGACCTGTATGAATTCAAGTATTTGTCTCGGCCGGCAGAGATGTCGATGGCAGAGCTGAAGAGGCTCTTCGAGATCCTGGATATCAATCCGGTCCTTCTGGATAACCCGAATGACCGTGAAAAAGGAGTTGAGGAGCTTCTGAAGAAAGCTCAGGCGCTGAGTAATTCTGCTGTTTATGCAGAAAGAAATCTGTCGAATGGTTTTGAACTGTGGGGAGAGCCGCTTGCCACCAGAGTACTGATCGGTCAGATGCATTCTGCATGTGGCGCGGTTAAGGAAGAGTTCAGCAATTACAGTGCCAAGTATAATACTCCGGCCAAGCTCAATAACTTCACGCATAGCATGGAGGAAGTAGAGAAAATTGGTGAAGCGATTCGGGTAATGAATTTGATCCCGGGGTATCAGAAGTTCAAGACGGAGTGCACTGATATCACAGGCTATCTTTCTTCCATTGAGTTTATTGAGCTTGGTTCTGAATTCAAGATTAAGCTGGACAATGCAAAGGCTGACTTCAGAAAATACAGAGATAGTATTGCGGATGGTACATCAGGAGAGGTTGCGGCACAGCAGGCCATTGGCTCTCTTGATCCGGTAAAGCAGGAGTATATCAATATTTACCTGGACGAGCATAAAAAGAAACGCCTTGATGTTGAAGAAGCAAAGAAGCGGGGACAGATTCAGGAAGGACAGGCTCTAAGCAATTTAAAGAAACTGCGCTCAATTAGCATATTATCCGCCGCTAAGCTTACGGATATCGAGAATGATCTGGCTTCGCTTAAGGTTTGTTACTCATTGACACCTGCTGAGATGCAGCATTCTTCTGTCTGCCCGCATTGCCGCTATAGCTTAGGTGACAAGGTAAAGAATGTGCATGGACAGTTGGAGGCTATCGAAGATCGTATTGACGCGCTTACTTCTGAATGGGAAAAGAGATTATATGATACAGTCTCGGATCCTATGATCAGCGATCAGAAGGAGTTCCTGAGCAAAGATCAGCAGGCAGTTATCGATGAATTTTTGGCAACGAAAAAATTTCCGAATCGAGTGGATGATTTCTTTGTCAATAGCATTAGTGCATTCCTGAAAGGATTTGAACCGGTAGTAATTGATACAGCTGATCTGGTGGGAAAGCTCGAAGCCCTGCCGCCTATGGATGAAGAAACATTCCGGAAGAAGATCGCAGAAATCATGGCTTCTTATACCAAAGGAAAAGATAAGAGCAAGCTGCGTATTGTCGTGAAACGGAAGGAGAAATAAATCATGGAACGAAGAAAACTCACAAAGGAAGATATCGATAAGGTAAGAGATATTGAAGGCTTTCCGATTGCGAAAGATGAGGATATCATTGCTCTTTCTGATGCGCCTTATTATACAGCTTGCCCAAATCCGTTCATTAAAGAGTTTATTGAGAAAAATGGAACCCCATATGAAGAAGGTACAGATGACTATCATTGCGAGCCTTATGCTGCTGATGTGAGCGAAAGCAAAACAGATCCTATATACATGGCGCATACCTACCATACAAAAGTGCCCCACAAAGCAATAATGCATTATATTATGCACTACACAAAACCTGGGGATATTATCCTCGATGGATTCTGTGGGACTGGCATGACAGGCGTAGCAGCTCAAATGTGTGGAGACGCTGATGCAGATTTTAGGCTAAGAGTTAAATCAGAAAACCCAAAAGCCCAGTGGGGGGCAAGAAAGGCAATTCTTAGTGATTTGGCACCAATTGCAACATTTATTGCATCTAATTATAACAAGGACATTGATGCAGTCGATTTTGCAAAGCAGGCTAATCAAGTTATTGATTCAGTTGAAAAGGAAGTTTCTTGGATGTATGAAACCAATTCCGATAAGAATACAGGTTTCATCTCCCAGAAAGGAATAATAAATTATACAATTTGGTCAGATGTATTTATCTGCCCTAATTGTGGTGAAGAGTTGGTATATTGGGATATTGCGGTCGATTCAAGTCGTAATATGCGAAAAGTGATGCACTGTCCTCATTGTGGCATAGAAATTAAAAAATCGAAATGTGATAGAGCTCAGGAAATATATTTCAATGCTCATGAAAATAAGTCACGTTCAATAAATAAACAAGTACCGGTTCTTATTAATTACACAATAGCTGGAAATAAATATGACAAAAAACCGGATGCAGAAGATTTAGCAATTATAGAAAGAGTAAATAAAACAAACAATCCGTATTGGTACCCCACTGACCAACTTCCTAGGGGTGTAAAGACATCTGATCCTATTAAGCTTGGAATAACATCTGTTGATTTGTTCTATACGAAAAGAAATATGTATGTACTTGCGGCTTTGTGGGATAAAGCTGCATCTACGGATTATAAGAACCAAATTCGATTTTGTATTACATCAGTTTTAACTAAAACTGCATCAAAATTACATAATGTTGGATTAAAGAACGGGAAGATTAATCTTGCTGGAGCAATGCCAAATGCTTTGTATATTCCTAGCATTTTGGCAGAGAGAAATATCATTACTCTGATAAGAGGAAAGCTAAAAGATATTCTTCCAGTATATTCTTTTAAGAAATCAGATGACAATATAGCGATCAATTGTGCGTCATCAACTGACTTAAGAAATATACCTGACAATTCAATTGATTACATTTTTGTCGATCCGCCGTTTGGTGATAATTTAATGTATTCCGAACTGAGCTTTATATGGGAAGCATGGCTTAAGGTTATTACCAACAACAAGGATGAAGCAATAATGAATCCAGCACAGCATAAAGGTGTGAATGAGTATCAGGAGCTTTTTAAGAGATGCTTTAATGAATTCTTCCGATGCCTTAAGCCGAATAGATGGATAACAGTTGAATTCCATAACAGCAAAAACAGTGTATGGATGGCAATTAACGAAGCAATCCAAAGCGCAGGATTTGTGATTTCATACGTGAAGACACTAAATAAAGGACAAGGGAGTTACAACCAGCAGACTGCCTTGGGGGCTGTAAAACAAGATTTAGTTATATCAGCCTATAAACCTAAAGAAAAATTTGTGAAAGAAATTGAGGCTAATGCGGGAACTGAAGAAACAGCCTGGGCTTTTGTAAGTCAATATCTAGGAAATTTACCGATTGTTGTTGATTCTGACAAGAATGGGAAATTGGATATTATTCAGGAACGGAAAGCATTTTTGCTTTTTGATCGTATGGTTGCGTATCACATTATGCATGGAATTCCTGTCCCTCTTGATGCATCTGATTTCTATAAAGGGTTAGATAGCCACTATCTAAAACGTGATGGCATGTATTTCTTACCAGATCAGGTAAATGAATATGATGAAGCCAGGATAAAAATGGATTTGGAAGATGTGCAGATGGCCTTTGCAGTAACTAATGAAAAGACGGCAAGACAATGGCTTACGTTCGAATTAGGAACTCCTCAGACCTATGCAGAGCTTCAGCCAAAGTTCATGCAGGAAGTTAAAGCTATCGATAAGTATGAGGATATTCCGGAGCTGGCTGTCCTTTTGGAAGAAAACTTTATCCAGGATGATAAGGGACGGTGGTACGTTCCGGACATCCGCAAGGAAGGTGACGTGGCTAAGCTTCGTGAAAAGAATCTTCTTAAAGAATTCGATGGCTACATGCAGTCGAAGGGAAAGCTAAAGCTGTTCAGGTCAGAGGCAATCCGGGCTGGATTCTCTAAGCTTTGGAAGGAGAAAAACTATCAGGCAATCGTTGACATGGCAGAGCGGCTTCCGGAGCAGACGATCCAGGAGGATCCGAACCTGTTGATGTATTACGATGTAAGCCTTTCTCGTGTGCAGTAAAGACGGGAGGTAGCATATGGTTGGATCCAAGATTAATCCGATGCTAACGCTCGAGTATATGCAGACGGAACATGAGAACAAATATTTTGATCGAAAATCTGCGGCGATCCGACCATCGGATCTCGCTCCGCATATTTCTGGATTTGCCAATGCTGATGGTGGCACGCTGGTGATTGGTATCAGTGATAAGAAACTGATGCTGGAAGGCATTAACAGCGTCGGCGAGGATAAGATCAATGAACTTCTGAATGCACCGCGGGACTGTTGTCGTCCGATGCCGCAGTATCAGGAAGAGTTTATTGACATCACAAATGAGAAGGGAGAACCGGATCGGCTGCTTCTGCTCCACATTGAGAGTAGTCTGGACCAGATCATTCGAACGTCTAACGACAAGACATATCTCAGGATTGGCGACAAAACACGGGAGATGCTGGGGGATAACCTTAGGAATCTGGAATATGCTAAGGGATCCCGCCATTATGAGGAAGAAGTCTGCCCATATGCCAGGGTGGAAGATCTGGATGAAGAGCTTTTAAAGGCATATGAGAAGCAGATCGGCGCAGAAGGACTTCCCTTCCGGCAGGTGCTCAGGGCCAGAGGTTTTCTGACAGAGCAGAACGGAGAGGAACGTCTGACCAATGCTGCTGTTCTTCTCTTTGCTAAGAATGTGATGCAGTTTCCGGTCAGCTGCCGCGTTCGCATAATCCAGATCGACGGTAGGCAGATGCAGGTTGGGGAGAAGTACAATGTCGTTAAGGACAAGAATCTTGATGAACCGATCCTGCGTTTGGTGGATGATGCAAAAGTGTATATTGCCGGGCAACTGAGGGATTTTACGCATCAGAACCGTAAGAGCGGGAGATTCGAAAGCAGTCCGGAATATCCAAGATTTCCGTGGGAGGAAGGCCTGATCAACGCCATCGCTCATAGGGATTACGCGGCGACCGGGCAGTATATCAAAGTCAGCCTGTATGATGACCGGATGGAGATCGAGACGCCGGGACGGCTTCCGAATATCGTGACTGTGGATAACATCACCTATACGCGTTTCTCCAGAAATAAGAAGATTTCCAGAGTCATGACTGAGTTCGAGTGGGTCCGGGAACTGAATGAGGGCGTAAAGAAAATCTACTCCGATATGGAGGAGGCCGGGCTTCCGAAACCGGAGTATGTTGAAGGCCCGAACACGGTGACGCTGATCCTTCGGAATAATATTGATGAGCGAATGCCAAGTCGAAGTAAAGCATCAGATATAGCATCAAATGGGATGCGGAGTGAAGCTGAAAATGAAGCTGATGAAGCTAAAAATGATGCTTTAACCAAAGACGAGAGTATTATTTTTAATGCCATTAGAAAGGATCCGCGTATCAGTCAGGTTCAGCTGGCAGATCAGGCAGGCTTTTCAAGGTCTAAGGTCCAGCGTATTACCGGAAAGTTGCAAGAAAAGAAGTTTATTCATCGTGAAGGCCCAAGAAGGTCGGGAATCTGGATCATTGACGGGAATCAGAACAATTCTGAATGAAACCTGGCGAAGGGCGGCCGGACTTCGCCAGTCTGTGGTGAAGTACAAGGCAGTACGAAGCAAGTATAGGGTTATGCGAGTGAATGAAAACTTGAAAATTGGAGGTGGATACAGTGCTGGAGATCGGCGCATGTGTATTTGATCAGGAAGCGGGAAGCGTCGTCCAGATACTGGATCGGTTCGAGGCTTGGGGATATGTGACATATCGTGTTTATGACCCGGCAACAGGAAAAGTCTATAAAGCGGCGGAAGAGCAGCTTTCTGATAAGGATGGAAATAATTTTTATGATGAAAACTATCTCCGGTACGTTGTCCTTCAGTCGAAAATCAAGAATGAGACGTCAGGAGGACTTCTGGCGTCTTTGACACATGGAGTAATTCCCCTGCCGCATCAGCTTCATGTACTGGACAGAGTGATGGCAAACAACAATGTTCGGTATATTCTGGCAGATGAAGTTGGTCTTGGTAAAACGATTGAAGCTGGAATGGTCATCAAGGAACTGAAAGCCAGAGGCCTGGTACAGAGAATCCTTGTAGTATGCCCCACAGGACTTGTCACGCAGTGGGCGGCAGAAATGCAAGAGAAGTTCCAGGAAAAATTCCAGGTTATTCTGCCTTCAGATTATGACACAATCCGTCGGATCACGGACAATGACGATGTCTATGGCCAGTTTGATCAGGTCATCTCTCCGATGGATTCTATCAAACCATTGGAGCGCCATGCAGGATGGACGGCGGAAAGAGTCGAGGAATACAACCAGGAGAGAATTTACTCCATCATTAACAGCGGATGGGATCTTATCATCATCGATGAGGCTCACCGTGTTGCAGGATCGTCTGGTGAAGTTGCACGTTACAAGTTAGGAAAGCTCCTGTCAGAAGCCAGTCCGTACCTCTTACTATTAACGGCAACTCCGCATAATGGAAAAACTGAGCCATTCCTTCGCCTGGTGCGGCTTCTGGATGAGGACGCATTCCCTAATGCCAATTCTATTGTGAAGGAACAGGTGGCACCGTTCCTGATCCGGACAGAGAAGAGAGAAGCGATTGATAATAATGGCAATAAGCTTTTCAAGAATCGGCATACGCATCTCATTACCTTGAATTGGGATGAGCGTCATACGATGCAGCGCCAGCTTTATGAAATGGTTACGGATTATGTATCCAAAACCTATGTCAAGGCTGCCCGGAATCGAAAGAAAAACATGTGCCTGATCTTCCTCCTGATCATCATGCAGAGGATGGTTTCCAGTAGTACGGCCGCAATCCGGCAGAGCCTGGAGCGGCGCCTTTTTGCACTGAAAGAGCAGACTACCAGGCTGGGCAGTCTGACAGAAGAAGAGATGGCAGAAATGGACATCGAAGATGGATCCGAGGATGCTATCGAGGCTCTTTCTCTCAATAATAAGGAGGAGATTGCGGAACTCCAGCAGATCGTGGAGACCGCAAAGCAGGCTGAATTCCAGCATAATGATGTAAAAGTCGAAGAACTCCAGAATCTCATTGATAAGATCCTGGCGGCAGACCCGTCTCAGAAGATGATTGTGTTCACAGAATTTGTGGCAACACAGAAATATCTGGCTGATTACCTGACAGGGAAAGACTATACCGTATCTATCCTGAACGGAACCATGAGTATTGAAGAACGGAACCAGGCTCTTCAGGAATTCAGGGAGAAGACACAGATCTTCATATCCACGGATGCCGGAGGAGAAGGTCTGAACCTGCAGTTTTCCAATATTATCATTAACTATGATCTGCCGTGGAATCCGATGAAGATCGAGCAGAGATGCGGTCGTGTGGACCGTATCGGACAGACCAGGGATGTAGAAATCTACAATTTCATTATTGAGGATACCATTGAAAACCGTGTCCGGGAGGTTCTGGAGGATAAGCTGTCCGTAATCCTGAAGGAGATGGGAGTCGATAAGTATTCTGATGTTCTGGACAGCGAAGTAGCAGATATGGATTTCACGGACGTGTATATGCGCTCCATTCAGAAACCGTACAAGATCGAAGAAAACCTGTATCCGGTTGAATCGGAAATGAAGCAGCAGCTCGCCAACACCCGCAAGTACAAGGATGTAATTCATGAAGATAAGGATTTGACGCAGCTTGTTGGAAAAGGTCCGGATTTCGATGTGGATAAGGCACTTCGGTTAATGCTGTCTTATTACGACGGATGGAAAGGAATCGATCCGCATCTGATTGATAGACTGGGCATCAATGATCCGGAGATTACGGAGCATTTGAAGACAGATATCCTTCAGGATCGTTTTTCACCGATTCTGGATGTGTCTATCTCTGACTTCCCGAACGAAGCGGGATATTTTATGCTTTGGGAACTTTCTGTTTCAGATGAGTCTGTTGATCATAAGATTCTGCCAATCTTCGTGAATGAAAATGGAATTCTGCGTGGGATGGCCGGGCAGAAAATCATGGAAGTATTTCTTGATCGAACCAGCAGGCTGACGGTACGTATGACAGATAACATTTCTTCAGACGAGTATGGAAAGCTCGAGAAGATCAGCAAGGACTATGCTTACGATGCCTTTGTAGAGCTCAGAGATAAGCAGGAAAAGCGTATGGATGACAACTATAAGAAGTATCTGTACGCGCTGAATCTTAGGGAAGAAGCCGCAGGACACATTGGTATCGACAATATCCGACAGGCAAAGATCCAGAAGCTGCATCAGGAGCGGCAGAAGCTGGAGGAAGAATACAGGGAAGGAAAGCAGATTTATCCTGATTTTCGGATGATGCTGCTTGTGAAATTGGAGGCATAGGCATGTTTGCGGAGTATGTATTCGACTGTGCCCAGGCCAGTTATGTGAATAGGATAATTCTGGTAGATGAAGACCGGATTTTGAACAGAGTAGACTGGGAAGAAGCGTTTATTGGAAACGGATATGACATTCTCCCATATGAGAATGATCTGAGATTCAGAATCGATTATGAAGACAGTTGGAAGGCTGGACAGGATAGGCTGGCTTTTGCAGTAAATTCAGAGGTCTATGTTCCTTATGACATCAGAACTGTCGCTCGAGAGTTCCATGTATCATTTCAAGCGTTGTTTCCAAAGCTGAACGGGATGGTACTTAAAGAAAAGAAAAACCTGAACCTGGATCTTCTAACGATGGCGTATCAGGAGAATTTTGATGATCTGCGATCAGTCGAGAGAACCAGATACTTTTTATCAGAAAAGGTTTATTCCAGGAACCAGATAGGCAAATATCTGGAGGCAAGTGTGAAGGAGCTGGCGGAAGATGTCGATCATTGCAACAAGTATTCTGGCTGGTTTCGAATCGCAGACAGGCAGGCGGAGCTGCAGGCCCTTGCAGCGGAGAATGGAATTGAAATTGATACAACATTTGTGGATGAGCCTTTCCAGAATTTCATTTTGCATAGTTTTGGAAAGCTTTCTGCAGAACTGAATTCGATGACGCCGGTAATCGTCAGCAGGGCAATGGAGTTTATGCGTGATCACAGCCAGAAGTTTGTCATCGTTGTGATGGACGGCATGTCAGAATTTGACTGGCAGATTATTAGCAGAAGCTTTACGGATATTAAGTATTGTAAGGCGGATGCTTTCGCAATGATTCCAACGGTCACATCTATTTCCAGACAGTGTCTTGTATCCGGAAAGTATCCGATGGAACTGGTTAGCCCATGGACGACGAGTAAGGAAAAGAGCGAATTCATTGATGGAGCAAAGAGACTGGGATATGCGGATTCTCAGATCGCTTATGGGCGTGGATACGATACCGACTTTGGAATGAGTATTCGCTGTGGCTGCGTCATTATCAATGATGTGGATGACATGATGCATGGACAGAAGCAGGGAAGAGCGGGAATGTATCAGGATGTTTCGCTTCTTGCTAAGGAGCATAAGCTTCATGACATGGTAAAGCGATTCGCCCGGAAAGGGTTTGATGTTTATATTTCAGCAGACCATGGCAACACATGGTGCATTGGCGTGGGGAAGCTGGTGAAGACTGGCGTGGAAACGGAAACCAAGAGCCATAGGATGGTGGTCCTTAAGGACTTCGCGGATAAAGAGTCATTGATTCGCGACCGGCATATGGTGGAATTCCCTAAATATTATTTAGATAAACAATTTGATTATCTGATCTGTTCCGGTCATGAGTCGATGGATGCAAAAGGCGAACAGGTAATAACACATGGCGGCATCACGCTGGACGAAGTAGTTGTGCCGTTTATTTCAGTAAAGGCGGATGAAAATAATGGCTAAGATGGTAGGTCTTTCAAGAACAATCAAACTTCCCTGGATGGATAAGACAGTGGAATTGATGGGGCAGCAGATGGAGGAATCCCAGTTTAAGGATGCTCTGAATGAGTATCTGAGTTTTGAGATTGGAAGCCCTACGGTTCTGAGAAAAACACGTGAGATTCTGATGCATGCCTGGTATTACGATGATCCGGAAACAAAGGCCAAGAGAGATATGGCTCTGGATCTTATTCATAAATATCCAGATGATAAGCTGGCGCTTCATTGGTGCATGATTTTGATCAATTACCCTGTCTTTCAGGATCTGACGAGATTGATTGGGAAGATTACGGAGTTTCAGGACGAATTTACAATAAAGCAGCTTAAGCAGAAAATTTTTGATGAATGGGGAGAGCGGGCAACACTGTTTCATTCCATCGATAAGATCATCGCAACCATGAAAGATTTTGAAACAATCGCTGCTGATAAGCCGGGAAAGTATCATGTGGTGAAGCATAAGGTCAAGAGCCAGGAAGTGACGGACTTTATTATCTACACAGCTATGTCTGTCAGTGGAAGTAGTTATTACTCCATCCAGGGACTGAAGGACATGCAGTGCCTGTTCCCATTCGAATATCAAGTAAGCAAGGAATCACTGGCGTCAGACGAAAGATTTATGCTTAGCAATTTGGGAGGAGAGCTGAGTGTGGGAGTGAAATAAGAGTGTGTAAAATAAATTGTATAAACTGCATAAGCCCAATTGTTTTAAATATTTGCGCTTAAGGCAATTTGCAATGATTGGAGGGGATTACAGTGTTTTATCCAAGAGGTTCAGAGTGGAGAAGGTGGGATTTACATGTGCATACACCTGGCACAAAGAAAAATGATCAGTATGTAGGTTCGTCATTAGAAGAAAAATGGGATAACTTTTATCATGCAATTGATAAGTATATCGGAGATGGTTCAGATATCACAAAAAATATAGCAGTTATCGGAATTACAGATTATTTATCAGCAGATAACTACTACAAGGTTAAAAAGGACCATCGGCTTCCGGAATCAGTCAAAATGATTTTACCTAACGTCGAACTAAGGATCGTACCAACTTCTAAAAAGAGTCCAGTTAATATTCATTGCTTATTTTCACCGGACATATCGGAAGAACAGTTAGATACAAGCTTTTTTACAAAACTTACGTTTAGATACCAGGGTGATCCATATTGTGCTACGAAATGTGACTTAATTCGTCTTGGCCGGGCGGTTGCAAATGATATACATCTCGAAGAAGACGCAGCTTATCGCAAAGGCATAGATCAATTTGTACTAACGCCTGAAGATTTGCATAAAGTTTTTCGGGATAATCAATCATTAAGAGAACAAACGATAATTGTAGTAGCAAATAGTTGGAATGACGGAGCGAGTGGTATTACAAAACATTCGGAATTTTCTATTGATCAGGCAGAATCTCAACTTGAAGCAACAAAGCGAAGTATATACCAATTGTCAGATCTTGTTTTTTCGGGAAATGAGAAGGATACAGCTTATTTTTTGGGAAAGGGACCGGATGATATTGAAACGGTAAAGAACAAGTGTGGTTCATTGATGGGGTGCATTCATGGATCAGATGCTCATTCGATCGACCGGCTATTTGAACCGGATGAGAAGAGATACTGTTGGATTAAGGCAGACCCCACATTTAATGGTTTAAAACAAATCTTATACGAACCTGAAAGTAGAATTGCTATATCACCTATATGTCCGAACAATAAGCCTGCATATCAGATAATTGAATCTGTGACGATCGGTGATAATAAAATTCAAGATGATCCGATTCTCTTTAACGATTATCTCACATGTATTATCGGTGGGAAGTCGACCGGCAAGTCATTGCTACTGCACAATATTGCATTTGCTATTGATTCGCAACAAGTTGAGGATAAGGCAAACGTAACGAATACAAAAATAGATGGGAGAAAACTACTTGATGTTAAAGTACATTGGAAAGATGGATCCTGTAGCGAAGGAAGTCAACAGGATGGTCATAAGGTAGTATATATTCCACAGACTTATCTTAATAGATTGAGTGACGAGAATGAAGAACTTACAGAAATTGATCGGATAATAGAAGACATAGTTCTGAATAACTCTCTGGCAAAACAGGCGCATGATGAGATGGAGAGGGAAATCCATAATCAAAAAACAGCTATCGACCGATTGATTTATAACGTGACGCAGCTTTATTCTGATATTTCACAAAAAAAATCTGCATTAATGGAGATCGGTACAAAAAATGGGATTGAAAATGAGTTAAAAAAATTAAAGGAGCAGAAGGAAAAGCTGGCAGCTTCTGCATCGATTTCAGAGGATGAATTAAAATTATACGATAGTTCTTTAAGACAGTTTAATTCGAATAAAGATAAGCTGGATTGTATTTCAAAGGATAAGCAAACTATTGAAGGCCTTTCTTCTGTAGTTAATCAAATAGAGATAAGTGCTGACTTATCTGGTCCAACGCGAGAAGCTTTAATGTCGGCAATGCAAAAAGTTGTTGAGCAGGCGGATAAAGAATGGAATCGCCAGAAAATGTTAATTATTCAAGTGCTCAGCGAGCAATATGAGAATACAAAAACTGATCAAGATGAAAAAAAGAAAATCATCAATTCCTTGTCTCCAAAAGTGGAGGAGAATGAAGCAATAAAAAAATTATCTCAATCAATTCAAGTTGAGGAAGTCAAACTTAAAAGATATATTGAATCAAAGGCGGAAATAGACGCTGATGAGAAAAAACTGAATGAGGATATCTCTAACTTGGTATCGTCATTTAATAACTATAAAAAGTTTCACAAAGCTTATGAAAGGATTATTAATGAAAACTCTTCGGTTAATGCTGATGATTTGGAATTCTCTGTAGAAACACCATTCAGAAAAGAAGTGTTTTTCGAAACACTTCATGATACTTTCGATAAGAGATCTTTGAAATCCAATAAGTATATTGGCGATGACGATGCTTTGGATGATCAGTGGATGACTAACGAGAACATCAAAGGCTTCATATCTTCCTGCCTTGATGGCTCGTTAAGACCAACAAAGAAAAAAACATCTGAAACTGCACTGAGAGAAATTTTAACTGACTGGTATAACACAACATACAAAGTACAAATGGACGGCGATTCAATTGATGGAATGTCGCCTGGTAAAAAAGCCCTTGTACTACTGAAAATGCTGATTAATTTGGCTGAAAGCACTTGCCCTATTCTTATTGATCAGCCAGAGGATGATCTGGATAACCGCTCTATTTTTGAAGAGCTGATTCCTTTTATTAAAAAGAAAAAGGTGCAACGACAAATAATTATTGTTACACACAACGCAAATGTAGTCTTAGGTGGCGATGCTGAAGAAGTTATAGTCGCAAATCAAGATGGAAAAAAGACTCGAAATCGAAAGTCCAAGTTTGAATATCGATCAGGAGCGATTGAGGAGGATCGTAATATTGCAGGACGTACAGATATCCTCGGATCGCGCGGAATACAGCAGCATATTTGTGATGTACTTGAGGGCGGGAAAGTTGCTTTTGATCTAAGAAAGCATAAATATCATATATGATTTCTCACGGGCACCGAACATCATAACAGATTATATTGGATGATGAAATGAACAAAATAGAAATATCGGCCACAAGCCCGTCAATACAGCACTTATGCGCATGCGATAAACGATTTGCCAAAGTATATTCGATGGTCGGCAGCATTACCTACAGTCCTCACGAGGATGGGTATGCATTCCTGATTCATGAAATCATTGAGCAGATGCTTTCACAGAAGGCTTCCCGCACGCTCTATTCACGCTTGGAAGCTCTTTGCAATGGAAATGTTTGCCCGGACACGATCAATGCGCTCACGGATGAAGAAATAAAAAGCATTGGGACTGCCTGGCGCAAGGTCAATGCAATACGAAATCTGACAGACTCTATTGAGAACAATGTAATCGATCTCAACTCATTTGAAGAAATGTCTGACGAGGGGATTATTAAGAAGATTACGTCTGTCCATGGAATTGGAAACTGGACGGCAAAGATGTATCTGATCTTTGTCCTGGACCGGCAGGATGTTTTGCCCTATGAAGATGTTGCTTTCCTCCAAGGCTATAAATGGGCATATAAAACGGATGACTGTTCGCCGCAGGCGGTGCAGAAGAAATGCCACAAGTGGAGGCCCTACTCATCGATCGCAGCCCGATACATGTATAGAGCATTGGATTATGGACTGACCAAAAACGAATTTCATCTTTTCAAGTAATCAAGCGGAACAGATGAAATTTTATTGAAGGTGATCAATCAGCGCACCTGGTGACTTTCCAGCGCGTTCCGCACCGCCCTTCATTTTCTTATATTGGAAATATCAAGAGAATGAAGGAGGTGGCAGAAGATGGAGCATAACTCAGACTCTTCGTACTCCGATCCTGATTATGCAGATATCGGCTGCCGGGTCAGGGAGGCAAGAGCAGAGTATGGCTTGACGCAGGAAGAGCTGGCAAATGATGTCGGTGTAGATCCCAAGCATATCAGCCGGATCGAAAATGGAAGCAGGAACGGATCCGCGCAGTTGATCCGTAAGATCAGCGAAGTGACCGGCAAACCGCTCAGCTTCTTTTATGGGAACGCTCCTTTGCCGGAAGATGCTTCGGATAAAGAGAAGAAGATTCTGATGAAGTACCGCAAGGCGACCGCGCAGCAGAAGAAGCTGATCGAGTCCCTGATCGACGCAGTGATGAACAACGGATAGAGCGATAGATTGGCCAGCAAATTACGACCATGATAATACAAAAGTGTTTCCGCAGGATGAACTGGTGCAATTGCCAGTGAAGTCCTGCGGTTTTGTTATATCGAGGAGTTGGGATATTGATTTGAGGGGGTAAAAAGGCTATGAAAAATGATGAGGATATGGCATGGGATGAAATCCCGGAGGAGAGCAGACCGCCATCGGAAACGGCGGAGCAGGGGTGCTGCCAGTCGGCAGAGGATTATGCAGATGCAGCGCTTACGATGACAGATACGGTGATGTCTTTGGCATCACAATTCCGGCGGGACCTGGATCCACGAGAAACGCTGGATCTGGTTGTCCGCTCAACCTGTGCATTTTACGATGGCGACTGGTGCGGCATATTGAATCTGCAGAAAGATCTCGATGCGTGGACGCCCGTGCATTGGTATAATGCAGCGACTGGCGGTATGACGGACACGGAACATTTTTATGAGTACGAGGTGATCACGCAGTACCCGCAGTGGAAGAAGGCCATAGAGGAACGGAAAATCATCTGCATTCGGAGTCTTGATCAGGTGGAAAAAACGTATCCGATGGAGCTTGCGCATTACCGCCGGCTGAAGGTGCGCTCTGTCATTGCCGTTCCCTATTACAGGGGATCTACAGGATTCCTTGTGGTCCGGAATCCCAGACGGTACATGGATTATTTTGCTTTCATGGTTCAGATGTCCTACGTCATTTCTTCGGAAATTCGTGAATATCATCTGCTCCAGAACAGCCATAATCAGCTGCTGGCAGATCAGATCAAGGATGACTTTGATGTCGTGATCAATCTGTTTGGTGGCCTGGAAATCATGACAAAATTCGGCAGGATCCCTGCGCACGAAATCACATCATACAAGATCGCTCCGATCATATCTATTCTCGCTCTTCGCAGGGGCCATCCATTATCTTCCACAGCAATTGATGCTGCACTCAATCAGAGCTGCAGCGATGACAGCAGCTACATCAAGCACCAGATTTATCGGTTCCGCCAGCGCTACAGCGGTCTGTTCGGAAAAGAGGAACTGATCATCAGCACACCCGGCGGTTATATGCTGAATGATCGTCTGCATATCATGACAGATGTGGATGAATTCGACCGTCTGCAGGCAGGTCTTGCTCATATCAGCAACCGAAGTGCCAGAGTGCATCTGCTGGAGCGTATTCTGCGGCTTTACAAGGGCGCGATGTGCCCTAATTACTGCAAGGAGCAGTGGGCGATCGGACGCTATGCGCAGTATGAGGCGGACTTTCTGAATGACATGAGCCAGCTCCTAAGCGAGCTGGATGCATCTGAAGATTATCTGACTATCCGCGATTATGCTGTCGACGCGCTGGAGAAGAGCCATCACAACGAAAAGATGTATTACTGGCTGATGGTAAGCCAGATCGAGACGCATAAGAGCAGCCTTGTGCCGGCAGACCTGAAGGCTGCGAAGAAAGTTCTTGATCCGGATGCCTACCGGTCCCTGGTGCAGCATCTTCAGGAGCGGTATCCTGACCTTCGCCTTACAGACTGAGGTATGAATGAAAAAGTATCTTTTGACCAGAATGAGATCAATCAGGTAAGCTGGAACAGGACGGGCAGACATGTCTGGCGTTTCTGGTCTCACTGGATTTTCCATGCGACCAGAATGCGACTGAGATAAAACCTCTATAAGACCGGACTTCCGGATGCGACCAGGAATCGACCGGTATGCAACCGGATACGCCACTGTCGTTTTGTAAGATGAAACAGCAATCGCGATTTGCAGAAATCTTACAGAAAAGGAGTGGCGATTTTATGTATTGTTTCGATGCCGTAGAGATCGGTGCGCGCGTGCGGAAGCTCCGTGAGGACCGCGCCATGACGATCGGAAAATTATCTGAGGAGATGAACTGCAGCCGCGATCATATGAGCAAAGCAGAACGGGGAGTCCGCAGTTATTCAATTGATCTTCTGATTGAACTGTCCGTTTTCTTTGATGTCTCGCTGGACTATCTGGTATTCGGCAGAAACCGCAGTCAGCCGGAAATCCGGGACGACATCCTGACCGTTATTGCAGATCTCACGGAGATCGCAAGGAAGCTTTGACAGGTGCGGACAAATCAGCCCACAAATGAGGACTACCAGTCCCTCGAAGGAGGATGTGATGCAAGGTATGCTTTCCTCAGGCAGGTATCCTGCCATTCGTGTTCTGATCTTTGACAACCGAATATACAGCCATCAGATACATCCCTGCGCGGGCCAGAGGGCCAGCCTAAGGAACCACACGCGATGACTTCTCAAGAATGAAAAGAAAAAAGAGAAAGAGCGATCTCTGTGCAGTTCCAGAATGCCGGATCGCTTCCGGCACGGCGATGAAACGTGCAGGCACAATGGTACTTCTGTCCAGTCACAGCCCCGGGCGGCACCGGGATCACGCAATGAGGGCAGTCCGGAGAGATCCTCGGGAGGGTGAGAGGCCCATGGAGCGGAGAGCGGTCCGCCGTCTGATGTGTTCCAGGCACCGGGAGCGAGGACGAACAGGTGCAGCAAGCAGTAAATTTTCGGAGCCATCATGCACATGGTGGCTCCTTCGTTTTTATCGATAGAAAGGGGGAGCTGATTATGCCAGAACAGAACGACAGATTGATCCGTTACTCCATGCAGATTGCATATCTCGGAAGGTTACTGAAGGAGAAGCTCATCAGTGAATATGAATACTCCCTCATCAGAAAAAAACTGATGAAGGATTACGGAATATCTTCCGACATCCTTGCAGGGAAGGAAATTGCCACGTAAGTTTAGGATAAAGGAGGCGAGTTTATGGCAGGAGAAGTCTGTATTATCAAGGCGAAGACCTCTGTTGCGGATCGCAGACGTGGCAAAGAGATAGAGCGAAAAAGAGTAGCGGCGTATTGCCGTGTCAGCACAGATGATGAAGAGCAGCTGAACAGCTACCGCTCACAAGTCAGATACTATACAGATCTGATCGACAAGAACCCTGATTGGATGATGGCAGGTGTATATGCCGATGAGGCGATCACCGGCACGCAGGTTACCAAAAGAGAAGGCTTTCAGAAAATGATCCAGGCATGCATGGAGGGTGATGTGGACATGGTCATTACCAAGTCCATTTCCAGATTTGCGAGAAACACACTGGATACGCTGAAATATGTCCGCATGCTCAAGGAAAAGGATATCGCAGTTTATTTCGAGGATGAGAAAATCAATACGCTTTCCATGGACGGAGAGCTTCTGCTGGTTGTCCTCAGCTCTGTCGCTCAGCAGGAGGTTGAGAATATCTCCAATAACGTGAAAAAGAGACTTTCGATGAAAATGTCCCGTGGAGAGCTTGTCGGATTTGGCAGTGCGCTGGGTTTCGATTATGACCCGCAGACAAAGCAGATTACTGTCAACGAGAAAGAAGCTGAGATTGTCAGATATATTTTCAATCGTTATATCGAAGGCGCCGGCAGCTCCGTCATTGCAAGAGAGCTGGAGAGCCTTGGCTTTAAGTCGCCCAAAGGTTCTAACAGGTGGGCGGACACAACGGTCTTGGGCATCCTTAAGAATGAAAAATATGTCGGAGATCTCCTACAAGGAAAAACCTTTACGACAGATCCGATTTCAAAGCGCCGCCTTGATAATCAGGGTGAAGTAGATCAGTACTATCAGAAGGATCATCATGAAGCAATCGTTTCCAGAGAAGTCTTTGAACAAGCCCAGGCGATTTTGAACAAGAGAGGAGCTTCCCGTACAAATGCAAGGCTGCGTACCGATGAATACAGGTCCATTTACACCAGAAAATATGCATTCAGCTGCATGATTCGTTGTGGCTTCTGTGGAGCAACACTGACGCGCCGAACCTGGCACACGAATAACAAATATCACAAAGTGATCTGGCTCTGCTTATCGGCGTCCAAGTATGGAAAGGAAACTTGTCCGAACTGTAAAGCAATCAATGAAAAAGCCTTGGAATCGGCTTTCGTGGAATCCTACAGGCTCATCACCAATGACCGCAAAGATGTGTTGCAGGAGTTCCTGGACCGTACCGAGGGAGCACTTAGGTCAAAGACAACCATCAAGGATATTGAGCGGAAAAAGCGGGATATCAAGGAACTGAAACAAAAGCTTGATAATCTTCTTGATATGCATCTGGAAGGACGGATTGAATTTACCATTTATGAGCAAAAGAAGACAGAATTGGAAGGACAGATCTCAACAGAACAAAATAAACTGAAGAGTATGCAGGATGTGGAGGATTCCGAGAAAGACCTGCAGAAGAGGATAGATTCAATGCGGACGCTGCTGGATTCCGGCCATAGCATGAAAGAATTCGATCGTCAAGTATTTGAGAGCATCGTTGATTATGTGATTGTCGGCGGTTATGATGAACAAGGAAATGCGGATCCGTCCAGGATTACATTTGTCTACAAAACTGGTTTTGAGGATGCCAAGCACGGGACTGATTTCAAGCCGAGAAGGATGAACGCGGCATCGGAAAAATTGCAGTCACATTCGACGGAAGAGGACGAAAAATTTATGTCACAATCCGGTACCGGTGCATGTCGAGACGGTAGTATTGATGTCAAAGGTCAGGGACTAAGGGGTGAGAAAAGCCTTATTGTCGGTTGAAATCCGAAGTTCCAGTTTGAAGGGGTAACTTCC
>Ga0256406_1002979_pt1 | contig 22295 bp, 22 predicted proteins | sample RumenRJG_03DNA_FD_185986 | JGI IMG/M metagenome (GOLD analysis project Ga0256406, IMG submission 185986) | Bovine rumen microbial communities from Lethbridge, Alberta, Canada - RJG_03 | ecosystem: Host-associated > Mammals > Digestive system > Stomach > Rumen | place: Canada: Alberta | collected... | reverse complement strand
CATGCCTGAAGGGAATAAGGGATATACCCTTCTTTTTCTATAGATGTGTTACTGTCTTTGGTTAGGCAGCGGCATCTGCCCGCCACGGACAATCCCCCTTGGGCCATCGTTATCTGGAGATACTGAAGCCTGATTCTCCAATTCACCAATTGCGATTGGCGAATTGGGTTCTATGACATTCCATGTCTCATAAAACAAGCGCATGTTTTTGAGGCTGGATACGCCGAAGCCCCTTAACCCAGTTAGTTCCTGACGCAAACGGAGACTAATAGTTTCAATTGCACCAGATCCCCATTTTTGGTTGCGTGTATTCTCGAAATGTATCTTCCTACACCATAATATAGGGCCAACTATTCCTGATTAACCCCTTTTACAGCCCGTGCCTGACTTTGCAGGATGGCCGTCTTGATGGTCTGCACAGCGACTCTAAGTTCCGATGTCATTTGTATCTCTTTGTTACTCATATATTATATAACGTATTATCATGTTACTTTATTTTTGTACGTTGCAGGAACGTCCTCTGCTGCTATCATTGGCTCTTCTTCTAGTATTTCATACCGCTTGACGGTCCTATCTTGCAGGAAAATCTTATTGAGTGTATATGCCAGCGATTCCAATGTATCTTCTCTTTTGACTGGTTTCAACTCGCATTCCCAAATGGTGATAGAATGCCAGCCCATAGCGGCAAGTTCATGTTGAACTTTCACATCTCGCTCCTTGTTCCGCTTTACTTTGTTGACCCAAAACTCAGTATTGGTTTTCGGTATAGTGTAATAGCGACAGCCTTCATGCCCATGCCAGAAGCATCCATTCACAAAGATGCAGGTCCTGTACTTCCGCATCACAATATCTGGCTTCCCCGGCAGTCGTGGATGATTAAGCCGATAACGGAATCCACGCCCCCATAGCCAGCGACGTACAACCATCTCCGGCTTCGTGTCCTTGCCGTGGATGGCCGCCATGTTGTTGTGCCGCTGCTGTGGTGAGAGCTTATCCATAATCAGAATCCCATTCGGTAGTTCAAAACTTCTTTAGCTGTTGCAAATAGTGGTTCGCCTGAGGTAAAAGAGCCATTTTCTGCGAGGTGTTTGGCTTTAAGAGCATTGAGCAACCCTGCTATATTCAATTTCCCCAAGGTTATCTCCTCATCGAAACGGAAGAAGAAATGAGGACCTTTTACTTCGAATGGATACCAGGTACCTTTCATACGCTCCTCTGTTACCTTACTGGCTGTGTCCTTGACATGGAACACATGATACTCTCCTGTTTCCTCCACGCCATCAGTATAAAGAATCACGAATTGAACATTCTTCTTTTTGTAAAAGTCAGCAGAGTGAGCACCTTCTCTTGGTTCTTCGCCTTTCAGTTTCAGACGCGTATTATACACCATGCTCCCTTTATCGTTGTTGCCCATAATCCATTTCAAGTGTTCTTCAGACCTGTAGTAACCCACCATAATTCCACCATCAGGATTTCTTTCCAGATAGTGCAGGGTCAGCCATTGAGGCACGACTACGGATTTACTCATTTCTGCTTCAACCTGGGGCTTCAGTTCCTCTTGAGGATCTTTTCCCATGCCACATTCTGTAATGACAAAGTACTTCGACAACTCATCATATTGCTGCTGTGTACTTTCCAGATTTTTCTGAGGGCGAGCGTATGCAAAATAAATTTCCCTTTTTTCTCCATATGGTTGGAACACCCGACCATTTAACTCATAGAAATGTTTTTGCAGATATAGTGCTCCATCTACCCCCAATCGGGCACGCATAGCATAGATTTTGAATTCGTTTTCTATCACAGCACGTATTTCGTCACGGAAAATCTTCCGCACATGCTGCTTCCATTGCGCTTTCTCATTGGATTTATTACGGCCATACAAGAAGAGAATATAGAGGAAGTTGACGTCATATTGAGAAAGGAAAAGTGTGTCTCTGTCAAAAAGTCTGTCAGGAAACTGATAAGAAACCCTTGTGCAATGTTCCCCGTTTTTGGTATGCTTACGTATGTTGTTCTCTCCATCGTTATAGCGATGGTCTTTATAGACAAAAGCACTGATAAAGAAGTTGGGTATTACATCATATCCTTCCGTCAGAGAATTGTCTTGCAAATGAATATTGTCGAAATGCTTTTTGTCTTCATTGCGTGCTTCCTTTTCTTTCTTGTCAAATCGTGAATCATCCGCAGCAAACAGATTGACATTCCACTGAATTACATTCCTTGCATAAGTGTATTGTTTGTAAATAGATTCCGAAGTCAGCGGATGCCCACTCTTGTAATACTTACTATCCCCTATATAATATACCTCTCTGCTCTTCTGTGTATCAGCCGATGTCAGGGCCAGATCTGCATACATGTGGTCAACCCGCTTGCCATCGTCTTGATCTGCCAGTCCTTTAGGTATTCTATTGTGTGGTGTGCCTATCAGTTCGTCAATCATGGCTTCAAATACCACGTTGAAACTCTTGGCCAGAATATACTCCTGGGCATGGGTGTTGATGGCGATACGGTACGAGTTTTCAAAGAAGGCATAGCACAAATCCCATAGTTGCAAGGCTTTGTCAGAGAAGTATTTATATTTGATCTGCATGAGCCTTGCCTTGCCCATAACATGTAAATACTGTAAGAACTGCTTACCAGTTATCAATTCATACTGAATATTGATGGGCGTATGAAAACCATATTCATTATTCAGATAGTTCAGTATGCTATAGAAGATAACGAACAGCTCTTCCTCATAGTTGATAATGCGCTTCTTGTTGACAGGATTCAGATAAACCACATCGTCATCTTGTACAAAAGCCTGAGAATGGCTGATGGTTCGCATCCAGTTAATTTTATTGTTTCCCCTATGCAAGTTCTTGATGGTAAACAATACAAAATCCCTGTTCTCCTGATTAAAAGAGATTAGCGACAACACAATATCCAAGTAAGTGTTGGCCCGATGGCGTCTGCCTCTTCCTGCCTGCGGCAGATGCTTGTATAAGATGGCCTTACTATCTGGATTAGCTTTATAGAAAACACTCAGCGCACGATAAATCCACACCGAAAATTCGTAGATAAACTTTCGATACTCCTTGCTTAGTTTCTTCTGTCCATCTGGTGTCAATACTTGCTCGGGGCTTACCTGTTCACCTGTTGACAATTCCATGCCGACTAACGTTTCCTGTTCCGTCAGCAACACCTTAGGAAGAATGAACACACAATCATGCAGATGCGGATTATAGAAATACCCCACATACTGCACGCTCACCTTCTTGTTGACATCCTGCAGAACGTAGATGTCCTTTAAGACCTTTTCAACAAGTCGGCTTTCATACTGGTGTTCTTCAAACAGGATATACATCAGTTTTGCTCAGCATTTGTCTTCTTCCAACTCATCACTTTCTTTACAAAGTCGGTTAGACGTTCTGTGTTCACCTTCTCACCTTCTTCATCATAGAAGTCTGGGAAAGTCAAGTCTTTTTCCATTTCCTTTCCATCCTCATCTTTTGCAGTGTAGCGGAACAGCGAAGCATCCTCGAAGCCATAGTCCTTGAACACATCGTTCCAGAGGTAGAAGATAACTTTCGACACAAAAGTTTCTACGTCTATCACACCATCCTTGGCACAGCAGAAGAAATATCCCAACTGCTTGTCGGCACTCGAAGTCATCGAGGCAATAATCTCGTTGATTTTCCTGATGAAGTCCCACCAAGGAAGCAACGTGCCCGCTTCATCAATCTTGACATCAACTTTCCAGTCAAGCTTGTTGCCATTTTCGTCTTTGCCTTCTTTTATCTTAATGTACTTCCACTCCCAGCGCCGCTTGAATGCTGAATCTATAGGGAACAGGCTTTGGTCACTGGTATTCATTGTGGCCAATAGGCTCATATTTGGTGGAAGACTCAAATAATTATATCCTTCTTTATCACTGCCATAACGTGCTTTCATTGTTTCTGAGTAGCCTACTATAGACAAACGTGATAAAAAATTGCAGATATCTGTATCGGCCTTTATTGGATAAGTACTCCATCCATCTTCATCACGGTCTAGAAGTTGAAACAAGTCGCCAAATATCTGAGCACAATTTCCTCGATTTATTTCTTCTATTACCAACGCTATTTCCTGCTGAGGATTCTGCCATGCTTTTATATACGCCGCCAGAAATGACTGCTCTACGAATTCGTATGTCAACTTATTTAGCTCTTGATTAAGATGTGGCTTGTAGCACCCAACGAAAGTAGCGTAATCGCAATCAGGATGAAATGTTGTACGAATACAGCAGAGTCCTGCTTTTTCTTTCTTCCTGATGGTATATGACTTTCCTGTTCCAGGAGCTCCATAATAAATTATCTGAGAAGGGTTTATTTTCAAGAAGTTAATAGTACTTTTATTGTTATCTGTTAATTGTCCAGAACCCTTTTTCATAATATCATTGTTCTTCATTGAATTTAAATTTGGGCCTGATATTATCTTTTTATAGATATCAATTATCTGGTCAACATCTTTCTGGATATTATCAAAATCTATATTGTCTGTCCAATCATATGTTTTATAGACATATGAAGAATTATATTTCTTTATTCCATTATCAGAAGTTTCATATTTCCAATCAACAAACGATTCTCCTATTGTCTTCTTATCCTCAACTTCTGCTCCCCACAAAATATCTGGTGTTTTAGTTGCGCTTACACCATATGCTAAGACTATCTTCCTAATCGCGGTATGGTTCTTATTTCTCTCTAAAAATTCTGGTGTCCCATAGAATAGCAAAACGGGATATATACCTTTTTGAGTTTCTTGTCCATCGGCACAATATGAAATCCATGGAATCTTAGCAATGTTTCCCGTCATTCCAATACTCGCCTTTACAGATAGACCTCTATACGAAGACTCTAAACTTTTACGTTCAAAATCCTTGTTATTTCTATGCTCCCACATTGAAACAACGAGTTTTTTAAGATTATAGTCCATACCTTTATCAAACTTTTATTTCTTTACCTACTACTTTTATAGTTACCTAATAAAAAGAGAACTAATAAAGAGCATATTGTAACTATTTATTGACCACACATATCGTTCCATTCTGAAGTCCAAGCCGCTTTTCTCCATTCATTGCCAACAATCATATCATAGTTGTCAATCCAATAGTTTAGTATATTTGTTCTTAATTGTTCGCTTGAGACTCTATTGATAAAATCTAGACCATGATTATTTTCAAAGATACTATCCATAAAAGATGACCAATCAACTTCTTCTATTTGCAAAGTACCTGAGGTAATTCTATGGATTAATGCGTTATGAATCATCATAGTTCTCATTTCAATTATGGGAATGTTGACACTCGTGACTCCGTCATCTAAAATCACATTTTCATTGCCTGTAGCAATCTGATAAGATAATTCTTTTTCTGTTAACATAATTATTTGTCTTTTATTATATACTTTCACCTATTTATATAGATAATTATTGACTATCATCACTATAGATTCATTATCCCCTGTCTACTTATATGCCGAGCCAATTTGGACTGTATCTCAGACAATACAGAGTTGCGGATTCTACATATTTGTTTAATGCCATTTACTTTGCTTAGGTCTTGTGTCAGAAAGAAACGATAATTTAAAATTAACACCCGTTCGTGTGAACCTTCATCGAATGATGGAGAAATATAAATTGCCTCAGACTTTGTATCAATTAATTGTTTATAGCATGAGTCTATTATAATTCCCATTACAATTCTGTCATATTTTGCTTTATTTTGAGCAAAGTCACATGCAGGGGTTACTACAACACTACATGGTATTGCTGTCGCTAATATCGCATCTCTTCTTTCTTTCCTTAATTGGTTGTACATAAGTCTGGCTTCCAGCAATTTCATACTTTGAAATTTGCTGATAACTTGTATGCGGATATCTTGTGTATCAAGACAATCGTTTATTATTTCTTTAGAACGTTTTACACATTCAACACTATTGTCTGAACTTGTAAAAATGCAACCAGGATGATTGATCTGCGTTTGTGATTTAGACATAAGAAGGTAATTATTCACCTTAGATTTAATATCACTCATCAGACATTCATCCACTTCATATTGTAATTCTACAGCATTCTCAATTCTACTATTAGCAACAATAGACTCCAACGTGTCATAATAAACATCATTTAAAAAGAACAACGATGCTTTTGCCTTTTCCTCTACCGAAACAGCTCGATAGTGTTGTTCCAAATAAGATTTGGCAAACATATCTAAAATACAATTTGCTTTATCCTCCCACTCATCATAAGAGTGATAATCATGGAATATATCTTGAATTGTTGCATCAGCAGAATGGTGTACATAGTTTTCCCATTGCATCAAATAGCTATATGCAGGAAACCCTGCGACGACCTTTTTGAGTTCATCAATAATTTTATACTCTTCATCTTTGTTTACTTCTTCATCTGAAAAATTGGGGAAGAAGTCTGATTTTATCCATTCTAATATTGCGATAGGAGCACATTTTTTTAAAGCATTAGAGTACAATTCTTCCAATATCTCCCTATATTCCTTTTCTTGACGACTCCAGAGAACCAAGACATAAGGATAGTTGTTGGGAGATATAATATGGCTTATCACTGAGAATAAGGATGAACGTATATCCTTAGGCTGATTGTCCCTTCCGCCTAAAAGATTCAAATCCAACAGAAGGATACGGATGTCATTTTCTGGTTGTTCTGGAAGATACTCAATATCATTACCTTTATAATAGACGTAGGGTATATTGTTCTTTGCAAAAATGCGCATTAGCGGTAATGCTTGTTCTATCTGGTCATCTACTATGGCTATGCGGCCATTCAATGGTATAAGATTTTCCATAACTTTTTATTTCTTTAATGATAAAACTACTGTTGCACCTTGTTCAAATTCATTGGGGATATCAAAATCACCCCAATCTGGGAAAGACAATTTTCCACCTTGAGCATTCAACACTTCACTGGCGATGTGCAAGCCAAGGCCCATCCCCGCGCCATTCTTTTTGCCAGTAACAAAAGGTTCAGTTATGTCATCCGTTGGCAATAAGATTCCTGTTCCGTTGTCCGCTACGATGATATGAACAAAAGCATCATCAGTTACGACATCAATGAATATTTTCTTGACGAATGACTCACTCGCTTCAAGTTTTTTAAATGCTTTCTGGTCTAGCCAATATATTGAATTGTCTATAAGATTCATAATCGCACCTATGAGTAGATTTCGAGCGACCTTACAGCGGATACTCTTATTAGAAGAATTCTCTATGTATCTCTTTATTGGAGTTATTTCATGAGTATGTAAACGGTATTCTGTGTTAAACAATGCCTGGTTTACGATATTAATCACACTTTCGTTTGTTTGTTCAGAACGACGTATAAGGTCGGCATATCCATCAATTAAAGTTGATAGATGTTGAACTAACTTAAGCGCTCTTTCTGATGCCTTTTCAGCTTTTAGCACCTTGTCTACTTCATAAATAATCTTTTCTATCTCATGTATAACAACGGACATGTTCAATCCTGCGCCAGCTGCTTTTAGAAGATTGTTCGTCACAAGCTTATAATCTCGCTCTATTTTAACGAGATACTTTTTTATCTCAGTTTTTACTTCACTATCTAAGACTTTCTCATCAACATAACGTTGCGCTTCTCCTAACAAACTCATTACTGGCTCTGACTTCGGAGTAGGACCATATGTTTCTTTTAATTTCTTCTTGTCAGTTTGACGTAAAGTTTCAACTAAGCCAATCACATGAAGAATTGCATTCTTGAAAGCAAGATAGGCATCGTTAGTTACAAATCCTTCTCTATTGGTCTTTTCTTCCAAATCAGAGCTTTCTTCCCTATTCAAGTCTATAGCCCCGACAATAAGATTGTTACTGATAGCTTTTGTTGGTTGTTGGAAACGACGATAGTCTAAGGACAGCCAATCATTTTCTGGTTCTCCATAATCATAAACTCGCAACCCGTCCCTAAATACTCGTATACCCCCATTAGACTTTAAATAAGACTTGAAACCACTTTTATCCGAAACGCCCATTTTCATAATGAATGTGTCTAAGTCAAATATATAGCCTTTGAATCTTATTGTACCAATCTTGTATTTACTCAAGTTTACAGGCTTTTCTTCATCATCTGTAATACTTAAATAATTATGGACGATGGAATCAGATAGGCCAATATTGCGTTCATGGAGTTTAGTCATCGTATTCCAAGGCGTAAACTTATACGAAAAATCCACTATCGTATTACCAGAAATTGTTGCGTCAAACTGAAATAAAGAATAATCACAAACCTTGTCCCAAGTTATGATTCCATCAAACCATCCAGGTTTATCGGTAATTTGGAGTGAAGGCCTGAACGAATCCATTGTCTCAAAAGGTGAAGAAATAGAAGTGATGGCCCTTATTACATTACGTGCCATGCCTCTTTCCCACTCCTTACGGAAACCTTTAATAACAATTCTTGTACCGGTTTTACCTTCTGTGAAATGCTGAGGTTGTTCGCGTTCAACGATTTTAATAGGAACGTCCTCCAGATAACGATGCTCTGCAAATTGAGTCCAATCTATACGAACATATACTTCTTTGTCATAGGCACTCTTTGTTGTCATTTCAATGAGATTACCTAATTTGTGAGCCCCAAAACGACCAATCCCTTTCTCACCAATAGGCAATCTGTGGTATTTGGGGGTAAAGCGACGCTCTACAAATTGCTCTTGTTTATAACTACTTCCAGGTTCCAACCAAACATTTTCCACTATATCTGCTGTCATGCCAAAACCATCATCTTCGATTTCTATATATCCATCTTCTATTGAATCCGGATGACGCATGATTATATCTACTTTTGAAGCATCAGCATCATAGGAATTCTTAGCCAACTCCAATAATGCAATACTTTCATTCTTTATGAGCTGGTCACCCAATTGCAAAAGGAGTCGAGCTCTAGGTTTGAACTTTGCGACTCTTTCTTTATCGTTAGATATTGGAAGATTGTTTGTCATAATAGTTGGTTTATTGATTCTGCAATCTTTTTCGCCATCAAAACTGGTACGGCATTGCCAATCTGCTTAAACATAGCAGAACGACTACCTTCAAAATAGAAGTTGTCAGGGAAAGACTGCATACGTGCAGCTTCCCTCACTGATATGGAACGACATACGCTCAATGATGGATGAATATAGTAATGTCCATCCTTTGCTAAATGCGCCACTATGGTATGGGCTTTGCCTTTTCCATTCACAACTTTAAACCTGTCTAAGAACGAGTCTTCATTCTTTTGCGTACGAAGTTCTATAGGCAGGTCTGTATATTTAACACGCACTTGCTTACTATCCCACAATTTAATGGCGTAAGCATATATAGACGTATCATTAGCATTAACAGGTCTAGTTATATTCTGTGTAACAAACTTCTCACTATCTGCCCGAATTCCACTTTCACGCATATATGAGTTATTCTCCTTCTTATATGAAGACACCAACTCTTTTTCGCCAGCCTTTAATAGTGGCAGGTCTTCTAGTATATCATTAATGACTGCATCTGTGGAGACTTTTTTTATCTCAGGATAACCCATGTCATTATCCTTCTGCCAACCTACAATGATTATACGACGTCTCTCCTGTAGTACACCATAATCAGATGCATTCAGCATCTTAAAATGTACTTTATATCCTAATTTATCGAAACAGGATTGCAGATTCTGGAAATGCTCTCCTTTTTTGGCACTCAGCAAACCTGGAACATTCTCAAAGACGAATCCTTTCGGCTTAAATTCCTTCAAGAACTTGCCGTACTGAAGATATAGCAAGGTGCGAGGATCATCTTCCATGGTCTTTCGATGCCTTCCTAACAAAGAATATGCCTGACATGGAGGACCGCCGATTATCATGTCTATTTTGCGTCCTTTGTCAAGTAACTTTATCTTGTCAAATATATAATTTATTGTTTTGTCTGATATTTCAACATTGATTACGGCATTAGTTACGTCGGCAGGAACACTTGCATAAAGGGTCTCACGGGTAATCTCGCCCTTCAAATATTTGTAATAAATATCCAACTGGTTATTAACTCGCAAATAATGGAAACAGCATCGAGTCCTCAATGTATTGCATGCATCTTTATCCATCTCAACGTGAGCAATAGGAACAAAACCTGCCTGAACAAATCCTTCAGACAGTCCTCCTGCTCCTGCGAAGAGGTCAATGACTGTATATTGCTTCACTTTGTCCATAATCACAAATATTTAACAAAAAACTCCTTCAGCGGCTCCAGATACTCGGCATCCAGATTCCAGTGCTGTGTATTCTTATAATTGCGATTGGCGTCCTTAATCAATTTCTTCTGACTTCTTGATTTTCCCAACAGAGTTTCAAGATAGGCGTATATCTTGGTCTTTTTTGCAGGGATAGTCAGCGTAGGAGGTGTTTTCGACGGGATTCGCACCTCTCTAAGTTTTTCTTCATAAGTCTGCCAGCAGTCCATTACGGGTTGGTTGTTAGGGTTGATAATATTCTCCAATAGATCTTCCAATGCACCTACATCTTTGTTGTTCGGCAAGAGGAATAATTCAAACTCCACGCCAAATTCTTCTTTGATGGCAAGCAATTCGGCACGACGGGATTCTGTATCTTCGTCTGCATCGAAAATGACGAGGTTAATGCCTCCCATATCAGTATTCTGACGCATGAGACCAATGGCATCTTCAGACTTCAGCTTCTGATAGCCACCAGTGTCTCCGTCTTTGCCAGGATGGGTAATACTGCCTTTAGGGGCTTTCTCTCCGAAAATGTGGTGATAGTAATCCTCGAAGAATTTCTTGTCGGCATCACCCTCTACTATTATCTGAAACCTCTTCATTACGCCAGCCCTCTAAGTTCAACATCGTTTTCGCATGCTCCGCTTAGGCCATCAAAAGTGTATTTATAGGCTTGATGTCCTTTTATTGGAGTATTAGCGAGTGTATATAACCGCATCTCTTGTTGATACTCCGGATGTTCTTCCAGCATTTCATTCAAATGGCTTAGCGTTTCTTTGCTATGAGTGGTAACAAACACCTGCTTGTTTGTTGTGGTTGCCAGCGCAAAGATGGCTTCCCACAGTTTCTTGTAAGCAGAATAGTGTAAGCCATTTTCAATCTCGTCTATCAGAAGTATATTGTTCATGGGATTGGCAGACGCAGCCACAATATTCAGATAACGGCGAAGACCATCACCTTGCATGTTAACCGCCAACAACTGATCGATGCCTTCCAAGCCTACGTATGCGACATTATTCAAAATCTCCAATGTGGTGATACGGCTATCGAAATGCCTCAATTGCTCTGTTACGGTATCTTTTAACCTGCGCTTTGCCAATTCAACCAAGTCATTGGCTGGGTTGCCAGCAGCCAAATCAGCAGGAAGGAAGGCCACGCTGTTCTTTTCTAAATATCCTTCTGCCAGTTTCTTGTTAGATATCAATCCTTGTTGATTGATTGTCAAGCTGCACTCGTGAGTACTCTTTTGTTGTCCGGCCTCAACATCGAAAAGCATCTTCAATGTATTCAGGAAAGTTTTTGTTTCTGAGGTAGGTATCTGCCCGTTTTGCAAATCCGGCTGTGACTTTTCATCAAAGACATAGGTCAACTCTAAAGACAAGTGGCGTTTGGTATCGTCAAATAATACGGAAGATGTCTCTGGCTTTACTTTTAAGTCATAATTATGGAACATATAGCCCAAGTCTGCAAAACTGCTATAATTTCGAGACCTGATAGAATTGATAGTCTGAGGCAGGTCTGGGTTGGACATCCCCATCATCAGCAAAAGGCATTCAAGGACAGAACTTTTTCCTGAGCTATTTTGTCCCAGGAGTATATTAACACGGGAAAAGTCATCTATCTTCAGATGGTCAATACCTCTAAAGTTCTTTATTTCAATATTTTTGAATCCATCCATAATGTTCTAGTTCTTTTGATTTGACTACTTGTTTGTGCAGATCAGTGTCCTGACATCGACATCTAAAACTTCTGCTATCTCTGTTAATTGTGGCAGGGATGGTTGATGCATATTGGTACACCACTTACTCACGGTAACGGCAGAAACGCCCAACTGCCCTGCCAACCATTTACTCGTCTTTTGGTTCTCAACAAGAACTACTTTGATTCTATTAAGAGGTCTTTCGCTCATCTTTATTTAATTAAAATCGAGTGCAAATATAATAAATTTCAGTGTCTTCACCAAAGAATAATCAAGAAAAGCGGTTTTGAACGGTTGTAAATTAAGCTTTTTTTTGTACAAATGCAATATTATTGGCGCATTTCACAATCACATTTCTATGTTAACCTCTACCGCAAGGAACTCTGCAATAACGAATTTTACAATATTGCCATTGGACGATACGCAATATCTATAGCGGCCTTCTTGAATGGGAATCCAAGGACTTATGCAGGAGTCCAAATGTCCATCTTCCCAACACAACATTACATGTTCCAAACCATGACTGCACACTTCTGGCAATAGTTCACCTCTATTCTATAAGGGCGGAAAAAATCGTCCCTCTGAGAATCAGACATCTCAGACAATAAATGAATGTCAATACTATAGGGACTATCCCATGCAAGCGTATCATTCTCATAAGCCAAATGTCCGAATGCTAACTTTCGAAAGACCTTTTCAAATCGTTCCTTCTCAATATCATATAAAAGCACTCCTCCAAAATCTCTTATTTGAGAACTAATTCTCTCTTGTAATTTGGGATTATGCAGAAGGGACTTGCGAGTCTTTTCTCTTTCCACAAGGGTTGGAGAGGCTGTGCCAGCCTTCATGCAGTCAATCATACACGATACGTATTCCTCATCCAAAGAGAAATCATGATTACACTTATAGCAACAATGGATAACGGGCAAATCTTGGGGGTGAGGCTTATCAAGGAAACATTTGGATGGTACGTGGTCTTCCGTTTCAGTTTGGCAACCACAGAACGCACAAAATTGATTTAGCCTGGTATCTCCATAATATTTCTTGTCTTTTTTCATGTTGTCTTTTATAACTAATAAATACTTAATATTAACTGACTACTGTCATCGGTAAGCCATGAATACACTTATCAGATACGACACTATACTTCTTCCACGTTGCCACTTTGAGCTTTTGGATTTCATGAATTTCTTTTCATCATGATAGATGACGGTATCAACCCTTTGGGCAGGGTCATACTTGCACTCTCTGCCAGAGAAAGTGCAGATGGCACGGAGAAACACAGAAAAGGAAATGTGTGGATCAAGATTCAGAATAGCATCTGCACCTACTATTATCGTTACTGCATTGCCCATTGACTTATCCTCATCTACACATATTGGTTCACTCTTTTGTTTTCTTCGCACAGCGCCAGCAACTTTTCAAAAAGTTCCTTCCTTTCTGCTTTCATCACTCCCGATTTATACAACTTTTTGTTATGGTGAATGAAGTGGAACTTCAGTTTCTCTTCTAGATAATGTTAGGATGGATTCCTATGGTTTTCCTCCAGGATCCCTATTACCTCCTTATACCCCGTAAGCTGACGTTCATTTTGCCTCATAGTTGATATCTTAACACTCATAATACTAACCGCCAAGCACCCTTCTAAAATTAGCCCAAACATCTATCCCATGCTTATAAGACTGTAACTCTTCCTTAATACATCTCAGATGTTCATCGTACGAACCTATGTAACGGATAAAAGGACTGTCTGTTTCTATAAGAAGCCGATTGGAAGGGATTATTGGCAACATGTCAAGAAACTTTTTTGATTTCATCATCGCACCATTAATAGAAAAATAGCAACCTCTCTCGATGGCATTTTCTAATTCTATTCTACTCCCAGAGAACCAATGCAATATTGCCCTGAATCTGTAGTTGTATCCTAATATATCCAATACTTTATAAACTGAACGGCGAGAATGAATGGTAAGTATCTTATTACTATCGTAACGGCATCGTTCAACTAATTCACTGAAGAAGGCCTCTTGTTCTTTCTCATAACTTTTATTAACTAAATCCAATCCTACTTCACCTATGTATCGAACTTCGGGCAACAACTCCCACATCAATGGAATCTGCTTCTGGTATTGATGAATTAATTCAGGATGGAACCCAAGTGCAATGCGTATATATTTACTCTTTATCTCTACCGCCTCTTTTCTGTATAAATCTGGTAGATTGGTTACAGCAATTGCATATATCTGGTTCTCTTCAATCTCACAGATGGCCGCCGTACGGTCTTTCTGTAAATCCAGATGAAAGTGGGTATCATATAAATGCTCCATTAGAGGGATTCTATAAAATTCTTTAACTCTTCCATTCCTCTTTTGTAGAGGTCAGCATAGTCTTCGTGGCGTTCAATGATAGGACCAGACTGCTGAATAGCCATCAAAGGATGCATAGGATGTTCTATATAAAACTTTAGCCCCAAACGATAGGACTTCAAGTTAATTGCATGTTCCGGATCTTTATATACTGAATCCCTATACTTGGATTCATCCTTTATACCCGCAAACTTGATGGCAGCACGCCGGATTGTGCAGGGCAGGCAGCAGCCACAATGAGATGGTTGTGGGTCGCCTGCATATCTACCCAGGTCAGGGTGTGAACAGGACATGGTCCACTTAATGTTATCTTTCAAAAACTGCGGTGCAAGGCAATCACGAACTATCTCACCCTTTGTTTTGAACTGGAAAGGATTGACAATGGAGATAGGCAGCCCCATATTTAAAAGCAACTGTCGCAACGTTCCCATAAAATGAGGATGAGTAGTACGGGTACTGAGGCTCCCCAAACGGTGAACGGTAAGCGGGATATTCAAAGAGATGACTCCATTCTCCGGCACATACAGGGTTATAGGCTTGCCCATGCCGGATGCCAGCAAAATGGCATGAGCAAAAAACATCAGCGAGCGCGAACGGGTTGTATCTTCCTTGCCGCTTTTAGGCGCAGCATAAAACTGATAAAATCTGTTCTTGTCATAGGCGAAATGTGTACTAAGAAGGTCTATGACTTTCTTCTGATAGACACTCACTCCTTTACCACCATTGTAATTGCCTACAAATATGGGTTCATGCCCTAATGCCAGCAGGTCTGTAGCACCAATAAATGAGTCAAGACCACCGGAAAGCATACAAAACTCGGTAGCTGCCAGCTTATCTTTACCCTTGGTGATTACATCACGGCGCAGTGTCTCATATTTGTTAAGAGCTCTTTCACGGAACTGGAAGTGCCAGTGGTCACCAGTCAGGAAGTAAAGCATAAACTCCAAAAGTTGCTTGTTGGCGTTCCACTTGTCAAGACATAGCACGGGCATATATATCGTTATACTCCGTGTCCAGGCATCGGGCTGGATCCGTCGCAGTACCTTACGGTCTGCGTAGAACACCATTAGCGAAACATAGAACAAGTCAATGGCTTCAGACATGAAGAAATGGGGAATCATGTTTAGATGTCCTATTCTACGTGTCCAAAGGGTGTAGGCGTACTTCTCCTTGGTGTGCAGGGGTACTAATTCTGAACCCGCTACATGAAAGGTATCACCTTCGTTCAGCAGACAATTGAAAAATGTATTCATTCTGCAATGCCCTCCATAACCTTATAACAATCCTCATAGAGGTTGTCAACTAACTTGTTTACTTCGTTGGGGGTAATTCCTTCGTGCAAATATTCTGGGACTCTGCCACTCACCAAACCATCAATGAAGGTTTTCAAATCTTCTTCTATCCTAACAATGTCCTCATTACTCTTGTTGCTCGTAAGCTCACCAAATGACACCTCATTCAACAATTTGTAATAAATGGAATTGGTGACAAAGTGCGATACAAGAAACTCCAGTAATTCGGGTTTGAATACATCCAGTCCTTGTTCGTTCATCAACTCGCTCTCAAACAGCTCAGAAAAGGTCTGTGACAGGGCTTTGTCTGCCACCGCATCCTCACGCGACGAGGCTCCGGTGCCGAGATGAGTATAAATGTCATTGAAGATTTCTTGGGTGCTACGGCCTTCAAAGACAATTCCGATTTGCTCTAAACGCTGACGTATGGCATCTGGCGTACCTGAAAAGAAGTTGATAATACCTCTGGCGACTCGCTTGGATGAGCTGGAAGTCTTGGCGGCATGCTTATACCCACCTGATGCCTTGGTATAGGTCTTTGCAACCCACTGCACATTTGGGCTATGTTTCCCTATCTGACTGGAAAACGCTCGTTTGGCCTGCGTCCAAGTTACTCTTGGCTTCTCTTCCTGCTGGGGTTCTTCCTGTTCCGAGGTTTCTTCTTCCTGAGGGACTTGGTCTTCATTTTCCGGCTGCTCGTCTTCCGGGACTTTGCCTTCAGGTGCAACTACGGGCTGTTCGTCCGGCTCGCCCGAATAGTCAGCAGGTAATAAAGAAGAACCTTTGGGACCTTTATAGAGATTGGATGTTCCCATGACTTATTATTTAAAGACAGTATTGATTGCTGTTGAAAGTTTGCTGTTTGTATTCAGGAATACCCTAAGGTTTCCTTTCGTTTCATTGTCTAGTGTATTGACGAAAGCCGTCATCTGACCGACAATACCTGCCGTTATTCTAGCTACTGGAAGTGTCCTGATCCTAACCACAGCCTCTTTTTGCTGCTTGAGCCCAACGGATAGATCCAAATACGTCTTAAACTTTCTATTGTCAATTTTCTCTTCTTTAGCCAGTTCATCAAGCATAGCGTTTGATAGGAGAACTTGCTCAGCAGGTGCCAATTGTTTAGCTGATTCTACAGCCTTGCTTCTTGCAGAATCGGAAGAATCTAACAAATCTTGTAGCAACCTTTTTGCCTCAGTGCTAAGTATCTCTGAATTCGACGAGTAGAATTTCCTACTCTCACGGGAGAAATAGAAATAATCTGCGAGATTATCTATTTTGCTGAGCATAGGCTCACCTTGTGCCCATTTCTTCACCCATTCGTCATTGCTCCAGTCTTTCAGAGCCGTGAAAGTAGCTTCGCCAATGCCGCCCTCCAGTTGCTTTAACTCCTCCTTGCTTTCTGGTTTCATCAAGGCATCTATGAAACTTGGTTTATAGTATTCTGCCAGCATCAGTTTGGCCAAAACTTTCTTCTGTAGCGTTATATCCCTGCGATCTGCCAAAGCTATACGCATCATAAGGGTGTTAAAGAAACGTTTACAATGACGGGGATTACCTTTCATCAAAGTGGCAAGAGCAGAGTATATTTGATTGGATAGGTCAAAGGCCTCCTTGACACTTTCGGTAGGTTCCTTCCCAGTGGCAGACTTTACTGTATCTATGGTGAACTCCTCATTGATACTCAGTTTAGGTAAAGCCTCTGCCACATTTTTTATATCCAAATCTTCATTTTGCAGTAATAGACAGGTAATATACTGCTTAACCTCTGATTCGTTGAGCTGAGGAATCTTTACTGGATACTGAACTAACTTCTCTAAATACTCCTTGCTGATGTCAATATCGTGCCCCGGAATATCCTTGTACTTGGTTTTGACAGCGTAACTGATAAGACGCTCATCTGCACCAATAATGAAAGTTGTACCAGGGACATAAAGGAACAAGCGGATTGCTTCGAATATGTCTAGAACTGTATCTGGAGTACAACGGTCAAGTTCATCAATGAACACCACAAGACGCTCGCCCTCGCACTCTTCGAAAACCTCCTTGAAAGTCTTGCGGAAGTCCTTTATTTCAGACCGCTTGGTATCGTCTGCCTTTAAGGCATCAACGACCTTTTTGATTTCATCTTCTGATATATCGCCCACCTTCTGCTTTACAGCACTGATTAAACCGGTAAGCGTTAATTCTGTTACCGTTCCAATACCACCTGTCAGTAGAAAATCAAGTCCATACTTGACTCCTTTGCTTAATAGTTTGCCTCCATCAACCTTATCGAGCAAGGTTTTTATTTTATTCTTGGCTTTAGCAAAACGCGTCCCATGCTTATGCATCTCGTCAAGGATGGTTCCGCAAAGGGCTGTCTTTGCATCCTCGTAGCCCTCAAAGAGCCATCCATTGAATTCAACGGTAAGCGTCTTTTCATCAGTATCCAAAGACTTCTTTACCATCTTCATCAAGGAAGACTTACCGCTACCCCAGTCACCATAGACTCCTATGGTAGCCGGGCTTAGATTGTCATCCTTGGAGATCTCAACCACTTGCTCAGCAAGGTAATTGAAATTCAAAAAATCAAGATCCGCTTCGGAATCTTTCCACATTCTATTTTTCATTTTATAAGTTATTGCCATAGTTATAACACCTACTGGTTCACTCTCCAATATTTCTCTCCTAATTCCAACAACTTCTGGAAAAGCGCTACCTGTTCCAGCTTTAACGTCCCCGTGTCTGATTGCTTTTGAGTATGCCGGAACCAGTTCCAAGAGTTACATTCTTCATGATTATACTTAGACGGCCTACATTTTTGGGCCGCCATGAAGTACATAGCAGCCTTCCATTGCACCAACCATCTTTCCTCCTGCGTCATATTCCCTACGTTCAAACTCACATCTCCATCAACCACTTCCAAGCCGGAACCACGGGTATTCCTTCTTCAGTGCCCTCCTCGTCGTAAGTAATCAGCAGACATTTCCAGTTCTCATGTGCTTTGGCATACTTCGCCAATGGTGGCACCTCCCTGTTGTAAGTGGTCTCATCTTTGATGCTGTAAGAGACCTGTATGGCCAACTTCTCGTCAGGCACAATGAAGTCTATCTCCTTCTCCGCGTTCAGGAAGAACACATTCTTTTTGCCAAACCGCCTGCACAGCTCCACAGCCACCATGTTCTCCAGCAGCGATGTTTCTGAGTTCATTAGGAACAGGTTCAGCAGTCCATTGTCAATGAAGTAGTATTTCTTCTGTGTTTCCTTCTCCGTCAGCTTCCCCAGCTCATTCTCCATGGGAAGTATCAGCCAACTATCAGCGGCATAACCCGCATAGTCTATTGTAGTAGGCACACTGATGGGCGACCCCGTTGCCACTATCACATTCTTCAGTCTGTTATACGACAGCGGTTGCTTCACGCTCTCTGCCATTTTCTTGATCAGGATGTTCAGTACCCTGTCGTTCTTAATGTTGTTTCGCGCACAGATGTCACCAAGGTAGATTTTCTGGTACAAACTCGAAAGCATAGCCCGCTTGTTCTTGAACGACAGGATTTCTGGCAGACCTCCGTAATAGAAGTACTCATTTAGATGTCGTTTCACCTCGCTTCTTTGAATCGTGTCGTACTCCCAATGCTCCTTTATCTCGACATGCTGCGCTGCTAGATACTCTTTGAATGAATATGGATATGCATCATAGATAAAGAACCGTCCGCCCAACGTAGTTGCCACCTCCTTGCTCAGCATCTTTGCATTGCTGCCTGTCACATAAACACGGTATTTAGCATCAGCCAGTCGGCGCACAAACTTATCCCAGTGAGGAATGTTCTGCACCTCGTCCAAGAACACCACCGGCTTCTTGCCATACAGTTCCAGATGGGCCTCCAGCAAGCTGTTGAAGTCTTCTGTCTGGAATTCCGCCAGACGTTCATCCTCAAAGTCCACAAATAGAACCTCGTCCCATCCCTTTCCGGCAGCTTGTAACTGACGCACGCGCTGATACAGCAGGTACGACTTACCCGCATGTCTCACGCCAACTATCACATAGTTGCCGTTCTCCTCGAATTCAACGGGACGATTCACTATCACCGCCTCATCCACCTCGCGTTGCTTACTGATCAAGCATTGTTTGATGACATCTTTACTGACACTCATATAAATTGTATTTTATAGGAATTGCGCTATTTTATAAAGTTTGGTTTGTAAAGATAGGTATTTTTTATAAAACAAGATTAACAAGCCCTGTCTTTTTGCGATAATTTCACACTTTTTTATCACAAATCATCATTTTCCCTACTTGCCTATTGTATTTGCGTTGCCCTAAACACTTCTGTCAGATACGACACAATCCTTCTTCCACGTTGCCACTTTGAACTCTTGGATGTCTGAAACTCTTTCTCATTATGATAGATGAAGGAGTCAACGCGTTGGGCTGGGTCATATTTATACTCCCTCCCCATGAAGTCACTAATAGCTCGAAGAAAAACAGAAAAGGACGCATGAGGGGCAAGGTGATGTGAGCGGATGAGCGCAGCCTTGATGAAAGCGGTTTCGTATTCGTGCTCCATTTCGTTGAGTGCCGTGCGGATGGTTTCTTTCAATGCCTGTTTGTCGTCAGAGATGAGTATTTCATCAAGACTCATCTCCTCTTGAAGGATGGTTCTGCGCCCATGCTTACCCTTTGTGCTGGCAAGGGTGGTCTTGATGGCCTGCTTCAACTCGACATCTTCAATATCCTTTGCCTGCGTTGTCCACTCTGCTTTTTTATCAAGAGCATTATCTACGCTCGTTTCCATAAGTTTCTCCACAATAGCCTTAACACTTTCGCGAATGTATGACACTTGTTTAGCACCAAGGCTGACCTTGCTCAATGCCATTGCGCTCCTAGGTAGCCCGTGGTCATAGCAGATGTAATACAATGTACACATCAACAAGGGATTGCTGCCAGCATGAATTTGGTCACGGAGCTTGACGAACATCTCTGGCATCGCCTGTATGGCAGATAGCATGATTCTCTTTGACAGAGCTGCAAGTTCATCTGCGGAATATCCCTTTCCAAAAGTGAACACTGCCATCTGGACAAAAGACGGTAGCGTTTCCCAAAACTCCTGGGCAGTCACGTAGGGGACATAGATGTGTTCGTCGTCTTCCTCACTTTGGTCCTCGTCCGCTAAACTAAATTCCCTTATCAGAAATTGCTCAGATGGGCCAGTGGCATCCTTTTCCCCTGCTGTTTCTGTGTACACGCCAAACCTCAGATAGCCCTTCAGTCCCATCAGCTCGTCAACAACTCGGCTGGCAGCGACAGCTCTTTCATCAGCAGACAGCACTTCTTCAGAATCGGGTGCAAGCAATTTGCGGCATTCGACAAGAACGGATGTCGGCACAAAGCCTGCCGCCATCTTGAAGATGCGTTCAAGGCAACTGAAGTCATTGCGCTCCACCTTCATCATTTCCACGGAGAAACGTGAATATTCTTCTGGACGCTCCTGCTTCCATGAATACACTCTGTCCATTGCCTCTCTCATGGCATGCTTTTGGAAATCTTCAAAGGGTATCATCTGGGGTGAGTTTGCTGTATTAGATTCTTCTTTTTACTTCAATAATGACAGGACGGTTTCTGGAGCAATCTCCATCTTAGTGATAGCACATAGGCTTGTACCCATGTCCTTCACGCTTGCTCCCATCAGATACACATCCTCATCAATAATAAGGAAACGGTCATGAGACTTGTGTGGAAGCTGAATGAAGGTAATAGGATTATACTGTTCATTATGTTTGGCGAGATCCAACCGAAATTGCTCAGTATAGCGAGAATATATAGTAGCAGACACCGCGTCATTTCTTTTGTCTAACAAAGTAAGAACCCTATCATCTACAAAGTTGTCTATTAGAACGACACGCGCATTTGCACTACGGATCAAATCTGAGATATAGCTCCAAGCATCCCACACACAACCTGTAGCGAATATCTGTTCAGGGGTAACTCTTGGTGCCAGTTCGTCCATACGTTTTAGTACCAGTTCGACCTTTTTATCTGTCAACATCTGGTGCTGTTCCACTTTCTCAATGCGTTGGAACATGCCTGCATTGGTAGATAGGAAGCGACGCATGGCAACGAATGCGTCCATAATACGGATGCTTACTTCTATGGCAGTTTTGCTGCGCAATATTGTGCTCAACTGAGTTACTCCTTGTTCGGTAAACACATATGGGAGGTAACGGTCGCCGCCTCTACCTTTGTTTGAGGTCACAATTTGTGACTTCAAAGAATCCCACTCCTCTGGAGAAACCTGGAACATGAACCTTTCGGGGAAACGTTGAATATTTCGTTTGACTGCTTGATTAAGAACCTTGGTTTCAACTCCATATAGTTGTGCTAATTCTCTATCAAGCATAACCTCTGTACCTCTAATCGAGTATATGTGAGATTTTACTTGATCAATGCTCAGTTGGTCATGAACAGTAATTTGTTCAAGTGCTCCTTCTTTGAGGTCACAATTTGTGACCTCAAATTTATCTGTGGTAATTTCTTTCTTTGCCATTTCGTTTTCAAAATATAAATGTACAAACACTACTGTCCCGTTAAGATTTTAGATCTCGAAATAAATCGAGTTGACCATCATCCTTTGGGACGTTAATAATAGGTTTGTTAAACAATTCAGGTATGGGTATCCTCTCAAACAACATAGTACCTAT
>Ga0256406_1002978_pt1 | contig 22301 bp, 20 predicted proteins | sample RumenRJG_03DNA_FD_185986 | JGI IMG/M metagenome (GOLD analysis project Ga0256406, IMG submission 185986) | Bovine rumen microbial communities from Lethbridge, Alberta, Canada - RJG_03 | ecosystem: Host-associated > Mammals > Digestive system > Stomach > Rumen | place: Canada: Alberta | collected... | reverse complement strand
CCATGTCATTGATGATTTTTGCTTGTTTTGATTTGCAGCACTAAGGTAAGTGAAAAATCTGACATGGCAAAATCCTGGGCAACTTTTTGTTGCTCAGGAACTTATAAAAATAGTTAAACTAAAGTGCTGCGGAATTAAGGTATAACACATTCTTTTCACTCTTGGCCAGGTTGTGGTAAAAAAGTTCAATCAAAGTGGAGTTTCATCCTCCTTGCTAATATATATCATAAGTCAAAGCCGCAATTCCAAGCTTTGGAACTGCGGCTTTGCCGGAGTATTGCGGGCTGTGAGTAGATTCACAGGCTCTGCTATTCGTGAATGGATGCTGTGGGTATGATTACTTGGCGTTGATTTCTTTCAGCAGCCGGTCGGCATGGCCCCAACGGTCCATCATGAAAAGCACGTAGCGAATATCCACACCGATGCAGCGGGCCAGCTGACGGTCGAAGTTGATGTCGCTGGAGAGGCTGTCCCAGTTGCCGTCGAAGGCCAGTCCAATGAGCTCACCTTTTCCGTTGAACATCGGTGAACCGCTGTTGCCGCCCGTGATGTCGTTGTTGGTGAGGAAGCAGAGCTGCATCTTTCCCGTCTGCTTGTCGCGGTAGGGGCCGAAGTCGTCGGAGCTCAGAAGTTGGCGCATGATGGGCTCGGCCTTCCAGTCGGGTTGTTGGGCCGAGCGGTCCATCTTGTCGATGATGCTTTCTGCCGTGGTGTAGTATCCTGAAGGCTTTCCGCCGAGCATGAATCCGCCCACCTGTCCGTAGCTTAGGCGCATGGTGAAGTTGGCATCGCTATAGTGGGGCATGTCCTGCTCCATGCGCAGCTTGGCGGCGCAGAGGTAACGCTCCTGGTTTTCTATGCGGTTGCTGACTTCAGTGCTCAGTGCCTCGTTCATATTATTAAGGAAGTTCATGAGCGTACTGATCAGCTTCAGGCCATAGTCTTTCTGAAGAGTCTTTTTGTTGATAACGATGCTCTGCCCTTCCTTCATTAGTGCCGACTTGTCAAACAGCTGATTAACGTAGGCGGTGTAGTCGCCCTTAAAGTCGCCGTCTATGGTCTGATAGAGATCAGGCAGCAAGTCGTGGTCGAGAATTTTCTCTCGGTAGTTGCGCAACATGGCCACCATGATTTCCTTCTCTGTGGCAAGATCCCACTCAGCCGTGTCGACGGGCAGTGAGATGGTGACAGATTTTTCATTGCCGTCCTTGAGTTCGTCGCTCACCATACTGAGTGCCTTTAGTGCGCGCTGGATGGGCAGACACTGACGCAGGTTCTCCCGATATTCCATATAGTCGTGCACATATTGGTAGCGGTTGTTGTAGGCTTTCTGCAGTAGGGGGAAGCTGAGCCGTCCCTTGAGGAAGCCGGTAGAGTCTACGTAGCTGGCGATTTTCTGTTCATAGGCGGCCTTGTTCTGGATGATGCCGATCGAATCGATGCACTTGTTCATGCCGATGGAGTTTTTCCAGTAGTTGGCCGACTGGGCATATTTGGAGTCGTATTTGATGCGCACGGCCTCAGAGGCATCCATATGGCGCTTCATCACTTCCTGACGCACGCCACGGGCCTGGGCGCGGACAGCGTTCTCAGCATCGCGCATCTCCTTGATGCCGTAGCTTGACAGATAGCGGTTGGTGCTTCCGGGATATCCCATCGTCATGGCGAAGTCGCCCTGCTTGTAACCTTGCAGGCTCACCTGTGCCCAGTGCTTGGGATGGTAGGGCACGTTGTCCTTCGAGTAGGCCGCCGGTCCGTTGGTCTTGGGGTTGGCATAGATTCGGAACACAGAGAAGTCGCAGGTTTGGCGTGGCCACATCCAGTTGTCGGTCTCACCACCAAACTTACCCATCGATTTGGGCACGGTGAACACCAGTCTGAGGTCGGTGAAGTCCTGATAGGTAGTGGCGTAGAAGCTGTTGCTTTCATAGAAAGGCTGTACTTCCACGTGGTATGTCGAGTCTTGTGCCTTGGCGCGCAGGTTGAGGCGCTGCTCAAAGTTCTTGATCAGTTCTTCCTGCTCATCTTCCGTCAGCTCGTAGTATCCGTGGCTGAGAATACTGTCGGTGACGTCCTGCTGGCTGATCATGAAGGATACGAACATGTTCTCGTTGGGCAACTCCTCCTCGTAGCTCTTGGCATAGAAACCGTTGAGCATGTAGTCGTGGTCAACGGTGGAGTGGGAGCGGATGGCTTCAAAACCGCAGTGATGATTGGTGAAGACCAGTCCGTCGGGACTCACCACGACTCCCGAGCAATAGCCGGAGAAGTTGACCACGGCGCGGCTGATGGCGTCGCTGCTTTGATAGAGGTCGGCATAGGGCAGGGAGAAACCTTCCTGCTGCATGGTGTTGTAGACCGCTTGTGGCAAGTTGAACAGCGTCCACATGCCTTCATCGGCCATTGCAGGTGCGGCGAAGAGTGTCGCCGCGAGTAGCATCTTAATCTTTTGCATAGTATAAGGGTTTAAGAATTTGTTGTCGGTGGGGTTGGTTGGGGAGAGTTAGGGTGGCCTTGCCGCTATCTCTTGCCGGCCCTGAAGTATTTCCCTACGACGGGCAGGCTGGAGGGCGAGAAGTCGTGCTTGAACAGGTAGGCCACGTAGACGCAGCCCAACAGCGTGTTGACGATGAGCGCCGCCCATAGGGGCAACAGCTCGTTGGAGGCCGTCATGCCGGCGAAGAGCACGAGGGCGAGCAGCACGTAGGCCATGATTTCCTTGATGGGATAGTTGATGGGGTACTTCTTCTGCCCGATGTAGTAGCTCAGCAGCATGCTCACGGCGTAGCTGATGAAGCCGGCCCAGGCGCAAGCCCAGTAGCTGAAGCGGGGGATGAAGATGATGTCGACGGCTATCAGCACCACGGCCCCGATGCCCGAGAAGTAGGCTCCCCAGATGGTATGGTCGGTGAGCTTATACCAGAAGCTGAGGTTGAAGAACACGCCGAACATGATCTCGGCTGCCATCACGATGGGCACGATCTCCAAGCCCTCCCAATAGCTGCGGCCGATGAGGTGGCGCACGATGTCCATGTAGGCCACCACGCATAGGAAGGCCAAGAGCGTGAAGATGACATAATACTTCATGGCCTTGGCGTAGGTCTGCTTGTTGTCGCGGTCCTTGGACTTGCCGAACACGAAGGGCTCATAGGCGTAGCGGAAGGCCTGCGTGATCATCACCATGATCATGGCTATCTTGATGCACGCGCCATAGACGCCGAGCTGGTGGAGAGCCTCGGCGTGGGTGCCGTTGTAGACGTAGGGGAAGATGATCTGAGAGGCGCACTGGTTGAGCTGTCCGGCCAGTCCCATCACCAGTAGCGGCCATGTGTAGGACAGCATGCGCTTGCACGTGGGCCAGTCGAAAGGCGAGCCGAAGCCCTTGAGCTCCTTGCCAAGCATGAATAGCGTGGCCACGGTGCAGAAAAGGTTGATGTAGAACACCCACACCACGTCGAGCGTGAACTGGGAGTCGTAGATGCCGAAGGGATTGAGCCTCAGGGCGGGGAAGACGATGAGGTAGAGGACGTTGAGCAGGATGTTGAGCGTGATGTTGAGCACCTTGAGCGTGGCGAACTTGATGGGGCGGTGGGCATAGCGCAGGTAGGCGAAGGGGATGGCTGTGAAAGCGTCGATGGCCACCGTGACGTACATCACGAGGATGTACTCTGGATGGTCGGCGTAGCCCAGTGCGGAGGCCAGCGGATGGATGAACAGGCAGACGAGCACCGCGAAGAGAATCGACGTCGTGCCCACCATCTTCAGCGTGGTGGCGTAGACCTTGCGCGGGTCTTCGCCTTCGCGGCTCATGAAGCGGAAGAAAGTCGTCTCCATGCCGTAGGTGAGCAGGATGATGAGCAGTGCCACGTAGGCATAGACGTTGGTGATGACACCGTACTGTCCGCCTGCGGCGTTGAACTTTGCCGTCTGTATGGGCACAAGCAGATAGTTGATGAATCGTGCCATGATGCTGCTCAATCCGTAGATGGCCGTATCCTTGGCGAGAGATTTTAAACTTGGCATTATGTTTTGATGTTTTTGTTGCGTTGGGGGGTGATGGGGTGAATGGGGCTTTATGGGGTGGATGGGGGAGATAATATCAACCGAAGAAAATATACGCGATGAAGATGGCGGCTATCACTCCGGCCAGGTCGGCGAGCAGGCCGCAGGCTACGGCGTGGCGCGTGTACTTGATGTTCACGCTGCCGAAGTATACAGCCAAGATGTAGAACGTGGTGTCGGTGCTGCCCTGGAAGATACACGACAGCCGGCCCACGAAGGAGTCGGCTCCGTAGTTTTTCATAGCCTCCAGCATCAGACCGCGAGCACCGCTGCCGCTCAGGGGCTTCATGAAGGCCGTGGGTAGGGCTCCGACGAAATCAGTGTTCAGTCCGCATTTCTCCACGCCCCACGAGATGCCGTTGATGAGCATGTCCATGGCTCCGCAGGCGCGGAAGACGCCCACGGCAACGAGTATTGCCACGAGATAAGGGATGATGCGCACGGCTGTGGTGAAACCGTCCTTGGCTCCCTCGATGAAGGCGTCGTAGACATTGATTTTCTTTATCCAGCCCGCCACGATGAACAGCGTGATGATGCCGAAGAGTATCAGGTTGGAAGCCACGCTCGTCACGGTGCCCATCGTCTGCGTGTCCATCTGTCCGAAAGCCCAGATGGTGAGTCCGACGAAGGCCACGAGACCGCCGATGGTCATCAGCAGCACGGGTTGCAGCAGGTTGATGCGCTGCCACAGCGAGGTGATGATGATGCCCGCGATGGTGGCCACGCTCGTAGCCAGCAAGATGGGGATGAAGACGTCGGTGGGAGTCTGTGCGCCATTGGCGGCACGGAAGGCGAGAATCGTCGTGGGGATGATGGTCAGTCCCGAGGTGTTGAGCACCAGAAACATAATCATCGGGTTGGTGGCCGTGTCTTTCTTGGGATTCAGTTCCTGCATCTGCGCCATGGCCCGCAGTCCGGTGGGCGTGGCGGCATTGTCGAGGCCGAGCATGTTGGAGGCGATGTTCATGAAGATGGTTCCGATGACGGGATGATTCTTGGGGATGTCGGGGAAGAGTCGGGAGAACACAGGACTGAGTGCCCGCGCCAATACATTGACCACTCCGGCGCGCTCACCGATTTTCATGATTCCCAGCCAGAGCGAGAGCACGCCCGTCAGACCCAACGCCACCTCGAAAGCGCTCTTTGAGGAGTCGAATGTGGAGTCCACGATGTGCTGAAACACCGCGGTGTCGCCCATTGCCAGTTCCACAGCGCCTGTGACAAAGGCAATGACGAAGAATGCTATCCAAATATAATTCAAGACCATAGCAGTTGCAAAGTTACAAATTATTTTATATAGAGGGCAATATGGTGGGCAAACTTTCCTTTTTACGGTGTGTTTTTTCCTATATTTCCGTTTGCTGAGCTTTCCACATCGGACATTATTAGCTGTAATCCACCCAGCAGGATGCAGAAAATCAACCTTCGTCTGCTAGGCGTTGACAGCACGAAATCCGATGACTCATGGTTGCTGACAGCTGTCAGCAGATCTGCTCTCAGCTGTCAGCAGTTCTGCTCTCAACTGTCAGCAGTTCTGCTCTCAATTGTCAGCAGACATGGAAAATCGCTTTCCAGGGTTTGTCTTTTACAGAAAAAATCTCCCGCTAAACGGCCAAAGTTCAAAAAAAATAGCTATCTTTGCTCATTATCATTAACAACACAAACCCTATAGAACCATAATCATGGACATTATCTTCATTCTTTTGGGCATAGCCGTTGGTGCCGTGTGCGGTATCCTCTATGCCAAAAATGCCAGTGCCGGACAGATTGCCAAGACCAGTATGCTGCAGGAAAACTATGACCGCGCCGATGCTGAGGCCCGTCAGCTGCGCGAGCAGACCCGCCAATTGGACAGTGAACTCGCTGCCGCCAAGACCGCCAAGGAGTCGCTTGAAAAACAGCTCGACGACGCCAAGCAGGACTTTGAGCGGCAGAAATCTGAAATCAACTTACAGCACAACCGCCAACTCGACGAACTGCGCCAGCAGCAGCGCGAGCAGATGGAGAGCCAGTCGAAACTCATCCGCGAGCAAATCAACACCGCTTCGGAGGATATACTGAAAAAGCGCGCCCAGGAACTTAACGTCACCAACAAGCAACAGCTCGACCTGTTGCTCAACCCTCTGCACGAGAGTCTGAAGCAGATGCGCGACAGCGTGGAGCAGAGCAACAAGGACCGCCTGGCCTCGCTCGCCAACCTGCGCGCCACCATCGCGGAGAACCAGAAGCAGGCTGAGGCTCTCGGCGAACGTGCCGACAAACTCACGGCTGCCCTCACCGGCGAGACGAAGACGCAAGGCAACTTTGGCGAGCTGCGGCTCTCCACTCTCCTTGAGAACATGGGACTGGAGAAAGGCGTGCAGTACGAGGAACAAGTGCTGATAAAGGACAATGGCGAGGCCCTGCGCGACGAGGAGACGGGACGAAAGAAAATTCCTGACGTGATACTTCACTTTCCCGGCGAGCGCGATGTCATCATCGATTCGAAGATGTCGCTCACGGCACTCACCGACTACTACAACGCCACCGACGATGCCGCCCGCGAGAATGCCCTTCGTCGCCACCTCACGTCGATGCGCAAGCACGTTGATGAACTCGCCAGCCAGCGCTACCAGTACTATAAGCCCAAGGGCAGACGGCAACTCGACTTCGTGATGATGTACGTCTACAACGAAGGCGGTCTGCAGTTGGCCCTCGCCAAGGACCCGTCGCTCTGGAAGGATGCTTACGACAAGGGCGTCATCATCTCCGGTTCGCAGACGCTCTACATGATGCTGAAGGTGCTCGAGATGACGTGGCACCAGGTGCGTCAGGCTGAGAATCAAGAGGACATCATGCGTGTGGCCAACGAGCTGGTCAACCGCGTGCAGCTCTTCTATGAGCGGTTTAAGGCCGTCGACGAACAACTCGCGAAGACCACCAAGGCTTTCGACGACCTGAAGAAGACCACCGCTCCTTCGGGCACGAGCATCACCACGGCGGCGCGCAAGTTGCTGAAATGCGGTGCTACGGAGAATGCCAAACGCAAATATCGCCTTCCCGAGAAGGAAGACGAGAGCGAGGAAGAGAATTAAAAGACCATTCGCCGTGTCGTTGTGGGGGCTGTTGGGCTTAATAGACCAGCAGTCCGATGATACCACAGACGAGCAGGGCCAGAATGGGATTGACCTTATAGCGCAGCGTGGCAAAGAAAACGGCTATACAGAGCGCTATGCTCAACACGAACAGCAGCAGGCTGGCCGACGGCGTGCCGAAGTTCTCCTTGTTCATCAACAGCAGGGCAGCAGCGGCGATGAGACCGATGATGGCCGGGCGCAGTGCGGCAAAGACGTTCTTCACCCAGGGTGCATCCTTGTGGGTGAGCAGGTAGTGGCTGATGCAAATCATCAGGATGAACGACAGCCACATGATACTCAGTGAGGCCAACACTGCGCCCAGCACTGCCGCCCACGCCGGATAGCCCGCGTTGATGACCGACGTATAGCCCACGTAGGTTGCGGCGTTGATGCCGATAGGACCCGGTGTAGACTGACTGATGGCCACGATATCGGTAAACTCGGCATTGCTCAGCCAGTGGCTCTTCACCACCGTCTCGCTGTAGATGAGCGACAGCATGGCATAGCCACCGCCAAAATTAAAGATGCCTATCTTGCTGAAGACATAAAATAACTTGAGAAACAACATATCGCTTTTTCTTTTCTATCTAACTGTTATCCCTTATCTCTTTTTCGTTATAGTGTTGTGTACCGCGTCTTATCAAGGCATGAATAAGCACGGAAGCCTCATGGCTTGGGCGCGCCCTCTTTCTTCATTCGACCATACGCGTAACCTCCAACTCCTGCCACAAGGATAATCCATATCGGCGAGACGCCCAGGGCCGCTATGAGCAGACAGCTCACCACCGGTATCCAGCTTGTCGCCCACGTGATATGGGCCGTACGTGCCATCTTGAAGCACGGTGCGGCGATGAGCGCCACCACGGCCGGTCGCACGCCGCGGAAGAATTTCTCCACGTAGACGTTGTCCTTGAAGTTGTGGAAGAAGATGGCGATGAGCAGGATGGCGATAATCGACGGCAGGGCGATGCCCAGTGCTCCCACGATGCCGCCCCACACGCCGCGCAACTTGTAGCCGATGTGGCTGGCGATGTCGATGGAGAAGATGCCCGGCGTGGTCTGCGCCACTACCATGATATCCATAAACTCCTCGCGGCTCAGCCAGTGGTTCTTGTCAACATACTCGCGTTCCATGATGGGAATCATGGCGTAGCCGCCACCCAGCGTGAACGCACCTATCTTATTACAGGTAAGGAAGAATTTCAACAACATTTTTCTCGTCTTATTTTGTTATCTTGCGGATGTAAAGGGAGAATATATCTCTCTTTGCGACTGCAAAGGTAGGGAGCTTTCTCTGCATGGACAAAAAATGGAGATTAGAAACCTTTAATCTCGAATGAAAGCATTCTCATCGGTTCTGTTTCAATGGTTTGCGCAAAGTGAGTAATTTTGCGGCCAATGAAAACGATTAAACTTTCTTTCATCCGCTTTTGGCTCTTGCTTCCGGCGGTCAGCATGCCGCTCTTGATGCAGGCGCAGAAGCTAAGTTTCCGACAGGCCGACAGTCTGTTGGTCATGCATAGTCACGACCTGCGGTCGGCCCGTTTGGACGTTGTCGCCGCCGAGGGCCAACTCGCCCAGTCGCGCCGCTACGACAATCCCACGGTGAGCATGATGTACAACGTGCGCAACCCCAACAACCGCCGCTGGTTCGACGCTGGCCGCGATGGTGAGCTCGACGTACAGGTCTCGCAGTCCTTCGCCATTGGCGGTCAGCATGCCGAGCAGGTGCGCCAGAACGACGCCCTGCTGCAGGCCTCTAAAAGTCAGTTGCGCGTCACCGGCCGCGACCTCCTCACGCAGGCCCACACCACGCTCGTCGACCTCTACTACCAGCAACGTCAGGCCGAGGTCTACGACCTGGAGATTGCCTCGGCCGAGAAGATTCTCGCCGCCTACAAGGAACAGAGCGCCAAGGGCAACATTGCCGAGATGGAGACACAGCGCATCGCGACGATGCTCTACCAGCTCCGCAAGTCGCGCGCCGATTTGCTCATCGGGGCCGAAGGCTTGCAGAGTCAACTCCGGCTGCTACTCGGACTCAACAATACGATGCCCGTCACGGCCGACATCGACGAGGCTGTAGCCCTCGATGAGGCTTCGCGGCTCTACCTCTCGCTGCAAGGCGACCAGCAGATGGCGTTCGACACCCTCCCCGAGCTGCGCTTGCTCAACAGCCAGGCCGATGCCGCCCGCCACGCGTTGAAGTGGCAGCGGTCGCAGGCCCTGCCGCAGTTGGCCGTTCAAGGCGAATACGACAAGAACGGCAGCATCGGCCACAACTTCTACGCCGTGGGTCTGAGCATTGCCGTGCCCTTATGGAACAGCAACCGCGGCAACATACGAAGTGCGCAGGCCGCCGTTGAGCAGGCCGCCATCGCCGTCGACCGTCAGCGCCTCGCCCTCACGCAGCAGCGCCAGGCTGACCTCGCCACCGTGGGACAGTATCTGCGCCAACTGGGCCAATCGTCAACGCTCGACGCTGACCTCAGCACGATGCTGCAGGCCGCCGAGCAGCAGTTCATGAACCGCCACATCTCGCTTGTGGAGTTTGTCGACCTCTATGCCAACTACCGCGACACGATGCTCGCCCGCCTCGATGCCAAGAGCCAGGCCCTGCAAGCGGCTGAGAGGCTCAAGGGAGTATGGGGCGGAGGCCTTGAAGCGAGAGAGTAGAGATTAGTTGCTATAGGGGTTATAGGCTCTATAGTTTCTATAGTCGCTATAGTTACTATAGTTTCTATAGTTGCTATGGCCCCTATAACTATAAAATACAAGATGATGAAAAACAATATTCTTTTCCTTGCCAGCCTCTTGTGTCTGGCAGCCTGCTCGCCGTCGAAACAGAAGGCGGGCGGCGACTATAGCTCTCTGCGCAGCGAGACCGTCGAGACGACACCCGTCGAGCTGGGCAGCTACGGCGATGAGCTCACGCTCAACGGCGACGTGAGCTGCGATGAGAGCCTCGTGCGCAAAATCTTTATTCCCTGCTCGGGCCGCGTGAGCGGACTCACCGTTGAGGTGGGCGACGCCGTCAGGCGCGGACAGACGCTCGCCGTCATCCACAGCGAGGAAGCCGCCGACTACAACAAAGGTCTGGCCGATGCCGACGCACAGATTCGCATGGCCGAGCGCGACTACGAGATGAAGCAGGACATGCGGCGCTCGGGTATGGCGTCGGACAAAGACGTCAGCGAGGCCCATGCCGCCCTCGTCATGGCACGCGCCGAGCGCAGCCGACTGGGGGCTGTGGCGGGCATTAATGGCTTTGGCCGAAAGGCTACGGCCGTGCTGCGCTCGCCCATCAGCGGCTATGTCACCGTGAAGAATGTCTACGACGACAGCTACGTCAGTCCCGACGGCGAGGGTGGCGGTGAGGCACTGGAGATTGCCAACCTCAGCCGCGTGTGGATTATCGCCGACGTCTATGAGAGCGACATCGCCAAGATTCGTCAGGGAGCGCCCGTCACCGTCACCACGATGGCCTACGACGGCGAGGTGTTTCACGGAACTATAGATAAGGTATACAACGTGCTCGACAGCGAGAGCAAGACCATGAAGGTGCGCGTCACCCTCGACAACAGCCGTGGGATGCTCCGTCCCGGCATGTTTGCCACCGTCCACGTCAGCACCGGTGGTGGAGGCAAGGCCCTCTGCCGGGTGCCCGCCAAGGCCATCGTCTTCGACGGAGGTAAGGACTATGTGGTCGTCGACAGCGGCAACCGCCATTACCGTCGTCAGCCGGTCAAGACCGACCACGTGGGCAGCGACTATGCCTATGTGACCAGTGGTCTGCGGGCCGGTGAGCAGGTGGTGAGCAAGAACGCATTGTTGGTCTTTAATACGTTGGGTAATGAATAAATTCATCGATTCCATCATCGCTTTCTCTCTCCGCCGCAAGTATCTCATCCTCGTGGTGACGCTGGCCGTCATCGTCCTCGGTGTGGTCAGCTTCCGCCAGACGCCCATTGACGCCTTCCCCGACGTGACCAACACCAAGGTGACCATCATCACGCAGTGGCCCGGCCGCTCGGCTGAGGAGATAGAGAAGTTCGTCACCATCCCCATCGAGATTGCTATGAATTCGGTGCAGAAGAAGACCGACATCCGTTCGACGACGCTTTTTGGTCTCTCCGTGGTCACCGTCTGCTTCGAAGATCATGTCGACGACGAGTTCGCGCGCCAGCAAGTATACAACCTCATCAACGACGCTGACTTGCCCGATGGCGTGGAACCCGACGTGCAGCCGCTCTCCGGTCCTACGGGCGAGATTTACCGCTACACGCTGCGCAGCGACAAGCGGTCGGTGCGCGAGTTGAAGACGCTGCAGGACTGGGTCATCGAGCGCAAGCTGCGCTCCGTGCCCGGCATTGCCGACATCGTCAGTTTCGGCGGTGAGGTGAAGACCTTCGAGGTCAGCGTCAATCCCAACCAGCTTGCCACCTACGGCGTCAGTTCGCTCGAGCTCTATCAGGCCATCGCCAACAGCAACGTCAACGTCGGCGGTGACGTCATCGAGCGCAGTTCGCAGGCCTACGTCGTGCGTGGTATTGGACTCATCAACAACGTTCGCGAGATTGGCGACATCGTGGTGAAGAATGTTGGCGGTACGCCCATCCTCGTGCGCAACCTCGCCACCGTCCATGAGAGCTGTGTGCCACGTCTAGGACAGGTAGGGCGCGGCAAGGAGGATGATGTCGTTGAGGGCATCGTCGTCATGCGCAAGGGCGAGAACACCGGGCAGGTCATCAAGGCGCTGAAGTCGAAAATCAGTGAGATTCAGCACGACGACCTGCCCAAGGACGTGAAGATTGTGCCGTTCTACGACCGCGAGGACCTTGTCAACCTGGCCGTGGGTACGGTGATGCACAACGTTCTGGAGGGAATCGCCCTCGTCACCCTCGTGGTGCTGCTGTTCATGAAGGACTGGCGCACCACGGTCATCGTGGCATCCGTCATCCCGCTGGCCCTGCTTTTCGCCTTCATTGCTCTGCACCTCTGCGGCATGAGCGCCAACCTGCTCTCGATGGGTGCCATCGACTTCGGTATCATCATCGACGGAGCCGTGGTGATGGTCGAGGCACTCTTCGTGGCTCTCTCGGCTCAGGCGCGCAGCATCGGTATGGAAGCCTTCAACCGCCGCAGCCATCTCGGCATGATACGTCAGACGGCACGCGGTAAGGAAAAGTCTGTGTTCTTCTCCAAACTCATCATCATCACGGCCCTGCTGCCCATCTTCACTTTCCAGAAGGTTGAGGGCAAGATGTTCTCGCCCTTGGCCTATACCCTCGGCTTCGCCCTCCTCGGCGCTCTGCTGTTCACGCTGACACTCGTGCCCGTGCTCTCGTCGATGCTGCTCAAGAAGAATGTCAGGGAGAAGAAAAACCGTTTCCTCGACTTCGTCTATCACTATGCCGACAGCGCCTTCGCCTATTGCCATCGCAACAGCCGTAAGGTCATCGCCGTGGCGCTCGTAGCCATGGCCGTGGGACTGGCCTGCTTCAAACTGCTCGGTTCGGAATTCCTGCCCGAGATGAACGAGGGTTCCATCTACGTGCGTGCCACGTTGCCGCAGAGTGTCTCGCTGAGGCAGAGCGTGAAACTCGCCAATGAGTTCCGCGGCATCCTCAGTTCTTATCCCGAAGTGAGTCAGGTGATGACGCAGACGGGCCGTCCCAACGACGGTACCGATGCCACCGGATTCTACAACATCGAGCTGTTCGTGAAGATGTATCCCGAGAACCAGTGGCACACGGGACGCTCGAAGGATGAGGTCATCGACGACATGAACCGCCGGTTGAGCGTCTATCCCGGCATCGACTTCAACTTCTCGCAGCCCATTTCCGACAATGTCGAGGAGGCCGTGAGTGGTGTCAAGGGAGCCATCGTCGCCAAGGTTTATGGCAAGGATCTCGCCGAGAGTGAGCGTCTGGCCTGGCAGGTCTACAACACGATGAAGCCCATCCGCGGCATCACCGACCTCGGCGTCATCCGCAATATGGGACAGCCCGAACTGCAAATCGACATCAACGAGGACCGGTTGGCGCGCTATGGCGTGAAAAAAGACGACGTGCAGAGCATCATCGAGATGGCCATCGGCGGTAAGGCGGCCTCGCAAGTGTATGAGGACGAGCGCAAGTTCAACCTCGTCGTGCGCTATGCCGAGCCCTACCGCGACAATGCTGAGGCCATCGCGAAGATTAAGGTACCCAACGACGACGGGCAGATGATTCCCATCGGTGAGCTAGCCACGATACGTGCCATCACTGGTCCGCTCATCATCTATCGCGAGAACCACGCCCGCTACTGCGCCGTGAAGTTCAGCGTGCGTGACCGCGATATGGGTTCTGCCGTCGACGAGTCGCGTGCCAAGGTGGCGAAGGCGGTGAAACTGCCCGCAGGCTATAAGATTACGTGGAACGGCGACTTCGAGAATCAGAAGCGCGCCTCGGCCCGACTGGCACAGGTGGTGCCCATCAGCGTGCTGCTTATCTTCGTCATCCTCTACGTGCTCTTCGGCAATGCGCGCGACGCCGGACTGGTGCTCACCAACGTGCCCTTCGCGGCTGTGGGCGGCATCCTCATCCTGCTCCTCACCCGCACGAACTTCTCTATCTCTGCAGGTATTGGCTTCATCTGTCTCTTCGGTATCTGTATTCAGAATGGCGTCATCATGCTCATGGATATCAAGCATTTCCTGCGGCATCGCTATGCCTTGCCCGATGCTGTCACCCGCGGTATGCACTCGCGCATCCGCAGTGTGCTGATGACAGCCATGATGGCTACTCTCGGTCTGATGCCTGCTGCTTTGAGCCACGGCATCGGCAGTGAGAGTCAACGTCCGCTCGCAACGGTCATCATCGGAGGTCTTGTCGGTGCGACCATCTTCACGCTCTTCATCTTCCCGCTCGTGGTGGAGAAGATTTACAAGCATGTGAATATTAAGAAGATGAAGTAAGCCCCTCAACCCCATAAACCCCATAGGCCCCAAAGCTCCACCCCCGGTCTCAAAGACCCACCCTGGCCCTCCCTACAAGGGAGGGAAAGCACATCACAAGTTACGCACTAAGAATAAATATGAATAAGAACATGAGAAAGAATAAAATAATTGCAGAAACACCCAACCTCCTTCAAGTTTGTTTATGTGCGTTGGCTTTCCTGCTTCTCCCCCTTGTAGGGGGAGCCAGAGGGGGTCTTGATGTGAGAGTGGGTCTTGAAACTAGGCATTGTCTCCAAACGGCGAAGTTCTCGGTGCAGGCCAGTACGGAGCAGAGGGCAGTTGTCGACTCCACGATGCGGGCTCAGCCCGGCGTGTTCTCTGTGTCGTGGAGTCCGCATCGCCAGATTCTCATCGTGGTCTACAACCGCATGGTGACGAACAAGCGACGGCTGAAACGTGCGGTAGAACTCGTTAGCCTGTCTGAAGATAATGCAGAGTTAAAGCCGGGATGAGTATCTTACTGATAAGTCATAGCTGAGAAGACAATTTCTGTGGATAGATTTTAATCAATAATCGAATAAATGATCCCTTTCCATTTGCGAAATAGAAGAAATATCCGTATATTTGCGAAAACATAATGACAAGTCATGATGTCCAGAGAAGAGTCATATCAATTGAAATATACGATTGCTTTGATTGCTGAGTTCGCCAAGAAGTTCGATATTAGCAAGAAGCAGGCGTATAACTATCTCAGAAGGTTCAAAGGTCTTGACTACCTGGAGAACTTTTATGATGTACTGCATACGCAGTCCTTTGAGGATGCCATTCACGACATCTCTATAATTTGCTTCCGCAATGGAGGAAAACTTCAATATGAAGGCTTATGATACTTTATCATGGCTCAAATGTAGATATAGAGACGATAGACCTTTCGAAATCAAAGCCATACAAAGATTTCGGAAAAGGCTTCTATCTGTCTGCTGATAAGGAGCAAGCAACACGTATGGCTGAGCAGCGGACATCTATCGAACTCATAGGACGGCCAGTAGTAAATCAGTTTGCTTTTGACGAGTCCTCGTTATCAGATGGGAGTTTGAAGGTCCTCTCTTTTGACGACTATTCGGTAGAATGGGCAAAGTTTGTTCTGCGGAATCGTGATTATAATGTTCGGCAGCCATGTCATCATTACGATGTGGTTTATGGTCCAATTGCAGATGATGGGGTAACCTTCCAGTTAAGACGATATAAGGCTGGAGCCATCTCCATAGAACAGCTTGTAGAAGAACTAAAATACTCTAAAGGCATAACCTATCAGTATTTTTTCGGAACGGAACTGGCTATATCCAAATTGAAGAAATTATGAAGTTGACTAGTGATCAGATAGAAATAATGAAGGAAGACATGAGTGAGGAACTTATAAAACTGCTCATGATCAATTGGCATTATTCGTTGGATGAAGCCATGAATGTGCTTTATAATTCGGATACTTTCTCTCGCTTGGAGGATGATAATACAGGACTGTATTACCAAAGTCCAGGGTATGTGTATTCATATTTAAATCAGGAACTTTCAACAGGTGACTACCGCAGATATCATGGATGAAGGCTACATAAAAGACAAGGCGGAATATATCATTGCGTCTATCAGTGAGTTTGGCAAGCGGCATTCGTTGACGCCTGTGGAGGCTTATCGTTACCTGAATCGATATAGAGGCATTGAGATGCTCGACAAGTTCTATGATGTGATGCATACGCTGAGCTTCAAAGATACTACCGATGATCTAACGGCTTTTTGTCATCGCAACGGAGGAGGATTGGTATGAGATTATATTATAGAAGAAAGGCGACAGCATGACAATCCGTAAAGTTAGACAGGAAGATGACAGACGTATCGCAGAGATTATCCGCGACATCTTTGATGACCTCGACATGCCTAAGGAGCACACCGTTTACGACGAGCCCGCTACCGACCATCAGTATGAAGTATTCCGGGCAGAGCCTCGTTCTGTGCTGTGGGTTGCAGAGGAGGATGGCGTCGTCTTAGGTTCCTGTGGCGCTTACCCAACGGAAGGCCTGCCCGAAGGCTGGTGCGAGATCGTGAAGTTTTATGTTGACAAATGTGCACGAGGCAAAGGCATTGGCACAAAACTCTTCACCAAAGCCTTGGAGTCGGCACGGAGCATGGGATACCAGACCGCCTACCTGGAGACATTCCCGAAGTTCGGCAATGCCATCGGCCTTTACCACCGACTCGGCTTCCACGACATCGACCACCAAATGGGAAACTCCGGACACACAGCAATGAGTATCTTCATGACGAAAAGGCTGAGTAAAACCGAATCCGCCGATGATAGATGTGATGATGAATGGTGATATCAGGCAGCCTCTACTTCTCTCATCTCAATGGGAACGCTCAATGTTATACACAACCCTTTTTGATGGTTAACTTTCAGGGTATTCAATGTTGATTGCATAGGCAGAGATGATTATATACAACATCACGTCGCATAGTTTTTCTTCAAGCCATAGTGCTATTGATAGTTGTGTTACATTGTGGGCTTATTTACTATTATTATTCGGATTGCGCTTATATAGATGAATTGTGACCTCAAATGAAGCTATGTGATTTCTAAATAAAATGAGACATACTTTTTTGCAATATAAAAAAATGTTGTATATTTGCATTACCTACTCACACTTTGACTTGATTTGAAAAATAAATATTTGACTTATGACCAAAGAACAGTTCTTCTCTCTATTATCAGAGGAAGTTAAATCATATAAATCTTTCTTAGAGACTGACAGTCATGACTGGATAGTCAAGGGATTTATAGACATTGATAAAAACGTCTATACAATTACTAATGACACAAAGGTGGTCTCTAAAATCATAGAAATCCTGTTGATTCCTAAGCTGGACAAATTTGCACGAGATCATAACATGACACTTGAATTGCCCTCTAAACAAAACTATTATCCTGATCTCACGTTCAAGGATAATGATGGGCATATGTTTGCTGTTGACTTTAAATCGAGCTATTATGATGGCGAACAAGTTAATGGGCTTACACTTGGCTCTTATTGGGGATATTTTAGAAAACGGGATTCGGTTATGAATATGGATTATTCATACAATTCTTATAGCTCACATACAGTTTTAGGTATGCTCTATAAACAGAGTGTGATAGATGCCAATGAGAAAAATGTCTATTCAATTGATGAATTATCGGTCATCCATTCTGTAATCGAAAATTTTATTTTCTTTGTTCAGCCCAAATGGAAAATTGCAAATGATATGCCGGGCAGTGGCAATACCCGCAACATAGGCGGAATTACTGATATACAAAAGTTGATCAATGGAGAAGGTCCTTTTGCTGAATTAGGAGAAGATGTTTTTGATGATTATTGGAAAAATTATTTCAATAAGACAGATGCTAACAAAGCTGGTATCGGTAAACCTCATTATCATAATCTTACGACATATAAGCAATATCTTGCTGATCAAAAAAGAATATTGGAGAAGTTATAAAAGATCAGAATCATGGCCATTATCATACCACCTATCAAATCGCAAGGGATCAAAACGAAGCTTGTCCCTTGGATCAATTCCGTCATTAAACGGTCAGGGTTAGACTTGCGACATACTAATTGGATTGAGCCTTTTTTCGGTACAGGAGTGGTTGGGTTCAACTCCCCTGTGGGCGGCAAGCGTATAGTTGGCGACACTAACCCTCATATCATCCGCTTTTACAATGCAGTGCTTAATGGTGAAGTTACTGCGGAAAATATGCGTAGATACCTTGTTCATGAAGGTGAATTGTTGGCAAACGCTGAAGAGGATGGATATGCTCATTACCGGCTTGTCAGAGATCGTTTCAATGAAAACCATAGTCCTTTTGATTTTATATTTCTTTCCCGTGCGGGATTCAATGGGATGATGAGATTTAACAAGAGAGGAGAATGGAATATACCTTTTTGCAAAAAGCCCAATCGATTCTCTTCTGCTTATATCACCAAAATTTGCAACCAGATAATTTCTGTAAGTAGAGAAATGCACCGCTTCCATTGGGAATTTGACAACAATAATTTCTTGGAGACCATACAAAGAGCTCAAGGGGGCGATTTGATATATTGCGATCCTCCATATTTCGGCAGGTATGTAGATTATTATAACGGATGGACGGCAGATGATGAACGAGCTCTGTTTGAAGCTCTTTGTCACACGCCAGCTCATTTTATCTTATCTACGTGGCATCATAATCAGTTCAGAGGCAACGACATGATAGAGAGATACTGGAACCATTTTAATGTTATTACGCAGGAGCATTTTTATTATGGTGGCGGTCATCTTGAAAATCGTCATGCTATGGTAGAGGCCTTGGTATTCAATTTCGACCTTAATGAGGAAGTTAGACAAAAAATCGTTCAACAATTGGAATTCAATTTTGCTTAGATTATGGATTATTATTACCAATCTGAAAGCAACGACTTCAATCTTATTCTTGGTGATACGATGGAGGTACTTGATCATGTTGGAACAAAAGTCGATATGATATTTGCAGATCCACCTTATTTCCTATCTCAAGGCCGTTCTCTATGCATTAATGGTTCTTGGAAAAGCTTTGAAAAGGGAGAATGGGACCGCGCTACCAGTTTGGATAAAATAAATGTTTTCAATACCAAGTGGCTTTCAAAATGTAGGGATGTCTTAAAAGATAGTGGAACCATTTTTGTCTCTGGCACATATCATAATATTTTTTCTGTAGCCACATGCATGAGCGAGTTGGGGTATAAGATACTAAATATTATTGTTTGGCAAAAGAGTGATGCAAAGCCTACGCTATCACGTAATTATTTCAACTTTACCGCCGAATATATCGTTTGGGCAAGGAGGTCGGAGAAAGTACCGCATTACTTCAATTGCGAAGCCATGGAGCAACTCAATGGTGGGGCCCGAATGCCAGATGTATGGCGCATCCCTTTTCTTTCTTCTTGGGAAATGAGATTGGGGAAACATCCTACACAAAAGCCTATGCGTTTGCTCTATCGCATTATTCTTGCTGCAACGCGGCAGGGTGAGTTGATTCTTGATCCATTTGCAGGAAGCTGTACTACTGGAATAACAGCGAATCTTCTTGGGCGGAAATTTATAGGTATAGACCAAAGTAAAGAATATCTTGATTATGGAATTCGACGTAAGCATGAAATTGAGGATCAAGAAAAAAAGAGGAAGATTTTAGATAAGATTTCAGAAAACAATGAAGAAGTAACAGTCATGGTGAATCATTGTAGAAAGAAACTTAAGGAAAAGATGATAGAAACAGGTATCTGTTATCTACGCGCCGGAGACTCAAAAGGTTCTTTATGTATTACTCCTGGTTTTGAACGATTATCTTACGTGCTGCTGCATACCGATGGGGAAGACTGCAATTTGTTCAGACTAAAATCACGAGGACATTTTAATATTTGGACAAAAGAGACATTGGAAAAATATGGTTTTCAGCCTGCTCATGCTCCATACTATATTGTTCTCAGGTTTGACAATTCAAAGTCGATACCTTTTAAAAAAATGCCAAATCTTAAAGAATCAAGAAATACTTTTGTTGCTAAAATACGTCCTCTAAGTGACTTTATGGGCATCAAGTAATCGATGTAAATGCGAAGGCAGAGAAGAATATTTTAAAAACAAATGATATGGCAAAGACGGATACAACTTCACTTGACGTGTTGACCGATGAAGTGTTTGGCAAAAAAGGCACTCCAAAGCGCGATGCAATGGAAAAACAATTAAAAGAGGTGGTAAATGCCTATTATGTGGGTGAGACAATCCGCAAGATGCGCCAGGCCCGAAAACTCACCCAAGAAGAATTTGGTGAACGTGTTGGCGTGAAGAAAGCTCAAATATCAAAATTGGAGAAAGGAAAGAGTATAATCACGTTGCCTACAATGAGCCGAATTTTCCAGGCTCTCGGTGTAGCATCCGCCACACTTGACTTGGGCATTGGCGGCAAAGTCGCATTATGGTAAGCAAATTATGAAACGTATCTTATTGGCTGAGGACGAGGAGAATATCGCAGACTTCGTCAGTCGGGGACTGGAGAGCTTCGGCTACGAGGTAGACAGCGTGCGGCGCGGCGACGAGGCGTGGCAGCGGCTGCAGGAGCAGCAGGACTACGACCTGGCGTTGCTCGACATTCGTATGCCCGGAATGACGGGACTGGAAGTGTGCCGCCGGCTGCGCGAGAGTCAGGGCTACGTGCTGCCCGTGCTGATGCTCACCGCACTGGGCACTACCGACGACATCGTGCTCGGTTTGCAGGCTGGCGCCGACGACTATATGGTCAAGCCTTTCAAGTTCACAGAGTTGCTTGCCCGCATCTCGGCCCTGCTGCGGCGCGTGGAGAGTTACCAACAGGCGGCACCGCTGTCCTCGGCCGACCTCTCTATAGACGCGGCCACGCACAAGGCCCGTCGCGGCGACCGCGAGGTGGACCTGAGCACGAAGGAATACCGACTGCTGGAATACCTGATGCGCCATGAGGGCGAGACGCTCACCCGCCGCCAACTGCTGCGCGACGTGTGGGACAAGGACTTCGACACCAATACCAACGTCGTCGACGTCTACGTGCGCTACCTGCGGCAGAAGATTGACGAGGGCTTCGACAGCAAACTCATCCATACCATCGTGGGCACCGGTTACCGCTTCGGAAAGGAGGACGGCGAATGAAGCCCGGACATAAAATCTCGCTCATCTACTCGGGCATCACCATCGGACTGGTGCTCGTGGCCGGAATGGTGTTTTATTTCTTCGCATCCAACTACATCCGCAACCTCTACTTCCACTATATGGAGGAGAAGGCGCACGCCGTGGCTGAGGAGAAATTCTCCAAGGACGAACTCGACCCCGTGAAATATCGCAACGTTGTCATCCGCCGCAAAAACTCCATCCCTACGTCGAAGGAACTGTTTGTGCGTGTCGACAACCGACAGTTGGCACGGCAGTCGCTGTCGGCCTATCTTACCGATGAGCAGATTGAGCGGCTTTATGCTAACCAGACGGTCAACTTCGAGCACGGCGACGAGGTGGGCACGGCCTTCGTCTACTACGACAACACCGGCACCTTCGCTGTCATCGTGCTCAGCCGCAATCCCTACGGTGCCGACATCGCCAATACCCTGCGCTGGGCCCTGCTGCTGTTGGTGCTCATCTCGGCCGCCGTGCTCTGGCTCATCAGCCGGCTCTACGCCATGCGAATGCTCGACCGCATCGACCGCGACTATCAGACCGAGAAGATGTTTGTCAACAACGCCTCTCACGAAATCAACAACCCGCTCACTGCCATACAAGGCGAGTGCGAGGTGGCGCTGCTTGCCGACCGCACGGTGCCCGAATACAAGGACACGCTGCGCCGCATCGCCAAGGAGGCCGACCGCGTGGTGACCATCATGCGCGAACTGCTCCACTTCTCCCACGTCAGGAGTGGTGAGGAGATGGGACAGCGCGAACCAGTGGAGATTGGCCTGCTGGTGAAGGCTGTGGCGGAGGGACTCTGCACAGTAGATTGCCACGACGACTTCACCGTGATGGGCGACGCCAACCTCCTGCGCATGGCCTTCCACAACCTCATCAACAATGCCGTGAAATATTCCGAAGGCAAACCGGTCAGCGTCAACATCGCCGACCGCCGCGTCACAATCCGCGACCACGGCATCGGCATACCGCCCGAAGATCTGCCCCACGTCTTCGAGCCTTTCTTCCGCGCTTCCAACACGGGCAGCGTAATGGGGCATGGCGTCGGCCTGGCACTTGCCAAGGCCATTCTCGAGAAGCATGGCGCCCGCATCAAGGTGGAGTCGCAGCAGGGCGAAGGCACTACGGTGCAGGTCAGTTTTTAGTCTCCAATCCCCCCATTACTCCCCATTAACCCCATCCACCCCATCACACAGCCGGACGGTAGCAAATTCGATGGAATTCGCGACATTCATATAAATCAAGTGAATACTTCATTGTTGTCTTTGCTGACCGTGGACAAAAAGTTTTCTCAGGCGGCAAACGTTTTATTTGACGGTATCGCTTAAACGGTACCATGCGTAGCGCTCCAATCGGTACCATGCGTAGCGCTTCAACCGGTACCACCCGTAGCGGTTCAACCGGTACCAAAAAAATGATTGTCAGGCACAGCC
>Ga0256406_1002976_pt1 | contig 22318 bp, 22 predicted proteins | sample RumenRJG_03DNA_FD_185986 | JGI IMG/M metagenome (GOLD analysis project Ga0256406, IMG submission 185986) | Bovine rumen microbial communities from Lethbridge, Alberta, Canada - RJG_03 | ecosystem: Host-associated > Mammals > Digestive system > Stomach > Rumen | place: Canada: Alberta | collected... | reverse complement strand
CGTTGCCAGTTCCTCTATGCCGCGCAGCACCGTGTCTGCACTTGGAACACGCGTATGTGGACGCTCGGTAAGCACATCCTTCAGATACAGGTTGAGGTCTTCCATGCAGTCGCCGCCACAGCAGAACACGGAAAAGATTGCACGTATAATCTCGCTGTACTGATAGCCAATCAGAGTGCAGCGAAGTCCTAAGTGTGAGTCTATCACAGAGGACAGAATAGAGTCAAATTTGTCCAAAACGAAAAATATTCCGCCAAAAGCGCTGATTTTCTCAGATTTTTGTTGTACCTTTGCCATGTCATTGATGATTTTGCTTGTCTTGATTTGCAGCACTAAGGTAAGTGAAAAATCTGACATGGCAAAATCCTGAGTAACTTTTTGTTGCTCAGGTACTTATAAAGAAAGTTAAATTAAAGTGCTGCGGAATTTAGGAAGTTTTTAATTATTTGTGAAATCAGGATAGTTGATTCTTTGGATTATTTTGCAAATTTAAATAATTTTAATGAAAGTACCAAATGTTACGCGGATTATTTTTCTTTTTGCCGTAAAAAATGTTTGATTTTAGATGTAAATTGTCTTTTTTTCTATGAAAAAGGATAAAAAATATAGCGCATTTATTAAAAATAAGGATTGTATTGGCAAGGGTGAGAGATTTTTTTTGTACCTTTGTGCCCATTATTATAAGGAGAAAGCAAAATGGAATCAAAATTGGTAATCTACAATACGCTGACGCGTCAGAAGGAACGTTTCGAACCACTTCATGCTCCCAATGTGGGTATGTATGTCTGTGGTCCTACTGTTTATGGTGATCCCCATCTGGGACATGCCCGTCCTGCTATCACATTCGACCTGGTGTTCCGTTATCTGAAGCACCTGGGATACAAGGTGAGATATGTGAGAAATATCACCGACGTAGGCCACTTGGAGCACGATGCTGACGAGGGCGAGGACAAGATTGCCAAGAAGGCTCGTCTGGAACAGTTGGAGCCTATGGAGATTGCCCAGTACTACACCAACCGCTATCATCAGTATATGGATGCGCTGAATGTGCTGCGTCCCTCTATTGAACCTCATGCTACTGGTCATATCATTGAGCAGCAGGAACTGGTACAGCAGATCCTGGATAATGGATTTGCCTACGAAAGCAATGGCTCCATCTATTTCGATATTGAGGCTTATAACAAGAAGTTCAAGTATGGCATCCTCTCAGGTCGCTCGCTGGAGAATATCAAGGACGAGAGTCGTGAGCTGGCTGGCGTAGGCGAGAAGCGCAACCAGGCTGACTTTGCCCTGTGGAAGAAAGCACAGCCCGAGCATATCATGCGCTGGCCTTCACCTTGGAGCGATGGTTTCCCCGGCTGGCACTGTGAGTGCACGGCTATGGGCAGGAAGTATCTGGGCGAGGAGTTTGATATCCACGGTGGTGGCATGGACCTGATCTTCCCTCATCACGAGTGTGAGATTGCCCAGGCACAGGCCTCTATGGGACATCCCGCTGTGAAATACTGGATGCACAACAATATGCTGACGATTAATGGCCAGAAGATGGGTAAGTCGTACAACAACTTCATTACCTTGGAGCAGTTCTTCACTGGTAATCATCCGTTGTTGGAAAAAGCCTACTCACCCATGACCATCCGTTTCTTCGTGCTCTCTGCCCATTATCGTGGCACGGTGGACTTCTCAAACGAGGCTCTTGTTGCTGCCGAGAAGGGATTGGAGAAACTGATGAATGCTATCAGCGACCTGGAGCGCGTACAGGTGAGCGACAAGTGTGATGCCGAGACGGAGAAGGTTGTCAAGGCTTTGCGCCAGAAGTGCTACGATGCGATGAATGACGACCTTGCCACACCTCAGGTAATCAGTAACCTGTTTGAGGCTTGCACCGTTATCAATAAACTGATTGACCACAAGGCTACCATCTGTGCTGACTGCCTGAAGGAACTCAAGGAGACGATGCATCTCTTTACAGAGGATATCCTGGGCTTGAAGGCTGAGAAGAGTGGCTCTAATGATAGTCGTGAGGAGGCCTTCGGAAAGGTGGTTGACATGGTGCTCGACCTGCGTGCCAAGGCTAAGGCCAATAAAGACTGGGCCACTTCCGACCAGATTCGTGACGCCCTTGCTGCTGCCGGCTTTGAGGTAAAGGATACCAAGGACGGTGCCACCTGGCGACTGAATAAGTAGGAGAAGAGAAAGGAGGAATATCTTATGAGACGTGTTGCATTTGTTCTGGTTACTGTTATAACCAGTGTTGCTGCTTATGCACAACTGGAAGTCAAGGAACTGAAACTGAGTAACGGCATGACCGTTTGGCTGAATGAGGATCACTCTCAGCCAAAGGTCTTTGGTGCCGTCGTGGTGAAGGCGGGTGCCAAGGATTGCCCCAACACGGGTATTGCCCATTATTTCGAACATATCATGTTCAAGGGCACCGACCGTATCGGCACCACCGACTATGCTGCAGAGAAGCCTTGGCTTGACAGTATCTCCGCGCAATACGATCTTCTCAGTCAGACGAAGGATGAGACTACTCGTACACGTATTCAGAAACATATTAATGAACTGAGTATCAAGGCGGCCGACTATGTCATTCCGAATGAGTACAGCCGGTTGATTTCAAAATATGGTGGCAGTTCGCTGAATGCTGGTACTGGTCAGGACCTGACCTATTATCATAACTCGTTCCTGCCTCAGTTCATGGAACAGTGGTGCTGGCTTAACTCTGAACGTCTCATGACACCCGTATTCCGTGGTTTTCAGGGTGAACTGGAGAATGTGTATGAAGAGAAAAACCGTGCTGCCGATGACATGGGCGATGTGCAGGATAAGATTTTCAAGGCTGTGTTTAAGACACAACCCTATGCGTATCCTGTCCTGGGCTCTACGGAGAACCTGAAGAATCCACGCCTGTCGGATATGGCGGCATTCTTCAAAAAATATTATGTGGCTTCGAATATGTGTCTGATTCTTTGTGGTGATATCAGACCTGACGCAGCGTTGGTGACGTTACTGGAAAAGACCTTCGGACGCGTACAGACGGGGCCTGTGCCAGAGCGTCGTAAGAGTCCGATGCCTGCGATTGAGGCAGGCGACCGTCAGCAGATAAAACTGCCCATTCCGCTTATAGGTGCTGAGGCTTTGGTGTTTAAGGCTCCCACGGAATATGAGGCTGATGCCAACGCCCTGGATTTGGCTAATATGCTGTTATATAATGGCAAGGCAGGACTCCTTGATTCCTTGACCAATGAGCATAAGGTGCTGGTGTCTGCGGCAATGACCGCAGGACTGGATGATGCGGCTGGTTCGGCTATTATCGTCATTCCCAATCTTTTTGGCAAGATGAAGAAGGCTGAGGGACGTGTATTGGAACAGGTTCAGCAGGTGATGGACGGTAACTTCAGCGAAGAGCAGGTGGAAATCCTGAAACAGCAGATGCTGATGGATGCACAGCGGGAGCTGGAGACCATCAGCAGCAGGTCTCAGCGCATGGTGATGACTTTCTCAAAGGGACGCTCCTGGCAGGATGTGCTGGATAAGATAGAGGGCATACGCCGACTGACGAAGGCTGATGTGGTGGCTGCGGCAAGGAAATACTATGGTGGCAACTATATCACATTGTCCAAGAAATACGGTACGCCCCAAAAGGAGACTCTGAAACAGCCAGGCTATAAGCCGGTCAGTTCGAAGAACCTGGATGCGAAGTCGGCTTTCGCCCTGCAGCTGGAACAGATACCTGTCAAGGATATGGCCGTGCGCACGGTTGATTTTGGACAGGATATCGAGATAAAGCCACTCAATAATCATGTGACGCTATATTACAAGGATAACCCCGTCAATGATGTGTTCACATTCACTTTACGTTATAAGGATGGTGAACTCCATACCCCAGCGCTTAGCGTGTTGGGCTCCTGTCTGTCACAGTTGGGCACAGATTCCTTGAACAGACAGCAGCTGGGTCAGGCCTGGCAGCGTATCGGTGCCACGATGGAGGTGGTGCCTGGCGATGTGGCCTTCAGTATCAACCTTACTGGTCCTGATAAGCAACTGGTGCCTGCCCTGCGGTTATTGGCTCATTTCCTGCGTTCGGCAAAGGGAGATCAAAAGGCCCTCAAAGATGCGAAGGATGAGGATAGGATAGACCGTAAGAGTTTTGGTAAACAGAAAGACGACGTGTTGCGACCAGCAATACATCGTATCGCTTACGGAGAAAGGTCGTCTTACCTCAAGCAGTTGAGCAGGAAAGAGGTGAAGGCTCTGAAGAACGAGGACCTGATGGCCCTTTTCCGTGAGTTGCAGCAGTATGACTGTGAGCTCTTTTACTGCGGACGCCAGCCTATTGAGTATGTTGCTGCTCAGGCACAACAGGCGCTTCCCTTGAGTCAGTGCACGAAACCCCAGGCTGACACCTTCCGTCCTTTCCTGCAGTATGACGAGCCTGTGGTCTATTTCTATCATGTCCCAAAGTCGCGCCAGAACTATATTGTCAGCTATGATGCCATCGGGGCGTTGCCTACACAGGAAGAACGCGTGAAGTTCAAGCTGTGGGATGAGTATTTCGGAGGTGGCATGTCGTCTGTGCTTTTCCAGAATGTGCGTGAGTTCCGCTCGTTGGCTTATGCTACAGGAGGAAGTGCTTTTACTACAAGTCTTGCGCAGCATTCCGATGCGTCTCAAGGTTATGTCACCGTTACTGGCACGCAGGCCGACAAGACGCTGGAGGCTCTCTCTACCGTTGACTCCCTGCTGCGTCAGTTGCCCATGAAGGAGAACAATCTTGAGGCGGCGCGTCAGAGTGTGCTGAATGATATCCAGAATAACTATCCCACCTTCCGTACGTTGGGCAAATATGTGGCCAACCAACTAAGGGATGGGTATGTGTCGGATCCCAATACCGGTATTGCCCGTGGGATTCCTTCTGTCACGTCACAGGATATCATGCAGTTCCATCAAAAGCATGTCACTTCAAATAAGAACCGGATATGGATTGTTATCGGTGACAGGAAAATTACTGATATGAAGGCTCTTGCCCGATATGGCAAAGTGGTGGAACTGAGGAAAGAGGATGTGTATCGGTAAGGATTATTCTAGGTTAAGAAATGACTTGCCATACAAAGAAAGATATTCTTTCTTTTTGCTATTCGCTGACTTATTCGTACCTTTGCAGGCAGAATGAATGAGACATTAAAGGATTTTGAAATCATGGCACCCGTGGGGAGCCGCGATTCTTTGGCTGCAGCCCTGAAGGCTGGAGCTGATTCGGTATATTTTGGCGTGGAGCAGTTGAACATGCGCTCGCATTCTGCCAACCACTTTACGATTGATGATTTACGTGAAATCGCTGCCACTTGTAATGAGGCTGGCGTGAAGACTTATCTCACCGTGAATACGATTATCTATGGTGAGGATATCGAGACGATGCATCAGATCGTGGATGCGGCCGTTGAGGCAAAGATATCTGCCGTCATTGCCTGCGATATCGCGGTGATGACCTACTGTCGTCAGAAGGGGATGGAGGTGCATCTTAGCACACAATTGAATATCTCTAATGTGGAAGCCCTGAAGTTCTATGCCCAGTTTGCTGATGTGGTGGTGCTGGCTCGCGAGCTTCGTATGGACCAGGTGGAAGAAATCTACCGTCAGATAGAAGAGCAGCATATCTGTGGTCCCAGTGGTGAACTGGTACGCATAGAGATGTTCTGTCACGGTGCGTTGTGCATGGCCGTGAGTGGTAAGTGCTATATGAGTCTTGACAATACAGGGCGTTCGGCCAACCGTGGTGCCTGTATGCAGATATGTCGCCGCTCGTACATCGTCACAGACAGGGAGACCGGTACCGAACTTGAGATAGACAATAAGTATATCATGAGTCCTAAGGACCTGAAAACCGTTCGTTTCATCGATAAGATGATGAAGAGTGGTGTGCGTGTCTTTAAGATAGAGGGCCGTGCCCGTGGTCCTGAATATGTGCTTACTGTGGTGCAATGCTATAAGGAGGCTATCCAGAGTGTGCTCGACGGCACTTTCACAGAGGAGAAGAAAGATGCATGGGATGAGCGTCTGGCAACCGTCTTCAACCGTGGTTTCTGGGATGGTTACTATCAGGGACAGACGCTGGGTGAGTGGAACTCAAACTACGGTTCTAACGCTACGGAGCGCAAGAAGTATATTGGCAAGGGCGTGAAATATTTCTCAAAACTGGGCGTGGCTGAGTTTGCTGTAGAGGCTGGAACTTTCAGCGTGGGTGATAAGATGTTGATTACCGGTCCTACAACGGGAGCCCTCTATGTGACAGTTGATGAGATTCACGATGATACCAGCAGTGTGCAGACTGCACAACAGGGTACGCGTGTCAGTATCAAGGTGCCCGAGAAGGTGCGTCCAAGCGACAAACTATTTAAGATAATAAAGAACAATGACAATTAACGAACGACAAGACGAGGTTATAGAGGAGTTCCAGGATTTTGATGACTGGATGGATAAGTATCAGTTACTTATCGATCTGGGCAATGAACAGGCGCCTCTTGATGAGAAATATAAAGTGGAAAGCAACCTGATTGACGGTTGTCAGAGCCGGGTATGGCTGCAGGCCGACTATGAAGACGGGAAAATTCATTTCCGGGCAGAGAGTGATGCTCTTATCGTGAAGGGTATTGTGGCACTGCTTATCCGCGTGCTCAATGACTCGACACCTCAGGAGATTCTGGATGCTGACCTCTATTTTATTGAGCAGATAGGTTTGAAGGAGCATCTGTCACCAACACGCAGCAATGGCTTGCTGGCCATGGTGAAACAGATACGCATGTATGCGCTGGCTTTCTCCCAGCGTTAAGATTACTCTTTGTAATTATTGATGCGTTGTAAGTAGTAATTCCGGAAATCATTCCAATGGTAATACGGGGCTACATCTGTCTTAATAGGCAATGTGGCCTCGTTTTCATTGAGCAGCACCTTGATAAGCACATCCTTATCGGCAGGGTTCTTGCGATAGAACACAATCTGCAGGTTGCCGGCCATTGGTATGACGTGGTAGTCAATCCATCCTCGTTGCTCTAATTGTTCCAAATCGGTTGTGCTAAGGTCGTAACCATTGATGCCCAACAGACAGGTAAGTTGCAGGAGGACGGTGTCGTGACCATAACGCAGGTTAGCGCTTGGGTAGGGCAATTGGATACAGCTATCGGCGTTCTCTATGATATGTCGGAGCAGAAAACGCTGAGAGTAGGGGGCCTTTCCACTGTTTTTAGGACAGAAACTCCAACCGAGATACCATTCTGCATTTCTTTTCTTCCAATTGAAGTAAAGTTCTTCTTCTGTGAATATGTCGTAGAGGGTGAGCTGATCGCTGATATTGGTATCTTGTAAATCTGAGGCCAGATGAAACAGGTGTCCAACAAAGCTTTCTTTGTTCATGTGTTGGGTAACGAAGGCTGTGTCAGAAAACAGGGATGCGATTAGTCTGTCTGTCGTGGGATATTTCTGACAGAAAGTATTATAGAAGGCTTTGACATCATCAGATGAGGCCTTGGCCATCAGTTCTGCGTCAAAATGAAACAGGTGATGCATGTCACGCAGACTGGCATCCTGGTTGATGGGGAGTTTTGGGCGCATCGCCTTCAGCTGGACCATTGCATTACTCATAGACAAGATGCTGCGTATGGATATGCTACTTCTTGCAGTGATGGTTGCCTTATCTTTGAATACCTCTGGGAAACGCTCTACCATGCGACGCATGATATCCTTATGCTGTTGGGCACCAATAGCTGTCAGTTCGCCTGTACGTTCGTGAACATGGGCTTCTATTATTTCTACACGTTTCTTGACGTCAAGACCTAATGGCGTCAGAGCCTTCTGCTCCTCTGCTTGCTTCATGAGGCTCAAAAGACTATGTATCCTGTCTGGTTTGGTGATGTTGCGTGAGCCGTGCCGCCCATAGTGACTGATGTAGAAAGGCTTCTTGCCTTTTGGCGCCGGCGTGAGTGTATGTTGTTCCGGTCCGGGGTAGATCAGAAAGGAACCACCTGAAAACCTGAAGTCGTTTTTGATATCCTGCTTAGGTGTCTGCGCTGTCATCATCATGCTCAGACAGGCTATCCATAGTATAGAAATAATACGTTTCATAGAATTCATGTCAAAATCGTGCGCCAAAGTTACAAAAAGATTCTGATAGAAGAGCGATATTTCAGATTTTTTTGTAATTTTGCGACAAAATATATGAGGACATGGCAAAGAATACTGTTTGGCAAGATGACTATTGGCTGTTGCTGATGCAGATTTATCTGCACAAGCCTGTCGGTGTGAAGCCACTGTATAGTCGTGAGATGGTTGATTTGAGCGTGGAGTTGCACATCGCTCCGCAGATATTACGCTCGCGTATGCAACAGATAGCTACGCTTGAGACACCTCGTATAGAGCGTATATGGCGTACTTATGCGGACAATCCCCGGAAATTGGCACGTGCGGTGAAACTGTTACGCGAGATGAAGGGCTTTGGCTCTGCCGGCGACTTCTTCCAGGGTGTAGAGGTGCAGGAGACCTTCGAGAAGGATTTCCGTCCGTTAGCAGAGGATGAACGTTTTACGCCTGTAATGCTCATCCTGATACTTGATCTTTATTTTTGCCTGTCTACAATCACAATGGTTGAGGAGACACCGGAAGTACAGGAGTTGGCCAAACTGCTGAAGCTGAAATCATCTGATATCGTGATGGTACTCGATGTCTTCCAGACATGTGATCCATATCTGAATCGTGAGGCATCTGTCGATTCTGCCCTGTTGCTTCCGTGTCAGCAGATATGGCAGCGTTATGGTAATATGGAACCGCATGTGCTGGCAGCTTATGCGGAGGAGTTGAAAGAGTACTTTAGGAGTTAAGAGTTAAGAATTAAGAGTTAAGAGTTCTTGGCGGAGCCAAGCGGCGAAGCCGAGCGAAGAATTAAGGTTTAAGGTGGCACAGAGTCAGATACAAGAACAGAAGCAGGAACAACGGTTGCAGCAGGCCGTATCGCAGCAGCAGTTGTTACAGTCGCATCTTATCGAATTGCCTATCCAGCAGTTTGCTGAGCGCATAGAGACTGAGATGCACGATAATCCTGCACTGGAGAGTGATTCGGAGAATCCCGATTTACAGGAATATCCTGACTATCCGGACAGTCCTGAGGCAACTGACGACTTTGATGTCCAGCGTGAGCGTGAGGAGCGCAGTGATGCTCTTGATGCCGCCTTGGAGAATATTGGACGCGACGATGAAGACCTGCCTGTCTATCATGGAGGACAGTCATCGGTGGAAGAGCGCGAGGAGATGGTCTATGGACAGTCGGTATCTTTCTATGATGAGTTGCTGGAACAGGTGGGTGAAATGGAACTCTCTGATCAGGAACGTTATGTGATGGAATACCTTATCCGTTCCCTGGATGATGACGGTTTCCTCCGTACGCCTCTTGAGAATATAGCCGATGAACTGGCTATCTATCATAACATTGACTTGTCGACAGGGCAGTTGGAAACTGTGCTGAAGAAGTTACAGCGTTTGGATCCGCCAGGTATTGGTGCGCGTACATTACAGGAATGTCTGTTGCTACAAGTAAACCGCAGGGAGAAATCTGCGATAACTCTGTCGATGGAGAAGGTGCTGACCGACTATTTTGATGAGTTCACCAAGAAGCACTGGGAAAAGATTGCCCAGCAGATGACGATGGATGAGCTGCAGGCAGAGACAGTATTCCATGAATTACGAAGACTGAATCCGAAGCCTGGTGCGGCCATGGGCGAGACGATAGGACGCTCCATGCAGCAGATAACGCCCGATTTTGTGGTTGACACTCAGGATGATGGCACTGTGACCTTCTCACTGAATAATGGGGATGTGCCCCAGTTGCAAGTGTCACAATCGTTTGCTGACCTGCTCAAGGAGTATCAGTCTAACAAGGATGGCCTGAGTCGTCAGATGAAGGAGGCTCTCCTTTATACCAAACAGAAGGTTGATGCAGCTCAGAGTTTTATTGATGCAGTACAGGTTCGTCGTCGCACGTTGACCCTGACCATGAAGGCTATTATTCAATTGCAACACCGTTTCTTTGAGGAAGGTGACGAAGCCTTGCTGCGTCCAATGATACTGAAGGATGTGGCCGAGCGAACCGGGTTGGATCTGAGCACGGTATCGCGTGTGTCAAATTCCAAATACGTACAGACACGATGGGGTATCTTCCCCCTGAAATATTTCTTTAGTGACGGTTATGTCACAGAGAGTGGGGAAGAGTTGTCTACTCGCGAGATAAAAGCTACGTTGCGTGAGCTTATTGACGCAGAGGATAAGCGGAAACCCATGAGCGATGATGCTCTGAGTGAGGCATTAAAGGAAAAAGGTTATCCCATAGCCCGTCGTACGGTGGCAAAATATCGTGAGCAGTTGGGAATACCTATTGCAAGGTTGAGAAAGTGAAATAATCATGATAAGCAGAGAGAAAAGTATTATCTATACCGCCAGGGTCGTCAGTTTGATATTCACCCCGTTCTATTTGCCTCTTGTGGGTCTTGTCATCATGTTCCTGTTCAGCTACATGAACCTGCTTCCATGGGAGTATCAGCTGATGGTTTTGACACTGGTCTATTTCTTTACCATTTTATTGCCTACGTTTCTGATACATCTGTATCGACGGGTGCAGGGTTGGACACGAATGGAGCTGGGACACAAGCGTCGTCGTATCATACCTTATGTGTTGAGTATCGTGTGTTATCTGACATGTCTGTATGTATTGGAGTCACTGCATATCTATCATTTCGTTTCGAGTATTGTTATTGGTGCGCTGGTCGTTCAGGTGATGTGTGCCTTTATTAATATATGGTGGAAGATATCAACCCATACAGCTGCTATCGGTGGCGTGGCTGGAGCCTTGTTTGTCTTTGCCGACATCTTTGGCTTCAATCCCGTATGGTGGTTTTGCCTGGTTTTTGCCGTGGCTGGTGTGCTGGGGTCTGCGCGTATGATTCTGCGTCAGCATAGTCTGTCACAGGTCGTAGGCGGTTTTGGTGTCGGTTTCGTTTGCGCCACCCTCGGTATTATCTTTTTGTAAGTATTGAAAAATATCATAATATGAAACCTATTGTCAGTATTATCATGGGCAGTACCAGTGATCTGCCCGTTATGGAAAAAGCCTGCAAGCTGCTTGATGAGATGCAGGTACCGTTTGAAGTGAATGCCCTCTCGGCTCATCGTACGCCTGATGCTGTGGAAGAGTTTGCCCGTACGGCAAAGGACCGCGGCCTGAAGGTGATTATTGCTGGTGCTGGTATGGCAGCAGCCTTGCCTGGGGTGATTGCTGCCAGTACTACACTGCCTGTAATTGGTGTGCCTATCAAGGGTATGCTCGATGGTCTTGATGCCATGCTTTCTATCATCCAGATGCCCCCAGGCATCCCTGTAGCTACCGTGGGCGTGAATGGAGCACAGAATGCTGCCATCCTTGCTGTTGAGATGCTGGCTTTGAGTGATGAGGCTTTGGCGCAGCGTCTGAGTGACTATAAGAGTGGTCTGAAGACTAAGATTGAGAAGGCTAACAAGGAATTGGCTGAGGTGAAATATGAGTACAAGACGAATTAGTAGTGTGACCCACGTGGGTAAAGTTGCCATTGGTGGCGACAACCCCATCCGTGTCCAGTCAATGGCAACCACGGATACGAATGATACCGAGGGTAGTGTGGCCCAGGCGAAGCGTATCATTGATGCTGGTGGCGAACTGGTGCGTTTTACCACTCAGGGTATTCGTGAGGCTGAGAATATGAAGAATATCTCAGCACGTCTGAAGGCTGATGGTTATGATACTCCCCTCGTGGCTGACGTCCACTTTACAGCACATACGGCTGATGTGGCTGCACAGTATTGCGAGAAGGTACGTATCAATCCTGGTAACTATGTGGACCCGGGACGTACCTTTAAGCATCTGGAATATACCGATGAGGAGTATGCTGAGGAGCTGAAGAAGATCGATGCTAAGCTCGTACCTTTTATTAATATATGTAAGGAGCATCATACGGCTGTACGTATAGGTGTGAACCACGGTTCCCTGTCTGACCGTATCATGAGCCGCTATGGCGACACGCCCGAGGGTATCGTAGAGAGTTGTATGGAGTTCCTCCGTATTTTCCGTCGTGAGAACTTCAATGATGTGGTTATCAGTATCAAGGCTTCAAACACCGTGGTGATGGTAACCACCGTACGTCTGCTGGTGAAGACTATGGACAAGGAGGATATGCACTATCCCTTGCACCTGGGTGTGACAGAGGCTGGTGAGGGTGAAGACGGACGTATTAAGTCGGCCTTGGGTATTGGCGCTCTGCTCACGGAGGGTATTGGTGATACCATCCGTGTGTCACTTTCAGAGGAACCTGAGTGTGAGATTCCTGTGGCCCGCAAACTGGTGGACCTTATTCCGGAGTGTACGCGCTTGCGTGCGGAGGCTGAGGCTGGTATCAAGGATGATACGATAATGCTGAACCTTGATGCTCCTGATTGGGAAACCTTCCAGCTGAAAGCTGCAATGGCTGTGGGAGCTCTGCTCATTGACAGGAAGGCCACGAAGCTGGTGATAACCAGTCCTGCCAGTTATACTAACGCTGATAGCCTGACTGGTCTTGCTGATAGCATTCTTCAGGCTGCTCGCATCAAATTTACCAAGACGGAGTATATCTCGTGCCCTGGTTGCGGACGTACGCTCTATAACCTGCAGGAAACGATTGCCAGGATTAAGGCGGCAACCAGTCACTTGGTTGGTCTGAAAATTGGTATCATGGGATGTATCGTCAATGGTCCTGGTGAGATGGCTGATGCCGACTATGGTTATGTAGGTGCTGGTCGCGGAAAGATTAGTCTGTATAAAGGCAAACAGTGTGTGGAGAAGAATATCCCCGAAGAGGAGGCTGTTGACCACCTGTTGTTGCTTATCCAGAATGATAGGAAATGAGATTCCTGAATAGTAAAAAGCACCGCTGTCCCTTTGTGGAATAGCGGTGCTTTATTCTTTTGTTGAAGGTGATTCTTAATCCTCGTTGTTAGCGATGATAGCCGAACGCTTCTCCTTGATGCGGGCTGCCTTACCGGTGAGCTTGCGCAGGTAGTACAGCTTAGCGCGGCGAACCTTACCAACCTTGTTCACTTCAATGCTGTCGATATTGGGCGACTCAATTGGGAAGATACGCTCAACACCTACGGTGCCAGACATTTTGCGAACAGTGAAACGCTTCTTCTCACCATGACCTACGATCTTGATCACTACGCCACGATAGAGCTGAATACGCTCCTTGGTACCCTCGATAATTTTGTAAGCGACAGTAACAGTATCACCAGCCTTGAAGGTGGGATGCTGCTTGCCGGTTGCAAATGCTTCTTCAGCAACTTTAATTAAATCCATTTTTCTTTTGATAATTAAATTTGTTGTATCGTTCCTACGCAACATAACAGGCAACTCTCCTATCTTCCTGCCAGCGATTACGCGGAAAGCGGGTGCAAAGGTACGATAATTAATTGATAACTGATAGTTGATAATTGATAATTGTGACTTTAATTAACTTTTTTTAGGATAAAAGTGGGCGCGTAAGTCGCAGAGAATGAAGGATTTTTCATAATTTTGCACCAAATAAATCTAAGTATGAGAAAGTTTCTACTCTTTTTTGTTATAGTAACAACCATGTTGTTCTCGGCTTGTGCATCCCATTATCAGGTGACTGGCGTGAGCCTTACAAGGATTCTGGTCGATACCGTTTATGATGCTCATCCCGACGAGACTGCAGTTGCTTTCCTGGCTCCTTATAAGCATCAGGTGGATTCTGTGATGGGACCTGTAGTAGGAATAGCGGCTTGTGATATGGCGGCTAATCGTCCGGAGGGTAATCTGTCAAACCTGCTTCCTGATATCTTTGTCTATATGGCGAAATACTATCAGGAGACACCAGATTTCTCTGTGTATAACATGGGCGGTATTCGTGCTGCTCTGACCAAGGGTGAAGTGACCTATGGTGATGTGCTGGATGTGGCTCCTTTTGAGAATAAGATCTGCTTTCTGACCTTGACGGGTGAGAAGGTGATGGAACTGTTTTCTCAGATAGCGAAACGTGGTGGCGAAGGTGTGAGCAGGGGTGTACAATTGGTGATTACCCGTGAAGGTGAACTCGTGTCGGCTCGCCTGCATGGCAAGGAGATAGATCCCCAGGCCGACTATCGTATAGCTACCATTGATTATCTGATACAGGGTAATGATGGTATGCCGGCTCTTGCAAGTGGCTTTAATCTGAATACTCCTAAGGACAAGAAGAATAATGCCCGTTTTATAATCCGCGACTACTTTCATGAGATGCTGATGAAGGGAGAAACGGTAGATGCTAAGGTTGAGGGGCGTATCGTGGTAAGATGAAGTGGAATATGAAACATGCTACTGCAATGAACAATATGAAAAATGTATTGATTATTATAGTGTTGATGCTGGCTACGGTTGCCGGTGCGAAAGAACCCAAGAAGATTACCGTGCTTCATACCAGTGACACACATTCGTGTATCCTGCCTCTAAAGAGTAATCTGGAAGATAAGCGGATAGCGGGTCGTGGCGGTTTTGTGCGTCGTATCTCGATGCTTCAGCAGGAACGCCTACAGAATCCAGATTTGCTGCTCTTTGATTGTGGCGACTTCTCGCAAGGCTCCAGCTATTATACGATGTTTAAAGGTGATGTGGAAGTGGGGCTGATGAATCAGATGCACTATGATGCTGTGACCATCGGCAACCATGAGTTTGACTTCGGCCTGGATAATATGGCGCGTCTTTTCAAGATGGCTAATTTTCCTGTTGTCTGCTCAAACTATGATTTCGGTGACACAGAACTGAAAGATATCGTGAAGCCTTACCTGGTTCTGAAGCGTAAGGGTGTGAAGATTGGCGTCTTTGCCCTCTGTCCTGAGATGAAGGGACTTGTCTCTCCCAAAAACTACGAACCTCTCCGTTTCCTGGATCCTATAGAAGTAACGGAAAAGATGGTTCCTTTCTTGCGGAATAAAAAGAAATGTGACGTTGTCATCTGTCTGTCTCACTTAGGTTGGGAAATCTCTGACTATACAGACAACCAGGTTATCCAGAATACCTCTGGTATAAATCTGGTTCTGGGTGGCCATACACATACCTATATGGAACGGCTCTCTTATGTAAAGGACAAGTCCGGACACATGGTGCCTGTAGACCATGAAGGAAAGAGTGGGGTCTATGTGGGCAAAATAGAGATAACGTTAGACAAGTAGAAGCCATGCTGTTTTCTACCTTGCACCAATAAACAGTTCGCCCCGCATCCATTTGCTGATTACAGCTTATTTTTCTCATAGAGTTATTGGTTAAAGTAATATTAAATGAGGTTACAAAAACAGAGCTTCATCTTGACATTTTTGAGCTCAATGCTGCTGAAAGAAAAGCGGGTGAGTCAACAATTTGACTCACCCGCTTATGGGTTTATGAAGCTAATAGGATATTAGCCCAAGCTGATTGCCTCTGAAGGACAAACGCTAGCGCAAGTACCACACTCTGTGCAAGCATCAGCATCGATTACATACTTATCTGCACCCTCTGAGATAGCCTCTACGGGGCACTCCCCCTGACATGTACCGCAAGAGATACAATCGTCACCAATTACATATGCCATAATGATATAAATTTAAATTGTTAATAATTTATTGTGATGCAAAGGTAACAACTTTTTTCTGTCCTACCAACTTTTTGGTATTTATTTTTCTAATTTATACATTATCGAAATAGATTCCGATATAATATCCTGCGTAATTTGCCGTTATTATTCATAGTAGATGAAAAGATTCACCATAACAGTTGTAATGGCTCTTGTAGCATTGGTGTCGTCGGCACAGATGCGCAAGGTGCAGAACAAGCCTTATATAGACTTGCGACCACTCCATTTTGGTATTAGTCTGGGGCTGAATCTGATGGACGCAGAATTTACCAATGTGGGAACGCAGGTCCTGGAGGAAGGCATGACTCGTACGATTGCCTGCGACGTGGATAATTGGAACCCTGGCTTTAGTGTCGGTGTAGTGGGGGATATGCGTCTCAGCGATAACTTTAACCTTCGCGTTTCCCCTACGATGCATTTTGGCTCACGTCGTCTTACATTCCTGGATTTTGATAACCTGAATGATGCCGGACTGCCTGTTCACAGCACTCAGGATTTGAAGAGTTCCTCTATGGCCGTACCTGTTGACTTAAAGTTCTCTGCCCCCCGATTCAATAACTATCGTCCTTATGTGGTGGCTGGAGTGAGTCCTATTATCAATCTTGCAGGAAAGGATCAGGAATATGTACGACTGAAACGTTTCGACAGCATGATTAACGTCGGCATGGGTTGTGATTTCTATCTCCGGTTTTTTAAGTTGATACCCGAGATAAAGTTTTGCTACGGCCTGACAAATGCGCTGGACAATAATCATGTCAATGACCTTGATGATGTGAATAAGCGGCCTTTTGCTACGAGTATCAACGATTGCCGTACGAAGATGTTCCTCTTTACATTATACTTCGAATAAAATAAATCCTCATACCCTATGCAGAGTATGAGGATTTATTTTGGTATTAACCTTCTTCTTTATTAGTTGGCAGCCTTAGCCAGGGCTTCTACCACCTTGCGGATTTCTGCATCCTCAGGCTGTAACTCCTGCAATTTCTTTGCATAGTCGTAGGCTATCTTGTGAGTCTTCTGCTTGACGTAGTAACGCATCAGGAAAGAGTAGGCATCGAAGAGACGGGCCTTGTCGGTGTCGTCGATGGTCTCGTGTGCGTTGATGAGCTCTGCCAGGCGTTCGAAATAGGGCTTTGCAAGACCCTTTGAGAGGTCACCGTCAATCTGGGCGTTGATACGTCCACGCTGCCACAGTGCATACTCCTCGGCATCAGCAAATTTCTCTGTAAGTGAAGCGTAGGTCTGATCGGCTGTCTTCAGGGCTTCTACCTTTGCTTCACCCTCGAGGGTACGTGCGTAGGCGTTCTGGAGAATACCCAGTCCAGCCCAGTCGGTAGCATCAGCATTGGCGTTAGCCTCCAGGAACTGCTTGTAGTTGTCAATAGCCTTGGGATAGTCCTTCATGCCCTTATAGGCATCAGAGATGCTCTTATAAAGGTCGGCGTGAAGTGTGTTGTCTTCAGCGGGCAGTGCCAGTGCCTCGTTGAACTTGGCAATAGCCTCCTCGAACTGGTTGTTGCCTGCGAGTGCATTACCATAGTTCTGGTAGTCGATATCCTTCAGTTTGACGCTATCCTTGTCAACTTTGGTGAACAGCACCTCAGCGTATTTGATGGCTTCGGGGAACTTCTTCATATCGTTATTATTCATCAGGGCAAAACGGTTCAGTGTACCGTTCAGGGGCTCTTTAGCCAGACCAGCTTCTACAACACGCTGTGACTCCTCGAACTTTCTGCCGAGCTGCAGGGCACGCGCATAGTTGATGTAGTCGATACGCTCCATCTTGTCGAGGGGCACCTTGCTATAAGCCTCGATGGCGGTGCTATAACGCTGTACGTTGTAGTTGATATTACCAATCAGGGCATCTACGGGGTAGTCAGGACGCTCGTTGCGAAGCTCTTCAAGTTTCTGGGTAGCACCCTCCGGAGAGATGCGGCTATACACGATAGCATACTTGCGGTAGGGCTCTGGATCCTTGGGATTGGCAAAGATAGCCTGCTCGTAGTTTGATGCAGCAGCACCACCATTATCCATCTTTGAAGCGATGTCGCCCAGCAGGATGTAAGCAGGAGCGAAACTGTATTTCTTAATGCTCAGTGCCTGATTGGCAAATACTGCAGCCTGAGCCGTGTCACCCTCCTCAAAGAGAGCACGACCAATGGCTACGAGATTGTCGGCATTCTTCTTGTTAGCCTTGATGAAGTTCTTCATCTGTTTCTCATAGTCGGCAGGCTTGTTCTTCACTAAGTTTCTTGCGGCCTCCACATCGGCAGGTGTGCCGTCCTGGGCCATTGTGCCAAGGCTGCATCCAAACAGCAGGGCACCCATCATAAAATATTTCATAGTTTTCATAATCATTCTCATTATAGTGTTAAACTTCTGTTGTTTATTTGATGTTTCTTTTCCATGTTGGTTTAATCAGTCTATAACGACGTCACGTACGGAGTAGTCGGCACGGGCAGGGAACAGTCCTGCGTTGAAGAAGATGAGCTGACCAGGGTTAGGCAGCCAGCAGAAGTTTGAAAAAGCACGAGGCACACCTGTTGAGCGTGGGTCAATGCAGATGGCATAGAGCGTGCGGATGAAGGGGTAATAGGCGTAGGCGATGTTGTACTGGTCTGGTGTATAACTATTAGCCCGCGTAGCCTCTGCAGCCTTACTGACGCGCATCACCTTAATGGTGCGGTTATAAATCAGATTGGTGGTGTCACGTTGGTCGTTCAGCCAGATGCTGCCCACCACACCAATGGCATTCTCGTGGTTCTCCACATACTCTACCACTTCAGCACTGGTCATGACTGCTTTCACGTTACCGTCTGTCTTTACCTTCTTGTCTTTCATGATAGAGTCGACAACGAAACGCAGGGTGCCTGACTTTGGATTATCGAAAGCGACTTTTATCTTGCCTAGTTTAGAGTCGGGGTTCAGTTCTTTCCATGTAGTAATCTCTCCGGCCATAATCTTGCGGAAATTCTCCACTGTCATTAATGAGTCCGGATTGGCCTTGTTTACAATGAGTGCCAGTGCATCATAGGCCAAGGGTATGCAGCGTGGCTTATATTGTTGTTCTTTGAGGAAATTTTCTTCTTTGGGGGTGAGCGCTCTGGTTGTAAAGACGAGCAGAATCTCACGGTTCATCAGTTTCTCTATTGCCTCCTGCTCATTGATATAGAGTGGGTAGATAGAGTCACGTTTATTCTTCATATTGAAGATGTCCAGTTCCTCGTCAATGACGGGACTCAGACTTTCATCGGCAGCAAAGTAGCGGGCTTGCTCCTTGTATGCATTATCAGAAGGCTTGTCCCCACAAGAGGGGAACAAGCCTATTGAGAGTGCCAATCCAATAATAAAATTGTTGAATTGAGTTCGTTTCATGTTAAAAATGTGCTTACTGCAAACGGAAGGTTACAGGGAGTGTGAACTTCACACGTACGGCAGAACCGTTCTGCTTACCAGGATTCCACTTCGGCATTGACTTCACAACGCGAACGGCTTCCTTGTCGAGTGAGGGGTCAACAGATTTGATAATCTTGACGTCGGTGATAGAACCATCGCGCTCAACCACGAATGTGGTAACAACACGGCCCTGAATACCGTTCTCCTCAGCAATAACGGGGTACTTGATGTGACTGTTCAGATAAGCCATCAGGGCAGCATCACCGCCTTTGAACTGAGGCATCTGTTCTACAACATCGAAGACCTTTGTTTCTTCTACCTTTGGTGGAACCTCGTCCACAACCTTCTCATTTACCTTCAGAACGTGCTCAGCCTCGTTGCTACCCTGATCGTAGTCGATAGCACCGATTGCAACATCACTCTGGGCAACCTCATCCTGTGTCTTGGTAACCTGCTCGGGAGCATCGTCTTCCATTTCATAGGCGGTAAACTTCTCAGAGTTCATCACAGTCTCCTCAGCAACGAGCTGTTCCAATTCTTCAAGTTCGTAAACGATCTCTTCATCGTCCTTATCTTCCTCCAGCTCTTCCTCAATTGCCTCAAGAGCAACTTCGGTTTCGTGTTCTGCCTGAGCAGCTGCGATAGCATTCTGTGCTACGTTAACACCAAGGAATGCGATAACGATAAAGGCAAGACCGCCAACCAATGCCAACATGGCATAAAGGTTACGTCTGCTGGTGTCCTGACGAATAGTATAAGCACCATATGCCTCGTTTTTACCTTCGAATACGAGGTCAATCCATTTTTGGTCTAACAGATCTATCTTTGACATAGTTCTTTCGTTTTAATGGGTTATTGGAGTTTAATACCATTCTCTTCCAGAATTGGCATATCTTTTTCGTTAACCTTATCGATTACGTACTTACCGATACAACAAATCTGCATTTCGTCCAGTATTGTTACCAGGTTGTCATAATTAGAATTGTCCAGAGGCTTGATATTCACGGCCAGCGTGGGTACCATGTTTGTCTCTTCGTAATTCCTCATGTCCTTGTCAACCTTATCATACCTGGCCTTGTTCAGCTGACCATTTTCAACAATATCTACGTGACCTTTCTTAATCATAATCAAAGCACGGTTGTAGATAGAGTCGTTAGTCTCCTGCTGAGACTTTGGCAGTGTGTTGAACCAAGTGTCAAGCTGCTTCTTGGCATCCATCAGCACCTTGGTAGGAGCGTGACGGTGGTTGCGCAGTACTTCACGGATACCTTCCTTACCCCATGTGGTCTCTTTCAGGTATTCGGGTTTACCGAAATCTTCCTTCTTGTCCACGATGTAGTAATAGAGCTTGTTGTCTGCAGCCAGATACAGTGTGATCGTGTTCTCTGTCTTTGACTTATCCTTATCCTCAGCGGTCATGTTATCATCCTTTGCAGGCATGGTAAGGTGCATGGCCTGAGGCTTCTGCAGTGAACCCACCAGCATGAAGAAGGTAATAAGAAGCATCATCATATCCACCATAGGCGTGAAGTCCACGCGGGTGGTCATTTTCTTCTGCTTGCTTTCTTTTTTCTTAGCCATATCTTATTCCTCCAATTTCTTAGCTTGTGTAACCAACTTGTAGCGGCTCTCATTGATGTCCTGCAATTCAGCGATGACCAATTTGACAGCACTGTAAGGAGTATCCTTGTCGGCCTTGATATTGATTTCGAGCTTAGCGCTTGAAACCTCGGTCTTCTCTGCGTCAGACAGATCGTTGTACCACTCTTTGTAGCCATTCTTCATAGCTTTTACCCAAAGCTGGAATTCACTCATCTTGTCTTCGCGATTCTGCAGACTATCGGTTGGAATACCTGTCACCTTCATCAGTTTGATCTGATCCTCGTGGCTCTTGCTCAGGAATTCGGGCATGCTCTTCACGGGAATACCAATCTGATTGAAGTTGATAATCTCTTGCTTCTGGTCTGGCGTGAGATTGGTCTCACGGTCCTTGAGCATCTGATCGAGTGCCTTCTGCATCGTCACCGTCTTGTCAGTGCTCATCAACACGCGGCCTTCGGGGTCGATCGTGATATCAAGAATGGCTGATGAAGATACCTTGGCCATGGTTGTAGAACCTGGCGTTATGACCTTCACCACCTCGTTCTTCGTGAAGTTTACTGACAACATAAAGAATGTCAGCAGCAGCACCATCACGTCCGACATAGGCGTCATGTCGATCCAGACATCGTTTTTCTTAATTTTTATCTTACCCATAGTAGTAAATTGATTAAAGGGTTAGACAAAATTAAGCCTCGTCTGCGTGTGTAGCGTTGTAGGTCTGAGCAAGTGAATAACCAATCTCGTCCAGTGCAAACGAAATCTTATCGATGCGGTTGGTGAAGAAGTTATAAGATACAACGGCGAGCCATGATGTACCGATACCGAATGCGGTGTTGATCAGAGCCTCAGAAATACCGGTTGACAGCTCAACAGAGTCACCGCCACCACCTTGTGCCAGAGCCTGGAATGACTTGATCATACCAACCACAGTACCGAGCAGACCAGTCAGAGTACCCAGAGTAACGATGGTTGCAATCAGAGGAAGGTTCATTGTCAGAGTAGGCATCTCTACTGCGATAGCCTCCTCGTGAGCAGCCTGGATGCGAGCGATCTTCACTTCCTTCTTAACGCCCTGAGCGGCGTCAGCCTCTTTGTAGGCAGTGATAGTAGCGCGAACCACGTTAGCTACAGAACCACCCTGCTGTGCGCAGTGCTGCAGAGCAGCGTCGAAGTTCAGAGCCTTCAGGTCAGCCTTGATTTTAGCCAGGAATGTAGCGAGCTTCTCCTTACCGATACACTTGCTCAGAGCGAATACGCGCTCGATAGCCATGAAGAGCACAGTAAGCAACAGTGTGTGGATCACAGGCACGATAACACCACCCTTATAGATAGTACCCCAGATGTTCAGAGGAGCACCAGCGGCGTCACCACCTTCGAAGTTTCCGGCCTGACCGAAGTTGAAGAAGAAGTTGCAGAATGCAATAGCTGCACAAAGTACGATTACCCAGATAGCATCCTTGATACCGACGCTACTAGTCTTTTTTGCTGCAGGAGCAGCGGCTTTCTGTGTTGTTGCCATAATTGTTTTGTTTTGTTTTTAAGTTATAAGAATTTATTAAATTGTAATTGTTCGATTAAGTATTATTTAGCCGACGAATGCCCAT
>Ga0256406_1002975_pt1 | contig 22320 bp, 17 predicted proteins | sample RumenRJG_03DNA_FD_185986 | JGI IMG/M metagenome (GOLD analysis project Ga0256406, IMG submission 185986) | Bovine rumen microbial communities from Lethbridge, Alberta, Canada - RJG_03 | ecosystem: Host-associated > Mammals > Digestive system > Stomach > Rumen | place: Canada: Alberta | collected... | reverse complement strand
CGAACCCACTCCCGCCCCCGAACCCAGCAAGCCGGAACCCGAGTTCATACAGACTCAGTATCAGAAACTTGAGGGTCCCAAGGTGCTGGACAAGATTGACCTCAGCCAGTTCAGCAAAGACGGCGCCGACACCCCCGGCAGCAAGCGCAAGCGCAAGCATACCAAGAAGGACGCCGTCAGCGCCCAGGAGGTGAAGAAGATAGGCGCCGAAGTGGCCAAGAAAGAGAGCAAGGAGAAAGAGAAAGCCCGCAAGGAGAGCCAGAAGAACGCCGCCCAGCAGCAACAGCAGCCCACCAGCGGCAAGAAGAAAAAGAAGAAAGAGGAGAAGAAGCCCGTGGAGATTGACGACAACGAAATCGAGAAGCAGATCAAAGAGACGCTGGCCCGCCTGTCGCCCATGGGCAAGTCGAAGACCTCCAAGCACAACCGCGAGAAGCGCCAGAAGGTGCACAACCGCATGGAAGAGGAGATGCTGGCCGAGATGGAAGGCCAGAAGACGCTGCAGGTGACCGAGTTCGTCACCGCCAACGAGCTGGCCACGATGATGCAGGTGCCCGTAACCAAGATTATCGCCACCTGCATGTCCGTCGGCATCTTCGTCAGCATCAACCAGCGCCTCGACGCCGAGACCATCAAGCTCATCGCCGACGAGTTCGGATTCGACATCAACTTCGCCTCCGAGGATGTGGTCAACACCATCCAGAAAGTGGAGGAAGAGGACCGCCCAGAGGACCTCATCACGCGCAACCCCATCGTCACGGTGATGGGCCATGTGGACCACGGCAAGACGTCGCTGCTCGACTATATCCGCAACACCAACGTGATCGCCGGCGAGGCTGGCGGCATCACGCAGCACATCGGTGCCTACGAGGTGCAGACCGCCGACGGGCGCAAGATCACCTTCCTCGACACCCCCGGCCACGAGGCCTTCACCGCCATGCGCGCCCGCGGCGCCAAGATGACGGACATAGCCATCATCGTCATCGCCGCCGACGACCGCATCATGCCGCAGACCATCGAGGCCATCAACCACGCCCAGTCGGCCGCCGTGCCTATCGTATTTGCCATCAACAAGATAGACAAGCCCGGTGCCGACCCCGACCGCATCAAGACCGAGCTGGCCAACATGAACCTGCTAGTCGAAGAGTGGGGCGGAAAATACCAGAGCCAGGACATCAGCGCCAAGAAAGGCATCGGCGTCGAAGAGCTGCTGGAGAAAGTCATCCTGCAGGCCGACATCATGGAGCTCAAAGGCAACCCCAACAAGCGCGCCAAGGGCACCGTCATCGAAAGCACCCTCGACAAGGGTCGCGGCTATGTGGCCAAAATTCTCGTCGAAGACGGCACCATCCGCAAGGGCGACCCGATTGTGGCTGGCGCCACCTACGGTCGTGTGCGAGCCATGTACAACGAGCGTAATCAGGAAGTTACCTCGGCAGGCCCCTCGCAGCCTGTCCTCCTCCTTGGCCTCACCGGCGCATGCCAGGCCGGCGACACCTTCAACATCATGGAGCACGAGAAAGAGGCCAAGGACATCGCCGCCAAGCGCACGCAGCTGCAGCGCGAACAGGGCATCCGCACCCAGACCCACCTCACGCTGGAGGAAATCGGCCGCCGCCGCGCCCTGGGCAACTTCAAGGAGCTCAACATCATCGTCAAGGCCGACGTGGACGGCTCGGTCGAAGCCCTCAGCGACTCGCTCATCAAACTCAGCAACGACGAGGTGCAGGTCAACGTCATCCACAAGGCTGTGGGCCAGATTTCGGAGAACGACGTCATGCTCGCCATGACTGCCGACGCCATCATCATAGGCTTCCAGGTGCGCCCCTCCGTCGGCGCACGTAAAATGGCCGAGACCGAGCAGATCGACATCCGCCTCTACAGCATCATCTACGACGCCATCAACGAGCTCAAGGATGCCATCGAGGGCATGCTCGCCCCCGAGACGCAAGAGAAAATCGTGGCCAACCTGGAAATCCGCGAGACCTTCAAAATCAGCAAGGTGGGCACCATCGCCGGCTGTATGTGCCTCGACGGCAAGATCAACCGCAACCACAACGTGCGCATCATCCGCGACGGCATCGTGGTCTACACCGGCAAGCTGGCCTCGCTCAAGCGTTTCAAGGACGATGTCAAAGAGGTGGTCAGCGGCCAGGATTGCGGCCTGAACATCGAAAACTACAACGACATCAAGGTCGGCGACATCGTCGAGGCCTACGAGGTCATCGAAATCAAGCGCAAGCTCTGATAGGTCATAGGACTGCTCCTGTAGTTCAATGGATAGAATAGAGGTTTCCTAAACCTTTGATCAGGGTTCGATTCCCTGCGGGAGTACAATAAAAAGAACGGTTATGGAAGTTATCCAAAGTTTCACCATCGACCACACCCACCTCAAACCCGGCATCTATGTGTCGCGCCGGGACAAGGGCTTCACCACCTACGACCTTCGCATCACCGAACCGAACAGGGAACCTGCCGTGGCCCCCGCCGCCATGCACAGCATGGAGCACCTGATGGCCACCTGGTTCCGCAACTCGCGCGTGAAAGACGACGTGGTGTATGTCGGTCCCATGGGATGTCTCACGGGCATGTACCTCATCATGACGGGTGAATATACGGTCGAAGAGATACGCCAGCTGACCGTCGAGTGCCTCGAATGGATACTGACGCAGCAATCGGTGCCGGCCACCGAGCCCGAGACCTGCGGAAACCACCTGCTCCACGACTTGCCGATGTGCCACTGGGAAAGCCGCCGCTACCTGAAGCGCCTGCGCGATGATTTCCACTGCGAGTACACCAAACTCCAAGTCACCCTCAACGACGGCAAAATCTTTGCCGACGCCTGATACATTGAGCCACAGCGACGCCATCCCCCCGGCCCGACACCGTGCTGATTTTCAACCCTGGCTTGCCATGTGTAAAGCTGGGAAGGGTTTCTTCGCAACTTCATAATTATGAGCAGACTCAAAGTATACTATTTCAGTCCTACGGGTGGAACCCAGCATGTGGCGCAGCATCTTGGCGAGCGGCTTGGCGCACTGCTGAATGCCAAGGCGGAGTACCACTCTTATACGCTGCCGCATGAGCGCGAGGAGAAGCCTGTGTTCGGGGCAGACGATATAGTCCTATGGGCAACACCTGTCTATGCCGGACGCATCCCGAACAAGACGCTCGACTATGTGCGCCAGGCACTTCACACACAAACGCACAATAAATCACTGGCCCTCGTCACCTTCGGCAACCGCGCCTACGACAACGCGCTGGCGGAACTGGTGGGCCTGATGGAGGACGGAGGCATGCAGCCCGTGGGCGCAGCCGCCATGGTGACGCGCCACGCCTTCAGCGACACCCTCGGCGCCGGACGGCCCGACCCAGGCGACCTCGCAGCCCTCGACCGCCTCGCCGAGCAGGTGGCTGCAAAACTGGCATCCCCCAACCCGCACCCTTCCGCCATTACCGTGCCCGGCGAAGCCCATCCCGAAAAATACTACACCCCCCTGAAGACCAACAACGCCCCTGCGGGTTTCCTCAAGGCCAAGCCTTCGTGCGACAGCACTCGCTGCACCCGCTGCGGCCGCTGCGTGAATGTCTGCCCCATGGGAAGCATCGCAGTCGCCGGCGGGAGGCCCTCTTTCGGCGGCATCTGCATCAAGTGTCAGGCCTGCCGCCGCAGTTGCCCCACGGGCGCCATAGCCTTCGCCGACGAGGAATACCTCTCGCACGTGGCCATGATCGAGCGCACCTTCGCCGAGCCCAAGCGGCCAGAGTTCTATGTGTAGGCAAGCCGCATACCCATGCCCCCGCCCCGAAAAAGATGGCAAAAGTTCCAGTGGACATTGAGAAAACAAAAATACATCTAACCAATAAAGAATATTTTACGATGATTTTATAGTATACACACGCAAGATTTAATTTTTTTGTGTACTTTTGCATTTTATTTACACGCATCGAAATGAGAAAGATTTTCACCCTTATGATGGCAGCCCTGTGCCTCGCGGCTGTGGGCTGCAAACAGGCGACCCCTGAGAAAACCACCGACATGAAATACCGCCCGCTGGGCGCTACCGGACTGGAAGTGAGCGAAATCAGCATCGGCTGTGGCGGCTTTGGCAAGTTGGACAGTGCCGCCTCGCTCGAACTGATGACCATGGCGCTCGACAGCGGAATGAACTACATCGACATCTACGACGCCGACCCCAAGGTGCGCTCCAACATCGGCCACGCCCTGCAGGGCCGCCGCGACGAGATGATTATCCAGGGCCACATCGGCACCATCTTCAAGGACGGCCAGCACTGCCGCACACGCGACGTAGAGGAGACCAAGGCCGGCTTCGAAGACCTGCTGGCCCGCCTGCAGACCGACCACATCGAGGTGGGCATGATCCACATCACCGACAGCCACCAGGAGTGGGACGAGATACAGAACTCGCCCTTCCTCGACTACGTCTTCCAGCTGAAAAAAGAAGGTAAAATCAAGCACATAGGCCTCAGCAGCCACAACGCCGAGGTGGCCCTGCGCGCCGCCAAAAGCGGCTGGGTGGAGGTCATCATGTTCAGCCTCAACCCCGCCTTCGACCGCATGCGCGGCGGCACCATCCCCTGGGAGAAGGGCGCCTTCGACAACCTGCAGCAGGGCATCGACCCCGTGCGCGTAGAGTTCTACGACTACTGCGCCACGCACCACATCGGGGTGACGGTGATGAAAACCTTCGGCGGCGGCGGCAAACTGCTCGACGCCAAAGCCTCGCCCCTCGGCGTGGCCTACACCCCCGAGCAGTGCATCGCCTACTGCCTAGCCAAGCCCTGCATCTCCACCTGCATCCTCGGCATCGACAACCTCGACGAGCTCCGCACCGACCTCCACTGGCTCCACGCCACCGACGCCGAGAAAGACTTCACCACCGTCGGCAAACGCGAGCAAGCCACGCTAGGCGGCGATTGCACCTACTGCAACCACTGCTCCCCCTGCACCCAGGGCATCCCCATCGCCAAGGTGAACGAACTGCTCGACAAAGCCGAACTCGAAGGTCTCACTGCCGAACTGAAGACCGAATACGCCGCCCTGCCCAAGCACGGCTCCGACTGCACGCACTGCGGCGCCTGCCAAAGCCGCTGCCCCTTCGGCGTCGACATCCCCGCCCGCATGGACGCCGCGCGCGATATGTTCGGCCGCTAGCAGTCCCTTTGCCCCCCATAATCCGTGGATTGCAAAATATTTTTTGCCAGCCCACGGATTTTTTGTATCTTTGCACCGCGAATTTAGAACAAAAACACATCATCGAATGAAGCGAATATTTATACTCTTGGCAATGGTGCTGCCCATGCTGGCGGCAGCGCAAAACACACAGAAAGAGAGCTGTACCTCCATCATGGTGGGCAAGCAGGCCTCGGCCGACGGCAGCGTCATCACCTCGCACACCTGCGACGGCCGCTACCGCACCTGGCTCAGCATCGAGCCCGCGGCCGACCACTCCCTCACTGCCCTCCACACCGTGCGCCGCGGCACCATGAAGACTACATTCCGCACCGACACCACCGGCGTCCGCATCATGGGCACCATCCCCCAGGCGACCCACACCTTCGCCTACCTCAACACCGCCTATCCCAGCCTCAACGAGCGCCAGCTTGCCATCGGCGAGACCACCTTCGGCGGCCCCGACACCCTCATCAACCCCGACGGCATGTTCACCATCGAGGAGTTGCAGCGCGTGGCCCTCCAGCGCTGCACCACCGCCCGCCAGGCCATTCGCCTCATCGGCGACCTCATCCGCCTCTGCGGCTACGGCGACGCCGGCGAATGCATCACCATCGCCGACCCCAAGGAGGTGTGGCAGATGGAAATCCTCGGCTGCGGCAAGCGCGAAATCGGCGGCATCTGGGCAGCACAGCGCGTGCCCGACGGCCATGTGGCCGTCAGCGCCAACATACCCCGCATAGGCCGCCTGCAGCGCAACAACCCCGACTACTTCATGTGCTCCGACAATGTCGAAGCCGTCGCCCGCAAATACAAACTCTGGGACGGCCGTGGCGAGTTCGTCTTCTGGCGCGCCTTCTGCCCTGACTATGCCGGCGGCAAGAACTTCCGCGAGCGCGAGTGGTTCATCCTCAGTTCGTTGGCCCCCTCGCTCGGCCTGCGCCGCGACGCCGCCGAACTCCCCTTCAGCGTCCGCCCCGACAAGAAAGTCTCCGCCCAGGAGGTCATGGCGCTCCTGCGCTCCACCTACGAAGGCTCCGAACTCGACATGACCCGCAACGTGCAGATGGTCGTGGAGAAGAAAGACAAGTACGGCCTCAAATACAAAGACACCATCGTCAGCCCCGTGGCCAACCCCTGGCTCACCGGCAACATGCAGAAAACACTGAACCACATCGCCCCCGGCACCATCGACTTCGTGCGCACCGTCAGTGTCGCCTGGTGTTCCTACAGCTGGGTGGCCCAGCTGCGCGACTGGCTGCCCGACGAGGTGGGCGGCGTCCTCTGGCTCTCGTTCGACAACCCCGGCCAGTCACCCCGCATCCCCATCTTCTGCGGCAACACACGCCTCCCAAACGCCTTCGCCCTCTGCGGACAGAAGAAGTACGACCCCCAGTCCGCCCTCTGGCACTTCCGCCGCGCCAACAAGCTGGCCACCGTGGCCTGGCAACGCACCAAGAAGGGCATGCTCGACGAGGTGCTGCGCCTCGAGAAGGCCGACTTCGAAGGCCTCAACACCCTCGAACCCACCTTTAAAAACAGCCACCCCTCACGCCGCGCCGACCTGCTGAACGACTACACCTACCGTTCCTTCGACAACGCCGCCCTCGCCTGGCAGCAACTCGAAGCACAGTACTGGCACCTCTTCGGCATGGGATTCTAGGGATTAAATAAAGGAAATGCAAGCACCGACAGAAATAGACCTATTTAAAGACCTGAACAATAATCAGGTTGCGGCGGTTAAAGCGACCGAGGGTATGGTGCGGGTTGTAGCTGGTGCAGGTTCGGGGAAAACTCGTGTGTTGGCGCATCGATACGCTTACTTGGTCAACATCATGGGCATTGACCCTGCTAACATACTATGTGCCACTTTCACCAACAAGGCGGCACAGGAGATGCGAAACCGAATAGCCAAGCTTGTTTCAGCTGGTAATGTCAATGATTTTGTCTGCACGATACATAGCTTGTGTGTAAGGATTCTTCGCCAAGAGATTCATCGCATCGGTTACCCGAAGAATTTTACGATAATTGATGAGGAAGACCAGAAGTCGTTGGCAAAAGAGGTGTTTAAAGATTTTTCTCTTGACAAGACAGAAATAACCACCAAACAATTACTTGATAGTGTCTTTTTTCTAAAGAATGATGGAACCAAAGAAAAAGCAGGCTATGAGTATTACATCGAATCAATAATTCTTCCTGATGGCAATGTTCCCGATGAAAGCAACACACCCGAAATAGCATATATCAAAAAGCAGCACAAGTCATTTCTTCTCGACTTTGATGATTTGATATTATTCGCCCTATACATTTTGAATCATTTTGAAGAAGCAAAAGAGTATTGGCAGAAGCAATTGAACTATATCATGCTTGATGAAGCACAAGATTGCAGCGGCTACGATTGGTCAATTGTTAAGTTGCTTGGAGAGGAACATAAGAACATCTTTATTGTAGGTGACCCCGACCAATGCATCTATGAGTGGCGAGGTGTGAAGATTGAACGATTCCTGAATTTCCCAGCGGAAACAGACATCATACTCGACGAGAATTATAGATCCATACCCAATATTCTGGATGTTGCCAATTCCATTATTACACACAACAAGAGACGCATAAAGAAAGATTTGCGGACGTGCAAAGAAGGCAATGCACAGGCAATTCATTTCCATGGAAAAAACGAGGTCGAGGAATACGATTGGATTGCCGAGCAGATAAGTAAGCTTAAGGAAGACGGATGCAAAGGAAATGAGATAGCAATACTATACAGAGCCTCGCACCTCTCTAGGGGTGTGGAGCAGGCTTTGATGCGCAAGAACATCAAGTATGAAGTGTGGGGAGGCATTCGGTTCTTTGAACGCAGAGAAATCAAGGACGCGCTGTGTTATCTTAGGTTAATCGCCAACCAAGACGACCTCTCCTTCAAACGTGTGGTCAATACTCCCGGACGTTTATTCGGTCCTGCGTCCATTGAAAAACTTGAACAACTTGCAGCGGTAGAGAACGTCACTCTGTTTGCAGCGTTGAGAAATCATCAGGACGCTTCGTTTATTATGAAACGAGGCGAAATGTCTGAGTTTGTTTGCTTGATAGACGAGTGCAAATCTTTCATCGGGAAGAAACCGATTCTGGATATACTTGAATATGTCTTGAAGCAAAGCGGCTACATCGACCTGCTCCGAAAAGACGAAGACCAAGAACGAATAGACAACCTCAACGAGATGTTGCTTTCTGTGAAGTACTACCAAGAGACTCATGAGGAGAATGCATTGGATGTTGATGCCTACCTGCAAGATATTGCCCTGTATACAAATATGGACTTCAAAAAAGAAGAGTCCTCTGTCAAACTAATGACAATCCATCAGGCGAAAGGATTGGAGTTTCCGTATGTATTTGTTTGCGGACTTTCCGAAGGTTTGTTTCCAAGTGCAAGAACCATTCGAGAGAGCAAAGAGGCAGGATTGGAAGAGGAACGCAGATTGATGTATGTGGCCGTTACCCGAGCCGAAAAGGGGCTGTTCTTATCCGAGTCGGAGGGCTTCAATCATGGCGTTGGTGGAGAAAAGTATCCCTCTCGCTTTTTGCGGGAGATAAAGAATGAGCTCTTTGTCGTCGAGGGAGAATTCGACGAATCCCTCTTTAAAGGCACAGACAACATTATACATTCAATCAATTGGGGTCACGCTGGTCCCATTAACCATCACGATGACCAGATGAAGTTTAAGGTTGGCGACCGTGTGAAACACCACGCTTTGGGAATAGGCACAATAGTCGAGGTGGGTAAAAACTACGACTATTATGTGGTGGATTTCAATGGTAACGTCAGGAACATTCGCTCAGGATACCGATTTGGTAGATATTTCGTTCCCGGAACAAAAGTGCAATACGAGAATAAAAAAGCCATCGTGAAGAGGCGTGTTGACGATGACTATCTTGTAATTAGCATTGATGGTCAAGAGCTACGTGTCAAAGATTCAGAGTTGGTAGAAGCAGATACTCCGCAAAATGCAAATACTATAGTTTCACCATCCAAAAAAAATACCGAAACCCAACCCAAACAGAACCCTCGAAAGGCCGATTCCGAAAAAGAGGGGAAATTAAGGTCGGATGAAAACAAACAATCAGCCTCCGAAGTGGCGAACCTAAAAAAGATTATCACACTACAAAAACTGGAGTTGTCCAATTTGCACAATATTAACAATAGGCAAAGATCAGAGCTGGAACGTCAAGAAGCAATCATCTCTGCAGATGAACGTGAAATAGACCTACTTCGTAATATTAAAGCCGAACACAAAAAACAGTTAGAGGATAAGATTGGAATTATCAGGCATTTAACACAAACGATAGAGAATCTACAGAAAGATAAAGAAGAATCATCATTTCAAATATCTAAACTAAGAGAAGAAATACAGCTGCTGAAATCAGAAATAGATAGAATCAATAGCTTGTCCGTTTTACAAAGAATCATAGGAAAGAAGTAATTTAGTGAAATCAGGGGCATGAATTCTGTGAGCTTTTTTTGTTTGCAAACAAGACATTCCTTTCTGTCCATAAAAATACGAGTAACACACAAGTACATAAAGTTTAAGAGGGGATCCAAAATCCAACACATAAACAGATAATCGTACCGTGACATGATAGACAAAGAAATAATCATTCGAAGACTTGCCACAATAAAATATCTATATAATATTGGCATACAACAGTCAAGGCAAGTAGAAACTGTGGCCGGATTTTCTATTTTAACATTCCATGATTGTGCAGAAATGTTTTTGATATTAGTTGCTGAAGCTAAAAATAACCAATCAGAGAGATTGCATTTCATGGAATATTGGGAGAAATATCCAGAACTGACACTAAAAGAATCTATGCGAAATCTAAAAGACCGGCGTGTAAATATAAAACACAAAGGCCAGTTTCCCTCAAAAACAGATGTAGAAATCAGTCGTATCACAATAAATGATTTTTTCGCGCAAAATTGTATTATCCAGTTCGGGATAGACTTCTCAAACATTTCTGTAGCCAACTTAATATTATATAATGACGTCAGAGAGTATGTTAATAGAGCTGAGACAGCATATAAAAATGGGCATTTGCATGATAGTCTTGTGAATTCAAAAATAGCTTTTGTTGAATTATTAGATATATACGATTCAAATAAGATAGATGATATAAAGAGCAGCAGTCTTCTATCCATCGGGGATAAGATTAATAAGGACTATGAAAAATTTGCCAATCATCATAATAAAACAGAAATGTCATGGTATAGGCAGGTGACAGAAACAATTAATAAAATTCGTGATACACTAAAAATCACATCTCTCGGCATAGATTACCGGAAATACACATATTTTGATGAAGTAACTCCATCTGTTGGCTTGTGTTGGAAAGATGACAAATGGGAATATGAGGCATGGCCTAAAATTTATAATAAAGAGCGTCTTGATAGAAAAGAAAGCTGCAGATTTTGTATAGATTTCGTCATTGATTGTGCTCTTAAATTGCAAGACTTTGATTACGACATTAACAATATTTGAGAAGACAGTACGGAAACAGACATCCATTACACAAAGAGAGCACCATTAACAGCAGAGACGGCGGACGATAATCATTTTGTTAACTTAAACTGGAATAAAGAATATTATGAGGACAAGCCTCTTGCTTCTCGCGCTGCTGCCGATGTTGGCGTCGGCGCAGCAGGTGAAGATTCCAAAGGGTGCCAATGAGTTCACCTACCACCAGATTGAATACGGCGAGCGGAACGACACGTCGGTGATAACGGTGCACCGCGAGGGAGACATCATCACCATCGTCAGCCCACAGCCCGATGGCGAGCTCATCCCCGGCTACTGCCAGACGGTCACCGAGGTGGACTATGCGCGGGACAGCATCAGGGTCAGCGCCTACTATGACGACAGCGTCTACTTCTACCGCACAGGGTTCTCGCGCAGCGATCTGGAGTGGAAAGTGGAAAACGGAAAGTGGAAAACCTCCGTCAACAGCAACACCTTGGAGTTCGAGATGGACGAAAAGGCGCCCGTCAATGTCAACCCACTGCCCTACTATGGCCTGAACAAGGGCGTGCTACGCTCCTTCACCCGCAACGGGCAGAAGCGGCTGGTGCTGGCGAAGGCCGAGAAGGTGAAACACACCTCGTGGGAGACCTCGCGCGTCTGGCCTTCGCGCCGCGTCTCGCCCCGCGAGCTGGACCGCATCATGAAAGATCGCCTGGTGGTCACCACCCGCATCTTCGACAACGTACAGCTGCATTGGGGTGCCCAGAATGCACATGTGAGTGACGGCATCCCCTTCGACACGGTGCTTCACTATGCCGGAGGCACCCTGGCCCTCAAGAGGCTTCACTTTCCTGTATTGCCAGAACACTACCAGCATTTCCTCGAATTACACCAACGCAGCAACGGCGACGCCTATGATCGCACGGGTTCCGTATTCGTCATTCCGGGGTTCTCCAATAGCCTCATGCCAACCTTCTTCGATGGCATAGACGGCACTCCCGACTCCCTGCCTTTCTTTATTGACCGCAACGGTGAAAAATACCAAGGCGTACGTTCTGGTATCAGCCATCTAAAAAAATACAGCTATTCTTCATTTGTCTACGACCCGCCAGTCGAATTGATGCGATTTTTCACCCCCTTCGGCGTGGGTCACTTCAACGAGCGCATGGCGGGCTATGGCATCGACTGGGACGACAAGACCTATTACCGGCAGGAAGTCAGCGATCTGGCTCCGCTGCTGCAGGGCGACGTGCTTATCGGTGTGTGGATAGGCAACTATGACGCAGGCGGTCATATTGTCAGCCTCGACCTCAAGTCCTACCCCAACGACTATACGGTCCCCGACAGTTGTGGCGAGAGAACTTATATTCGCGCGCTCTTCAACACCTGCAACGTGCTGGAGATGGCTGGGCAGAACTACGGCAAACTTTTTGCTACTGATTCACTCAACACGTGGGGCGGCGTGTGGATTCCCAAAAATGCCAAGCGTGTGCTACTGCGTTATATCTCCACCGGCCACGGCGGCTGGGGCGAGGGCGACGAGTTCGTGCCCAAGCAGAACACCATCCTCATCGACGGCAAGCCTGCCTTCACCCACACCCCCTGGCGGCAGGACTGCGGCTGCTACCGCGACCTCAACCCCGTCAGCGGCAACTTCTGGAACGGCCTCAGCAGCTCCGACTTCTCGCGCTCCGGCTGGTGCCCCGGCACGGCCACGCAGCCCGTCTACTTCGACCTCTCGCCCTGGGCCGACGGCCGCGAGCACACCTTCACCGTGGCCATCCCACAAGGCAAGCCCGTCGAGGGCATGTTCAGCCACTGGGCCGTCAGCGGCGCGCTGATTGTGGAATATTAGTCACCCAGGTGTGACAAATCGGCGCCACGGGCGTTTAATAAGGGTGTAAAACGACAACAGCAATGGACGAACACCCCTTCATAGAACTCATCGAGCGACACACGGCAGCCATCGAGCGCGTGTGCCGCTCTTTCTGTTCGGTCAAGGAGGATCGCGAGGACCTGCGGCAAGAAATCCTGCTGCACCTTTGGCGGGGGTGGAAGCACTACCGGCCCGACCATCGCCCCATCACATGGCTCTACCGCGTGGCCCTCAACACCGCCATCAGCTGGCGCCGCCACCGGGGCCGCCAGGTGGCTACGATACCCCTCGACGCCTTCGACCTCCCCGACGACACCGCCCTCCACGAGCAGGCGGTACACCTGCGGTCCCTCATGCTACATCTGCCCACGGCCGACCAGCGGATGCTGGAGCTGTACCTTGATGGGTTTTCCTCCAGCGAGATAGCCTCTGTTTTAGGCATCAGCCAGACGGCGGTCACCACCCGCATGGGTCGCATCAAAGAGAAATTACGAAAAATGAGAGAGATATGAATATAGAACAATTGATTGAATCCATCCACGAAGAGAACGCCCGCCGGCGCCAAGCGGAGCGGAAAGCGCAAAGCGTAACGTGGAGAGTGGGGCGCATCGCCTTGCCTGCCGCCGCTGTGGCCGCTGTGGCCGCCGTGTTGCTGATAGTGTTCCTGCCTCGCGCGGGCGAAGTCCATGCCACCACCCCCGCCCCCGGCATCTACTGCAACAGCCAGTGCAACCCCGACGACGTGATGGCGCTTATTGACAACAATATCAATCACATCAAAGAAATACGGAAACCATGAGAAAAGCACCGATTCTCCTTTCGCTGATGGCACTTGCCACAGTAGCCAGCGCGCAGACTGCACTCTACAAGAAATACGCCCATCGCAGCGACATCCGCGTCTATTGTGTGGAACATTACCCCCTGTCGGGAGGTGATACGGTGACGGTCACCTTCATCGAGGCCGACAACGACCCGGTACGCAAAGCTATTAGGCAAGAACTGGTGGCCATCGACCCTGACCGTCGTAAGAAAAAGTACCAAGAAAAAGATTTTCAGCTCAACTTGACAAGTGAAGAGGTGGAACGGATTGATGAACTAATAAAAAAACACAAGCATGTTGAATCATTCTTGTCCTCTCCTTTACCGGGCGACAGTGGGAAGTATTATGTTAACTGCCCTTCCGACCGCCCTGTAATTCTCGTATTTCATGTCTACTCTGACGAGCAACAGGGCAAAGTGACTCAACACATTATTTCCACCGAATTTAACACTGTCAAATGAAAAAAGCACTTCTTACTATTATCTCCCTGCTGCCGTTATGCCTGTTTGCACAGACTCCCGACAGTGCGAGCCAGGCCAAACTGGACAGTATCGACGCCAAGATGCAGCTCATGAAGCTGAAGGAAATCAGCATTTCCGCCCCCAAACCCGTCTACAGCATGACCGGCGAGGTGGTCAACTATAACGTAGAGAACGACGAGACGGTGGCTGGCCTCACCGCCTGGGATGCTATCCGCAACGCACCCTCCGTGCAGATCAACCTGGAGGGGAACCTCTCCATGCGCGGCTCCGACCATGTCGACGTGTGGCTCAACGGCCGCCCCACCGGCATGAACGGCCCCACGCTGAAAGCCTTTTTCGAGAGCATGCCCGCCGAGGCGCTGACCCGCGTGGAGGTCATCAAGAACCCCTCGGCCAAATACATGGTGGCCGAAGGACACCACATACTTAACATCGTCACCTCGGCCCGCCTGCGCACCTCGCAGCTTCTCATCCTGGGCCTCAGCGGCAACACGCGCCCCTACTACTCGCCCTGGTTCAGCTATGTGCGCAACACCGACCGCCTGAAGTTCTCCTTCCACCTGGCCGGCAGCCGCAGCCATTTCATCAACGACGGCCAAGGAGGCTACACCCTCACCTCCGGCGACGACACCACCAGCCAACGCACCTACCGCAGCCACTCCGACGGGTCGAGTTATTTCGGGAATAACAACATCCACATCGACTACAAGATCGACTCCCTCACCGACTTCAGCCTCATGTCGTGGAACATGCTGCAGGGCCGCTACAACGACCACCTCGGCTACCGCTACGAGCAGTGGGACTACCTGCCCGACACCGCCCACTACCGCTACCTCGACACCTCCGACAGCCGATACTACAGCGTCAACGGCTTCACCAATTTCGACATCAAGCGTCGCCTGCCCGGCCGCAAGGGGCACAACATCACTTTCGGCGGCACGTGGAACTATCTGTTCAGCGCCCATCACAACGAGAGCCAACGCCTCATCTCCCTGGCCGAAGGCAACTCCGCAGCCCTCCTCCTCGAGCCCTACGACCGCACCAACGACAACCACTACAACCGCAACACCGTCGACCTCTCGCTGCGTTACAACCGACCCCTCGGTCCCCACGACGAGCTCTCCATCCGCCTCGGCGGCCGCCCCTACGGAAACAGCCACCGCGACCGCAACATTCGCCTCGCAACCCCCGGTGCGGGGACGCAGCCTGACACGCTGCGCAACTACGTGAGCGACTACCACACCCGAAGCCTCTATGCCAGCCTCTCGTTGCGCCACGAGTGGGAACGCACCACCCTGGGCGCCGACCTCCATGCCTCGCACGACTGGCTCCGCATCGTGGGCCGCGGTCTCTTCCCCGACGACACCCTCTTCCGCTTCGTCGCCCTCGAACCCTCCTTCTCGCTCACCCATCGCACCGCGTCCATGCACTACTTCCGCTTCAACTACTCCTACTCCGTCTCCACCCCCTCGGGCGCCGACCTCACGCGCAGCCGCATTTATGGTGACGACTCCTACTCCGTCGGCAACCGCCATCTCGGCAACGCCGCCACCCACAAGGCCTCGCTCTCCTGGAACCGCTATTTCGAGAAAATCGGCAACGTCAGCATCGAAGCCTACGCCAATAGCACCTCGGGCGGTATCGAGAGCATCACCGCCTCGACACCCGCGGCCGACCCCTTCCTGGGACGCGTCATCACCTACTCCATGCCCTTCAACATCGCCTCCTCCTACAAGACGGGCGCCGACGCCAACATCACCTACCGCCCCGCCGCCTTGGCCAGCCTGAGCCTCAACGCCAGCCTCTTCCGGCAAGGCTATCGCGTCGAGGGCGAACCCTGGCAGGAACGTTTTTCGTGGACGCTCTATGCGCGCCTCTGGGCCAAGGTGGCCAAGCTGGTCAACCTCGACGCCAACGTCAACTACGGCACACCCACCCTCAGCCTCTACAGCGAACGGCAGTACGCCCTCACCGTCGACCTCGGCGCCTCGGCCACCTTCTTCGACGGCCGCCTAGGCGTACGCCTCAGCGTCAGCGACCTCTTCGACGCCAACCGCTACCAGAGCTGGGACTCCGCCCCTACGTACGCTGCCTACTCCTCGCGCCACTACTCCTCGCGCTACCTCACCTTCGGCCTCTCATGGCGTTTCGGCAAGCTCGACCTCGAATGGCAGGCCCCTGGCGGCGCCGCAGGGCAGTGATTCCTTTGGCGGGAAAACACCCGCAGCGCGCTGATTATTGAGCACTAGATTTCTTCCCGGCACTGATATACTTCTTCAGGCTCTTGACGTAGTCCCAGAATGCCTCCATGCCTTTGGCGGTGACGCGGCATGTGGTGCGGGGCATCTTGCCCTTGAAACCCTTTTCCACTGCTATGTATCCCGCCTCCGACAGCTTGTCGATCTGCACACTCAGGTTGCCCGAGGTGGCGCCGGTCTGCTCCTTGAGGTAGTTGAAGTCAGCCTCCTCCACCCCGGCCAGGATCGACATGATGGCCAGCCGCAATTCGGAATGCAGCAGTGGGTCCAATTTCGGCAACATAGGGCTAGCGGTATTGACGTTTGACCAGCAGCCCCGTGGCCATCAGCACCAGGCCGGCAAAGGTGAAGATGAGCAGCTGCTCATATTCGGCACCGGTGATGTAGTAGATAGCCAGACCGCCGATGCCGGTCACGAAGCCCGCAATCTTGATGGTCCAGTTCTTGAGGGCCACGCCGCAGGCGCACTCAGCCAGTCCAAATAACAGCACCATTTCGGCCGTCAGGCCCGCCAGCGACACCATGGCGCGTATGCTCATGCCGAAATCCTGTGCACTTTCACTCACATAGAAATAGCCAAGCGTGAAAGCCGCCACGGCGCAGGAGAAGATACCGAGGGTGGTCCAAATGCCCTGCGTGATGCGGCTCACCTCGTTCTGCACACGCTCCGCAGCATCTTGGCGGCTAAGCCAATGCGCCAGCGGGAACCCGATGGCAGGCAGCGCAAACCACAGGCAGTTCCACGCCGCCTTGTCGGTCAGCTTCCATAATATATATACCATAAGCGAGAAGACCGTCAGCAACGCACCCCACAGGATGTAGTACTTGCTGCTGCGCTGGATAATCTCCTTGCGGCTGCTGTTCAGCGTCTCGGTGATGAGCGACAGACTCTCCTGGGCCGTCATCTCTCTGTTTTGTTCATTGGTGTTTTCCATTTTTTTAATTTTTTTTTTTAAGGTTCATAACAAGAGTGTGCACCTCTTTCGTCATAATTTGACGGTGCAAAAATAAACAAGTTTATGATATAAACGAAATATTTTTTCAATTTTTATTACAATAAATTAATTTACAGCATATTATTTTTTTCAAATTCACCCATAGCAGTACGATTTTTTGTCTTTTTTTCATTCTCAAAACGCAAATTTTCATCATTTTTCGCCATCCGCCATTTCTGAAAAAAGTTGTATCTTTGCAGTCCAAAAACAAAGATAGGGACAATCATAACATGCTCATCCATAAATATATAAAACAGACTCTCCGACTGGTATTCTGCGCCAGCCTCATTTTCGGCTTCCATTTTTCAACTTTCACCCCCCCTCCGGGCGCAGAGTCTGAAGCTCATCTTCGCCGGCGACCTCATGGGTCATGGGCCGCAAATCAAGGCCGCCCTTCGGGCCGACGGCACCTACGACTACTCGCCCTGCTTCCGCTATGTGAAGGACTACATCCAGAGCGCCGACCTGGCCATCCTCAACCTCGAAGTCACCCTGGCCGGCCCGCCCTACACCGGCTACCCCCAGTTCTCGTCGCCGCGCGAGCTGGCCGTGGCCGCCCGCGACGCCGGTTTCGATATCTTCACCACCGCCAACAACCACTGCATGGACCGTGGCCGTGCGGGCCTGGAGCGCACCCTCCGCGTGCTCGACACCCTCGGCATTCCCCACCTCGGCACCTACCGCGACCGCGACCAGCGCGACCGTAACCACCCCCTCATCGTTGACGCTGGCGGCATCCGCCTCGCACTGCTCACCTACACCTACGGCACCAACGGCATCCCCGCCGTCAGCCCCAACATCGTCAACCTCATCGACACCGCCGAGATGGCCCGCGACCTGCGCGCGGCCCGCGAGAAAGGAGCCGACTTCGTCATCACCCTCATCCACTGGGGCATCGAGTACGCCGTCAAGGCCAACGCCGAGCAGGAGCAGACCGCCCGCTGGCTGCTCGAGCACGGCTGCGACGCCGTCATCGGAGGCCACCCCCACGTAGTGCAGAACTTCACCCTCGACGCCATCCCCAACAACAACCGCCACCCCGAAATCGTCGTCTACTCCATGGGCAACCTCGTCAGCAACCAGCGCGACATCAACACCGACGGCGGCATCATGATCGAGCTCGACCTGCAGAAGACCTTCTTCTCCACCCATGTCGCCGCCTGCCGCTACATGCCCTATTGGGTCCACCGCGGCACCGTCGACAGCCTCTACCAGTACTACATCGTCCCCTCCACCGACGCCGTCGAGCACCCCGACCACTACCAGATCGGCGGCGACGCGCTGAAGGCCCTGCAGCTCTTCGACTCCAATACCCGCGCCCGCCTCGAAGCCTGCCGCCTCCCCTCGGACGCCGGCATCGGCGAGCACCGCTTCTATCGCCGCGGAAAGCCCGAAATCACACCCACCTCGCTCTTCAAAAGTCAAAATTCAAAATTCAAAATTCAAAACCAGCCTCGCCCCTTGCTGCAAGAAAGAGTCCCCCTGCGGTACTAAACGTATATTAATACATACCCCCTATGAAAAAAGCCCACATCCTCATCCTCTCGGCCCTGCTCGCCGGCGCCACCGCCGTCCAGGCCCAGCACCACGGCGGCCGCCACTGCGGCAACTGCCCCAACCATGGCAAACACCAAGCCCAGCGCAGCACCGAGCTGCAGTACAACGCCGACGGCATCGAGCTCACCCTCGTCCGCGCCTTCCCCACCGTGAAGAGCGTCAAGAAGTCCGACAAATGGACCGAAGTCTACGACGCAAACAACAAACTCCTCGGCTACGCCGTCTACTCCAAGCCCGCCTCCGACGGCATCCGCGGCTATGCCGGCGAGACGCCCGTCCTCGTCGCCCTCACCCCCAAGCAGGTCGTCGCCGGCGTCTACCTGCTGCCCAACCTCGAGGGGCCGCGCTTCATCAAAAGCATCAACGACGCTGGCTATTTTGCCAACTGGAACGGCCTCTCGGTCAAGAAAGCCATCAAAAAGGAGGTCGACGCCGTCAGCGGCGCCACCATGACCTCCACCTCCGTGGCCAAGAGCGTGCGTGCCGCGCTGGAGAAACTCTGACCCTCCGGCGCACCATCCCACCCCTGCCGCCCCCGCTCCCGCGGGGGCGGCTTTTTTTCCCCCCGCCCATCCCCCAACCGAGGCCCAAGAGAGGATTAAGAGAGGCAAAACCTATAGCTTACTGTCCGCTGACAATCAGTTAGTTGCAACCATCCGATTTCACCCCCGTTTTCCAAAAAAGAGCCAAAAATTTGCAGGCACTTGCATAGGCATATATACCGCTGGTTTCCAGATTATTGCAACTATAATATAACTTTTTCCCAGTAATGTGGATTTTTTTATGTAAATTTGCATCGTCAAAACATGCTTGGAGCAGGGAGAAATGTTAAAAATTATTAAATCTTGCACCCCCGTGCAAATTTTGGCAAAAAAGTGAGTATTATATATATGTGGGCATGTTTGCAGCCAACCCCGATGAAGCAACCCAAAGTCGAACCCATCATTTAAAAGAACAACAACTATGAAACAAACCAACAAAACCAAACCCACCCTCCTCCTCGCCGCGGCATTGGCATGCCTGCTGGCAGCAGGGTGCGAGAAGCCCAAGCCAGGTCCGAGCCCAGAGCCCTCTCTCGACCCCATCACCGTCCTCGACACCCTGCCGCCGGACACCGTGTGGGTGTCGCCGCCCTACGACACCGCCGCCGCGCTGGAAGGGCGCGTCTGGCGCAGCGAGGAGACCTGGCCCGAGTGGCACCGCGAGGGCAATACCATCCAAATGCAGCTGCACGGATATGCCGTAACCACCACCCTGCTGGAGGGGAACCGCTTCCGGGCCGACGTGGAGAAGTCTTCAGGGCAACGCTGGTTCGCCTACTTCGAGGTCGGCTCGTCCGAACACCGGTATCTGTACTGCCCCGAATGGAGCGAGTTCGATTCAACGCTGTACCTCCTCCCGGCAGACGCGCCGATGGAGGCCGACACCAATCCCTCCCTCTGTCCGTACATGTCGGGCTTTAAAGTTAGAGAGGCTTCCGACACAACGCTATATATCGCCACTGGCGGCCCGGGGTCCAATGAATGTATTCGTAGTTATAAATTCAAAAGAGTGTTATCATGAAAAACTTGTGTTAGTTTCATTTCTTCTTGTGGGCATTGTCTCGCTGGGACAGAGTAGCTATTTATTTCGCTCGCTAAAAATGAATGTTATATACGAGAAAGGAGTGTATCTGCGGAGGCAAGGGTGCGGCGAAGATAAGAGATGCAAAAAGTGCAATGGATTGGTTTTGAAAATGTTGCAAATACCGAAGTGTTAAATATTGTTAATTAATTGCCGCTTTTGGCCTATTTTGTCACTAATATATGGTGAGGAGGGCGCAGTCCGCCCTTGATGAAGCAACCCGAAGTCAAACCTAACATGAAAGGAGGAACCACAAGATGACCGACCACGCATCCCGCCCTGCGGCACCATCGGAGCGCCCCGCCGCAGGGCGACTGGCAGAGCCGACAGAGAACTCCGCCAGCCGGGTGCCCCGCCCTGCCCCAGGGCGCAAAACCGGGGACAATCATTTTATCAACCTTAAAGTAAAGAACAACAATTATGAAACAAACAAACAAAACCAAACACACCCTCCTCCCCCTCGCCGCAGCGCTGGTGTGCCTGCTGCTTCCGGCAGGTACCAACGCGCAGATGCTTATCAAAAACGACGGGCGCGTAACGTTGGGCAACAACACACGCCCCTCCGACGACCCTCAAGCGGTGCTCACCCTTTCTATCCAAGGCCCTGAAGGAGAGTACAATGCCGGTGCTAAACTGGGGTTCGGCGACTTTGGCCGGCAATCCAACAACGGCTGGAATGTCTTCATTGGCGAGTGGAGTAGAAGAGACACCGACGAACTCTGGCTTCACGGAAAGAACGGCATTCGCCTCACTGTACTGAACGGACACTACCTGGCGGCGGAGTGGACCAAGGAGGATGGTCGCATGGGGCGAGGGCGGATTTATGACGGCATACAGGTTGACCGCCTGATTATGAGTTGCGACGACAAGCGCAAGGAGGAGATTACCCCCATCGAGAGTCCGCTGCATCGCCTGCTTGCCCTGTCGGGTGTGCAATACAGATATTATCCCGTCCCCAACCTGGCTGACGCCGAGGACCCGGGGCAGCCTGTCGATCCGACAGATAAGGACCTGGCCTCGGCCGCTGCCGCAGAATCTGTAATAGCTGCACGTTTGCAGGGGGATGTACGCTACGGCCTGCTGGCGCAGGAGGTGGCGCATGTATTCCCCGAGTTGGTAGAGGTGGACAAGGATGGCCACCAGTATGTGAACTACCTTGAGCTTATCCCCGTCCTGATTTCTGCCGTGCAGGAACTGGCCGGGCATAAAGGAGGCGCTGCTTTCCTCTTGTCTGGCGCGGACATCATGGATGATGCCGAAAGCTCCGCTGGTGGCAGGACACTGAACGCCAACAGCAGGAATGCCACAACCTCGGCCGTGCTTTACCAAAACACCCCCAACCCTTTCTCCTCCGCCACCGAAATAGCTTTCTTCGTGCCCGACGACGCCTCCTCGGCCTCCATTCACATCTTCAACCTTTCGGGCCTGTTGCTACAGACCTACCCGATTGTCGCCTTCGGCCATGGCAGCGTCGAAGTCAGTGCCTCCTCGCTGGTGGCAGGGATGTACCTCTACACCCTCGTCGTCGACAACCAAATCATTGATAGCAAACGCATGATACTCACCGAATAAAACCAAATGGATATGAAAAAGACACTGACAATAACTTTATTACCATTGCTCATGCTATCTGTGCGAGCACAGACCCACTATCGGTCTGTTTTTGGCGACACCATTACAACCTGGACATTTGTCTACCAATGGGACAAAAGCGACTTCTCCAGTATTGCTTCCTACTATGAACATTTTGCATCAGACACCGTCATTTGGGACGGAACGACATACAAATATCTCCGACTTGGCTACTCACAAGAAACATTCTACTACGATACCGCTCTGCGGACAGAAGTATCATTCACGCCTCGTGAGTTTGTCTTACGCGAGTCGGCCGACCACAGCCGCCTCTATCGCCGCACAAGCGAGGAAGACGAGGAAATCCTTATCATGGACCTTAACTGGCAGGTCGGCGACACCGTTGTGCTGTGGGACCGATGGCTGGGGCAGT